>WNGK01001130.1_pt1 | contig 68419 bp, 58 predicted proteins | sample 5400601 | NCBI WGS metagenome assembly WNGK01 (sample SAMN13153376, study PRJNA577476) | soil metagenome | isolation source: 60 cm soil or saprolite under Garry oak tree replicate 1 | place: USA:California | collected 2016-06-15
AAATCGCGACGCAATAAGCTGATAGCGCTGATTGTGGCCGTGGTTCTGATTGGGCTGTTTGCCTACTCAGTACAGGACTGGCACCAGCTTTGGAAAATCGTGTCTGCGCCCGACAACGTACCGATTGTGGCGATGTTGTTCCTGGTGCCCTTCTTCACTTGGTTGGGCATCAAGCAAGCCGTTCGAAATGATCACCTGATTAGTCAACTGGAAGGCGATGCAAAATTAGCCAAGACTCATCATCGCAAGGCAGAGCCGTGGCGGCCGGGTTGGGCCAAAGAGCTGCATGTCTGGCCTTACCTGGTGCGCATCGAATTCCTTGCTGCCGTCATTGTGACGGTCGTTCTGTACGTCTGGTCGATCGCGTTGAACGCCCCGCTGGAAGAGCCTTCCAATCCTAACCTGACGATGAATCCGTCGAAGGCGCCCTGGTACTTCCTTGGCTTGCAGGAGATGCTCGTCTATTTCGATCCGTGGATTGCCGGCGTTGTGATGCCGTCAATCATCATGATTGGATTGATGGTGTTTCCCTACGTTGATTCGAATCCGCTCGGCAACGGCTATTACACCATCCGGCAACGCCGGTTTGCGGTCGGAATGTTTGGCTGGGGCTTTCTCATGTGGATTCTGCTGATCTTCATCGGAACGTTCATTCGCGGCCCCGGTTGGATCTGGTTCTGGCCGGGACAGACATGGGATCACAACACCGTGGTATTCGATCGCAACCGCGATCTTAACGAGATCGTTGCCGGCTGGGGACTACCGTTTATGAATTCGCAGCCGTGGAAAGGCATCTTCGGCGCCGTCGTGGTCGGCGGTTTTTTCATTCTCGGTGGGTTGTTCTTTCACTGGCTGATGATGCGAGGTCCATTCAGACTGCGTTATCTCAGATCGTGGAGTGAGTTTAAGCAGTGGGTGACAACGCCGGGCGAGCTCGAAAAGAAACTGCTCGCCAATACCAGCCTTTTGCAGTATCTGACTTTTCAATTTTTTGCCGTGAGTGTCTTGCTCGCCATGCCAGTGAAGCTATTTCTTAGACTAGTTTTTACAATCAAGTACGTTTGGGTTACCCCGTGGTTCAACGTCTAATCGCGGTGGAGGAATCATAGCTGGTGGCAGAGCCTACCGAATCGATCCAATCCCTGGCAAAGAGAGAAGCGGAGCCGCAACGTGATCCGATCGTCAGCACTTCGACTAGCGCGATCGTCCTTGTCAGCACGCTGCTGTTAATAGCATCCGCAGGTTGGGCTTTGTACGACGAAGGATTTGGTCAGCGCCCGTGGCGAGGAATGCAACAGGAATTCGTCAAACGCTACACGACTTATCTCAAGAGCATTCGCAAAGATGCCGGCAAATCAGAGGCAGAAATAAAAGAGACCCCTGAATATCAACAACTTGAGGCAGATGCGAAGGCAGCCGAAGAACGCACACGTGATCGTCGCAAGGAAATCGACGATCAAGTGCAAAAGATTCAGGCCAGACTCGATGCGGTGACGGATCCCTTTCAGAATCAACGCGGCCGCATCGTCGTAATTACCTACAAACTGGAAACTGCACCCAGCAAGTTTTGGCATGACCATTACGCGAAGCAACTGAGCGAGAAGAAGCAGGAGCAGGTAACGGTCGAGCTGCCGGACAACAATGGAAAATTAGTTCGGCAGAAAATGAATTTCGCCCAGCTTGAACAGACGTTCAATGACCTGCGCGATCAAAAAGCGAAGGTACTTGGTGAAAAGGCGGAACTGCTGAAAGAACCGACCGAGCTGGCCAAGAAGCGCGATGATTATCTGAAGAATCATGTTGCTCTGCTGCCGCAAAAAAACATCGAGGATCTAATTCGAAAGAACGAGAACTCTTTCGATTACACAATTCTTGGTCATCAAATCAACGTCAATGAGTTTGCCATTGTCGATCGTTGCGAGATTTGCCATCTCGGAGCGCGCGAGCCGCTTACCATTAAGGCTTCTGACATGGCGCCCGGAGGGCCCGGCAAGAAACCGGATGACCTGTCGAATGCCTTTATCAGTCACCCGCGCAAGGAACTGCTGCAGATCCATAATCCGGAGAAGTTTGGTTGCTCAGCCTGTCATGGCGGTAATGGTCGCGCGACGACCAGTACGGTCAAGGCCCACGGTCTGAATCCCTTCTGGCTGCATCCGCTCTTTCACAAGGAGAATACCGAGGCAGGCTGCCAGATGTGTCATGCGAACGATCGGGTGACGCAGGGCGCGGATACTCTGAATCTGGCGAAGGACTTGTTTTATCAACGTGGCTGTGTCGGTTGTCATCGCATGGAAGCCTTCGATCGCGAGTCGGATGCGCTTACGAATGCGCGACAGCAGATTACTCAACTCGAGGAGCAAATCGGTGCTAACGAGCGCCAGTCAAAACTCGATACCGATGCCAGCGCCACCGCGAGTGACGATGCTGAAGTGCAGCGGCTGCTGGCCCACGCCGAATCATTACGCGTAACGAATAGTCAGCTCGCCGCCCGCATTGACGAATTAAACTTACAAACCAGATATCTACTGCAGGATCAAAAGAAAGTAGGCCCGAATCTTAAGGACGTGCGCCTAAAGTTACGGAAGGAATGGCTTCCCATTTGGCTAAAAGACCCGCAGGCGTTTCGGCCCGGCACGAAGATGCCGACGTTCTGGCGCTTTTCGATTGACGAAGATGGCGACGATGATCTGAAGGCGGTCGCCGCTTATCTCTGGCAGAACAGCTTCGACGGCAAGATGCCGGCGCAGGCTAAAGGCGATGACAAGCACGGCAAAGAACTATTCGAGTCGCGTGGATGTCTTGCATGTCATTCGATCGGAGAAGATGACAGCAGGATGGGCGGAACTTTTGCTGCGAACCTGACAAAGGTTGGCGAGAAGGCAAACTACGATTACATCGTCCGCTGGATTTACAATCCACGCGAGCGCTGGGCGCCCTATTGTCCAAAGGAAAAACGCGACCTGACACCGGACGATTATGCGAAGCATGGCAAGCCTTTTATCTTCGATACTGAGTTGAACTCGACATGTCCGAACGATGGCGCAGAATTGCAAGTTCAGAACATGACTGTGATGCCGAACCTGCGACTTTCAGAGCAGGATGCGCGGGATATCGCGACTTACTTGTTCTCGCTTTCTTCGCCGCCTTCATATCCAGATGCGTCGTTCATGGACGATCCGAAATTGATCGAGGAAGGAAAGGCCGAGATCAAACAGTATGGTTGCGCTGGCTGTCACGAAATCAAAGGATTCGAAGAAGAGCAGCGCATCGGCAAGGAGCTAACGACGGAAGGCGCGACACCGCTGGAGCGGCTCGACTTTGCGCTTCTGACACAGGATGCTGAGTATGGTCGCGACCCGCTCAATCTTCATCCGAAAGACAAAGAAAAGGAGTGGTACAACCATCGAGGTTTCTTCGAACATAAGCTGACTGATCCTTCGATCTACGATCGCGGCAAGTCGCAGTACCTCGAGCCGAAAGATCGGCTGCGCATGCCAATCCACAGGATCAAAGGCGCCAGGATATTCAAAATGGCTGGTGGGTTGTCAAGAAATACAATTGCATGGGTTGTCATGTGTTGCAACCAGGCCAGCAAGTTTCCGTCTACAACAATTCAAAAGATCCGGCCATAGTGGCGGGCGCGGTGCTTACATCTTTGCCGTTCTATCAGAATCAGAAAGAGTTTCTACCGCCGCAATTGACCAGCGAAGGGGCGCGCGTCGATCCCGATTGGTTGATGCGATTCTTGAAGGATCCATCGTTGCTGCAACAAGGAGAGAAGACGGCAACGCCTGCGCCGGCTGCAGCCGCTGCGCCGCCCACTCAGCCTTCGCCTTCCGCGAATCCGACCGGCAAGGCGGCGGCCGGCAGCGCTAACGATCAGAATGGCGGCAGACTGCAACCGCAACCGGGCGCGAATCGCAACGGCGTGCGACCCTACTTGCAGGTGCACATGCCGACTTTCAATTTCTCTCCGAATGAATTGCGTCTGCTGGTACGCTTTTTCCTGGCCGTCTCATCACAGAACGACCCGTACATCAAAGAACCGATGGTTCCTATGACGGAGGCGGAGAGGGGAATTGCGCGAAACATTTTCGTTTCTGGTACGCCCTGTCTGAAGTGTCATATCACCGGCGAGCCGACACATGACGCCAAAGCGATTGCTCCGAACTTCCTTCTGGCCGGGCAACGTCTGAAACCTGATTGGACATTCCGTTGGTTGCTTGATCCTTCTCAAATTGCGCCCGGAACGGCGATGCCGACTGGTTTGTTCAAGAAGGAGGCGGATCGATGGGTAGTGAATCTGCCTAACCCACCGGCTGACGTGACAAACTATCACGGTGATCATGCTCGACTGTTGGTGCGTTACATGTTCCTGATGACGCCCGACGAGCAGCGGCGCCTGCTTTCGGCTTCGCCAGCACCGCCGACTCCGCCTGCGGGCCAGCAGCAAGCAGCACCACAGAAGACGGGCCGCAATAGTTATGGAAGCCGAAGCGATCGCGATCGAGTCAGCCGTGGCAGAACTGCTCGGGGTAGAGAGCGGGTAAGTCACCACAGAAGTGTTGGTCGCTTCGGTCGGTTATCTGCCGGCAGAGATAGCAGCAAGGCGCAGCTAAGCATGACTCGGCCGCCTCAACAGTTACGAACACGCGTCGTCAGTGGTCGCTTGCTTTGATCGTCAAGCGCGACGGTATTTATTGCGTTGTGCAAGCTATCCAGAATACAGGCAACTGCGGTATGCTTGGTCTCAAATTCGAAAGTCTTTTCAACTGGAGGAATCGGAAATTATGTTGAGTAAACGCGCACGATTGTGGCTGGGTCTGATGGCTACCGTCAGCCTGTTGTCGCTGGCGTCATCTTGTAGCAAGACGCCAGAAGGAGGCAATGAAACAGGTGGAACCGAGACGACGGGCAAGGCCTACGCTTCGAAAGGCGACGAAGGAACGATTTCAGGAAAAGTTTCCTATACCGGCGCGGCACCTGAAGCAAAGAAGATCGACACGTCAGCGGATGCTGCTTGTACTTCGAAGAGTCCAAACCTGACCACGGAAGATTGGGTCGTGAAGGACGGTAAGCTGGCGAACACCTTTGTCTATATTAAGAATGGGACGCTGGCTGACAACACAAAGGTCGGTGACTATACGTTCCCCAAGCCTTCAACTCCGGCGGTGTTGGATCAGAACGGCTGCCATTACCGGCCGCACGTTCTTGGCGTGATGGTGAACCAGGACATCAGCATTACGAACAGCGACCCCACGACACACAATATCCACTTCACGCCGAAGAACAATCCTGACTGGAACCAATCGCAACCGAACGGTGCCGCGCCTTTGACGCACAAGCTGGCCCGCGCCGAAGTGTTGGTGCCCGTCAAATGCAACCAGCATCCATGGATGAAGTCTTATGTCGGCGTCTTGAAACATCCGTTCTTTGCGGTGAGCGGCGAAGATGGCAGCTTTACGATAAAGAATGTACCTGCCGGCAAATATACTGTGGTTGCCTGGCATGAAGGTGGAACTGCCGGAACCGAGAAGACGATGGAAGTGACAGTTCCCGCTAAGGGTGCGGCGACTGCTGACTTTACATTTGGCGGTAGTGCGGTATTGCGTGGTCAACCGAGTTCGCTGCCGATGCTGCCGGCGATTGAATTTCCAATGATTGGAAAGCACCATTGAATTGCGGATTGCGAATTGCGGATTGGAAGCAATCTTGAATCCGCAATCGCAAATCCGCAATCCGAAATCGTTATGTCCAGAGGCGTTCATCGTTTCGCGCTGCTGGTGGCGGGCGCAACGTTCTTTCTGATCATCGCCGGTGCCAATGTCACCAGCCACGATGCGGGACTGGCCACCTCGGATTGGCCACTCTCAAACGGCCAGTTCTTTCCCAGGATGGTCGGTAACTTGTTCTGGGAGCATGGCCATCGCTTAGTGGCGACGACTGTTGGCCTGCTGACCATCGCCCTGGCAGTTTATTTACAGGTTCGCGAAAGACGTCCGTGGGTCAGGTGGCTGGGATGGATTGCACTTACCGGCGTAATCGCGCAGGGGTTACTTGGCGGGTTAACAGTTAAGATGAATCTGCCGCTGGCGGTTTCGGCGGCGCACGCGACTCTGGCGCAATTATTTTTCCTGACGACTGTCAGCATTGCGGTTTTCACTTCACGAAGTTGGACCATGCAGCCGGCGGCCGTTGTCGCCGAAAAGGGTACTGGTTCTTTACGTCACCTTTGCGTAATCGCTTGCGTGGCGATCTTTGTCCAGTTGGTTTTGGGAGCTGTGCTGCGCCATTCGGCCACCTGGGATCAGTATCTGCCGACAAGCTTGTTGCAAACTCATATCGCCGGGGCAGTGGTCGTGGCGCTTACTGTGGGAACCATGGTTATCAGCACGCTGCGGCGATATGGAGCGGAGAAATACCTGACGCGACCAGCGATGATCGTGGGTTTAATACTAATCCTCCAGTTAGGGTTAGGCGTGGTGACTTATTTTGCGCGGGCGGCATCGCCCAGGGATCCGCAACCACTGAATCCGATGATTTCATTGACTGTGGCTCATGTTTCTTGCGGCGCCTTAGTTTTCGCGGCCACAATCGTGCTGACATTGCGGGCATTTCGGATCTTGCGGACTGAACGGCAAGCGTATGTTCTCGCTCCGGCATAATTATTCGACGATTCCCAGCGTTTCTGGTTTTAGAACGACAAATCAGGTTTTCATGAAGAGTACGGCAATAGAACTGCATCCCCATGCGGCTGAAGTCATGGCACCGCTAAGTGCAAAGGCGAGGCTGGCGGCGTATGCCGAACTGACTAAGCCGCGCATAACTTCTCTAATTATGCTTACGTCAGCGGCTGGTTTTTGTCTGGGCTCGCGGGGACCGGTGAATTATTTTCTGCTTGCCCACGCCATGATCGGCATCATGCTGCTTTCATCGGGCATAGCCACCCTGAATCAGTTCATGGAGAGGGAACTTGACGGATTGATGCGGCGCACAGCCGATAGACCGCTGCCTACCGGAAGATTACTTCCGCTCGAGGCACTCTGGTTCGGCGTTTTGTTAACAGCGACGGCTGAGGTTTATCTGGCAGTCTTCGCAAACGTGCTAACCGCTGTGCTCGGACTGGTGGTCATTGCCGGATATCTTTTCCTTTACACGCCGCTGAAAACTCGAACCACCCTGTCGACGGCAATCGGTGCATTTCCCGGAGCGATGCCGCCGCTAATTGGCTGGACGGCGGCGCGCGGCGAGATCGACGTGGCGGCCTGGGTGCTGTTCGCGATCCTGTTTCTCTGGCAGTTTCCGCATTTCCTCGCCATTGCCTGGATGTATCGTGAAGACTACGGCCGGGCGGGCATTCGGATGCTGCCGGTAGTTGAGCCCGATGGTCGCATCACTGCGCAACAGATCATCTCGTACACGCTGATGCTGATACCGGTCAGTTTACTTCCCACGATTCTGGGAACGTCTGGAAGGATTTATCTAATTGCGGCGTTAGCGCTGGGCCTGGCGTTTCTCGCCACCGCAATTCGCGCCGCTTTGTCGAAATCAAATCAGCATGCGCGGCAACTTTTGCTGGCTTCGGTGCTCTACTTGCCGCTCTTGTTTGGAGTAATGGTCTTAAATCGGTAAATGGTGAATGGTAAATGGTGAATAGAACAATGGGGTGTACAGGACATCTATTTACTATTTACCATTTACGATTTACCAACGAAGGAGATAATCGATGGGACGCCTTCTTGGAATAGCCATCTGGATCATAACGCTGGCATCCATTTGGATGTTCGCCAGTAAGCGCTGGTGGTTTCCCGAAGCCATCTCTGAACACGGTCCCAGCGTCGATCGCCAATTCATGCTCACGATCATCGTTGTCGGGGTGGCTTTCGCGGCGGCGCAGATTGGCCTTGGTTGGGTGGTCTGGAAGTATCGCGACAATGCCAGCAAACAGCGCGCGATCTATTCCCACGGAAATAATCGACTCGAAGTTCTGTGGACAGTCGTGACTGCGGTTATCTTCATCAGTCTCGCGATAATGGGCCAAAGAGTTTGGGCGTCCCTTAATCTGCATGCCGCCCCTGCCGGCTCTTATCAAATCGAAGTAGTGGCGCAACAGTTTGCCTGGAACATTCACTATCCTGGCAAGGACAACGTCTTTGGTCGCACGGATCCGACGCTTATTGACGACACGAGCAATCCTGTTGGCCTGGACGATGCTGATCCGAATTCGAAAGACGATACAGTCGTGCCAACGCTGGTGATTCCAGTAAACCGGCCAGTCGAATTAATTCTGCGGTCAAAGGATGTAACGCACAGTTTTTGGGTGCCGCAACTTAGGTTTAAGCAGGATCTGGTTCCGGGTATGGCCATTCATGTGCATTTCACGGCCACGAAGACCGGCAAATTCGAGCTTGCCTGCGCTGAGCTTTGCGGCATGAATCATTTCAAGATGAAGAGTTTCATGCTGGTTCTGCCGCAGAACGATTTTGACGCTCTCACGAAACTTTCCCAGGCGCAGTTTCAGGATCGGAAGAACCAATTGCTGGACAGCTATCAGTTGCCGCAATACTGAGTTTTGACTTTGCTCAGGGCTTAGAGGAGAACCGAAATGGCAGAAGTAACGCACGAAGTGGTTCATCGACACGAGCCGCCGAAGGGCTTCATTCGCAAATACATCTTCAGTCTCGATCACAAAGTGATCGGTATCCAGTACATCATCCTGGCGCTCACTGCCGTTGTGGTCGGGATGCTGATGTCGGTGTTGATGCGGCTGAACCTGAGCTGGCCGGGTAACCACTTGCCCATCCTGGCCACATTGTTTCCCACGGGCGCGCCCGGCGGGGTAATGAGCGGCGAATTTTATCTATCGCTGGTAACGATGCACGGCACGCTGATGGTCTTCTTTGTGCTCACGACCGCGCCGCAAGGCGGCTTTGGCAATTACTTCCTGCCTATTCAGATCGGCGCCGAAGACATGGCGTTTCCCTTTCTGAACATGATGTCTTTCTGGGTGACGTTCCTTGGCTTTCTGGTATTGCTGACAGCCATCTTTGCTGAAGGTAACCAAACGATTGGAGCATGGTTCTCAAAGTTAGGCGAGTCTTTTGCTGCCGGCAGCGGTACTGTCGGACCGATTGGCGGTTGGACAGGCTATGTGCCTCTAAGCGCGCTCGGAAAGATTGCAGGTCCTGGCCAGGGCGCCGGCGTGAATTTGTGGATTATCAGCATCGCGATTTTCTGTGTCGGTTCGCTGCTGGGCGCGCTGAATTTCATCACGACCTTGCTCAATATGCGAACCAGAGGCATGTCGCTGATGCGTATGCCGCTCACCTGTTGGGCCTGGTTTACTACCGCCGTGCTGGCGCTGCTGTCGTTTCCGGTGCTGTTGGCCGGCGGCATTCTGTTATTGCTTGATCGCATTGCCGGAACGAGTTTCTTCATTCCCGGAGGCTTATACGTCAGCGGCGGTTTAGTGCCATTACACAATGGTGGCTCGCCGCTGCTGTGGCAACACCTATTCTGGTTCTTTGGTCATCCAGAAGTCTACATCGCAATTCTCCCGGGCATGGGCGCGACCTCGCATATACTTTCGACGTTTGCCCGTAAGCCGATCTTTGGATATCGCGCGATGGTCTTTGCGATTTTCGCGATTGGTATGCTGGGGTTCTTTGTCTGGGGTCACCACATGTTCATCAGCGGCATGAGTCCTTACTCAGCCGTAGCATTCTCGATTCTGACGCTTTCGATCGGCGTGCCTTCCGCAATTAAGACGTTCAACTGGATTGGTACCCTCTGGGGGGCGAGGATTCGCTTTACTACGCCGATGCTTTTCGCCATTGGCTTCGTTTCAGTGTTCGTCGCCGGCGGAATTACCGGACTGGTGTTGGGGCAAACGTCACTCGATTTCTTTTTCCATGACACCTACTTTGTAACGGCCCACTTCCATCTGGTGATGGGCGTGGCGTCAATCTTTGGAATGTTCGCGGCAACTTATTTCTGGTTTCCCAAGATGTTCGGCCGCATGATGCACGAAGGTTTGGGCAAGTTTCACTTCTGGGTTACGTTTCTCGGAGTTTACGCGATCTTCGTGCCCTTTCATGCGATGGGAATGTTAGGCATGCCGCGGCGCTACTCGCAGTTCACCGAATACGAGTTCTTGAAGAATTCGAAGTCGTTGGTTTCCTTCGTGACGGTAGCGGCGATTATCACTGTCGCAGTTCAGATTGTCTTTTACTTCAATTTGTTCTGGAGCATGTTCTGGGGCAAGAAAGCTTCCGATAATCCCTGGGAGGCGACCACCCTTGAGTGGACGACCGCCACACCGCCTCCGCACGACAACTTCGCCGGCCATGCGCCGGTTGTGTACCGCGGGCCATACGAATTTTCAGTGCCGGGGGCGCCGAACGATTTTGTAATGCAGACTGAACCGGAAGGGATCGATGTTGTGGCAGGCTTGGGAGAAAGCAGCGGAGATGGCGGCGACGGTCACAAGCACTGATCGAGTTATCGATGCGACCATTGGCGGCGGAGCGCGTTCGCGCGATGGCAACGGCTTTCACAAGAACGGCGGCGGCCGTGGCGGTGAAGACGGTGAGGGCCTGCATTACTCCCCGGCGCGATACCGTATCGCCGTCTGGGTTGCGATCGCCGGCATCGTAATGCTCTTTACGGCCCTGGCCAGCGCGTATATCGTGCGCTCGGCATCGGGAAATGATTGGCGGCCGATCGTGATGCCGAAGGTGCTATGGCTAAGCACAACCGTAATCATCGTTAGCAGCATCACAATCGAAATCTCGCGGCGCTCTCTTAAGAGGCTCAATGACGCCGGCTACGGCAGATGGTTAATAGTTACCGTCGCGTTGGGTTTGGGATTTGTGGCGTCACAGCTAATCGCCTGGCGACAACTGGCTCGACAAGGCCTCTATATGGCCAGCAATCCGCACAGCTCTTTCTTCTATCTGTTCACCGCGGCGCACGGCGTACATTTGCTCGGCGGCATTCTCGCTTTAACCTACCTCTTGCTGCGGACAAGAAAAAGACGCGCCACGGTTGAGGGAGAGCTAAAGCGTCTCGGCGCCGCTGAAGCCGCTGCGATCTACTGGCATTTCATGGACGGACTCTGGATCTGTTTGTTCGCCCTGCTGTTCTTTTGGAAGTGAAAACCCCCTCTCCCTCTGGGAGAGGGCTGGGGTGAGGGAACTACGGGGTCGGTATTTACACCCTCTCCCTAACCCTCTCCCAAAGGGAGAGGGAATCGAAAACCGACTTTTGGAGGTGACTGGTGGCAACTGAGGCACAGGCTATAGCAGGCGATTGGGGCGGGGGCGTACATCCATATCGGGTGGGCCACAGAAAATTGGGGATGTGGCTTTTCATCATGTCCGACTCGCTGACCTTTTCGGCGTTGCTGATCGGCTATGCTTACGTGCGCGCATCGAATGTCTGGCCGACGCCGTTTAAGTTTTCGCCGAGCATAGTTTTTTCTTCCATCATGACATTGGTGCTCCTGTCTTCGAGCTTGACCATGGTGATGGCAGTCTCAGCATCATCACGCGGCCAACGCTCGAGGGCACGCAAATGGATCCTGGCAACGGCGCTGCTCGGCGCTACGTTTATTGTGCTGCACTTGATTGAGTGGCGACATTTGATTAACGAAGGGCTGCGACCATTTCAGTTGCCGACCGAGTGGGGTGAAAAGTGGCCGGGCTCGACGCCGCTATTCGGCGCGACCTTTTTTGGCATCACGGGCATGCACATGTTCCACGTCTTCACTGGCTGCATTTATCTATCGGTTGTAGCCGGACGCGTTAACAAATTGAAACATGAGGACGTCGAAATCAGCGGCTTGTACTGGCACTTTGTTGATTTGGTTTGGATGTTTGTGTTCCCGATGATCTATCTGCTATCAATTGATGCAGGGAAGTGATCACAGCGCCGAAGGCGCGGAATAAGGTAGCCAGGGGCAAGCGGCGACAGCCGCGCCGCCCCTGGATCGCGTAATCTATTTTGTCAAAGCCCGCGAAGCGGGCGACAGCGACACAGTCGGGAGCGATAGCTACCGCATCCCGCGATACAAGGAGACTAAGATGAGTGCTCACGTAGATGTTCACGAACATTTCGCCGGCAGCAATCATCTGTTTATTTCAGTGTGGGGGTGGTTGCTGGCACTGACCGGTTTTGAAGTATTCCTGGGGTACGAGCATTTGCCCGTGATTTATATGCTGGTTATTTTGATGGGCGTCTCGATCATTAAGGCGGCGCTGATCGTGGCTTACTTCATGCACTTGAGGTTCGAGCGCCTGAATTTGGTTCTGACCATAGTGCCCGCGCTGGTCATCGCCATCTGCCTGCTACTGGTCTTTTTCCCGGATAGTTTTCGTGCCCGGGAACTGCGTTATCAAGGGGCAGCGCCGCCGTCTCCAGAGAGTCATTAGCGGCCCTGCTACTGAAAGATTTGCGCGCGAGTGGTTAATATGCAAGACCATAAGACATTGAGGGTAATGCGCGTGGTTATCATCGCGCTGGCAGTGTTCTGCCTTAGCGCGCTGTGCTCAGAATCCGTGCTCGCGCAGTGCGCGATGTGCCGCGCGTCGCTATCGGGAAACAGCGCGTTCGTACGCAACCTGAATATCGGTGTGTTCGTCCTCCTGGTACCGCCAGTATCGATTTTCTGCACGATCTTTTTTCTGGCTTTTCGTCATCGCAAGTCCAGCTAGCGCGCTCCGTTCTGACCAGATCCTCAAATTAGCAAAGAAAGTGCAAAGTGGAAGACCAGAACCAACTGCTGAACATCGACGTTGAGAAACGAACTACGCGAGGACGTGCATGTCCCCGCTGTGGTGGAAAAATCATTCCTTCCGAGCGCGCGGTCTATCAAAGCACAGGCGATCCGAACGCGGTGTTTCCCTTGTGGCAATGCGAGCGATGCGGCTATGAAGAATTGGTCGAGCGCCAGCCGAAACCGTCCGGGAAGAAGCATTGACCGAATTCAGCTATGACTACTACCATTGAATTACCGATGAAACGCGAGCAATCATTGCTAAATCTAATTTGCCTGATTGTGGCAGCCGGATTTTTTGCGCTTATTGTCTACAATCTCTTCTCAGCCGGTAGCATCATCAGCACTGACGGACTGTTCTTTACCGTGGTGCCTTTGGTTTTGGCGCTTGCCTTTCTTGCCGTACCCGCCCAGGAGTTCTTGTCGCGCCGCCTTGAAAGAAGATCAATTGCTCCGGCTGAGCCTCCGCAGCAAACGATCGCAGGCCGATCGGTCCCGGCGTTGAAAGACGCTAGGGGACGCGCAATGCCACCGGACGTCAATCGCATGGTGGCTCAAATGAAGAGGCCAGTCGAGAAAGAAACAGTTTAGCATCCCGAAAACCCTTTTCAGGCATCATAGCAATACTGAAGGTTTTTGTATTAATGACGGATTACTACTCGGTTCTCCCGCACTTCAACGCCTTTCTTAACGCGTCGAGCTTTGTGCTGCTGGCGGCCGGCTACTTTTTCATTAGACGGAAAAATGTTCATGCGCACCGCAATTGTCAGATCGCAGCGCTGACGGCATCGGTATTATTTCTGATTTCTTATGTCGTGTATCACTCGCATCATGGAGTCACACGCTTCGCCGGGCAGGGAATCGTGCGACCCGTCTATTTCACCATTCTCACCAGCCATACAATCCTTGCGGCGGTTATTGTGCCCTTCGTAATCATTACAGTACGGCGCGCACAAAGAGCTGACTTCCTGCGTCACAAGGGAATCGCACGTTGGACGCTGCCATTGTGGTTGTACGTCTCGATAACCGGTGTCGTGGTTTACTTAATGCTCTATCATCTCTATCCTTCACATTAACGATTCTTCACGCCGTAGGCATGACATATAGTAGCCAGGGGCAAGCGGCGAATGCCGCGTCGCCCCTGGATCAGGAATTATTTTGAAATCGTCGCCCTGAAGGGGCGAAATAACGATGGCAAGGCTAATTCAGAGTAAAGTAGATTAAGCTCTTTGTAGTCCGGTTTCTCTGTGGTGAAAATTCTTCCTCTGCGTGCCTCTGCGGTTAACTAAATGGCAGATGACAAATGGTGGATTCAAGTTTGAAGTGCAACGTTGAGGAATGCGAACCTCAAGCGCCAAAGGCGCGAAATATGTTAGCCAGGGGCAAGTGCGAGCGAAGCGAAGCACGACGCCCCTGGATCGATGCGTCAAAGGCCGCGAGCACTGAAAGTGCGAAATAGAAATTCTCTGAACACGCGCGCTATGTCGCTCCTTCAGAGCTCCGTTCAATTTGGTGCGGCTCCCAGGGGCGGCGCGCTTCGCTATCGCTCAGCACTTCCACCCCAGCGCGGCTGCCGCGCCGGGGACCCCGGCTGGCCCCTGGCTACCTTATTCCGCGCCGTTGGCGCTAAATCCAAAGCCCGCTGCATTAATGCGCCTTGCACTTCTAAATTGAATTCGCGAATGAAAAATGAGAAATGGAAAATGAACTCGTAAATTCCAACGGCAAAAACGCTCAAGCTGTCATCGCCGCGCCCTCAGCGAGAGCGCGCTACGGAAACTGGCCCCTGATCATTCTCGCTGCCCTCTTTATCATTGTTCCTTTTTTGACCTGGTACGGAACCTGGTTCGGGCGAAACCTTTCAGACGAGGACATTGCCGGCTATCTTGCCGACGAGAAGAACCCGCGGCACATCCAGCACGCGCTGTCGCAAGTTGAAGCGCGAATTGAAAAAGGTGACCAAGGCACGAAGAAGTTTTATCCACAAATCGTAGCCTTAACAAAGAGCCCTACCGCCGAGATCCGAAAAACGGTGGCCTGGGTAATGGGCCAGGACAATACCTCGGACGAATTTCATCGAGCGCTGATTAGCTTGCTCAACGACAACGAGCCTTTGGTGCGTCGCAACGCCGCTTTGCAACTCGTCCGATTCGGTGACGCCTCTGGCCGGCCGGAACTGCGCGCGATGCTGCAATCCTTCGAAGCAAGATCACCCCTGGCAGGCAACATCGTCAGTCTGTTGCCTCAGGGCTCGAAAATTCACGCTGGCGGTTTGCTGGCGAGAATTCGTGACTCCTCTAATACTGTCCAGGAATTTCGTTCGCCGGTGGATGGTTCGATTGCGACGCTCGCCGTGAAAGAAGGCGAACCTGTCACCCCGGGCCAAACGATCGCCTGGTTAACGCCGGATCAGGCGACCATCAAAGATGCTTTAAGGGCGTTAGCTTATGTGGGCACAAGCGAAGACTTGCCTTTGATCGAAAGGTTCTCACAAGGACAGGCAACAAAGGACGCTGAAATCAAACAGCAGGCGGGGCTAACAACCAAGACAATCGAAGGTCGCGGGAAGCAGAACTAATGGAGTGCTGTAGGCACTTAATATTTATAGACCGAGAGATTTCACAGAAATAAGACAGCTCTGGCGCGAAAGCAAAAAAGCTTTCGCGCCAGAGCTAAAGACTAACAAGGCGCGTCTGGCTATAAATATTTCGCGTCTACGGCGCTCTTCTCATGCGGCGGTAGCTGCAGGCGGCGAAGGCGGTGCGTCCGGCAATGCGATGCCGTGCATTGCTTCCCAATCTTCGGTAGGAATCATTTCGATGGCATCCCACGGACAGCCATCAAGAAACGCGCCGTCGGGTCCCTTGCTGGTACATTTTTGACAGCCAATACAGAGATAAGGGTCGACTTCGATGCGTCCGAAAGGCGGATGATCCGCGTCTGATACCCAGAACATGCAGGCTTCGATCGGGCAATATTCGATACAAGCCGGTGAACCTGCACAGCCGGTACAGCAGTCGGTGGTAATGGCCAGGATGCGCGGTTTTTTCTTGCGCGTGGCCTTGCCATCGCCGACGGACATTGGCCATTCTTTTTCTACGATATCGAACAAGTTGTTTCCTCTTTCGTCCTAAGTTAACACAGGCTTTGCGTTTGGCTCAACGATCAAGGCCTTATTATTTCGCCCTTACAGGGCTGAATGTCTCTTGGGGATTGTCACCAGGGGCGGCGCGGCTTCGCCGCTTGCCCCTGGCTACCTTATTTCGCGCCTTCGGCGCTGCGAGTGATCGTTATAACGGCGGCGCGGCTTCGCCGCTTGCCCCTGGCTACCTTATTTCGCGCCTTCGGCGCTGCGAGTGATCGCTATAACGGCGGCGCGGCTTTCGCCGCTTGCCCGTGGCTAACTTATTTCGCGCCTTCGGCGCTGCGAGTGATCGCTATAACGGCGGCGCGGCTTTCGCCGCTTGCCCGTGGCTAACTTATTTCGCGCCTTCGGCGCTCTGACTCGATCCTTAAGAAGAGGGTTGCATGAACGTTATCTTTCCGTTAACTAAAAGTAGCATCTTTGCAGTCTACTGCGGCATGGTATGGCACGAGCATCCAACGTGGCGGGAGGACATGGCAGATGAAGAGCATCGTAGGAATATTCAATTCATTAGCGGACGCAAAACGCGGAGGAGCTATTCTGCGCTCATTAGGTATCCCAGAGGATCGGATTAGTGTACTTGCCCCCGGCGCTTCCGACTCTCAAGTTGAAGCGCAGATTCCAACAAGTGAAACTGAACAACCTGGAATGGGTCGGGCAATCGGAGGCGCCGTCGGCGGTGCGCTGGGCGTTGCCGGCGGACTGCAGGCTGGCGCTGTTGCTGCTAGTATTTTGGTGCCCGGAGTTGGGCCGGTTCTAACTATCGGACTAATAGGGGCTGCCCTGCTGGGAGCGGGCGGAGCGGCGGCGGGCATCGCTGCCGGCAAGGCTCTCGAACAAGGAATTGCCCAGGGACTGCCCCGCGATGAACTGTACGTTTACGAAGATGCACTGCGCCGCGGCAGAGCAGTACTGATCGCATTTGCTGACGATGACGAAATGGCAGAGAAAGCTCGCACGGCTTTGTTGCGAGCTGGAGCAGAGTCTCTCGACGCCGCGCGAGAGGAATGGTGGATAGGTTTGCATGATGCTGAGGCAGAGCATTACACGAAACAAGGCGGCGACTTTAAGGTAGACGAAGCCAAGTATCGGCTGGGTTTCGAAGCTGCATTACATCCGGATCGTCGAGGTAAGAGTTACGACGAGGCGTGCGCCAAATTGCGAGAGAAGTATGGCGATGACTGCGACGCCATTGCCTTTCGGCGCGGCTACGATCGCGGGCTTCACTACCAACGCTATATTGTAGAAAGCTATAAGGCCTGATGCTCGGGACATCTTCCGGCCGTCAGACAGCGCGTAAAGTTTTTTTCAGAGAAAGCCATAGCGCTGAAAGACATCCTCTTAAATATCGGCATCGCTCTGGCAATTCTGGCCGGCAGCGCAGTAATCACGAATTGGTTCGCCCACGCAATGTACGTTCGTTGCGTGTCATGCGGCTCACTGAACGCTAAGCGCCGAGAACACTGTCGCTCGTGCGGGCATGAACTACGCTAACGATCCAAACCAAGCCGATAACCGGTACTGTCTTGATTTGTCTTTGCGCCTTCCGAGGGCTTTGCAACAAGAAGTCATTCAGGCCAGTCCGCCTGGCGGACGAATGGTAGTGGCCCAGCAGTTTAAGAGTCTGTGTCAAAACTCGGTCATGAGCTTAACGAGACGACTTTCCTAAACGCAGAGGGCGCTGAGGCATTCGCAAAGGTACGCAAAGGAAGGCCTTTTCTCTGCGTTCCTTTGCGAAAAACTCTGCGTCCTTTGCGTTAAAATGCTCCTTGACAATCACACATCCTTAGTTCTGACGCAGACTTTGAATCGCTGGGCTACTGCCATTCCGCTGTCGCCGGCTTTTTGTGCAAAGCCGCTTCCCAACTCCTTAGTATCTTTGCCTGAGACGTATTTTGCGTCGTCATTTCAGGCAAAGTCGCAAAATAAAACCCAGGGCGCGAAGAAGATTAGAACCAAAATACTACCCGATGAGGCGTTGGTCAGTGGCGGTACCTGCGCACTAAAAGAAGGTAGCCGATTAGCACGCCGATCGCTACGAAGGGCAGAATGTGAATTGGGCCTGTTGCGTGAAATACGAGGAGGCCAAGCACATAAAAGAGCAGCAAGACCACGAAGATTATCCAGCCCATTTGTGAATACTCCCGAAACCGTAATGCTCTCACTGCGACAAAAAAGTTTTGCCGGGCGCGGGCGTCAGTGTCCGAAAGCCTCAGGATGCCTCGCAACTTTTTGGATCGCGCGATTGCGCGCGCCGCGTGTCACAACAAGCACGCCGGCAAAATCAATCCCGAGGCGATCACGGCACGCCAACTTAGTGTTTCGTCCAAAAGCAGCGGCGCCAACGCAAACGCAATCAATGGCTGCAGGTAAACGTACACGGCAACAGTACTGGGCGGCACGCGCGCTAGCGCCCAGGCGTTCAAGTAATACGCGCGCCCACCGTCGGAACCAGGATAATGTAGATAATTGCCGCCCACACGCCGAATGTCATCCGTGCGAGAGCAATAGTCCACAGGCTGATCGCGCCAACCGGGACCGTTGCAATGCAGCCGACAATGAAAATCCAGGTGATGACCGAGAGCGCGCTGTAACGCCGGACGAGGTCCTTCGAAATTGCGATGTAGGCACCATAACAAACCGAGTTAGCAACGATCAGCAAATCGCCGGCAAGCGTCGCGGATGAAAACTCAGCTCGCTGTGGCCCAATCAAACAAAGTACGCCGCCGGCAGCGACCGCGATTCCCACCGTGTGCCCAAGTGACGCGCGGTCTGTGCGCAAGACTATACCAACCAGCAAAGTGAAAACGGGTATCGTCGTTTCCAACAGAGTCGAATTAATTACCGTGGTCAGCGACAATCCTTTGACAAACAGCCACTGGTTCAAGACGACTCCGAGAGTGCCAGACAGTATGAGCAACGGCCAATCTCTTCGCTCAATTCTGCCCATGCTTCCGCGAAAGCGTGCCACCAGGACCAACGCCAGTGAAGCGCGGCAACTCGAAAAGCAACGAGGCCCAGGCTGGGGATGGCTCGCAAAGCGATCTTGCCAACTATTGGCCACGTCGCAAACATGCCCTGGACCGCTATTAAGGCCACATGTGGGGCTGCCGAGCTATGGGTTCGGGACCTGGGCACGCTCGCTCACAAAATGTCGGACACAAAAAAGATCGGGTGACCCCCGACCTCGAGTGCAACTGCTTCTGAGAATTGTCCTATTGGTTTAGAAACAGGTACACGGGATTTTCGAGTATCTGCTTGAACGTTTGCAAAAACTGAGCGCCGGTTGCGCCATCAATCACTCGATGATCACAGGACATCGTCACCCGCATCGTCTGGCGAATCGTGATTTCTCCATCCTTCACCAACGGCCTGGGGACCATGGCGCCGATGGCGAGAATCGCACCTTCGGGGGGATTGATAACCGCCGTGAACTCATCGATGCCAAACATTCCGAGATTGCTAATTGAAAAACTCGCGACCGTGTACTCTTCGGGCTTCAGCTTGCGAGCCCGGGCCCGCTCGGCTAGTTCGCGCACTTCAGCACCAATTTCCAGTAAAGATTTCAATTCAGCCGACCGTACTACGGGCGTGATCAGTCCGTTTTCAGTAGCTACGGCAACGCCAATGTCGGCATGCTCGTAATACCTAACCGTCTTATCCTGAAATGAAGCGTTTACTTGCGGATGTTGCAGCAAAGCGACTGCGGTGACCTTGATGATGACATCGTTGATGCTGAGCTTTGCGTCAGGATACAACTCGTTAATCGATCGGCGCATATCCGCGGCGCGATCCATTTCGATTTCATTGGTCAGGAAAAAGTGCGGCACGGGCCCCAGAGACGTAACCAGCCGGCGTGCGATTGTTCGGCGCATCTCACTAAGCGGCTCGTCGCGGTAAGCCGATGGCGCATAAACTTCATCCTTTGCGCCTGGTCGTGGCAGAGCTGCAGCATGCAAGGCTGGTGCGCTCTTTGGCGCAGCTTTCTTTCCGCTAATAGCAGTCTCAATGTCGCGCTTTACAATTCGCCCAGCCGGGCCGCTCCCTTGCAGTGAACCGAGATTGATTCCGGCCTCGGCGGCCATGCGAGCAGCGATGGGCGAAACGAGCATGCGCCCGCCTGCGGGCACTGCGCCGGCCTGTTTCCCGTCGGGCGCTGGTGTCGCCGGCACTTCTGTTTCCTTCTTTGCTTCCGGTGAGACTTCAGTTTGCTTGGCCTCGGCAGCCTCAGCCGAAGAAGACGGGGGCGCGGCACTCTTGGCTTTTTCCAATAAAGCCGAAATATCTTCGTCAGGCTCGCTGATGATCGCAATTGGCTGACCCAGTGGAGCACTTTCGCCTTCCTGGATGAGAATTTTGCGCAGCACACCATTCGACAAGGCCTGCATTTCCATTGTGGCTTTGTCGGTATCGATCTCCGCGATTGGCTCGCCCATCGAGACCTTGTCGCCTTCCTTCTTCAACCAACGGGAAAGCTGACCCTCTTCCATGGTCGGCGAAAGCTTGGGCATTACCACTTCAGTTGCCATTTAGTCCTCGTAAATCGTGAATCGTGAATAGTAACGTGAATAGTAAATAGAGAATCGTGAAAAGAAGAACGTCTGATCTATTTACGATTTGCGATTGACTATTTAGCGATCCAAATATGAAACTTCGCGCACAGCCGCGACGATTTGCTCGACGCCGGGCACTGCCAGGTTCTCAAGGTTCTTCGCGTAAGGCATCGGCACGTCTGCAGCCGATACGCGTTTGACCGGAGCGTCCAGATAGTCAAATGCGCGTTCGTTAATCTCGGCGCTGATTTCAGCGCCTACGCCGCAGAACGGATGCGACTCTTCAGCGATGACGACGCGGTTAGTTTTCTTGACTGATTCGACGATCGCGTTAATGTCGAGCGGTCTAATGGTCCGGGGATCTATCACTTCGCATGAGAGGCCGTCTTTTTCCAACTCCTCCGCGGCTTTCAGCGCCAGCGGAACCATCAGTGAGCGGGCCACGATCGTAGCGTCCGTTCCTGCGCGCTTCACCTCAGCAACTCCAAGCGGAATAGTAAAGTCACCATCGTCAGGCACTTCGCCCTTCAATCCGTACATACGCTCTTGCTCTATGAAAATAACTGGATCATCATCGCGAATCGCGCTCTTCAAAAGACCTTTCGCATCAGCCGCAGAAGAGGGCATTACGACCTTGAGCCCGGGAAAGTATGCATACCATGATTCGAGGGCCTGCGAATGCTGGGATGAAACCTGATAAGCCGAACCACCCGGTCCGCGGAAGACGATTGGAATTTTGAACTGTCCTCCGGACATGTAAAGCATCTTCGCGGCTGAATTGATGATCTGATCTGTTGCCAAAAACGAAAAATTGAACGTCATGAACTCAATAATCGGACGCAGACCTGCCATGGCTGCTCCGACGCCAAGCCCGGCAAAGCCCAATTCGGTGATTGGTGTGTCGATGACCCGCTTCGGTCCGAACGCTTCAAGCAATCCGCGCGTCACTTTGTATGCGCCCTGGTACTCAGCGACCTCTTCGCCCATCAGGAAAACGTCTGGGTCGCGCGCCAGCTCTTCACGCAGCGCGGCATTCAGGGCATCGCGGATTGTCATTACAGCCATTAATCGCTCTCCAAACTGGAAAAGCCTTCAGGGTTAGCGTAGACATCGGTGTACAACTCGCGCGCCTCAGGTTCCGGACTTCCTTCAGCAAACTTGGCGGCCGCTTCGACCTGATCTTTTACTTGTGCTTCCAGAGCCGAGGTATCATCCTCGCTCAGGACATCGTTTTCTTGAAGCGCAGCGCGGAAAAGCTTAATCGGATCTCGTTCCTGATACTTTTCAATTTCGGCGCGCGTTCGATACTTTCCGGGGTCAGACATCGAGTGGCCCATGTAACGATATGTGCGCGCCTCGATAAGGGTGGGCAGCGACTGCTCCCGCGCGCGCTTAACCGCCCTTTGCGTAGCCTGCCGCATCGCTAACACATCCATGCCATCGACGAATTCTGAAGCGATTTCATAAGCGCAGGCTTTCTCGGCAACGTTTTGTAGCGACATCGCGCGCTCGAGCGAAGTGCCCATGCCGTAGCGATTATTCTCGCAAATATAAATGCAGGGAAGTTTCCAAAGTTGAGCCATGTTGAGTGACTCGTGAAATGCACCCTGATTGACCGCAGCTTCTCCGAAAAAACAAAGGGTGACTCGATCGGTCTCTTTGTACTTACTTGCGAAAGCAAGTCCGGTCCCCAATGGGATCTGTCCACCGACAATCGCATGGCCACCCAGAAAATTCACTCGCGCGTCAAATAAATGCATCGAGCCGCCCTTACCGCCAGAACAACCAGTTGCTTTGCCATAGAGTTCGGCCATCACCGCTTCAGGCGAAATGCCTTTGGCAATTGCTTGTCCATGTTCACGATAACTGGTCACCACGTAATCGTCCTGCCGAATGGCAGAGATTGCCCCGACACCAACTGCTTCCTGACCAATGTAAAGATGACAGAAACCGCCAATCTTACCGAGGCTGTAAGCTTCGGCGCATTTCTCTTCAAAGCGCCGAATCAAGAGCATCTGCCGAAATAGGTTAATCAGCGTCTCGCGATCTTCGTGAAGAGCTGAGATCGAGTCTTCTGATTCGGACTGAGCGATGCTTGATGTTGACGACGGGCTTTTTTCGATTACGCCGGCCACGGCGCCGGCCGCAGATCCTGTTTGTTCTTGCTGGTTGCTTGTGTGGTTACCCATCAGAAGCGCGCTGAATGCGAAGCGGCCAGCTTTTTGGCTGGCCTTTAAAATATCGATTTATCTGGAGGGATTATACGCGACACGCGGGGTCAGGCAAAAGCGTGAAGAGAAGATACCATCGACCAGGCCCGGCGATCGTTTAGCGAAGAATATCTTAAGTGTATTGATCGATGCGCGCAGGCGTGGGCATCGCCGCAAGATTAACCAGGTTCTTTCGGGCATGTTTGTCGCGCTGCATATTGCGCGCGGCTGTGGTAAGCAACTCTTCACTGGTCTCGCCGTCAACAGGGAAACACGCGATGCCGGCGCTGATTGTGACGTCCACGGTTTTGCCTGCGCGCACAGAAAACTTGTGTTCAGTAACCGCTTTTCGAATTCGCTCAGCTACCGTTTCAGACATCCCGTGTGATGCCATGGGCATGATCGCCACAAATTCATCGCCCGCGTAGCGGGAAAGAATGTCCATTTGACGTAGCTCTTTGCGGATTACGCGAGCCACGTTCGCGAGCAATCGATCGCCGATCCCATGCCCCCACTGATCGTTGATCAGTTTGAAGTCGTCAATATCCATGCTGACGAGCGCAACCGATTCCTTGTTCAAACGTTGGCATTCCGCCAGGCGCTGCTCGAGCATCATGTAAAAGCCGCGCGCGTTCGGCAATTCCGTTAAGGGATCGATAAGAGCGCTCTCTTTTGTCTTTTCAAACGAGATCGCATTGTTCAGCGCGGACGCTGCGTGTTGGGCTACCGATTCCAGCAGCCGGACATGCTCGGTCGTGTAAGACGTGCGGCCCTTCGAATAAAGCGTAATTGCGCCAAACGCTCCGTCTTCTCGAATTAGAGGCGAAACCAAAACCCCGCGGTAGGTCACGGAAATGTCGTCCGGCAATCCGACCAGGTCCAGCTCGGGGGAGGAATTGCACATCGAACGAGCATTCGCAATTACCCAGCCGGTAATTCCATCGCCGATGCTGACGCGCCGGCCGGTGAAAAGGTCTGCATGATCACCGACGGCATGCATGGCAATACCTTTGCCGGAACGATCATCAACGATGAAAATGATGCAGGTATCAAAGGGGACAATGGATCGCAGCTTGTTCGACACCAGCGTCACGGTGTCGCTCATGTTCAGTGAAGACCCGATAGTCTGCGCAATTTCGTGCAGTGCAAAGACCTCTCGCTGCGCCTCAGTGATCGATCGAAAACCGATGCTGCTGTCAGGTGTTCCCAGAATGTCGGAGGCTAATCCGGCGTCAGGTTGGGCCTTGGTCGTCAAGTCGATATTTTCCGACGGCACTTGTTCCCGAATGTCCTGTTCGCCTATGAGCCTGTCGAATTCAGTCACATGCTGCGTAAAGAGCTCCACAATTTTCGGATCAAAAGACGATCCGGACATTTTTTGCAGCAACGCGACCGAGTCTTCTCGTTTCATACCCTTTCGATAGGGCCGGTCGCAACGAGTTGCATCGTAGAAATCGACTACGGAAATAATGCGCGCCACCAGGGGTATGTTTTCGCCCTGAAGTCCTTTCGGATAGCCACTGCCATCCCACTTCTCGTGGTGATATCGCACGATATCTTCAACCGGATAGGGGAAGGCCACACGCTTGAGGATGTCGCCTCCAACTGTCGGATGGATCTTCATCTTCGCAAATTCAGATTCAGTGAGCTTGCCTGGCTTGTTGAGAATGTATTCCGGCACCGCGAGCTTACCGATGTCGTGTAGAAGTGCGCCTGCCACGAGTGCGCGCAGTTCCTCGTCGCCCACCTTCAGGAGTTTGCCCATCTCTGTCCCATAGATTTGCGTCCGTCGGACGTGGCCATGTGTCGTTTGATCCTTGGCATCTATAGCAATAGCAAGTGATTCAATCGTGTTCATGTGGAGATTGGCGATCTCCTCGATATAACGAAGTTTCTCAGCCTGCCCGCGCGTGACTTCGCTGACCCGCTTTTCATTAAAACGGTACAACAGATGGACCAACACGATGATCAGCACACCGACAAATAGAAATGCCACGCCGGCGCCGTGAATCGCTGCGTAAAACATCGCAGCAGAGGTCACATTTGCCACTTGAGTAATCAGAGTCCATACCAGGCTTTCCGGTGATACCGTTAATCTCGCCTCCCCGGCGCAAAAGGAGTTGAAGGCGATAGTTCCGAAGGTGCTAAGCGAGTATTGCACTATGCCGAAAACGCAAAGCGGAAACAGCAGAAAGTTAAGCACCAGATCTGTCTCGTTTCCTGTCATTGCGCCGCCCATCAAACTCAGAGCCATTACTCGATAGGCCAAAGACGCGACGAACGTTGAAATAACTGTAGTGCCCACAGAGAACAGAATGGTCCGACGTTGAGCGAAATGAAACGAGGAGATAAGTCCAACAGTAGCCGCGAGAATTACCGCCGGGCCCAGACTGTTTGCCGGCGATAAGGTATACGTCATTACCGCAAAGAAAATGAAAGCATCGGCGACGGACTTATGCGTCTGGCTTACACCGTCAAGGTTGGTAACCGGGACCGTGAAACGGCTGGAAACCACAGTCAGAACTAACAACAGCACGAATGAGAGTAGGCCGCTCCACCCAAGGGGCTCCAGGGTTACGAGGGAAATGATCGCAAATATCAGCAATCCAGTACCCACGGTTGCGACACTTCCAATTAGAAGCAAGCTCTTCCAGTTGAGTTTTGGCATTAATTAGCTTCTGACTTTTGCTTGACCTGAGGTGTGGAAGGAAAGGCCTATTGATCAGTTACAGTGGGGTTTGAACGCTACCACGCAGTGACCAACATCGTTGGCCATTGCCAGAATAATGGTCGGATAGCTATTAGTCAACACTTTCTTCAGGTGAATGTCGAGACTATGGCTCGAGATCTCCGATTGTCGATTTTGAAGGTCGGCTCGAATTCATGCTAGCCGCTTCTTGAATTGAGCTGAGCAACGAAGTCGTCGGGCGTTTTAGCAGGCAATTGGCAGGTATAGGCTTGGCAAACGTAAGCAGTCGCGGTCTCGGCAGGTTGATTACGTTCGCGAAGCAAGGGAATGAGGCGAGTAGCTCTTTCGGAGTATACAGTGGATATCGCAATTACCCTGTTTGGTAGATAAGTCAGCCACAGGGTTCGCATTAGCTGCTGAAGGGTTTCATCCGTTGGTGCTCCCACCAAAGCGATTTCTTTAGGAGTCGACAGGTAGAAGTCTAAACCGCACATGGCGAAGCCGAACGCTGACGGATAGCGGCGCATTTGGTTGGCCAATAAACGAAGCACGGCGGTGGATCGCAGGCGATAATCTTCATTCCCGGTTAGGAGGCTGAGCCTGAGCAGAGCGAACAGGGCGACAGAGTTACCCGAAGGCGTTGCGTTATCCAGGAAATCTTTCGAACGAATAATTAATTGCTCGTGACTCTTTCCGGTAAAAAAGAAACCGCCACTCTCATCATCCCAAAACTGTTCGATCATTGTCTGCGTTAGTTGAATGGCAGCTTCCAGCCATCCCAACTCGCCGGATGCTTCGAACAGAGAAATCAGTCCGTCAATGAGACACGCATAATCCTCAAGATAGGCATTGAGCTTCGCCTCGCCATCTTTGTAGGTCCTAAGAAGGAGGCCGTTCTGCTGCAAGCGCGAAAGGAGAAACTCGGCATTCGCTTCGGCGACGTCTCTGTAATCTGCTCGATCCAATATCCCTGATGCTTCCGCAAAGCTGGAGAGCATTAGGCCGTTCCAGGCCGTGAGAATCTTCTCGTCTCTGCCTGGATGGATGCGTTGCTCGCGAATGTGAAAAAGCTTTTGCCGGCCGGTTTCTATTACCTTTTGCAGGCGTTCAACTGAAACTTGCTTACGCGCAGCGATTTCGTCAAAAGTCGATGTGACATGGAGGATGTTCCGGCCTTCAAAGTTTCCATTCTCGGTGACATTGAAATAGTCGCTGAATAGTTCCCCATCTTCCTTTCCGAGTGCGTCGATTACCTCTTTCCGCGACCAGACGAAAAACTTTCCTTCATGACCTTCCGAGTCCGCGTCCTGCGTCGAATAAAATCCCCCTGTCGAGTCCGTCATTTCGCGAACCACGTAATCAAGTGTCTCCTCGGCGATGCGACGGACATCTTCGTCCTTTGTCAGCTGATAAAGATGGAGATACAAACGCGACAGCAGGGCATTGTCATAGAGCATCTTTTCAAAGTGCGGCACCAGCCAGTACCCATCGACTGAGTAACGGTGAAAACCGCCGCCGAGTTGGTCGTAGATGCCACCGGCGGCCATCTTGCGGCAGGTATTCTGAACGATTTCAAGCGCATCGCCTGAACCTGTGCGATGATGAACATGCAGGAAGAATTCAAGCGTCATCGATGGTGGAAATTTTGGCGCGCCGCCAAATCCGCCATTCTGCGGGTCATAGTTAGCAGCAATTCGTCGATAAGCACTGTCAAGGAGTTCCGTCGTGAGAATTTCGCGGGACGGCTCCGCGATATCGACGCGGCGCAACTCACCGAGCATCGTGGTTGCGGTATGTACGACTTGCTCCTGCTGCGACCGGTAAGCTTCAGCGACGCTCATCAGAACACGCGGGAAGCCAGGCATGTTGTGGCGATCATCAGGCGGAAAATAGGTTCCGCCATAGAAGGGGACGCCCGCGGGCGTCAGAAACATCGTCATAGGCCAGCCGCCATGACCGGTCATCATCTGCACAGCATTCATGTAGATCTGATCAAGGTCGGGTCGCTCCTCGCGATCGACTTTTATGTTCACAAAGTTCTCATTCATCAGTTTCGCGATCGCTTCGTTTTCAAATGACTCGTGCTCCATTACATGACACCAATGGCACGCCGAGTATCCGATGCTGAGCAGGATTGGTTTGTTCTGGTCGCGTGCTTTGGAGAGTGTCGCGTCGCTCCAGGGATACCAATCGACCGGATTATGTGCGTGCTGAAGCAGGTAAGGACTCGTCTCGTTGATCAGTGCGTTCGTGTGTTTGTGCTTGCTCACCGTTTTTCCAATCTACGTATCGCTAGTCTTTAAACCAGTACTTCGTTTCTTTTGCCCAGGAGGTGTTTGGATAACGTCGATGCAGCAGATCGAAAGCTGCTTTTGACCAGCGTCCTGTCTGTTTGTCCGTGCAACCGTACCGCGTGGACTTCACCGCGAGGTGCAGCGCTTCAGGAACGCGCGGGTCCGTCGGGCTCTTATTGACCCATTCGATTGCCATCTTGCAAAGGTAATTTGGACCTGTACCAAGAGCTTCCAGGGTCGCTAACTGCTTCGCCGCGAGTCCTTCGGATGGTTTCAGGAACGCAGGCACAACGAACGGTTTGAATCTCGATTTTGTTCCCGCCGCTGCTTCGCTTTCAGGGGAAGAGTCAGCCGTCGAAATCGGCGGTTCTGCACACCACCAGTTATCGCGGTAGCTATCGATCTCGTTTATTGGAGTTGTACGGCCGACGCCTTCTGCGACGTACGGGCGTAAGCCCGGAAAGTTCAGCAGCAAATAAACTATGGCGAATTGCCGGGCGTCAGGCGTTCGCGCGCGCTCATAGGCTGCCAGCGGCTCGCGTAATTCGGGTTGGAGATCGCTAAGAATAATTCCGGCCTGGGCTGCTATGTCGCGATCTTCAAGCAGCGCGGCACGTACAAATGCAGCCTGAGTGACACTTCGGCGGAGGTTAGGCTCGAGCGCAGTGCTGCGGACCGCATCTTTCATGATTGCAACCGGCATCGCTTTGTTGAAGACATTTGTGGCGTCCAAATCAAAGAATAGTTGCGCACCATTCGTCGTGGCGCTGATTTCCTTTTCGTCTTCGGGCAGTTCGCGACCGTCGGCGTCATCACTGAAGCCGGCCGGCTTGCGCTGAGCGTCTCGCAGGAACGCGTCGAGGTTTTGGGCCAGACTCATTCGTTGGGCCAAAAACAGGTTTAGCGTCGAGGCCGGAAGGTTCACTCGATCGTTGGGAAGTATTTTGTCGAGTGTGTCGCGCGCTTCGTTCGTCCGCCCGCTTTCAATCAGCAGACGAACCGTGTGAAACGCCAGGGAAGGAAATGCGGGGGAATTATGATCGACCACGGTTGCCGCTCTTAGCAATGCGTCCAGGTTTGGTTCTTCAGTGCTTGCTTTCGTTATCAACGCTAAGAGCCAGGGCAAGGCCGCTGTCTTTTCCCAACGGTCTCGGGCATGCTTCGACGCTTCTGTTGAGTCGTCCTGAAAAGTCAGTATCCAATCCGTCAAGTCGTCGGTTTTCAAGTTTGCTGGCACGGCCTTTTTATTTGTGTCTTCATCGTCGCCGACGAACTTGTCGAGCAATGCCGTGTAATCCCACACATCTTGTTTAAAATCAGCCGTCGCGCTCCTTTTGACTATCAGATGGGCCAGTTCGTGGAGCTTTTCTTCCGGATGCAATCGCAAACGTGCCAAATTCAAGAGCCGTGCCGATGCACGATGCGTTGCGGACGCGGTCTTGTCTTTTAGGATTGTGTTAAGTCGATCTTCAGCTTCAGTGAGCGTAGGGCGTCCTTCTTCTGCTTTGGTCGCCAGGCTTCCTTTGCGTAGAAGCGCGCGCGCGGCCAGGTAAGCAGCCATCTCATGCCAGGGCGAAGCATGCTCGCGAGCGATCGAGTCGAATTGCTGTTTCGCCTCGTCAAAACTTCCAGCATAAAAGTTGGCGGCCGCGATTTGATAAGCGCGATCTGCGCGGATCAGTGAATCTTGATCGGCGCGTGCCGGTTCAGGAATCTGACGCCCCGCGCCGCAATTCGAAAAGACCGTGTCCTGGGCGGCGAGCCAATCACGCACCGCCCCGCTGTCAGCGCCAAATTGCTTGATTCTTTCATTCAAGACAGCTTCGGCATTTTCAAAAGCGTCTTGCTGACAATTCAGGTACGTTTCGTATTCGTGTGGCTTTTCACGGTTGCGAAAGGCATGTATCTCGGGCGGGGCGCTAACGCCCGAAACTCTATTGCGCGCGTCAGTCCATTTCTTGACCCATTCATCATCGTGAAACTCCAGGCCGTAGCTCAAGCGATCGTCCCAGAGACTTTTGAGAGCTTGTGTTTCCACAACACTAAGACTGCTCCCGATTAGATTGCGATAGGCGGCCAGGAGATAAGAACGCGCGTAGCTCGATCGCAAGATTCCCATTTTGCCCGTGGCAAAGCGCTCGAGTGGAAAATCAGGATGTTTGCTATAGACGAATATTGCGTCGGTAAAGAAAGGCCCGCACGCCTGTGTCTGCCGTGGAATCACAAACGAAACGGAAATAACAAGCGCGAGAGTCGCAAGTGCCTTGCAAGGCTTTCCCAAAATCATTTTGTTGACTCCAGAAAAGAGCGAACCGATCTTTCGGTCCACGTGTCAGGGTTAAAGACATAGAGCCGTTGCGATGAAAAAAGCCCCGGGAATCGCTCATCGGTAGCAATGCCATAACTCTGGCGACATAACGAGGCGGCGAAGTCACCTCCATCATCCAACCGACTCCGAATCCTTTTCCCGTCAGGTCCCATGCGAAACAACATGGGCACAGCTTCGTCGATCGGCAAATCAGATAGCCAGTCGTCGTAGGTGCACCACGACGCCAGGGCAGTTATTGATAGGCCCACATTGTCCGGAAGACGTCTGCGGACGTCGAAGATCACATCGCGGTAAAAGCTATGTTCGGATTTGAGTGCGTCAAAATCAATTTGGATCGTTGAGACATTCGGCAAGACAGACATCGCTGCGATTGCCTCAGCTACGGCTTCAGCCTGGTTCTTAGAAAGTTCCGGCCGGTTCACAGAATCGGTTTCGATACGCGCCACCGCGACAACCCGCGTCGTTTCCGGCAAGTCCAGCGGCTGTAAGCGTGGCCGCACTATCACGTCTCCCGCGCGAAGACGAACCGTTCGCGCCAGAAAAGCGACTCCAATCTTGTTGGGATCGATGAAACGCAGGTTGCTGGGCCTTTCCCACGCCCATAGTATTACTCTGGGCAACCGCTCGAGCCGATTTCTGGCGGCTGAATTCGTCGGCCGAAGGGATCGCGATCGAACTTTCGTTAATACTAAGGCGACAGAGCAAACCAGTACCACGACGCTCACTAAAGCTAAGCCTGCTTTTCTGGAAATGATTTGGTGCATAGATGCGTTCATTGGATCGAAGATCTCGATTTTACACTAGTCGCTATCGCAATCCACTCGTTCTATCGGACGCGTGCTAACAGTCTGATATACTTCGACTGAATGGGGATTCATTTTTAGCAGCACAAATTCATCACGGAGAACACCGAGAACACGGGGTAGTCAACGGAAGTAAACAAGATGGAACGCGAAAGCCTTGAAATGGATGTGGTTTTCGTCGGTGCAGGTCCGGCGAACCTTAGCGGCGCTTTTCACCTGGCGAAGTTGGTGGCGGAACACAATAGCGCCGTAGAAAGTGGAAAGTTACAAGCTAAGTCGCTCGGTGAAATTCAAATTGCCGTAATCGAGAAAGGATCTTCCATAGGTGCTCACGTCCTTTCGGGCGCGGTCATGGATCCAAAAGGACTGGCCGAACTTATTCCGGATTTTATCGGACAGGGCGCGCCGGTTCGGCTGTCAAAGAAGATCATTTCCTTTACCTGACGCCCAGACGTGCGATTCGCTCACCGATCATTCCACCGCCGCTCCGGAATCACGGTTATTACATTGTTTCGCTCAATCGTCTGACGGCGTGGCTGGGAGAGAAATGCGAGCAAGTCGGCATCAATATCTTTCCGGAATTTCCCGGCGCGGAAATGCTCTACGACGATAACGATCGCGTAATCGGCGTGCGCACCGGCGACAAAGGTTTTGATAAGGAAGGGAAGCGCAAACCGAATTTTGAACCCGGCATTGACCTGGTCGCAAAGGTTACGGTCCTTGGCGAAGGCGTTCGCGGCTCGCTGACGAAGAAGTTGATTCAGCGACTTGGTCTCGCTGAAGGTCGCGAGCCGCAGATTTACAGCCTCGGCGTAAAAGAGCTCTGGGAATTACCTGACGATCGTTATCCGACCGGTCGCGTGACGCATACGCTCGGTTTTCCATCCGATCAATGGACCTATGGCGGTGGTTGGATCTATGGAATGCAGAATCGAATTCTGAACCTCGGGTATGTGACCGGTTTGGATTATCGCGACCCGCTGATAGATCCGCACGCTGAGTTTCAGCGCTTCAAGAGCCATCCGTTTTTGGCGAAACTGCTTGACGGCGGCAAGATGATCCGTTACGGCGCGAAAGCAATCGTCGCCGGCGGCATGCACGCAATGCCAAAACTTTACGCGGATGGTGTGCTGATTGTCGGCGATAGCGCGGGTTTTCTAAACGCGGCGCGTCTAAAAGGAATCCACTCAGCCATTAAAAGCGGAATGCTCGCCGCCGAAACCATTTTTGAAGCCTTGCTTGCCGATGACTTCTCCGGTGCCAGATTGCAGAATTATGAGCGACGTGTCAGAGAAAGCTGGATCACGCCGGAACTGCGCCGCTATCGAAATTTTCACGCCGGTTTCCGTCATGGACGTTGGTTGGGAATGGTCAACGCCGGCTTGCAGTACATTACGGGCGGCCGGGCCTGGGGCATTTTCGATCGAGATCATCAGGAGCCAGGACACCAAGCCGTGCGGAAGCTTTCCGTCTACGGCTATCAAAACGATGATCTCGCTCAACGGTATAAGGACCTGCGGTTTGACGGCGTGCTGACCTTCGATAAAGTAACCGATGTCTATCACGCCGCTGTTGCCCACGCCGAAGATCAGCCGGCACATTTGCACGTGCTCGACACGAATGTTTGCGCCACGCGCTGTGCCAATGAATATGGCAATCCCTGTCAGCGATTCTGTCCGGCTGCGGTCTACGAGATGGCTGACAATGGAAATGGTGAACGTCGATTACAGATCAATTTCTCAAACTGCGTCCACTGCAAGACGTGCGACATAATGGATCCGTACCAGATAATTAATTGGGTAACGCCGGAAGGTGGTGGCGGGCCCGATTACAAAGGGATGTGAGGTTGGTATCTAAAGGTTTTTAACACGGGTCTGATCGTCAGCTCTCTTCCGCCGCTTTCTCGTCGCCATCAATCTTGAGGTGAAAGCGAACCCTCCCCTGAACGACTTCCTCTAACGCAATTCGGGTAGGTTTATGTTTCGTGGAGTCGATGTCGATGCGGGGCCGCGCGCCGCGCTGCAGCTGTTTGCTACGCTTTGCGGCCAAAATAATCAGCCGGTACTTGGAATCAATTTCCTGCGATTGCGATTCTGTTGATTCGTTAACATCGTGCACAGTAGGCATAGTATGTTTGCGGACCTCTCCCGCGATTTTAATGCTTCAGAATTTGCCGGCGCTCATTTCCCGCCGGTACCAATCGAAACTAAGCCAAAGTCTAAAAGAGTATCTTTCAATCTTTCTTCCTGACGCTCGCGTCGCGCTCGCTCGGCGTAAATTATCGACCCCAATTGCGAGGAAGCCCGATTGATGTCGTCATTAAGGATTACGTAATCGAAATATTTGTATTGTTCGACTTCGGCCGGCGCCCCGCGCAAACGTCGCTCAAGGTCTGACGGGGAATCGGTGCCCCGGGCTAGCAGTCTTTCGCGTAGCAACTCAAATGACGGCGGTAAAATGAAAACCGTTACCGGATCAGAGATCTTGTGACGAATGCTTTCCGCCCCCTGGACATCAATTTCGAGAATGATGTCGCATCCAGCCGAGCGTTCGCGCTTTATTTGCGCGAGGTTCGTTCCATAGAGATGGCCATAAACATTAGCCCATTCAAGGAACTCACCGCGCTCGATCATTTCCTCGAAGGTAGCGGTCGAAACAAAAAAATATTCGCGGCCATCCTGCTCACCTTGCCGCGGTGGACGCGTCGTGTACGAGATCGAATAACCGACGCCTCGTACGGTTTTCAAGACGCGATCAATTAGCGTACCTTTGCCACCGCCCGACGGAGAGCTGACTACAATTAGCATCCCCCGCCCGCTTTCTGCCTTGGAGGACCGCGAATCTCCTGTCTCCGTCAGCTCATTCGACATTTTGCACTTGTTCGCGCAGTTTCTCAACCTCAGCCTTAATGGCGAGCGCAGCGTCTTTTATTGAGACTTCCGTCGATTTCGCCAAAACTGTATTTGCCTCCCGATTAAGTTCCTGCAATAGGAAGTCGAGACGTTTGCCGACCTCTCCATCGGTCTCAAGCGATGCGCGAAACTGGTCGAGGTGACTTCGCAAGCGCACTAACTCTTCGCTGATATCGCTGCGGTCGGCGAGGTACGCAACTTCCTGTGCCAAACGTCCAGCGTCAAGGTCGATCGCCTGGCCCTCGCGCGCGATCAACTCAGCAATTCGTTTTTGCAGGCGTTGCCGGTAAGCATCAACCAGGCCCGCTGCTGCGCTCTCGATAACAGGCACTTCGGCTTCGATTTTTGCCACCCGAATGCGCATTTCTTCCGCAAGCGCCGCGCCTTCGCTTTCTCGCATAGTTTCGAGGCTGTCCAGGGCCTCGTTGAGGGCGCGTTCGATTCCACTCAGGTGCCATTCACTTAAGCCATCGTGTGTTGGCGTCAAGGCGCCGGGCAGGCGCGCCACAGAATTAACGTCGATATCGCCGCCGAGGTTGAACTCATGTTGAATATCTCGCAAAGCATTTACGTGGCCCGCAATTAATGGACGGTTGATTTCGTATTCTGTAGATCCGGTACGATCAAGATTAATGGTAAGGTCCACGCGGCCACGTGAAAGGCGGGTGCTAACGATCCGTCTGAGGACCGTTTCGACGGAAGAGAGCTCCTGATTAAGCCGCAGGTGGATGTCGAGATAGCGGTTATTCACAGTCTTGATCTCTACAACAACTGTGAAGTTTTCACCGTTGACAGTGCCGCGGCCGAATCCAGTCATTGATTTCATAACGATTGTCAGTCGTCAGTTGCTGGTTGTCAGTTGTGATCAGCAAAAAGCAACTGACTACTGACCACTGACAACGGATAGTTCCTCTTCTTCATCCGCAAACTGCAATTCGTAGAGCCGCTGATACTGGCCGCCCCGGGCTAGCAACTCAGAGTGCGTGCCTTGTTCGGTCACCTGGCCGCGTTCCATAACTACAATCATGTCGGCGCGACGGACAGTCGACAGACGGTGCGCAATTACAATCGTCGTTCGATCGCGAACCAGATTTCCGATGGCGCGTTGCACTAACTGCTCAGATTCAGCGTCAAGCGCTGACGTCGCTTCATCGAACACCAGCACGGGCGCATCGATTAGCACCGCGCGCGCGATCGCCAGACGCTGTCTTTGTCCGCCAGACAGGAAAATTCCACGCTCCCCAATGACAGTGTCGTATCCATGCGGCAACTCTCTGATGAAATCGTGCGCCAGCGCAGTGCGCGCCGCTTCTTCGATCTGATCGTCAGAGGCGCCGGGCCGGCCATAAGAAATATTGTAACGAACAGTGTCGTTGAATAGAACCGTTTCTTGAGTGACCAGTGCCAAATGTCGCCGCAAGCTCGCAATCTTTGCATCTCGGAGATCGATTCCGTCCCACAATACCGTACCGGAACTGGGGTCATGAAAACGCGGAAGTAATTTCGTCAAGGTAGACTTTCCGCCGCCGGATTCACCGACCAGCGCCACCATTTTGCCGGCCGGAACTGTCAAGCTGACGCCGCGCAAAACCGCTCGCTCTTCATTCGGATAACCAAAACGAACTTCGCGAAACTCGATCTCGCGCCGCAACGGCGGCAGATCGAGCGCGTTCGGCTTTTCGGTAATCTCAGCATGCTCATCCATTACTTCCCAAACATGATGCGCCGCGGCCAGGGCCTGTGACAGCGAGTTCTGCAAACGCGAAAGCTTTCGCATCGGGTCATAACTACGTGCCAGGAAAAAAATGAACGTAAGAAACTGCGCGGTATTCATCCGACCCAGCCGAATTTCGCGCTCGCCAAAGAAAAGCAAGGCGACGACAAAGAGTACCCCGATCAATTCAATTATGGGCGGCGACATTCCGGCAATACTCGCCGACCGCAGATTGGCCCGCTGAATGTGCCCGGCCACCCTGGTAAAGCGATTGCGTTCGCGCGTTTCTCCCCGGTAGGCCTTGACGATGCTTTGATTAGCGAGCGCCTCCTGCGCCGTATCCGTCAGGCGTTTACTGCCTTCGAAAGACTCGCGCGCAAGTTTACGCAGCGAGTTGCCGAAGCGGATCGTGAGCCCTGCGACCGGTGGAGCGATCAGCAGTGACACCAGCGTCAGCCGCCAGTTGAAATAGAACGCCGCCGCCAGTAAAGCGATTAAAGTGAATCCTTCGCGCAGCATATCGCGCAGCGTATAAGTCACGGCAGCCTCGATTGCCGCAGCGCTGGAAATCAGACGCGATACCAAATAATTAGTTCGGTGCCTTTCGAAGAACGCTGCGGATTGCCCGAGTAGATGACTATAAAGATCCTGACGCAGCCGAAGAATAGAAGATTGTCCGATGTAAGCCATCAAGTAGGTGGAAAAATACTCGGCCACTCCCTTGACGATCGTGAAAGTAAGGAGCAACAGCGCGATTGTGCGCCAGGCTGCAAGGCCGGACGCGGGGATAATCCGTTGTAATCCGAAGAGCGTCGGTGTCCGATGCCCGGCTCCCTGAGCGAATGCCTGATCGAAGATTGGGACAATCAAGGCGCCCATGGCGCTCTCCAGAACGCCAACCACGATCATCGCAAAGGTGGCAACGGCGAAGGTGCCGGAGTGAGGCAGAAGATATTTTAAAAGCCGTCGAAGATCGCGCATCACAATCGATGTCCGGATCGTGTCTCGGGAAGGGAACTAACCTCGTTGCACGATTTCAATGAGGCAATATACTTAGCGAAAACGTTTGACGTCAAGGCAAAGGCTGTCCATAATTGGACGAACCCTCGGATGCTCCAGAAGTTAAACTAAGCCAGGCTTCAGTCGGGCCGATTGTTTACAATCGTTTGGCTTGAAACCAGTACAAGGAAATCAACGTGGATCCCCAACCCGCTAGCACGGCCGCCAAGAAGCTTATGATTGTCGATGATGACGCCGAGATGCGCACGCTTCTGGCTGAATATTTTCGCAGGCTCGGCTTTGAAGTCGCTGAAAAAGAAAATGGCCCCGCCGCCCTGCAAACCGTAACAACTGATCGCTTTGATTGCTTTATTCTTGACGTTGCCATGCCGGAAATGTCGGGAATTGAGCTGCTGAAAAAAATGCGCGACCGCGGCATTCAGACACCCGCGCTCTTCCTGACTGCGCATGATCTGCTGGACGACAAAGTTGCCGGCTTCGAGGCCGGCGCCGACGATTATCTGGCTAAGCCCTTCAGTCCTCGCGAGCTCGAATACCGGATTGAAGCGCTTCTGCGTCGCGGGCAGGGAGCAAAGCCAGCGAGCGGCGATGAAGAGCGAATGGAGATTGGTGATCTGGTGGTCGATAAGCGTCGTCACGAAGTCTCACGAGGCGGCGTCAGAATTGACCTGACTCCACTCGAGTTTCAGATACTTGAACTGCTGGCCTCTGAGCCGGGGCGTGCCTGGTCGCGGAATGATCTCCTCGACCGAGTTTGGAGCACTGAGTATGAAGGGTATCAGCGAAACATCGATCCGCACATCAATCGCCTGCGGAAGAAACTCGAGGCCGATCCAAAAAAACCTCACTACGTTCTGACCGTTCGCGGGGTCGGATACAAGCTTAACGAGAATCCTTAGACGCACGGTACGGTCGCAGGGTAACAAGGTCTGAGTCGTCATTTAGCAGGTGAAGTATGTACCACTCAGGCCACCTTCGCATTTTCTTAGCGACAGCAGCAGTTATGTTAGCTGTCGCGGAAACTTCGGCTCGGCCCGCTCTTCCTCCTTTCGCCGGATCAACGCTCTTCGGACAAGACCAAACCACATTCCAAAATCCGAATACAAAACCCTCGGTCCGTCTCAGCTGGAGTGCGCGACCGGGCGTATCGCGCTACCGGCTCCAGTTAGCACGCGATCCCTCGTTTTCGGATATCGTTTTTGACCTGGTCGTTTATGGCAATACATACCAAGTGACGGACCTGCCGGCGGGGACATATTTCTGGCGGGCCGCACCATTGACGACAAAGCTTGGCGAATTTTCTTCGACCGAGGTGCTCCGGCTGAGCGAACAACCAGAGCGAAGCAGCGCCCAGCCGCAGCCGTCACCGAGCAAGCACGCTGAGCGAAGCACCGTTCAGCCACAGCGGTCGCCGAGCAAGCAACCTGAGGAAACCCTAAGCAAGCCTCTCGCTCCAGCCAATGCGATTGTGGCAGAAGTTCGATGGCGAGCTGCGATTGGTGACATTCCACGTCCTGTGTTGGCGCATCTACGTTCTCGTGGCTCATTCGATATTGTCGGAGTGAGTAGTGAAGGCGTAACGTTCGCGGTAGATGCGGCGTCCGGTGTTACCTTGTGGAGCGTTTGGAAGCCGCAACAATCAAGTAGCGCGCCCGCTTCGCTTGTCATCCCGATACCTCCACTTTTGATCCAATCGCGCATTGGTCTGGATAACGTAATTGTGTTATTCGACTCGGGTGTCAGGGCGTTCGAAGGAGCCACCGGTCGAGAACTTTGGCGAGTTACGCTGCCAACGGCCGCGACCGGAGGAGTGGCGGTTAGCAACGATCGCTCCGGCGTTGTTTTCATTTTGGATAGTCCACTGCGCCTTTTGTATGTCCTCAATGCTGACAATGGAAAGCTTGTTGCAAACATGCAGCTTCCCAATCGCGTAATTGGTGGGCCGGTCTCATTCGATTATCAGGGCACTCGCGGAGTGCTGCTCGCTTATGAGGATGGCCTCGTGGAAATTCGGGATCAGATGGGTCGAGTCGTGCGCTATGGTGGAGCCGCGAGTCCCAACACTACGGCGCCCGTCTTTGTGAATGGCTCAAGCGGAGGTCTAATCCTGGTTGGGACCAAAGGTGGATTGACGGCATTAAACGCCGATAATTTGCGACCGGTCCGCCGACTCAGTCTAAAGGATGATTCCCCGCACGGAATTCTGGTATCGATCGATCTTGACATGGACGGGATTGCAGAAGTAATCATGCTTACTGATCTTGGGCGTGTTGTCGCGGCCAGGGCATCTGATGGAAAGATCCTATGGCAAGCTGAAGGAGCCGGCGATGCACAAAGCGTCGCATTCGCCGATATGAACGGCGATCGGGTTCTTGACATCGTCATAAGTGGCTGGCGGACTTTTGGCTTTGCGTTGTCAGGACGTGACGGTTCGATTCTCTGGAAAGAGGAAGAAGATCCGGCCGTGGTTGCCAATTACGCATTATCGCTGTCGCCGCGATCAATCGTAGCCGCCCCTTTCGGCGCCCGCACGCTTTTGGTTGCCAGTGACGTTTTTCATACAGGATTGCGAGCTATCGAAATCCGCCAGGCGACATCACCCGCGAAGTGACCACTGACAGTCGTACATCTCGACTCTGTGGCTCGCGGTAACATAGAAAGACGGCTTCGACATGCTCTGGATCGTAGGCGCAATTATGCTGGTTACCTGGTTTGTAGGAAAATTTCTGCTGCATAAGGGCGGCCTGGTCCACGTATTTATGCTCACCGCCGTAGCCTGCTTTGTCATTCAATTTGTGCAGAATCGTCGCACGAAAGCTTACTACCGCGAACAAACTGGCAAGGATACTTAATCTCTTATCTCGCACCGGGTTCGTCCTGTTCGTCAAGCTTCAATCGTCTCGCCTCGATGCTGGTACTTGCCAGTTAGTGGCCCTTCGGCAACAATTGCGAGGGGTTTCGGCATCAATGAATCAGATTGACCAATATCCTGCGAGAATCGGTAAAGCTTTGGTTGGGAGACTTCGTGATATGACCAGACCCTTCGCAATTAAAACCGCTTTCACTGCTTTGATGTTGCTTGCCGGCGCGACCATCGTGTTGGCGCAAAGCGATATGCGGCGCACAACAATCGCGATTACCTATCCTCTGAACCAGACCATCGAAGTTCCGTTCCATGGCACGACCCGTTTGCCCCGGCTTAAAGGTAGTGCCAGAGTGCGGCGACAGGGCCGGCGCGGCACTCGCGTCGAGTTGAGCATTGAGAATCTGCCCCGCGCGTATGAACTGGGTGGCGTTTACACGACTTACGTGCTTTGGGCTATTTCACCCGATGGCCACGTTGACAACCTGGGTGAGATCAAACGCAGTGGTAGCGGGATTATCGACTCGAAAATTGATGTGACGACACCGCTGCAAAACTTTGCGCTTATAGTAACTGCCGAACCGCACTTTCTGGTTCATGTGCCCAGCCGCATGGTGGTGTTGGAAAACCTCGCGCCCAACATGATCCGCGACGCGCAGGTGGAAACAGCGAGAATTCAATACATCGGCAACACCAGCGATTATTTCCGCGATTCAAGTGTGCCGACAATTGCAGCGTCGGACTATCGCGACATTCCCACCGCGCTGTTGGGCGCGCGTCAAGCTGTGAACCTGGCGCGTTATGCCGGAGCCGAGCGCGACGCGCCGAACGAGTTGCGCGCCGCCGAGGCCGATCTCCAACAAGCAGAAAGCGCTCTGCGCATGCGGCAATCCGATCGAGAGATAGACATTCTTGCTCGCCAGGCAATAAGCAGTGGCGCCAAAGCGGAAGACATGGCAATCGTGCGACGCACGGCACGAGAGCGACGTGAAGAGATCGAGCGCCGTGATCTCGCGGTGCGCAACGCCGAAGAATCCGCGGCCAGCGCCAACCAGGAAATCACGCGGTTGAAAGCTGAACTGGACAGCGAACGCCATGCGCGCGAACTGGCCGAACGCGACGCCTTAAACGCTACCGGGCAGTTGCGTGATGCTCGCACGGAGATTGCGCGCCTGCGCGACGAGATGCAGACGGTGCGCGCTGACGCCGAGGATGCGAAGGTCCGGCTGGCGCGAATCGAGGGCGAAAAGCAGGCCGAAGAGGCGCGCCGTGCAAGCGAAAAGCACGCAGCTGATCAGCGAACAGCCGCCGATAATCTGAAGCAAGCGCTGTCTCGATTCGGCACTATTCGAGATAGTGGCCGCGGCACGACGCTGGTGCTGTCGGAATCGCTTTGGGCCAGTCCACGATCCAGCAACCTGGTGGCTGCGTCCGCGGCCAAGCTGGATCAGATCGGCGCGCTGCTGGCCAACAATCCCGATTATCAAATTTCAATTGGGTCCTACACGGACAATCGTGGCGAGGAAAGTGTGCTACAACAGCTCACCCAGGACCGCGCGCGCGTTTTGTCCGAACGTCTGGCTACGGCGGGCGTCGATGTCACACGCATCCAAGCGAATGGCATGGGCGCAGCGAATCCAATCGCACCAAACACAACGGTTGCCAGCCGCGCCAAGAATAGAAGAACTGAAATCACGCTGAGCCTGGCGGGGCAGTAGGAGTCGGGGCAGTAGCCCAACCACTTCGTCTTTGTCCGCGGAGCGGACAGATTCAGTAGCCGTGGGCAACGCCCACGGATGAGAAGCTCTCGTCAGCCTCATGGTTCACATAGTATTCTCAACCAGGAATCGAGCTCGGGTGATTACACTACCCGAAATTGAACCGGAACTCTTCGCTTATATGGGTGGCATTTAAAAAATCACGACTCGCGCTTCCTAGAAGCTGGTGGAACAGCTAACCACGTGCACCTGCTGATCTTGCAATCAAAGAACATTGCCTTGAGCGCCTTGCTAAAGGACGTCAAGAAGGACAGTTCGTTGTGGATCAAGACAAAGGGAACCAAATATGAAAACTTTCATTGGCAAGATGGTTACGGCGCATTTTCAATTCGAAAGTCTGATGTTCTGGATCTGAAGTGTTACATTGCCGACCAGAAGGAACATCACCGCAACAGATCTTTCCAGGAAGAGTTCGTACAGTTTCTTAAGAGTACGGAATTGGATATGACGAGCGTTACTTGTGGAATTGATTATCCGACCCTTTCAGGGTCGGCAACATATTTGGTGCGTGGTCCGTGGGCGTTGCCCACGGCTATTGAATTCATCCCCTGCGGGGATGTCGTCGTCGATTACCATTTAGGCGGTACTCATATCGATGAACGCTGGACTATTGTCACATGACCCTTCTCGAAGCCCTCCAACTCATCGGTTACAGCCTGGGCGCGGTGTTGCCGCTCTGGATGGGGTATCTCCTGTTCAAACAGCGCCTGGGTGTCGTGCCCATTCAGCGTTTGCTGCTCGGCCTGGGACTGTGCATGGTCGGATGGCATGCCGGCAATCTCGTCGTCACGCTGCGCAGCTTGCTGGGGCTTGACTCAGCAGCATGGGCTGGCGTTTTAAGGCTCGCAAACACAGTTGCCGTTGTCAGTATCACCGTCTGCTATTCGCTGCTGTTGCACGTTCATTTGCATTTATGGGCCAACGCTCATTCGCGCGATCTGACGCGGGTTGAGCGCATCCGGGTTTATTTGTCTTACATTCCCTGCTTGTTCCTGTTTGTCGTAGTGTACCGCATCTGGTTGGGAGCTTATCAGCCGATGATCGTAAAGCTTTCCAGCTTCGTGATGCCGTTCGCGCTGTGGGTAGTTTATTCGCTGGCTGTCGTGGCCATTACTGAGCTGCTTGTCGCGCGTGGCGCGCCGTCGCCGAGCGAGCGCCGTATCCTCCGCACACTGGCTTTCTCCTTCATCGTGATTGCTATTTTGATCCTGGGCTCTCTCGGACTCGGCTTGGGTAAGGGAACAATCGCAGGTCAGTATCTGCAAACGTTTGCCAATCTCGGTTCACTTTTGCCTTCTGCGCTGCTTGCTTATTACATCTATCGTTACCGTTTTCTCGAGCTGATCATCAAAGAGAGTCTGGTAGTGGCGAGCTTCGCGGCTGTCGTTCTGGCTGTCTATCTCTACGGAATTCGACGTGTCGGCGATTGGGCGGCCTCGCGTTACGGTTTGCGCGCCGGTGTGATCGAAGCAATCCTGATTCTCGGCCTCACTCTTCTTGCTGCGCCGTTAAGAGGCTGGCTGGAGAAACGATTTCGCGCGCTCTTCGAACGTGAAACCGCGCTTTATCGTGACGTCGTCGCCCGCGTTGGTTCTCAGGCTGGACAATACCGGCAACTGCCCGAGCTGCTGAGTTTCATTGAATCACAGACGGCGAGCGCGCTCTCGCTGCGCCGAGTAAAGATCGTCCTGAGTAAGGACGATGTCAGCGAGCAGGGCCGCAGCCTGGATCAAAGGCAAGTCGAAGCACCCTGGATTCAACAGCTTTTGCACAGAGCCGAGGCTGATCGCGCCAGTGAGATCGCGAACACCGACGAGCTGCGCCAGAATGAATATGACATCGCTTATCCCTTACGACATGAGGACCGCAACGTGGGAGTAATGCTGGTCCAAGCTTCGCCTAACGCGCTGACCCCGGACGTGCGCGCAGTGTTGGAAGTTCTCGCCGGCCAGGTCGCAATCGCGGTGGAGGATTGCCATCTGGGCAACGAAAATATTCGATTGGAGAGAAAGCTGGCCGAAGGTGAGCGGTTGGCTGCGCTTGGTCAGATGGCCGCGAGCGTAGCCCACGAGGTGAAGAATCCGCTCTCCGCGATCAAATCGATTGCGCAGGTCATGAGCGAAGATCAGGCGCTCAAGAGCCAGCACGCGCGCGACCTAAGTCTTATCGTCGGAGAGACTGATCGACTGAGTAAGAGCGTGACCCAATTGCTTAGCTTCGCCAGTAAGAAACCGCCCGCGGCTGCGCCGTGTGGCGCCGACGAGTTGGTGCGGAGTGTGACTGAGCTTTTTCGCGTCGACGCTGAAGAGCACGAACTAACTCTGCAATGCTCGGCAAACGCGGAAGCGCAGTTAGACGGCGTGCAGACAGCCGCTATCCGTGATGCCCTGTCAAACCTCGTCCTGAACGCGTTGCAGGCTACCCCAAAAGGCGGCAAGGTAACAATTCACTCAGCACTCGACGAAAACGAGATTGTTTTTGCCGTTACGGACAGCGGATCAGGAATCGATCAGGCGATGAAGACAAGAATTTGGGAACCGTTCTTTACCACGAGGCAACGTGGCACGGGACTTGGCCTTGCGATTGTGCGAAGGCGAATGGAAGAGGCCGGAGGCTCGGCGCGGCTGGCTCCGTCGCACAATGGCGAGGGTGCTCGGTTTGAATTGCGCTTGCCGGTGTCAGTAGCCCGACCGTAAGGGAGGGCGTTGCACGCTAATCGTCGAGTTAGCGCCCTCGCTTACGGTCGGGCTACCGCCCCGCCGCGCTTTGTTTGGAACTTTCATCGTTCGCGTGCGTGACATCAATCGGACGAGCAACCAACCTGCTTGCGAGCAATCGCAAAACTCAATCATCAAGGAGAACCGAGTTATGATTTCAATCAAAACCCATCGGGTGATCTTTTGCGCTTTGTTATGCGCAGTTCTGGCTGTAACGGCGACAAAGGCGCTGGGTCAGGAGTCGAATCAGACTTCGCGCTCGTCAATCAGCGCGCCGCGTGAAGACGACACCAATCTCGATACACAGCTCTATCTCATTCTGGCGACGAACCGCGACACAGAAGACGGGAAGATGCCGTTGGCGCTCGAGCCGGTGCTGGCGCGGCTTCGTGAAACGCTGCCGTTCAAACACTATGCGCTGGCTGCGACCTTCCTTAATCGCGTGAGTCACAATGGTTATCTCGAGATGACCTGGGTCGGCGGACCGCTTCTGGTGCCTTCATCGTCTCCGATGGGAAATCCCAGCTTTAACCAATTTACAGCGCAGGTGAGAGTAAGCACAGATGACAAAGGTCGCGAAGTCGTGCGCATGAATAAGTTTACCTTCGGTTCGCGCGTGCCAATTATTACAGCGCAATCAACCACCACCACGACCGCGACCGGCCCCAGTTCCTTTCCGGTGATCAATTATGAATCGGTTGGCTTGCGCACGGACATCAGTATGCGCGAGGGGGTTCCGGTGATTGCGGGCACACTGAATGTCGGCCCTTCGGGAGATGCCATTGTGGTGGTGATAGCTGCCAAGCGATCCGCGAATTAAGCACGGCACACCTTCGTTTAGAGGCGGGCTACTGCCCGCCCAATTCTTAGCTGCGCAATTAGCAGGCGAGGACAGCGCAAGCTTGGCGGGCGGTAGCCCGCCTCTAAACAATCGATAATGTTTTGAGTTATATCCGTGGCACGCGACGGATGGGACAAACGGGGGTTTACCCACTCGCTACGGCGAGCGCTTCTGTAAGCCGTACTATGGCACGCAACGCGCAAGCGAAACTCCCCGAAAAGTATTAGACTCTGGGGAGTCACCATGGAAAAGAATAGCTTGCGGTTGCTAATAGTCGACGATGAAGAGGCGGCACGCTACGGCATCAGACGCGCGCTGGAGACCTTTGGCAGCAAGATTGCCGAGGCCGAAAGCGCAGAAGCTGCGCGCGCCTTGCTGCAGCAGCGAAAGTTCGATCTCTTGCTGCTCGACGTCAACCTGCCAGGAATCAGTGGTCTTGATTTTCTAGAGGAGCTTCAAACCGCAAACGAGTCGGACTCGGCCGAATCGCCTCTCGTCATTATCATCACCGCGCATGGCTCGGAACGCCTGGCGGTGCAGGCCGTGAAAGCCGGTGCCTACGATTACATCTCGAAGCCTTTCGAGCTTGACGATCTTCGTCTGGTTGTCAAGAACGCGTTTGAAACCATTCGTCTTCGTCGCGAGAACCGTTCGCTCAGACATCGCATCGAGATCGAAGCTTCCCAGCGTGGCGCGTTACTTGGTAATTCCGAGGCTATGCAGACCGTGCGCTCGATCATCGAGAAGGTCGCGGACACGGATGCGACCGTTTTAGTGCGCGGCGAATCCGGCACCGGCAAGGAACTTGTCGCGCGCGAGCTGCACGATCGCAGCAGCGTGCGACGCAATGGCGCGTTCGTCGCGGTGAACTGCGCGGCGCTACCGACCGAGCTGATTGAATCCGAGCTTTTTGGGCACGAAAAGGGCGCATTTACAGGCGCTGCAGCACGCCGCAAAGGCAAGTTCGAACAGGCAAACGGGGGCACGCTTTTCCTCGACGAAATCGGCGATATGAGCGCAAATGTGCAAGCGAAGCTGCTGCGCGCTCTGGAAGAACGAAGAATTGAAAGGCTCGGAGGCGACGAATCAATTCCGGTCGGCGTGCGCATTATCAGCGCCACGCATCGAGCACTGGAAGAAGAGATAACGACTGGGAATTTCCGCGCCGATCTATTTTATCGTTTACGTGTGGTGACGATTGATATTGCTCCGCTACGCGAACGACCTGAAGATATTCCGGTTTTGGCCGCTGCGTTTGCCCGTCAGGCTGCGGAACGTCACGGCTTGCCTGAGCGACCACTCAGTCGCGACGCGCTGCGAAAATTGATGGAGCACGAATGGCCTGGCAACGTGCGTGAACTGCGCAATGCAATCGAGCGTGCGGCAATTATGTCGGAAAGTGAGGAGCTGGAGGCAATCGACCTCGATGATCAGCCGGCACCTCGGGCATCTGTTACTGCTACTGAAGCAGCAGTGAACGGTAACCTAATGGTTCCGTACACTTCTGATTTTCGTGACGACCGGCGCGAGTTCGAGCGCCGTTACATCGCCCGCTGCCTGGAGGAATCCGGCGGCAACGTCACGCGCGCGGCTTCGATTCTGGGAATGCATCGTCAATCGCTGCAACACAAATTGAGAGAGCTGGGACTTGGGCGACGTTACGTCGCCCTCCAAACGCAGGAAAAGGGTGACAAATGAAATAGAAGAATGACGTCAAGGTGGGCATTGTCCAGGATTCCGTACTCTCACACAATGGCAAGGCGCACGTTTGAACCAAATCCTAAACATCGAGGCGAGAAGCGCGGGCGCATCAGCGCTCAACCAACCGATGGTCAAGCGGCGCTGGATAATTCCGTGCAAATCTCAGACACATCATCGCGCCGTGTTGGGGTAGACCGAGATAACAGGGAGATCGTGGTTCTGATGGAGCATCTTCCCGGAGTCTTTCATGGATTCGTCGTGAAATGGGACGAACCCGACAGGAACGTGCAGCGCCGGCTTCAAGGCCTTGGCCTTGTAACGAGCCGTGGTAGAATATTGAATGAAAGCGATGAAATACGAAGAAATAAAACCGATTAATAAGGCCCGCGCTAAGAAGGTGCTTGCAGGAAATGATCGCGAGGCGATTTGCAGGACGCTCGTGAGTGTGGCGATGTTCGAAACTGATCGACGCTGGGCGCAGGCTCAATGTCTCAAATTCGCCAGACATCCCGATTCGTTTGTTCGCGGAGTTGCGGCAACGTGCCTCGGGCATCTCGCCAGAATCCACGGAGCCATCGACGAAGATGAGGTTGTTCCGGTTGTGCAGGAACTCCTGCGCGATAGAGATCCCGCGACCCGGGGTAAAGCCCAAGATGCCCTTTCCGATTTTTCGACTTTTCTTGGTTGGAATGGTCGCAAGCTCAGAAAGCTCCTGACCGCCGCATAATTTATCTTCTTCACTCTTAAGTCAATCGACGTGGATAGGCGAAAAATATCGCAGGTTTTCGTGTGGCAAGATAGGTCTTCTGGATATAAGTTATGAAAGCACGAATAGACGCCATCCTGCATCGCGAACAAGCTAAGTATCTCGATAATCTTCTGCCACCGAGCACCGGCCTGTTCGCGGAAATGGAAAAGTACGCAGCTGAGCATGACGTGCCGATCGCCGATCGCGAAGTTGCACTGTTTTTGGAAATCACTGCCCGGGCAATCAGAGCGAAACGCGCACTGGAATGCGGAATGGCTATCGGCTATTCGGTAATTCATCTCGCGCGCGCAATGCCGGAGGACGGCCTGGTAGTCACAATTGAACCCAGCGACGAAATGATCAAATCCGCGGAAGGTTATTTCTTACGAGCTCGCGTACATGAACTCGTGCAAATTGAAAAAGGGTATGCCCTGGACGTCATTCCGCGTCTGAAAGAAACTTTCGATCTGGTTTTTATTGATGCGGTGAAGGAAGAATATCGCGGGTATTTGGATTTGTCTCTGGCTAAACTTCGCGCGGGTGGTGTGGTCGTCTGTGACAATCTTCTTTGGGGCGGACAGGTCGCCGGAGAATTTCGCTCGCCCGATCAGAAATCATCCACGGAAGCCCTGCGCGACTTTAATCAATACTTCGTAAACCATCCTCAGTTGCGCGCCGAAGTCTTGTCGGTTGGCGACGGCTTGGGTTATGGAGTGAAGGTTTGATGAAGCGCTGAAGGCGCGAAATGTAATAGCCCTGGGCGTTAGCCCAGGGTTTCAAGCGAGAAGGAATTTTGCGAGCCCTCGAAGAGGGCGACAGAATCGGTGCGGAACCGCTTGCGGTAGCAAGCGGGTCTTGCGAGTGACGTTACCCGCCCGCTACCGCGAGCGGTTTTGTACCTGTCGCTCTCGTCAGGGCTTAGCGGTGAGATGGGAACGTTTACCCAGCGCGTTGCGCTGGGCTATTGCATCGCGCGCCTTCGGCGCTTAAACCCTCTGATCATTTCCGATTCCGCGCCTGACGGCGCTTAAATCCTGTGATCATTCGTCAAACCGCTGAATCTCTTTCTGAAGTTGCTGATGTGACCGCCCGCGGCGGCGTTATCGCTTTTCGTACCGATACGTTCTATGGCCTCGGCGCGGATCCTTTCAATAGTGAGGCAGTGCAAAGGATCAAACAACTAAAGGGCAGGCAAGGGAGCAAACCAATCCTTGTCATCATTAGCGATAACGATCAGATTGAGCGGTTCATCGCGCAGAAGTCCAGGGCGTTCGATATTCTCGCTGAACATTTCTGGCCAGGACCGTTGACACTAATCGGCAAAGCAGCGCCACAAATCTCCGCTGAGATTACTGCTGGAACCGGAAACGTTGGCGTGCGCTTGCCGGCCGATGATCAGCTCCGCGCGCTGGTCCGAGCCTGCGGCGGAGCGCTAACCGCTACTAGTGCAAATCCTTCGGGAGATGAACCTGCCAGAACAGCGAGCGACGTGCAGCACTATTTCGGCGAGGTGGTTGATTTGATTATTGATGATGGCGAGACCCGAATTGATCGACCCTCGACGGTTGTAGACGCGATTGAAGCGCAGCCGAAGCTGATTCGCGAAGGCGTGATTTCGTGGTCTCAGATTGAGGCTGCAATAAACAGGGCTTGATGTAATGCGCCGGCAGGGATGCCGGCGAACCGCAGGCAAGATGCCTGCGCTCCTATTTCTGCGCCGTCAAGTCCTTCACGAAGGCCCAATCGCCGCTGGCGTTCACGTGAATGTTGCCGACGCTCTTTTTGGCGATGACCATGTTCGCCTGGTACCAGAGAGGGAAAACCGGCACATCGCGACTGATGATTTCCTGTGCCTTCGCGTACAAAGGCGCGGCCTTCGTATGGTCGTAGGTATTGGCGGCTTCCTCGAGGACCTTGTCCAATTCAGGATTGCTGTAGCGGCTGCGATTGCGGGCGGCGCGTGTTTCGGTGGGAATCTCAGACGACGCAAACAGGTCACGGTAAAAGATCGGATCTTGATTGCCGCCAACCCATTGGCCATAGGTCATCTGAAACTGGCCCCTTCGAAGCGAATCCAAGAGAACGTTGAGTTCTGAGGTCTCGATTGAAACCGGCACTCCCACACTCTTCAGATAGTTCTGAATTACGCCCGCGTACTGGCGCGCGGCCGCACTGCTTCCGGAAATGCGAAACATCAGTGGAGCGGCCCAACGCATTTGTGGGCCGTCCCCGTCGGGATCGCGAAACCCTGCTTGGTCTAACAAATTCTTCGCCATCGCTGGATCGTAGTGATAAATCTGCCCCGGCGTATATGCCCACGAAGCTTCCGGCAAAATTGAATGAGCGATTTGTCCCTGTCCCAGGACCAGGTCGCGAATCATGCTTTCACGATTAATTGCATAAGCGATGGCTTGGCGCACCTTGACGTTTTCCAGCGGCGGCGAGGTGGTATTGAAGGTCAGTAGATTCACATTCGAACCGGCGAATTGCAAGACATTGAGATTCGGATCCGATCCCAGTGCCTTGATTGCATCCGGTGAAAGGCTGGTGGGCAGCGGCGCGATATCCACCCGTCCGCTGCGCAGTTCCGCCTGCATCGCGTTTGAGTCGCTGATTACACGCACGCGCAACGCAGGGATCTGCGGCGGGCCATCCCAATAATTTGGATTCGCTTCCAACTCGACAACCTGCTGCGAGCTGTCGTAGCTCCTGAACTTGAATGGGCCGGTGCCGATCGGATGTGCTTTTTCCGATTCATAGCTATCCTTCGGAATGATTGCTATCGGAACCAGGTTCGGCAGCAATCCTGTCCACGGATTATTGAGATGAATGATCAGGGTATGCGGGTCGGGCGCCTCGATGCCCTTAATGTAAGCCTTCCGCTTGGTACCTGAACCCTCAAAAAAACTCGCGGCTTTCGCAAACGTTGAAGCCAGCACTGTATCCAAAGTGTATTTCGCGTCCGCTGAAGTGAAAGAGCGGCCGTCGTGGAACGTCACGCCGTCGCGCAGCGTGAACGTGAAACTCAGACCATCTTCGGAGCGTTGGATATTCGAGGCGAGCTCAGGCACGTAATCAAACTTGTCGTCCTTCTTCACTAACGAATTGAACATCAAGGTGCGGACACGTTCGCTGGCGGCATCAACGGAAGGTGAACCGAGCGGATCGATTGTCTTGACGTTGTCTGAAAGCGCTACGACGAAAATGTTGGACCGACGCCGGCAGGCAAGTGGCAGGAGAAGCAGCCCGATAACCAGAAAGAGACCTACGCTGTTCTTCAGACTGGATCTCCGTTCTTTCGAACGCCGACTGCTGATTCTGGCGGCTCGACTAATCAACATGCGATTCTCCCGGATAATGGTACTCGAGTGTGTCGTTTAGCCTATGTATTTCATCCCCCAGTCGCTTGAACTTCTCCATGTCCAGTTTTGGCGGCGGCTGCGCCAGCGTCTTGGTCTCAGCGATTCGCGCCAGCGATCCTTGGATTCGCTTTTCGGGGATCTTTCCATCGCGAGCTGCTTCAAGCAACGCACGGTAGCCGCGCCGAATTGTTTCCGGCGTCGCGCAAATCAAAAGCATGTCTTCGCCTGCCCGAAATGCCCGCACGGTGGCGTCTTCAATTTCGCAATGCTTGGCTATGGCGCCCATTTCCAGGTCGTCGGTGACGACCAGGTGATCGTAAGCCAATTCATGACGTAAAAGCTTCGAGACGATGCTCGGGCTGATCGATGCGGGCTCGATCAATCCTCCCGTGGTTCCTTTCTTGATATCGATGTTGGGAAAGCCGCCATGGCTGACCATTACCACGCGCACGCGATCATCGCTGCGCTGGAACAGTTCGATGTACGGTGCCAGGTCCTGGGCAAGCAAATCATCGTGCGACAGGGGCACCATCGGCATTTCGATATGCGAATCTACTTCGCCGGCCCCGATTCCCGGAAAGTGTTTCAAACAGCCGAGACAACCCGAACCCTGCAGCCCGCGCATATAAACAGTCGTGTTACCCAGGACCTCTGCAGGCGTCCGTCCAAATGAACGTGAATAAAGACCATTTGTGAGCTTACTGCGCTCCTCCGTAATAATTGACATCACCGGCGCGAAATTCAGATTAAAGCCCAGCATGCGCAACGCTTCACCCGTAATGCGTCCCAGAGCGCGGGACCCGGCCAGATCGCCGTGCTGGCGAATTGCGCGCGCCGAGGGCATTGGGGGGAAGATTTCGCGCAGCCGATCGACTAGTCCTCCTTCTTGATCTATGCCGCAGAGAGGTTCAATCGGAAGCAGCGCGCGTGCGCCATCCAGCAGAGCCCGCAATTGCTCAGGCGATTCCACATTGCGGCCGAAAATTATTATTCCGCCGGGTTTGATCTCCTCGACGAGTTCGCGGGTTTCTTGATCGAGTTCGGTTCCCGGCAGGCCGATGAAGAAGAATTGTCCGATTTGCTGTTCGAAGGGTAGTGATAAGAGTGTATCCGATTGCATTGAGTATGAAGGCCGGTCGGAAGTCAAAAACAGACCGTTGCAAGCTTACGATACGAGAGAGCGCGATTCAACTTAATTAGTTAGACGGTAGGGGGTCACTTTAGGGTTCTGCAAGGATAACTTTCACTGGCGGCGCGGGCATCCTCGCCTGCATTAACGTCAACCCGATTGCCTCTTTTCTGTCCAAGGAGTAAAAACCTCAGCGTCCCGCGCACGCTCGCCGGGCGGGCGCTCGCGCTCCAGTAACAGGTTGGCCCATTCACCCGGAATAGAGACTAATCCACTACCGGGCGAATCTATTAGCAGAAACGGCCGGGCCAACTTGAAGCCATGCACAGTAGCCGCTGCGTTTTCAAAGACTCTCATTTAGAATGTCGACTTGATGAAGGGAATGATACTCGCCGCCGGATACGGCGAACGCCTCTGGCCGCTAACCGCGGATCGAACCAAGCCGGCGCTGCCGGTTCTCGGAAAGCCGCTGGTCGGTTACGTGGCTGAGTATTTGGCGAAACATCGAATTTCAGATGTCATGGTGAATCTGCATCACCGGCCCGAATCGGTGCGCGCGGCTCTCGGTGACGGCAGTAGATTTGGCGTCCGTTTGCAGTATGTGCACGAGCCGGTGATTTTGGGAACGAGCGGCGCGCTCGACAATGCGCGCGATTTACTCGGTAGCGATACGTTCGTCGTCGTCAACGGCAAGATCATCACGGACATTGATCTGAACGCGGCTTTCGAAACCCATCGGCGGACAAAGGCGCTCGCTACGCTCGTGCTTCGAAGAAATGTCTTACGCGAGCGTTTCAGTATCGTGGAGACCCATCACGGCCTGGTAACCAGGTTCGGTGGAATGCCGGACTATCCGACAGAAACCATGAATAAAACAGCAATGGCTGATGCACCTTTAATGTTTACGGGCATTCAGATTCTCGAGCCGCCCATTTTTGATTATATTCCGCGCGGTGTCTTCTCCCATTCGACGATAGACGTCTACCCGCAAGCGATAGCAGCGGCCGAGCGGATCGCGGCGCATATTGCCGGCGGATCCTGGTACGAGCTGTCCACGCTTCGTCGTTATCTGGACATTAGTCTCGCGCTGATGCGCGCTGAGGATCGCGACGTGTATGTCGGTCAGAACACGCTAATTGACAGAGAGACTACGGTGAGCGAATCGGTGCTTTGGAACAATGTAATAATAGAGAAAGGCGCCACAGTGCGCCGCTCGGTACTCGGTGATGGAGTCCATGTGCGAGCGAATGAGCATATCAATGACGCTGTAGTAGTGCGCGGCGAAATCGTTTCGGGATTGACCGCGCCCGCCAAAGCTTTGAAAGGCGAGCTGTGTGGCGATAACTTTGTCGTCTCCTTATCGCAGTGATAAGATTCGCTGAAGCCTTCAAGCGCGCAGCGATCAAGGGAAAGTCTGATCGCTAATTCGTTCGCGCGGTGGCTTTGCCCCGGATCCTTCGCTGCATGAGTTCAGCTCTTAAAACCAGCGCAAATGCGTTTACTACCAGCGCGCAGGACCGCCTTGCGGCCTACGTAGCGAACCACGAACGCTCGCGAAAGCCAAAGATTATCGCGCTAACGCCGGACGCCTCAACGCGTAAGTATTTTCGCATCCCCTGGAAAAAGGGATCGGCGGTGGCTGCGGTTTATCCCGAGCCGTTCGACCCTACGGTTCATCCGTACCTGGACGTAACGCGCCTATTCATCGAATGCCGACTGCCAGTGCCCCAGGTTTACGACGCTGACGGTGAGACCGGGATCATTGTGCAGGAAGACCTCGGCGACAATCAGTTATATAAGGTTTTCGAAACCGCATCGGATGAAGAGTGCGAAACACTGCTCGAGCAGGCGATTGGGATCATCGCGCGCATTCAAGCAGCCACAGCCAAAGCATTTGAACGAGATTCGATCGCGAGCAGGCTCGCGTTTGATGAGGTAAAACTCTCTTGGGAATTGAATTTTTTCTTCGAACATTATTTTGGAAGCCTGCGTGGCGAAACACTACGACATTCCGAAGCGGCAGAAGTGAAAGCGGAGCTCAACGACATTGCAGCCGAGCTGGCAGCTTGTCCGCGGGTGCTCTGTCACCGTGACTATCACTCGGCGAATTTGCTGGTTGATAAACAGGGAGCGATTCGCATCGTGGATCATCAGGATGCGCGAATGGGTCCTGCCAGTTACGATCTGGTCTCGCTTTTGACGGACCGACAACCTGAACTGCCCTCGTTGGCTGAGGTGCGTGCACATCGTTTGTTTTTTCTTGAAGAGAGACGGAAGCAGGGCCTTCCGGCAATCGACCCAGACGATTTTGTTAAGGAATTCCGTTTGATGACGATTCAGCGCGGACTGAAAGCCATCGGCACGTTTTCGTATCAGACTGCTGTTTGCGGACGCGGAGCATTTTACGAAAAGCATATTCGGCCGACTTTCCTGATTGTGCAACAGGCGGCAGAGTGGCTGGAGCGGTTTCCGGTTTTGCAGCGGATGATTGCCGAGCGAATCGATATAGTCGGCGAAGCAGGTCAGTAGCCCGACCGTTAGGGAGGGCCTCACAAGACAGTAGGCAGAAGGCAGTAGGCAGAAGGCAGTAAGCAGAAGGCAGCGAGCAGGAGGCAGCTGCGGGCAGTGTCAGTAGCCCGACCGTTAGGGAGAGTGTGTTTTGCAGTGGATGATAGCCCAGCGAATCGACATAGTCCGCCACGCGGACGAACGAAAATGGCCCAGCGATTTTATCGCTGGGTTAAGGAATCATTATTTGATCTAAAGTCCGCGAAGCAGACGGCAGAGACTATAACTTTGGAATCTATTTAGTTGTACCCAGCATAAAGTGCTGGGCTACTTTCAAGCGTCCGCTGTGCGGACGCCGGAGGTGGCATCATTACTAGTCCAGCAGCCCCTGCGCAGAACAAGACGCAGCAGACCTACATAAAAGACTTATCAAAACATGTTGGCGAAGACGTCACGCTGAAAGGCTGGCTCTACAACATGCGCTCGAGCGGAAAGCTGCTGTTTCCGCAGTTGCGCGACGGCACAGGCGTCGTGCAATGCGTAGTAGCCAGGAATTCAGTTCCGGCTGAAATTTGGGAAGCCCTCAAACCTCTCGGGCAGGAATCCGCGCTGGTCATAACTGGACGCTTGCGCGAAGACAGTCGCGCGCCCGGCGGCTTTGAAGTCGATGTGATCGATGCCGAAGTTATTCAGCACGCTCATGACTATCCCATTACTCCAAAGGAGCACGGCCCGGAATTTCTTCTCGATAATCGGCATCTGTGGCTGCGGTCTAAGAAGCAGCACGCGATTTTGAAAGTACGACACACCATCGTGAAAGCTGTTCGCGATTTTCTTGACAGCGACGGCTTCACGCTGTGCGACACGCCGATCTTCACGCCGGCGGCCTGCGAAGGCACTACCACGCTGTTCGAAGTCGATTACTTTGGCGATGAGAAAGCGTATTTGACGCAATCGGGGCAACTCTACAACGAAGCGACCGCAGCCGCGTTTGGAAAAGTCTACTGCTTTGGCCCGACATTTCGCGCCGAAAAGTCGAAGACACGCAGACACCTTACCGAATTCTGGATGGTCGAGCCAGAGATGGCTTACGCAACGCTCGACGATGTAATGGATTTGGCGGAAAGGTTTCTCTCGTACATCGCCGCGCGCGTGCTTGAAGAGCGCTCCGAGGAACTGAAAACCCTCGAACGCGATACGTCAAAGTTAGAGGGGATTGTGCCGCCATTTCCACGAGTTCATTATGACAATACGGTGAAGATGTTGCACGAAGGATTTGAAAAAGGCGCGCTGGAACAGAAATTCGAATGGGGCGGCGACTTGGGCGCGCCGGACGAAGCTTATCTTTCGAGTCAGTTCGATAAGCCGGTGATGGTTCATCATTATCCGGCGGCCGTTAAAGCTTTCTATATGAAGCGTGATCCGGAACGCGACGATCTGGCGCTGGGCGTCGATGTGCTGGCGCCGGAGGGCTATGGCGAAGTGATCGGCGGCGGTGAGCGCGCGACCTCGGTTGAATTCCTGGAGCAGCAGATCGCTCTGCATGGTTTGCCGAAAGAAGCTTTCGAGTGGTACCTGGACCTGCGTCGCTATGGCAGCGTCTCGCATGGCGGGTTTGGCATGGGTATCGAGCGTTGCACGGCCTGGATGTGCGGCATCGAACACGTTCGCGAGACGATTCCATTTCCGCGGATGCTGTATCGGTTGAAACCTTGATTCAGAACCGCGAACGGTAGCGAGCGGATAAGAAAGGCAGGCAAGATGCCTGCGAACTGCCGACAGGATGTCGGCGCTCCTGATGGAACGCATCATCACAATCTTCGGCGGCTCGAAGTGTCGCGAGACCGATCGGGAATACGAAGAAGCACCCCGGGTCGGACAACTTCTGGCTGATGCCGGGTTCACGATCTGCACTCGCGGATACTCTGGCGTGATGGAAGGCGCCAGTCGCGGCGCGCACGAACGTGGCGGACGCGTCCTCGGCATCACGATGAATCAGTTCAAGTCAGAGCCGAATCGTTATCTCACCGAGAAGGTACCTTCGATGCATTTCTACGAACGACTGCAGCGATTGATTACTCGTTCAGTCGGATTTATCGCCTTGCGCGGCGGCATGGGGACAGTTACCGAGCTCTCGCTTGTCTGGAACAAACTGCAAACCGGCGTGCTCGAGCCAAGACCGTTGGTTCTGCTGGGCGATTGCTGGCTTCCGCTGGTTCGTGAGTGGCAGCGTTATCTCGCCGTCAGCGACAAAGATGTCGAACTCCTGGATTTTGCCGGCACTCCTGATGAAGCGGTTGCAATCATCAAGGAAAAATCAAAAGGAGTTGTAGTTGAAGACGTCGCCGCATTGGCCTAACTGTAACGGAGAGCTGAATTCACCGGGTCAGTAGCCCGACCGTAAGGAAGGGCGTGTCAGAAGCCCGCGCGTCAGCAAGGGCGCAGTAGGAGGTAGGAGACAGTGTCAGTAGCCCGACCGTAAGGGAGGGCGCGTCAGAAGCCCGCGCGTCAGCAAGGGCGCAGTAGGCAGGAGGCAGTGTCCGTAGCCCGACCGGAAGGGAAGGCGTGTTAGAAGCCCGCGCGTCAGCAAGGGCGCAGTAGGCAATAGGCAGTGTCCGTAGCCCGACCGGAAGGGAAGGCGTGTCAGAAGCCCGCGCGTCAGCAAGGGCGCAGTAGGTAGGAGGCAGTGTCCGTAGCCCGACCGTAAGGGAAGGCGTGTCAGAAGCCCGCGCGTCAGCAAGGGCGCAGTAGGCAGGAGGCAGTGTCCGTAGCCCGACCGGAAGGGAAGGCGTGTCAGAAAGCCCGCGCGTCAGCAAGGGCGCAGTAGGAGGCAGGAGGCAGTGTCCGTAGCCCGACCGTAAGGAAGGGCGTGTCAGAAGCCCGCGCGTCAGCAAGGGCGCAGTAGGTAGGAGGCAGTATCAGTATCACTAGCCCGACCGGAAGGGAGGGCTTAATTGAAAACCGAGATGGCACCTGAATGAAACGCTGTCCAAAATGTAATCGGCGGTATGGTGACGACTCGCTGAGATTCTGCCTTGAAGATGGCACACCCTTGTCGCAGTCCTTACGCGAATCGGAGGCGCCTCCAACTGAAATTCTGCCGCCGAGAGTTGCGCCGACGCTGAAATCGTCGGGTCCGACAATTCCTTCTTATCTCAGCGGCGACGACATTCGTTCACAACAGCGCGACATCAGGCGAACGAACCCTGTGCTAACTGCCGGAGTTATAGCGATCGCTGTGTTGCTTTTAGCGCTGGTCGGGATCACGGCCTATTTTGTCCTGCGCCAATCAAACGCCAACGAATCGGCGGAAGCCCAGCGGGGCAGTAGCCCGACCGTGAGGGAGGGCGTAACCCCTTCGCCGAACGATCGAAGCGGACAAAGTTCATCAGAACCATCGCGCGCTGTTGATGAAATCAGTACTTCCAACTCGCAGACCGGTACTCCCTTGAAAATTACCGCCAGCGCGTCGTCGAATCGCCTTGCCGTGCAAAGCAACACTTACTATCCCGCGAACGCTATCGACGGCAAGCGCAGCACGGCATGGATTGAAGGAGTCGACGGGGCCGGGATTGGTGAATGGATTCGCTTTGATTTCGATCGCGAGATCAACCTTCATCGAATTCTTTTTCAGCCCGGATATTTCAAGAGCCCGGGGATTTGGGCCGAGAATAACCGACTTGGTACTGTAACGGCGTATTTTTCTGACGGGACCACCCGTGATTTCAATTTCCCCGATCGCATGGAGGGTCAGAAAGTTGATGTTGGCGGCGTAAGGACCAAATGGGTGCGGATCGTCATCAAATCTGTTTACTACGGCACCGACCCTGACACTGCGATATCCGAAGTTGCCTTTGAATGGGAACCATGACGTACACTTGTTGTGACGCGCGATGATCGAAACACCTATCAGGGAGCAAGAATTGATAACGCACCCCGAACTACCCGGCGTCGGGAAGAACGTGAGCATCGTCGGTGTGCCGCTGGGCTTTGGGCAGAGTATGGCCGGCGTCGATTTGGGGCCTTCGGCGATTCGTGTCGCCGGACTCGCACAGCGAATCGCCAAGCTTGGCTACGAGGTTAATGATCTCGAGGACGTGCAAGTAGATCGGCCGCGCTCGCACCCACGCGAAGGGGAAAAACTGAAATATCTCACCGAGGTATACGCCACTTGTGCGCAACTGGCAGTACAGGTCGAGCAGATTGTCGATGCGGGTGAGTTACCCATCACTATTGGGGGCGACCATTCCATCGCGATCGGTTCGCTGGCTGGAATTGCAAAAGCTTTTCGCAAGCGCAACGAAACTATCGGGCTAATTTACTTTGACGCGCACGCGGACATGAACACGCCCGAAACGACTCCGTCCGGCAACATTCACGGAATGCCGCTGGCCGTGCTCTTGGGATTTGGCGCACCTGAATTGGTAAACATCGGGGGCTTCGCGCCGAAATTCGATCCAGCACTTTGCGCGCATGTCGGCGCGCGCGATATCGATCCAGGTGAGCGCGAGTTGATTCGCCAACTGGGCATTCGCTTTTTCACCATGCGCGAGATTGATGAACGCGGTTTGAGCGCTTGCATGGATGAAGCGATCGCTATAGCCGAAAAGGGAACCACCGGATTTGCAGTAACCTTCGATGTTGACGTTCTTGATCCGGGCGATGCACCGGGTTCAGGCACGCTGGTGCGCGGTGGGCTCAGTTACCGTGAAGCGCACCTGGCGATGGAGAAAGTTGCGGAAACCGAAAAGATGCGTTCGCTGGAAGTAGTAGAAATAAACACCGCGCTTGATGTAAATAACCGCACCGCACAGTTGGGTGTCGAGTTGATTCTATCGGCACTGGGAAAAACGATCTTGTAATTTACAATGTTTAGGGTCGGGCTAACGCCCGACCAAGCGTGCGGTAGCCCGCTTCTAAACGTAAAGGCAACTGATAACTAATGGCGAAAAAGATTCGTGTCGGCGTAATTTTTGGTGGCCGTTCGGGCGAGCATGAAGTCTCGCTGCGCTCGGCGCGTTCGGTCATCGAAGCGATGGATCGCACGAAGTACGAAGTCATACCGATCGCGATTACCAAGGAAGGGAACTGGCTCGCACCGATTAAGGCCGCTGAGCTTCTATCTGAAACGCCGGCGCGCTTGCTCTCATCGACTGTGCGTGCCGGAAGTAAGAACGACGTAGCGATCATTGGCGATCCATCACGCAGCGGTTTGCTCACCCTCGATACTAACGGCGAGCCGGCGGAACGACTCGACGTGGTCTTTCCGGTTTTGCACGGAACCTACGGTGAAGACGGGACCATTCAAGGCCTGCTGGAAATGGCAGCGATTCCCTTTGTCGGTTGCGGCACCCTGGCATCGGCCTGTGGCATGGATAAAGTCATCATGAAAGCGCTCTTCAAAGACGCAGGTTTGCCGATTTGCGATTACGCATGGTTCTTGAGATCGGAATGGGAAGCAGATACCGAGAAAATTTCGCGGCGGATCGCTCGTGGCATTGCATTTCCTGCTTTCGTTAAGCCCGCCAATCTTGGATCTTCGGTCGGTGTGCGTTTCAAAAGCGACAGACAAAACTTCGCTGTCACACGCAGTTGAGCTGGCCGCGCGTTACGATCGAAAGATAATCGTTGAAGAATTGGTTGACGCGCGCGAGATCGAATGCGCTGTAATGGGGAATGATGAACCCCGCGCCAGCTTACCGGGCGAATATGTGGTGCACAACGAAGCTGCGCGCTTTCTTGATTACAACGAAAAGTACGCGAGCACCGGCCATGTCGAGTTCGTGGTGCCCGCCAAGGTCTCGAAAGCCAAAGCCAACAAAATCCAGAGCATGGCGATTGACGCTTACAAAGCGATTGACGCTGCCGGCCTCGCGCGCGTGGATTTCTTTCTGAAGCGTGACGGCGAGTTATTGGTAAATGAGGTCAACACTCTCCCGGGACTTACCGAGGTGTCCGGCTTTCCGAAAATGTGGGCTGCTTCCGGTGTGCCTTTCCCACGGCTAATCGATCAACTGATTGAGTTCGCTATCGAACGTCATCGCGAACGCGCGCGAAATGAGACGAGTATTTGAAGCGCGCGATTCACGTTCTGTAATCACATAAGCTCTCTCGACAGTAAAAGACGACAGTAATGACTCCCTTTGTCTCGCTCGCACTGCCTGCACAGCGTGACCAGTCAACGCTGCGGCGGGCCGGGACCCATTAGGTGCTCTTTGACGCGAAAGCGCTTGGCCTCTCGCCTCCAAAAGCGGGTGCTGAGCTCAGGTGCGTCCTGCGCGGCGCGGTTCATTTCCTTGCGTACATTGTCCAGGCAGTCCTTAGCTTTACCACGGCACTCAACCGGGAGGTGCAGGGTCTCCTCGATGTCACGCCGGATAGCTGAGTACCAATCGGCGGCCGTAGCATGTTCCGCTGCTCGCTCGGAGAAGCGCAGGAAGGTCTGGAGCCCAGCGAGGACCGCGGCGAGGATGCTGGCAAAAGCAACCAACGGGGCCTTGGGCGAGTTTTTCTCGAGGCCGGCAAAAATCGCTGTCCCGACAACACTCGAGAAGACGACAGCGGGAATGCCGACAAGGTAGTTGAGCAGTCGGAACCGGTCAGCTGAAGCATAGTGAGCGGACTGCGCTGCGTAAACACGCTGGCGCCAGTCTCGGAGGAGTTGCTCGACCTGGTCAGCCCAGTCGCGTCCGTCGTTTTGCAACTTCTGTTGTTCCGGGTAGCTTGAGTCCATGGTCACCTCCTATGCGCGCCCGCGCCATCTTCGGTCCGGAGCGTCCGACGACATGAGCACTTGGATCAGCGGCGTGAGGGTTGGAACTCCAACGCCTATTGAACTTGTCAATGTTAGGCAGAAATTTGCTATGTGGCAATAGCTGGATACAGTACTGATAACGAGTGCTGGGTCACTTTGATGTCCGACGAGCTTTAGCTTGTGGAATTTGGACGACAAACTGAAGTTTGTCGGACATTCGCATTGAAACTGACCCACTGCCTGACAAGGACATCAGACTGCTTGTTTGGACGTTCTTAAAGAATAGATGCTTCTTAGAAGACCAGAGGGAACACGTGGGATCCGAGTGCTTCCTGATCTCATCTAATGCGGCAGAAGAAGCCTCTGCAGGAGATCTATATCAAGCCTTCGGCGCCTTGTAGCCCTTACGCGCGCGCACGGTAACTTCGGATCTTGACAGCTTTACATCAATTGCGCGCCAGCGGCCGTCGCGCTCGCGATTGAGAGGACGATAGGACAGAGTGTATTGATGGCCCAACTCTTCGGCGATGGCAGCAAAGGAATCCCGCAACTCCTGGCCGCCAGGCGCCGCGATATAACGACCACCGGTTTTCTCGGCTAAATTCCTTAAGATGCTGGTGCCCACAATATCGCGTGTCGGGCCGGTCTCGGCCATGTTCACCGCGTAGATGGTTGCTCCAGCTTGCGAGGCATGATCGAGAGCTTTGTCTGAGCTGGCGCGACTGGAATTTTCGCCGCCATCAGAAAGGACAATTATCGCTCGACGCCGTTCCGCACGCTGAGCGAGATCATCTGCCGCGCGAAGAACTGCATCGTTGAGGACGGTCTGTCCTTTGGCGTGCAGCCCAAACACTCTCGCCGGCAGATCGCGTCCCGGCGAAAAATCCTGCCACTGCTCGACTTTGTTGTAGAAACTGTAAACCGCAGCAACATCTTCATCGCGCAAACCTTCAAGAAAGCGAATCGCGGCAGCCCGCCCTAGTGTCAGGCGTGATTCCATACTGCCGGAAATGTCCAGCAGGATTGCCGCTGCAAATGGCGTCTCTTCGGCAGAGAAGTTTGCGAGCCTCTGCTCTTTGCCGTCTTCATAAACTTGAAAGTCACCACGCTTCAATCCGGAAACAAACGTGCCATCTTTATCGAGCACAGTCGCATTCAAGACTACCAAGTCGGTATTCACGCGCACCACATCCTCTCCCTGTTGCGTGCCGGCCGAACTGGTTGACGATAAGTGAGTGTGCGCTGTGGGTGGGTTCGGTTGTACGGACAGAGTTGCGGACAAGATGAGCGTCGAGCCAAGTGTCAGCATCGTGGTTTTCGTTCGCTTGAGGTGGCCGAGAACCATCAGAAATGCTAACGACTCAAAGCTCGCACGCGCTGAGTCAGTCCTATTAGTTTGTTGGCTTGATCGATTACGGCCGCCGACACAACGTGACGAGGAGTCTTCTCGACCAACTTTCGCAGGTCATCAGCCAAATCAACCAGGTGTTTCACAGCTGAATTCATAGCCGCGGGTAAATCCTTGTTGTCCGGATCGGAATCGGAACCACCTGCTTCGTTTCTGATGCGCTTGGTCAGTTTCTCCAATCGCTCCAACTTCTTGCTGTCTTCTGACTCGAAATTCTTATTGCTTTCATAAGTTGTAAGAAGTTGAGTCGCAAGGTCAGAAACCTCTCGGGCGCGCGCGACGTTTTCATCGTATTCCTTCTTTTCCGCTTTGAGAATCAGTCGGGCGCGCATCTCGGCTTCATGAGAGCCGAAATCTCCCCACCGATCATCCTTGTCTGACTTGTCCGTGCCCGGCAGTTGAGAAGGGGGCGCTGACGCGGAAGACGTTGAACCCTGACCGAATGCGCAAGTCGCTCCCAGAATCAATAAAGCCACCCCGAAAAGCGCGAGGCGACAATCTCGGCAGAACAGTGATGCTTTACTCGGAGTCATGCAAGTTTTTGTTACCCAATCCTAGCCGAACGCGCGCTCACGCTCAAGCATCTACATGATGCGGTACTGGTTCAGTTTGAGCAGTGGCACGGGCGTCTCGCCCGTGAAACCAGCGCAGGATGCGCGTGCCACCTCAAACTGAAACCACTACGCACAATGCTGTGACGAGCAAAGCGTTGACGATGGTTGGCTGATTATGCGAAAGATTCGCCGAGCTGGCGGCGACGAAAAACACGCAAGAGGTTACGGAACGCGGCCGGGGTTCTTGGGTGTGTTAATGAACTCATCGCCTTTCGGGGCGGGCCGCTTCATGATGATGGTCTTCGCTGATGGCATTTCCATCGGCGGACGCGGCGCGCCGGGCAAAGCCTTGAAAGGGACCTCCGCCCGATTGTCACCGGCGACGATTCGCAGCAATTGCGCAGTCACGTAATCCTGAGCGAGCAACTCTACCCGGTACCGAGCTTTGCCCTCGGGCGCCAGTTCGGTCTGATCAGGAGCCACTGAACGCGTCTCGGTTCCTCCGCCGGCTCGCCGCCTTAACTGTAATTCAACCGACAAATTATGCAGGGACTCGTTCGAGATGTTATGGATCGTTCCGCCCAGTACTGTCTTCTTCCCGTCAAGCGTGGCATCGTCAACGAAAACTTCCACCTTGGGCGCGGCCTTTTTGATTTTTTCAGCTTCGACCAGGGCAGCCATCTGACGCTCGTGCCGCTTTCGCAAAACCAGGTATCCGCCAAACACCATGCCCGTGAGCAGGAGGGCGCATACTATCCCGATAAGCAAACGACGCGTGTGACGCCGCTCTTCTTCTTCGATTGGGATCGGCTCAGTTTCGAGTTGATTTAGGATTTGCATTCAGCGCAACTGAGTCGGGAGTCGCCTTCAGAACTACCGTTTTCGTACTCGTGTTCGCAAGCACCACAGAAAACTTGACGTCGGGTTGCGGACCCCGCGCGGTCGGCGGACTTGCTCCAGTTAAATTTTCAATCAGCGCCGCAAGAAAGTCCTGTTCGGCGACGCCGGTGCTTTGCAGGGTAATCCATTCGGCGCCGCTCGGGCCGTCCGTTCGTCCTTCGATCTTGGCGTTGACGGAAACATTCGAACTGGCGCCGTCAATCGCTTGAACCTCGACGCTGATGGTATAACGCCCTCGCGTCCAGCCACGCGCATCCGAATTCTCGACATTGGCGTACCGATTCAATTCCGATTGGGTGACTACAGCCCCCTTTATGAAGGTGTATGGTTGACTGACAATGATTCCTTCATCCGGTCTTGAGGCAGCATCATCCACAATCAGCTTGCGATCGCGCATTACATCTGTGATGGCCTTGAGAAGTACATCGCGTCTCGCCGTCAGACGATATGGATTGGGAAGCCGCACCACAGTCTTTGTTTTATCTTTGCCGAAATTAATTCCCGATCCGGTGGTGCCGACATCCTGTTTGCTTCCGTTGCTCGCGGGCGCGCGGCCACTGCTGGTGCCGGTGATCGTTTGATTTTGCTTATCGACGCCCTTGCCTTGTCCGAAGGCCGCCGTTGCCGCCACGATTGTGACCGACAACGCCATCAAAGATGCTGAGTATTTCATAATCCATCCTCTCGCGACAGAAACAATTGGCAGGGGTGACACTCCGAGAATACGGCACATGATCGGCAAATACAAGCATCGCTCAGTAGTGTTCCGAGATTGAGTTGCCAGGAAAATTTGCTGCCCGAAGCGCAGCGAGTGAATAGCCGGTGGTCGCAAGACCACCGGAAAAATCATTCCGCACCCTGAAGAGTCTGTCGGAGAAAAGTCGAATGGGTCGTCGATCAAAGCATAGGCGGGCTTTCATTCTCGCCTGTGCTTCAGCCAGGCGATTCGGCGGAGCGTTGCAAGTGAAACCGTTTAGAACGGTTTCCCCGTGCTCCTCGCCTCTCTTTGTCACCCGGCTGAAGCACAGGTGTGACTGAGAAGCAGGCATGAAGCTTGAGCCTTTCTGCTACCACGAGGTTCATCTGGAAGCGATTTGTCAATCGCTCAATGCCTTGCTTTTCGGGGCGAAGATTTGCGCCTGATGCCCATGTATCGCACGCCACCCGGCAAATTCTCGGGCAAGTCTAGTTCGTCGTCGACAATATCTTCCAGGTGCAGCCCGGCGACCCGCGCGTATTCAAGGAGCGTCATCAGGGAAGGCTCCCGTGTTCCTTGCTCATATTCTGAGATTCTCGAGTAGTGCATCTTCTCTTCCAATCCCAAACGCTTGAGCATCTCCGTTTGTGACAGCCCAATTCCCAGACGGATCATTCGGAGCTTCTTTGCCAGGAACTTCGGTTTCGGGCGGGGATTTCCCATCAGGATTCGCCTCCTGATGGGTTGGCATTTGAGATGTGGAAGTTACGCTTGCCGAAGGCCCTGACTTTGTGCTTGTGCCTACGCTCTGTTGCGCGTAGGATGTGCTCGCTTTTGAAAATCGCCGTGAGAAAGAGCCGTAAGTGCTCGGCGGCGAAGCTCATCACTCAGGCTGGCAGAGAGCGAGCCGGCATTTGACTGTCGTAGGTTGTCAAAGACTAAAGCGTCCAAGCATATCAGAGGGCGCACTTTGCGAGCTATAGCAAATATCTTTCGCAGAATGAAGGCTGGCTTCCACGAGCAGCCCTAGAACTCGCCGGCTCGGTTAAGTAGTTGTCCAATTCTAAGGGGAGTGCTCCCGCGATGAAATGCGCTCGCCGTCTATCCCAACGGTTGGTCCGCTGGACGAGTTTGTGTGTTTGCTTTGGATTGATCCTTTCCGGCTTGGCGGTTGTTCCTTTTCAAGTTAGCGCTGGATACGGAACCGCTCGCGGTAGCGAGCGGGTTAATCACGCGCGTGATGCGAGAGTCGCAAAAGGACAAAATGATTCTGCCCCTGGCAGAGTGCTCAGCGTTCCCACTCCTTCTCCGCAGCCGGGCGCACCGGCAGCAAATCTGCCTAATGCGGATGACATGCGTAGCTTCACAGATGATGCGCGTCGCAACAGTGCACCGTCGGTCCAGGCGGCACCGCCGATTCCCTCGACTATGCGCTCACGCCGAAAAGCGCTGCGGCTTTCACCAGAAAGAACGATTGTCAATAACTTACCGCTGCGACCGAACCAGTTGGCTGCTGAGCCCGGGATGCGACTCATGGTGCAGCGGTCTCACCACGCGCGCCTTAGGGTGTCCTCACCAATGAGAGTTACTGCGGCTGCAACACAGCCGCCACCACTAAACGGCCGTACAAATTACGCCCTGGGGTCGAATGGGGGAGTGGCGACGGCTTCATCGACGCTGGCGCCGGGCTCTGGTGGTCCGGGCACATACTGGCCGGCATCGAGCCTTAATAATGGTGAGCGCAAGGGAGTGAACTGGGCTTACGGCGGTGGCAGGGCTGATGCTTCATCGGGAACATTTCCCGACTGGGTTCAAATTGATTTTAATGGCACAAAGAACATTGACGAAATAGATCTATTTACCATTCAGGACAACTATACGAGTCCTGCTGAGCCTACCGAAGCTATGACCTTTAGCACGTATGGCGTCAGCGGCTACGACGTGCAGTACTGGAATGGTTCATCGTGGTTGACCGTTTCCGGCGGCAGCATCAGTGGAAATAACAAAGTTTGGCGCAAGATAATCTTCGCTGCCATAACCACCACGAGCATTCGGGTCAACATCACGTCGGCCGTTGACAACGGCTACAGCCGCATGACGGAAGTCGAAGCCTGGGGCGACGCTGTCGAGACGAATGTCGCCGCCGCCGCCAATGGAGGTGTGGCTACTGCCTCGTCCACTTTGCCGGCGGGTTTTAGCGGTCCGGGGACGAGTTGGCCGGCGTCAGGCGTGAATAACGGTGACCGCAAAGGAATGAATTGGGGTTACGGTGGCGGCTGGGCCGACGCGTCATCCGGGACATTTCCTGATTGGATTCAAATCGACTTCAACGGCAACAAGACGATTAGTGAGATTGACCTGTTCACAGTCCAGGACAACCTCGCTAATCCCTCTGAACCGACTGAGACGATGACCTTCACAGCCTACGGGGTGACCGGTTACGACGTCGAGTACTGGAATGGTTCCGGCTGGACGTCAATTACAGAAGGACAGATTAGCGGCAACAACAACGTGTGGCGCAGGATTAGTTTTTCGCCAATCACGACCGCCAGGATCAGAGTGAATACCACAGCAGCGATTGATAACGGCTACAGCCGGATGACAGAAATCGAGGCGTGGGGCTTGGCCGCGACTGGCGCAGGCAGTGCGTCGGACTTTGCCATGGCGCGCCTAGACCCACACAATCGGACAGGCACGGGTGGCGAAGATTTGCTGTCCAATAATTTCAACTGGAGCTTGCCTCTGGTTGGTTTGAACGGTCGCGGCTTGGATTTGGGGCTGACACTGTCCTACAACTCGTTGGTCTGGACGCGTTCCGGCGATTACATCGATTTTGATATTGATGCGGGGTCGATCGCGCCGGGCTTTCGTCTTGGCTTTCCGACGATTGAAGGACCGTATTGGAACAGTCAGACGACAACTAACTTCTATTTACTGGTGACGCCTTCGGGCGCGCGTGTGGAGTTGCGGTACACGGGCACGGCGGGCGTGTACGAAACGCAAGACTCCGTCCATCTTCAGTTGATTGACAACGTCAGCATCGATGGCACGTTATTGCTGCGCCCGACCGATGGCTCGCGCCTTACCTTCATAACGTCGGGCGGTAGTTGGCGCTGCCGGGAAATCAAAGACCGCAACGGCAATTACATTACCGCTACTTATAAATCGTGGGGCGAGATCGAGACGGTCACTGATACGCTCAATCGCACACTGACTTTCAATTACGACGGCAATGCAAATCTGAATTCGATCACGCAAACATGGAATGGGCAAACGCACCAGTGGGCGACGTTCGGTTGGGGTACTACCCCGATTGGTCATAACTTTTCCGGCTTGAATAATCTTGGGCCGGACTCAACCCCGATTCCGGTGCTGGCACAAGTCGGTTTTCCTGACGGCTCGCACTACAACTTCGAATACAACGCCTACGGGATTGTTTCAACGATTCATTATTATCCTCTGTACGGGAATCAGCGACGCTATACGACATACACCTACTCAACGAACAGTACCGATGCGCCGCGCATTTCACAACGCACTGACTGGGCGGAGAACTGGAACGGCGATGTTGATGATCGGCCTACGGCGAGCGAAGAGGTGAACACATATTTTGCGCATGACGGCGATGGCGCGTGCCGCCTGACTGCGCCTGATGGCACGATTTATAAAGAGTATTACGGTTCAGGGTGGCAAGCGGGATTGACGGCGCAAAGCGAGATTTGGAGCGGCGGTGTGCGGCAGAAATGGACCACGACGGGCTACACTCAGGACAACACCAGCGTTAGCTATCAAACCAATCCGCGCGTTACTGAGACGAATATCTATGATACGAGCGGCAATCGCCGCCGCACGGCAATCAATTATGGAGGGTCTGTTAACTACAGCCTGCCTTCTCAAGTCATCGAATATGCCGCCGACGGAGTCACTGCCTGGCGCAGCAAATACATCGATTACAATCTGGGCGCCGATTACGTGAATCGCCGCATCATCGGGCTGCCAGGCGCCGTTCACA
>WNGK01001529.1_pt1 | contig 68405 bp, 66 predicted proteins | sample 5400601 | NCBI WGS metagenome assembly WNGK01 (sample SAMN13153376, study PRJNA577476) | soil metagenome | isolation source: 60 cm soil or saprolite under Garry oak tree replicate 1 | place: USA:California | collected 2016-06-15
CTCCGAAATGAATTCGCGGAGCGATGAAGCTGTGAAGGCCCACTTTCGTGGGCCTTTTTTGTTGAGTGTATTGGGGGAGGATCGCGGTATCAGGCTAGTTTCTGTCGCCCCTCAGGGGCTTTGTGCCTCATCTACATTGCTACCCACGGCTGGCGCCGTGGGCTGTAGCCTGTCGCCGCTTCGTGGCTGGCTCGTCTACGGAGCGGCACAAAGTGGGTGGCGTTACAAAACGCGTTTAAAAAATCACTATTCCCAGAAGATCATACGGCGCATATGGATTCCTCGGCGATCAGGGGTGCCGTTGGGAACGACGGCTCATGAGATAATTTAGGTTCGCCAGTTGTGAGGAGTGTAATGGCTGAGCACAAGGTTTTCTGCGTCAAGTTGAAGAAAGAGCTTCCCGGCCTCGATGAAGCGCCTTTCGATACCGATCTAGGAAAAAAAATCTACGAGAATGTTTCGGTCGATGCCTGGCACTCGTGGATGGAATTCTGCAAGATGCTGCTCAACGAATACCGCCTGAATCCGGCACGCAAGGAGGATCAGGAAGTCATCGTCAAGCAGATGGAACAGTATTTTTTTGGCGAGGGTTCCGCTTTACCAACCCAGTACGTGCCGCCTGCGCAAAAGTAATCCAGCAGCATCTCTTCTACATCAAAAATGCAGCACGATCCCCGTGGACAAGCGAACATTGTTTTGAGTGTCGCTAAAGAAACGGGTGTGCAACACATCGGCCTGGAAACGCCAGTTCACCAGAGGGACGAGATGGTAGTCCAGCCCTCCACCATAGGCGCTGGCAAAGGATGTGTCCGAGGTGGAAAACCCAGAGACGCTTCCCGTGATATGTGACGCGCCAAATAATGCGTGGGCAAAGGGCGTGATCTTTCCCACGGAAACGGAAACCCGCGGGCCGAATATAAAGCTATGCATCTTGGCGTCTGCGGTCAGCGAACAGGGATTACCACTTGGAGGGCAGGCACTCGGAATTTCCGCCGACCCGTAATGGCCACTGAGGTCAGCAACGATCCCGATCCACGGAAGAAACTTGCCTTCCAGCGAACCATTCCAACCATTGAGATTGTTGTGTGTACCTGAAGTCAGGTCAGTCCTGAGATAGGAATATCCAAAGAAGACATTTCCTTTTGGAATCTGTGCAGCAGCAGCCGTAGTCAACAAAATAATCGAGAGCGCAATGACAACGATTCTGGACACAGGAATGTCCTCCTCCGAACTGGGGATTTCGAATCGAATATTGTTTGGATGCCTGCTGAAGCAAGTTGGATATGAAAATTTTCGCTAGACGAATTCAAATATTAAACAAACTTTTACACTCTCGAAACCCATCCACAATCGTCCAACTAGTAGGATAAGGGTAAATCTTATGAACGAATCATCAACTTGCAACTTGTGGCAGCGAGTGCCACCTATTTGGGCACAGGGTAAGGAGCCAATGCAGAAGTTAAGTCTGGAGATCCGCGTAAGCGACGATGTGACCGTGGTCTATTGCCGGGGACGCATTGTCTATGACGAAGCGGCTACGTTGTCAGAGAAGCTGGCGGAACTTTTGCCGCATAGCCGCCAGATAGTTCTCGAACTGAGCGGTGTGAATGTAATAGATGGCGCTGGTTTGGGAGAATTGGTGGTCTTACTGATGTGGGCCCGAGCCAATCAGGGTGCCATCAAGCTGGCCGCCCCGACCCGCCCGGTTTACGAAGTGTTAAAACTCACGCGGCTCGCTTCCGTTTTCGAAATTCATCCCAGGCCGGAGGATGCAATTTTGGCGTTTCGCGGACAGCTAGCTTGAGATCTAATGGGGCGGTGTCAGGTTTCAGGGGTTAGGTGTCAGGTTTCCGCTAATCGGCTGAGAGAATCTCTAATTTGTTGACGAAGATCTGCGACCTGACATTTGCGACATGGTTTCTAATGTTCTCGCTGAAACCGATAGCGGCCTTTGCGCTCCAGCGCGATAGTTTCGGCCACTTTCAGAAAGGCCCTGGCCGCATGCGAAAGGCTGGCTGACTTGCGATACACCAGCCGAAGTTTGCGATGCAGGCGCAGCTCGCGCACCGCAATACGAACCAGTTCTCCGCGTGCTAGTTCGTTTTCCACGCTGATCTCCGGTAGCAACGCCACTCCGTTCCCCATGGCGACGAAGCGCTTGATGGCTTGCAGCGTGGGCAGTTCGATGTCCATGTGCAGCGGCGTCTTATGGCGTTTGAATGCCTGGATGACTTTTTCGCGGTAGGGCGAGGAAACAATGTGGGCGACAAACGATTCCGCGCCGAGCTGCCGTATGCTGACCTGTTGTGCTCTGGCCAGGGGATGGCTGGGCGGGACCACAAAGATCAACTCATCGAGATACACCACGGTGGAACATAACTGCGGCTCCTGGGGATCGTAAGTCAAGACTCCGAGTTCGGAGTTGTGGCGCAGCACGTCATCGGGAATGTGGCTGCCCAGGGCGCGCTGTACGACGATTTTGATCATGGGATGCAGTCGCCGAAATTCGCCTAGCACCGGGAGCAGGTAAAGAGCAGTAAACTCGTTGGCCGCGATGGCGAGTTTGCCTTTGTGCAATTCGCGCAATTCGACCAGAGCTTCCTGCGCGTCGTTTCGGAGATTCAATAATCTCTCGGCGTATTCCTGAAGGACGCGGCCGGCGTCGGTCAGCAGGCCATCGCGTGAAGAACGGTCCAGCAAAGGCTCGCCGAGTTCTTCTTCCAGCTTGTGGATGGTCTGACTAACTGCCGACTGGGTGCGGAACAGCTTTTCCGCTGCGCGGGAGAAACGTCCCTCGCGGGCGACTGTCAGAAACACCTCGAGTTGCGCCAAATCCATCGCGAACCTCTTTAGCCCAACTTAAGCGGGCATTAGCTCTGCTTATGGTGTTAAGCGATGCTAATGATAATCACAGGATTATAAGCTTTGCTTTAGTTGGGTGTCTACGTAAGATAGAGGTTACCTCTCAGGGAGGAAACTCGGCATGGAACCAGCGCGCATTACGATATTCGACACCACTTTGCGGGATGGGGAGCAGTCGCCCGGTTGCAGCATGAATGTTCCGGAAAAGCTGCGCATGGCGCATCAACTCGACCGCTTGGGCGTCGACGTGATTGAGGCTGGATTTCCCATCGCCTCTGAGGGTGATTTCGCGGCGGTGCAGGCCATTGCTGCGGTCATTCGACGTCCTATCATCGCCGGCCTGGCTCGCGCTTGCCGTCCGGACATCGAGCGCGCGTGGCAGGCACTGCAAGATGCCAGCCGTCCGCGCATTCATGTGTTCCTGGCAACGTCTGACATCCATTTGAAATACAAGCTCAGGATTTCACGCCAACAATGTCTGGAGCAGGCGCGCGATGCGGTGCGCCTGGCAAAGTCTTTGTGCCAGGATGTGGAGTTTTCGCCGGAAGATGCCACGCGAACTGACCTCGAATTTCTACTTCAGATTGTGCAGGCTGTTGTCGAAGCTGGTGCCACCACGGTGAACATTCCGGACACGGTTGGGTATAGCATGCCCGCGGAATTCGGCGAGTTGATTCAAACGATCCGCCAGCGTGTGCCCGGAATTGAAAGAGTCACCATCTCGGCGCACTGCCATAACGATTTGGGACTGGCCGTAGCAAACTCTTTGTCCGCCGTGGCCGCCGGGGCACGTCAGGTGGAATGCACCATCAACGGGATCGGCGAGCGCGCTGGGAATGCATCGCTGGAAGAGATTGTGATGGCGGCACGCGTTCGTCCCGATCGCTACGTGTATAAGACCGAGGTCGTGAGTGAGCAACTCTTCCCGGCGAGCCAGATGCTGAGCGAGATCACCGGAGTTCCGGTGCAGCCCAACAAGGCGATCATCGGACGCAATGCATTTGCTCACGAAGCCGGTATTCATCAGGATGGAATGCTCAAGAATCCGCTGACCTACGAAATCATGACCCCGCGATCGGTGGGAGTGCCGGATTCCACGTTAGTCTTGGGCAAACATTCAGGACGACATGCGCTGAATCTTCGTTGCGAACAGCTCGGCTTTCAGTTCGAGCGCCGCGAGTTGGACGAAATTTATCGCAAGTTCGTAGTATTGGCTGACAAGATCAAGCATGTGGAAGATCACCATCTGATGGAATTGATCCGTGAGACTCACGGTGGCCGGCGGATTCCTCCTGCGCCTGTGGCGGATCTGCCGCTGGCGATCGCGGCGGCGGCGGGAAGCGGGCGCGACTATCCGCAGAAACCGCTTTCCTTTCCGTTGCCCGCGGAATTCAGCCCATCGGGCCTGCCTTTGAATCCGATGGCGGAGCATCATTCTGAGCAGGAAGATTATTTGTGGGGTGTGTAGGACCTGCCGTGAAGCAGAAACCCCGGGGCTAAAGCCCTTGGCACCTGGTCGATGCGGCACGACTGAAGTCGTGCCCTTTCCAATCGTTAATCCCGTGTCCGGATTAAAATAATCAGCCATGCTGCTTAAAATCACAATTCTTCCGGGGGACGGTATCGGTCCGGAAGTGACCGACGAAGCTGTACGGGTTTTGAATAACGTGGCCCGCAGGTTCAACCATGAGCTCAGCCTGGATCGCAAGGAGGTCGGCGGCGCGGCGCTGCTAAGCAGCAATCATCCGCTGCCCGACGATACGATTCACAGTTGTCTGGCGTCCGGCGCCGTATTGTTGGGAGCGGTCGGCGGACCTTCCTTCGATAAATTTCCTAAACACCTTCGTCCAGAGAGTGGACTCCTCCGGCTGCGCCGCGAGCTGGGAGCATTTGCCAACCTGCGGCCCGCGGTTTGCTTTCCCGCGCTTGAAGACTGTTCACCGCTTCGGCCCGAAGTAGTCCGGGGCACAGATATTCTGATCGTGCGCGAACTTTTGGGCGGTATTTATTTCGGCGAGCCTCGAGTTACGCAGGGGGCTTCGGGCAACCGTGAGGCTCTCGATACCATGCGCTACACGGAACCTGAGATCGAGCGCATTGCGCGAATGGCTTTCGAGTTGGCACGAACCCGCCGGCGCATGGTCACCTCTGTGGACAAGGCCAATGTGCTCGACTGTTCTCGGCTGTGGCGGGACGTGGTCACGGGCGTGGCTCAGGATTACGCCGACATCAAACTGGGGCACATGTATGTTGATTCCGCGGCCATGTTGCTGGTGTCGCGTCCCGCTGATTTCGATGTTTTGCTAACCGAAAATATGTTTGGCGACATTCTCTCTGATGAAGCGGGCGGTATCGTCGGTTCATTGGGACTGCTGGCTTCTGCGAGTATCGGCGGGACAGTAGGTCTTTACGAACCGGTACACGGCTCAGCGCCGGACATTGCCGGACGCGGCATCGCCAATCCGTTGGGCGCCATTCTATCTGCCGCCATGTTGCTGCGGTACTCCTTCAAGCTGGAACGCGAGGCAGGTTCTATCGAAGCCGCAGTATCGAGCGTTCTGGCTGCCGGACATCGCACGCGGGACCTGGCCAAGCCAGGCCAGACGGCGCTTACAACCGCGGAGATGGGTGCGAAAGTTGCGGAAGCAGTTGTCCCGCAGATGGCGATTCACTAGAAGTGCCATTCCGTCGGCATAGGATTTCCACAACCTGCTGCGAAAAAACAGATTGCGATTTTGCCATCAGTAGTAGAATTTAACTCTTCAGCAACATTGCTCCCGCCTAGGAAACGGCGAAATGCTTTCGAAGTGCGCCAATCCGGGCTGCTCGGCTTCTTTTCTTTATCTGCATCAAGGCAAACTATTTCGTCTCGAAACCAGCGGCAACGGGGACGATACGCGCGGCGAGGTTGCTGACTCACCAGGCAAACACTCCTCTCGGCGTCTTGAATATTTCTGGTTGTGTGACGAGTGTGCGTCGCTCATGACCGTGAGTTTCAAGAAGGGTGTTGGAGTTATGACCAGACCTCTTTTTGTTGCGCGTAAAGCAGCTTCGTAGCAGCGGAACTCAGGGTGGAGTTGCGGCGTGCGAGTGTGACGCTTTAGCATCTGGGCTGACGCAACGCTCCAAGGCCGACCACCAGGGCCCATTCCCGTTCATTGGTAAGGCGGCCCTGGAAGGGCGCTCTCCCTCGTCGGCGTAGATGGCACAAATATTGTATTCTGGCGCCGCTTCGCGGCTGGCTTCGGTTCTTGCGGTCCAGGTAATCAGGATTGGGTCCACGGGTTGAGGTAAATAACAGAGTTATGTTCTTGGGGTTAGTTTCTGTCGCCCCTTCGGGGCTTTTTCTTTTTCACGACATCCCCACGGCTGACGCCGTGGGCTGCATTCTTGCGCCACTTCGCGGCTGGCTTCCGTTCTTGCTTCCAGGTGACCAGGGTTGAATGTTCCACGCTGGCGTGAATCGTTGGGGATGCGGTCCAGGCAATCTCATAGCAGCGGAATTTCACGGCCGAGTTGAGGCGTATTTTCCAGTCAGCGCATTCCAGCGAATTTTTAGCATCTCAACTACCATGCGAGTGCCGTCCCGCAGCGGACTGATGCGCGTGCCCGCGCTATGCGCCCAAGCCACTGGGACTTCGACCACTTTGAAACCATATTTGTTAGCTAAGTAGAGTAATTCCGGATCGAATCCCCAGCGTTCAATTTTCTGTTGCGGAAAAATTGCCTGGGCGGCGGGCCGGGTGAACGCCTTGAAGCCGCACTGGGTGTCCTTGAATTGCAGGCCGAGAATCAGGCGCAGCATCAGGTTAAAAATCCGTCCGAAGAGTTGCCGGTAAAGCGGCTGTCGTTGAGTCTGCAACTCGCTCTGCATCCAGCGCGAGCCGATCGCAATGTCGGCGCCTTCCTTAATCGCCGCCAGCAGCTTGGGAGCTTCTTCAATCGGGGAGGAGAGGTCGGCATCGCTGAACAGGAGTACTTCGCCTCCCGCATGCATCATTCCATTGCGCACACTGTAACCCTTGCCGCGGTTTCCAGGATTCTCGATCAGGCGCAGCGTTGAATTTCTCTGCATATGGTCATGAACGATCTCAATCGTGTTGTCGCGGGATCCATCGTTCACCACAATTACTTCCGCATCCCATTTCTGTTGCGCGACATAGTGCAGAACCTTGTTCAGTGTGGCGTCGAGACGAACTCCCTCGTTGTATGCGGGGATGATGATGCTGTAGGTGTGATGGTCCAAGGCAGCTCTCAGTTCTCGGTTCTCAGATCCCAGTTTTAGTTGAGATACCAACGGATAGCTTAAGCTACTTGGCGCTTTTCCAGCATGGAGAAGAATTCGCCCACCAGTTCTTCATCCCACAATCCAGCGCGAGCCTCTTCGCGCATGGTGATGGCGGACTGATCATGGCTTAACGCGGGTTTGTAGGGCCGGGCCGTACGCAGGGCGTCATAAACATCCACCACTTGCAGGACGCGGGGCAGGAGTGGAATGTCGCGTTTGCGCAGCCCATCAGGATAGCCGCTACCATCGGTATGCTCGTGATGGTGGCGAATGATCGGCAGGATGAGGCGCAATGACTTCAGTGGTCGACAGATATTTTCGCCGGTGATGGGATGCTGTTTCATCACCTCCCACTCTTCGGGGGTGAGGTTCGATCCCTTTTTCAGGATCTCGTCGGGCACCGCGATTTTGCCCAGATCGTGCAAGTATCCGCCGCGGCGCAGGGCGACGATTGCTTCCTCGTCCAAACCCAGGTGACGTCCCAGATTGCTGGCATTCTGAGCCAGGCGCTCGCAGTGACCCTCGGTGTAGGGATCACGACTTTCAACGCTTAGGCCCAGTGTGCACAGTACTGATTCTGCGCTCTCCAGTTCATCGGTAAATTCCTTGAGTTTGAGCAGCGACTTGACCCGGGCAAACAGTTCCTCGGCGAAAATCGGCTTGTTTAAAAAATCGTCGGCGCCGGCTTCGATGCCGTGCAGCTTGTCTTCGCGATCGCTAAGCCCCGTGATGAGTACGAAGGGGATCAGCCGGGTGGACGGATTTTCCTTCAGTTCGCGGCAAAACTCATAACCCGATTTGCCGGGCATGACGACATCGGAAAGAATCAGGTCGGGAAGCTGGTGGCGGATCTCGGCTTCCGCGTGACTCGCATCTGGAACGGCCACCACGTCGTATCCGCGAATCTGGAGCAGTTCGCGCATCAGCATCATGGTGTCTGGATTGTCATCCACTACAAGGATGCGAGCCGCGCGCCGCTGCGCAAGTAGCTCAACCATGTCCTTGTAAGACTCGGAGCGGGGAGAAAAAAGGGTTCGGAGCTTCTGGGGAAAATCCATGGCCGAAGGCCGATAAAAATCTATTCTAAAGGATAGATGCGCTGATGGGGACTTCGGGCAAGAGAAAAGTTGTTCTTCTTACCTTGTATGAAAATATTTTCATTTCCCGTTTTGGAGAGAGAAACATTCAGAATGTGTCATCTGCACTTGTCTGGCGCTGGCAACGCGGTGGATGGCTGCTTGTGGACCGGATTACCGGTCATGTCTCACCGATCAATCTTCCGGAGTTCGATGCCTTTTCCTCGAGGGCTGCCTGGTATCGCGACTATGTTGCGTATTGCGGCATTTCGGACGATGGCAAGAATCTGTACGCGATGGTGGCACAGCGCGGGCGCCGCAAACCAATCCTCAAAAAAGCGTTGGGAGACGCGCCCGCCGATGACATGCCGGATTCGGCCTGCCCGGCGCCCAGTTGGCAACGCCAGCCGGTTCGCGTCAGCTTCTCTTCGCCACTCGATCAAAAACTGACCTACTCGGTGCGCGGACACGCCGTGGACGTGGTGAACGATGAAGAGGAGGAAGGCACGAAATGATTGTTTGCGTTGTCCCAGCCGCGTCGCGACTTCTCCTATGCAGACCCGATTTCAGCCCGGTCAACACGATGAGTTGCACTCCAATTCCCATTCCGCCCACCGCGTTGAACTTTAGCCAGTGAATCCAAGTAGCGCGCATCATGGGAGGCGTTCCTCCATGTACAGGCGGCGCGTGTTCCGTGCGGTGAAGAAGAGCAGCATCACGGTCATACCCAACCAGCCAATGATGCCTCCGACATCAAAAAGCCGGTAACGTCCTCCCAGGATCATCGGATGATAGAACAACGCAAGGTTGCCGATTGCCAGCAGGATACGCAGCTCAGTAGGTCCAAAACTCCAAAATGAGAGGTGAAATTCTCCCATAGTGTAGGTTGCCAGGTACGACTGGATCGAAAGCAGCAGAAAGGCAACCAGCAGTCCGAGGGCAAGATAGGGATGCATATACCCCGATAACGCCAATCCTCCCATCAGACAGAGGCCGCCGAGACTGTCGAGCATATGATCCACGTAAAAGCCATATCGCGGACGTTGGCAGTGCCTTACTCGTGCCAGCGTGCCGTCTAAACTGTCCCCCAGCCAGTTCAACGCTAAAAAGCCGATGACGCCCAACAACCACAGGCGATTGCGAGTCGCTAACGCGTAGCTGATGCCGGCCATCACCTGCGCTCCAAATCCCAGCAGGGTTAGGTAGTCGGGGCTAACCCAGGCGGGGGTGCGCTCTGCCAGCCAGACTAGGGCTCGCTTCTCCGCCGCAGTTACGAAACCGTGCTGAATCCGCTTCGGATCCCGGAAAGTCTGTGTCTTGCGGAACTCACATAACACTTTGGGGTTGGGCTGTTCGCAGAAATCGGGCAACGGACTTGCCATGGACGAGCTTCCTCCTTAGTCTCAGGGATCAATTTGCTCCCCAACGCCTGGGAGCACAATCCTTTAGCGATAAAGCCGGCATCAACCGATTATTTACTGGTAATAGAAAGAAAACAGGCTGGATAACGACAGATGTTAACTACGCCGATCGGGGTCTCGAGCCAGCGGTTTCCTGGATAGAATCCCGCAATTGGTCAACTGCCCACTGGATCTGCTCTTGCGTGATCACTGCGGGAGGGGCGATCAGCAGATGATCACCGGAGACGCCGTCTACAGAACCTTGCATGGGGTAGACAAGCAGCCCGCGTCTCATGGCTGCTTGGGCCACGCGTCCGGCAAAATTCAAAGCGGACGCGAATGGCTTTTTGCTCGGCTTGTCGGCGACGAATTCTACTCCCCACAACATCCCAATGCCGCGGACGTCGCCTATTGGCTCCAGTTCCCGCAGAGTTTCGAGAGCTTTTCGAAGCTCTGAGGCTGGAGTGCCGTTGCCGCTTGAATCCGCAGCCTGAACCAGTTTCATTTTTTGCAAGTAGCGCAGAACCGCTCGGCCTGCCGCCAGCGAAATGGGATGCGAGTTGTACGTAAACCCATGCAGGAACGATCCTGATCCGCTAGAGATCGCGTCTGCGACCTTCTTACTGACGAGTACCGCACCCAATGGCGCATAACCACTCGACAATCCTTTCGCCGTTACCATGATGTCTGGCGCAACGCCCCAGTGCTCGACGGCGAAATTGCGTCCGGCACGCCCCATTCCGGTCATCACTTCATCGGCGATGAACAGAACATCGTGGCGGCGGCATATCTCAGCCACCTGCTGGAGATAACTGTCCGGCGGGACTGCTGCGCCCAGGGTCGCACCACTTACCGGCTCTGAGATGAACGCCGCAGCTTCGCCATTTGTCAGCTCGACGGCACGTTCCAGTTCGTCCGCGTATTGCCGGGCGCATTCCTCGCAGTCGTATGCACAGCGATAGCAGTATGGGAGTGCAATCTGCGCGAACTCGCGCACCATCGGTAGATAGATCTCGCGACGCCGTTTATTTCCTGAAACGGCCAATGCTCCGAGCGTAGATCCGTGGTAGCTCTGCGACCGGCTGAGCACCTGATAGCGTTCCGACTGCCCGATCTCTACCTGGTACTGCCGCGCCAGCTTCAACGCGGTTTCAATGGCCTCGGAGCCGCCGGAAGTGAAGTAGACGCAGCCACCCTGGAAATTGTCGCCGGCAAAATTCAACAAGTCTTGCGCGTACTCTTCAGCCACGGGGGTGGTGAACTGGCTGCTGTGCACAAATTCGAGATGCCGTGCCTGCGCCGCCATAGCATCCGGAATTTCTTGCACTCCGTGTCCGATAAAATTCACCGCGGCGGAGCCTGAAAAGTCCAGATAGCGTTGGCCGCGATCATCCCACAGATACACGCCTTCTCCGCGCACAGCAGGAGGGAACGCTTTGCGGAATGAGCGCCGCAGAAGTGCGGAGGGAAGTGGGACGGGATCATCCACGTCTCGGATTATCGAGCGGCTAGAGTAACGCTGTCAAAATTTCATTGCGCCGAAGGGAACAACAGGAAAATTTCAGCACCGTGTTGTTCCTCCTTTGAGTTAATCTGCGGATAGTGAAGCGACTTCTGCGTTTCTTCCGGCCGTCGCATCAGCACAGCGCTTACTCCGCGACCTTGCTGCTAATGACGGCGATCATGCTTTCACGTGTGGTGGGGTACGTCCGCGAGGCATATATCGCGTGGGCGTTTGGCGCTGGGCCGCAGACCGATGCCTATGTTGCCGGCTTCACCATTCCGGACTGGCTGAACTACATCGTAGCTGGGGGGACGGCGTCCATCACGTTTGTCTCTATCTACACTCGCTTCCTTGCGGAAAAAAGGGAAGAGGACGCGCGGAAAACTTTTTCGGTCATCATCACGGTCATGACGACGGTGCTGGGTATTGGCGTCATTCTGGCGGAAATCTTCACGCTTCAGATCTCGCGCCATTTATTCAAGGGATTCAGCCCGGAACAACTCGAGCTGTGCGTTCGGCTCACACGGATTCTGCTGCCGGCACAGATTTTCTTTTATGTCGGAGGCGTAGTTTCGGCAGTGCTGCTCTCCCGGCGGTTGTTTCTGTTTCCGGCTTTTGGGCCGTTGATCTATAACGTGTTCATCATCCTGGGCGGAATTGCCTTGTCGCGCCGGCTGGGGATTTCGTCTCTCGCCTATGGGGCGTTGCTGGGCAGTTTTCTGGGACCATTCCTGATTAACGCGATCGGAGCGGCGAAGATCGGAACCGGATATCGCATTTCTTTCGACGTGCGCAATCCGGCTTTTCGGGAATGGGTGCGGCTCTCGATTCCGCTCATGCTGGGCGTGTCACTGGTTACAGCGGATGACTGGATACTGCGTTACTTCGCTTCCGGCGGTGTGGGCGATATCACACGATTGAATTATGCCAAGCGGTTGTTCGCGGTTCCCATCGCTGTCCTGGGACAAGCCACCAGCCAGGCTTCACTGCCATTTTTCGCGCACCTGTTTGGAGAGAAACGGATGCGCGAATTTGCCGATACCGTAAACGGGTCCATTTTTCGCATTGTGGCGACTTCGTTGCTCTTTACCAGCTTCATGATGGCCGCCGCATTGCCCTTGATCGATCTGGTGTACAGGCGCGGACAGTTCCTGTTCTCCGACTCGCAGCAAACCGCCATTTATTTCTTCTGGTTCTCGCTGTCACTTGCTTTCTGGTCGGCGCAAGGCCTCTATGCGCGCGCCTTCTACGCTGCTGGCAACACTCTTACGCCTATGATCGCGAGCAGCGTGATCACCCTGGCCTCACTTCCTGTGTACTCCATGCTCTATCGGACATTTTCGGCGACGGGATTGGCGATTGCATCCGATGTAGGAATCGTCGCTAACACCGTCACGTTCGCCATCCTTCTGCACCGGCGCAAACTGGTTCCGGTGGAACAACTGCCCTGGAGGGAACTGGCCAAAGCCGGAATTACCGCGGTTGTGGCTGGCTGGCTGAGTTATCAGGTTGCTCGGCTGGTGCTGGTAAGTGGCAACCGTATTGCGGACCTCAAAGCGCTGGGTTTGATTGCAATTACCTGGGCAGGAGCAGTCGCCGCGGGATTGTGGCTCACCCGATCGGAGTTGCCTGGTCACTTGCGGCGCCGCAGAGCAACGCCATATCCGCGCGTCGCGGAGAGACAGGCGGAAGAATTAAGCGCGGGAATCGAACCTTAGGACTATCGCCCTCCCTATCAGAATCAGACTAGTGTGTGGTGTGGGGCGGCCGCGGCAAACAAGAGTCCGAAGAAACTATCGAAGCCCCATGCCTTCATGAAAGTGTTGCAGCGCGCGATAGCACTCACAAGCTGCATCTTCCAGATCTTTCCGATTCAGAATCTTCACGGAGCCACGAACATTTTCGATAGTCCCGGCGCGCTGCAAGACCCCGGCTGCCAGGCTGACACTAGGACGTCCCGTACCTAACATTTGTGCCAAAAATTCGTGAGTTACCGGCAGCAGATCGGAATCGATACGGTCCTGACACATCAACAGCCAGCGGGCCAGGCGCTGTTCAATCTCATGCAGCCGGTTGCAAGCGGCGATCTGCGCAACCTGTAAGCCTTGAATCAACACATAACGACTGAGTATGACGCGTAACTCGGAAGCGGACACAAGAGTTTCTGTCAGTACATCTGACTTCACTCGCAATCCATCGCCTGATATTTGCATGATGGCGCGATAAGGGCCGCGATCCAGGCCAACAGCCAAGGGAGTTCCTACCATGCCTTCCTTGCCGACAACGGCGACTTCAACGCTTCTGCCGTCGCTGGTGATCACTACTAGTGAGGCCAAGCCCTGATTCAGGAAATGGGCGAACTCGATGCGATCGCCGGCTTCGTGCAGAATGCGATGATGGGGAAGATCGACGTACTCGAGATAAGGTCTAAGTAGATTGAATTCGCGATCAGGAAGCGACAGCAAGATTACATTCTTGATCGGCTTGCCTGTGATGTCCGTTCGCATGCCGGCCCGCAGCGGGCTTGGTTTCTCGAGCTTGCGTGTTTTTGGCAAACGGATGTCTTGCTCCGCCACTATGCTCCCTGGAGTTTCGAGTGTCCGGTTTCTAGTTTCCTGTAAAACCAGAAACTGGAAACTGCAAACCGTGAATCTGTAAGTGCGTAGGCTAGTGATCGCGCGCAGGCTTGTCAGTCCTACAGCGAACTGAGAGTTGCAGGAAGGCTATTTCAGGCCAAGTCCGCCGTTGAAGTGCTGGATAACTCCGTAACACTCACAAGCCGCACCTTCAAGGCTCTTGCGATTCAGGATTTTTACACTGCCGCGCAAGTTTTCGATCAGGCCGGCGCGCTGCAAAATACCCGCGGCCAGACTCACGGTGGGACGTCCCGTGCCCAACATCTGCGCCATAAAATCGTGGGTTAGAGGAAGTAGTTCCGAGTCCACACGGTCCTGGCACATCAAGAGCCAACGCGCCAGGCGCTGCTCGATTTCATGCAGTCGGTTGCAAGCGGCGATTTGTGCCACCTGCAAACCCTGCACGAGAGCGTAACGGGCGAGCGCTATTCGCAACGTAGGCGCCGCCAGCAAAGTATCTTCCATCACTGCGGCTTTCATTCTGAGGCCGCTTCCCGAGATTTGCATAATGGCACGGTACGGGCCACGGTGAAGCCCAACCGCCAAAGGGGTTCCTACTACGCCTTCGCGACCGACAATACCAACTTCCACACTCCTTCCATCGCTGGTCAGCACCACCAACGAAGTCATACCTTCGTTCAAAAAATATCCGTATTCGAGCTTCTCCGCGGGTTCGTGCAGGATCAGATGATGTGGTAGATCCACAGCCTCCAGATGGGGACGAATCAAACTGTATTCGTCGTCCGGGAGGGATAGCAGAATAACGTTTCTCACCTGCCGGCCACTGACATCGGTCCGCATGCCCGGAACTATGGGAATAACGTTCGATTCTTGCGGTCTCTCCCCAACAATGATGTTTGTAACCGCCACTAATCCTGCCTCCGAATTTTTGATGCAGGGAGGCTGTGCCGGTTGTAAGCCGCACTCAGCTAGCAACTGTACTTGGAGGGATTTATTCGGGTATGGGAAGAACAGAAGGATAGCAACAGAAACGGGCCTGCCCGGGAAACCACGGGAGGCCCGCCGTGGAGAGAGAGATTAAGCGCGCGCTGCGGTCGCCACTTCGCCCGAAGGAGTCATCGTCTTGGGCAATTCTTCACCATTGGGTTTCTGGCCGGCTTTGCGGATATCGATGCCGCCCTTGAAGAACGCGCCGTCTTCGATAGAAATACGCGCAGCCACTACATCGCCAGTAAGCGAACCATCGCTGCGAATATCTACCCGGTCGCTTGCGGTCAAATTTCCGCGCACTTTACCGAGCACAACGATTTCACGCGCATTGATATTGGCCGAGACCACGCCATTGCGCCCCACGGTCACGCGATTGCCTGAAAGATTGATCGAACCTTCCACCCGTCCGTCGATGTACAAGGATTCGGAACCGGTCACTTCGCCCTTGATCACCAGCGATTTGCCGATCGTAGCCTGGTCCGCGGTGGTGGTAGTGGTGCTGGTTACCGGACGCGTTACCGTGGGAGCTTCGCTCACGGCAGAGCTCGTCGGTGTAGGCATGGCGGGACGCTCCGGCTCACCCGGCCGGGTTGGAGTCATGGGCTGATTTGTGGGCTTCCACATGTGGCAAAAGGTCCTTTCCTGATGATGGATTCAGAGTCAAACTCGCATTTCGGTGACCAAACCGAATTGTACTCCGCTAATTCGTATTCCTGACTGTGGAAATTCGGATTTTCACTGATGTTATTGAGGTTGGTAGAGATGGAGGCTGCGAAATGACTAGTTTCCTCGCCACTTGTCTCGGGTCTGGGCACTTACTACAATGTAAATTCCGCTTGAATCGGCAGTTCTTATCCACCTAACCGACCTGCTGCAACGGTGTTTACTGAAAGGGCACACCCGTAACCAGCCAAGCGCTTACTAGTTCCGTATCCGAAAAGTGCCCCATGATCTCCGACTCCGCAATTCTCAAGAAAATCGAACGCCAACCTAAACGCACGGCAGGATTCAAACAGTTAGTCCGCGAAATGGGAATTCATGGTGACGCTCGGCGCGAACTTTCCGAACGGCTGAAGCGTTTAGTGAGTGGCAAACAACTGGTCCAAGTGGATTCCGATCGCTATGCAATTCCTCAGGCCTCCTCGGGCAAGAACCTGATCGTGGGCCGGCTGAGCATGCATCGCGATGGCTTTGGCTTTGTCATACCCGACGCCAGTGCGCTCGATGAACGCCTGAAAGCTCGCCTCAGTGGAGATATTTTTATCCCTCCGCCCGCGGTCGGTTCAGCCATGCACGGCGATCGTGTGCTGGTGGAGATCACCACGATTCGTCCCGATGGCCGCGCCGAGGGTCGCATCGTGCGGCCGCTGCATCGGGCCCATTCCACTGTGGTCGGCATCTTCCATTATGGCAATCGCTACAACTATGTGACGCCGCTTGATCGGAAAATTTCGCAGGAGATCATCATCCCCAAGGGACTTGAGCTTCCGGAAAAGGCCAGCGATGACGGAGCAGCTCCTGGAAAGGAAGACAAAAGAAAAAAGACTAAGAAGAGCGTGCATCGTGTGCTTGGTGAAGAAGCAAAGCGCACTCGGCCGGACAATCTGGAGAACGTTGTGGTGGACGTTGAGATTACCGACTGGCCCACCGCCACGCAGAATCCGCGCGGACGAGTAGTCGAAATTCTCGGCTATGAAGATGATTTCGGCGTAGATGTTGAAATCATGATCCGCAAACACCACTTGCCACATCGCTTTCCGCCAGAAGTTCTCGAGGAAGCGCAGGAGGCGGAACCCCTCATCCCCGCGAGTGAATTGAAGAAGCGGCGCGACTTCCGGGCTCTGCCGATCGTGACTATTGATGGCGAGACGGCGCGTGATTTTGATGATGCAGTTACCGTGCGACGTTTGAAAAACGGCAACTTCGAGTTGCAAGTGCATATCGCCGACGTAGCTCAATACGTCATCCCGGATTCGGCAATCGATCAGGAAGCGCGCCTGCGCGGCACCAGTGTCTATTTCCCCGACCGCGCTGTGCCCATGCTGCCACTCGAGCTCTCGACTGATATTTGTAGCCTGCGTCCGCAGGTGGATCGATTAGTCATGTCATGCGTGATGGAAATCGATCATCGCGGAGAAATTCTTGGCTGCGAACTGTGTCCTGGCGTAATTCGTTCGGCGGAATGCATGACCTATACCAACGTGAAGGCTGTGCTCGAAGGAGACCCTGTGCTTCGCAAGCGCTACGCCAGCCTGGTGGAGTTGTTTGAGACCATGCGTGAGCTGGCCATGATCCTGAATCGCAAGCGCGAGCGGCGCGGCTCGATTGATTTCGATCTACCCGAACCGGTAATTGAGTTCGATGAACACGGCCTAATGAAGAGCATTACCCGCTCGGAGCGCAATATCGCCAACCGCATCATTGAAGAATTCATGCTCTCAGCCAACGAAAGTGTCGCAGGCTATCTGGAGAACAAGCGGGTTGCTTCGATCTATCGTGTGCACGAGAAGCCGGATCCCAAGCGCGTCTACGACTTTGAAATCATTGCGGCGACTTTCGGCTATTCACTGGGTGTCGGCCCATTGCCCATTCAACGGATACAACCCAAGACGGATCGTCGCGCCAATTACGGCACGGGGAAGCGCGCCCGGGAAATCGAAATCCCCAAAGAAGTGCACATCACGCCGCGTATGTATCAGAAGCTCACGGAGAAGATTGCCGGCAAGCCGGAGGAAAGAATTCTTTCCTACCTGATGTTGCGTTCACTGAAGCAGGCGCGATATTCGGAAGAAAATCTGGGGCACTTTGCGCTGGCGGCCCCGACCTATACCCATTTCACGTCGCCCATCCGCCGTTATCCAGATCTCATCATTCACAGAATTTTGAAAGATGTTCTGCGCGACTCAGCGGAAATGCGAGATGGAGAAATAGCGATAGGAGTTTCGGGAAGACAGCCTTCCAGGGACGAAAGCGACACTCCAGAGACGGGGAGCAGCAAATCATCGCCCTGGTCGAAGCGTCGCGATCATGCTACTCACCAGCAATCGCTCAAACCACTCCGTGGGCCCATTCCGATAGAAGAACTTCACGATATTGCGGAAGAATCCAGCCAATCCGAGCGCCGCGCGGACGAGGCGGAACGCGAACTGATGGAATGGAAGAAAGCCAAATTCATGGAAGACCGCGTCGGTGAAGACTTCGATGGTCTGATTATCAGCGTGACCAAGTTCGGATTTTTTGTGGAGCTGACCGATCTTTTCGTCGAAGGGCTGGTGCCGCTAGCTACGCTCACCGATGATCGTTACGTGTATCACGAGAACACACGCGAGATCATCGGCCAGCGGAGTCATAAGATTTATCGCCTTGGGCAAAAGGTACGCGTAATCGCGGATCGCATCGATCCAGTGGAGAAGAAGATCCAGTTCGCGCTGTTGGAGGAGGAACCGCAACGCGGGCGGAAGAGAGCGGGTAGGCGATAATGGGATGAGGTGTTAAAGCATTACCATCAGTGCTCGATTGAAGTGCTGTAGGCAGGGGACAGCGGACGAAAATGGTTGCGCTGGTGTAAAATTCTTTGGTCAGCCCCGCCGCTTGGTTTGGTTTACTTCTATAGCGGCTTCCTACCGTCGGGACGTGGCTCAGCCTGGTAGAGCACTCGCTTGGGGTGCGAGGGGTCGGCAGTTCAAATCTGCCCGTCCCGACCAATCCTGATGTGGTAAAGCCAATCGAGTGGAGCGATAGTCCGTGGTACCTGCTACATATGGTAGGTTGAGGTTGGCAGGATTATTAATTTTCTCCTACCGAAGTCACCCTACTCTAAGGCCCTCTCTTGTAAAGGTATGCTCCCGAGGGTTGCATTGGAGAGCGTGCAAAATGAACCGTCGCAGCCTGGAGAAGTTGCGCGATGAACTTAGAGGCCTTATGCTGGAACACATTGAGAGTTTGAAAACCCAGACGTTCGTAGGGCTCGACGAAGAAGGGTTGCGCCAACAGGAAGAGCTCCTCAAACGCATACGGGAAGTGTCCGCCGCTTTTCTGGCGGCGTTGAAACGAAACGGCCCGTAGCTTTACGTTAAACCAGGTTCCCGGATGTGTTTGAAAGGAGAACGCATGACGGAAAAGCCAAATGTGACCCTGCCGGGGAAGGTTGAGAAAATCATCAAGTCTCCCGATCCAAGCGAACCGGAGAAGGCGGAGATATCCGTGGAAGGGGCCGATACCCTGTACCAAGAAATCCGCATTGAGAACGCATTGACGGACGAGGACGGCAATGAAGTCCGTCTCAAGAAGGGTGCAGAAGTTGAAGTTACCGTTGAAGCTGAAAAGGACGCGACAACTCCTAAAAAATCAGACTGAGTTGTTGGTCGCTTTTGGTTCGTCAACTCCGGCTGCGACGCAATCGATACAGTATTCCGAAGCATCACACTCCCAAACCTGCCCAACGTTGTCGCCATGAGTAACCGTTCAGTGCCTACCAACTTGCTTCCGCATCTTGTGTACCGCAGCGTGCCCGATGCTTGTGAATGGCTCCGGAGAGTATGCGGATTCACCGAGCATTACCGCTACGGCCAACCGGTGAGCGGAATACAAATGCACCTGGGCGCCGCATACATCATGCTGACCGGTCCTCGCCCCGGAATCGATAGTCCAGCCAATCTCGGGTATGGAATTCAGACGCTCACAGTAATAGTTGCGGATGTAGTGCTCATTTCGATAAGGCAAAGCGAGAGGGTGCGATTATCTGGGAAGAGCTCCATGAAACTGTCTATGGAGAGAGGCAGTACGGCCTAGAAGATCTGGATGGCCATCGCTGGCTGTTCTCGCAACACGCTCGCGACGTAGACCCTAAGGAATGGGGCGCAACGATTGTGGCTCAAGTGTCCTAGCTTCCGAGTCGTTGGCAAACCGGAACTATCTCCAAAGTGGTACGAATGCACGTGGGCAGCGAAGGAGGCGTCCCTACGCGCTTTTGTGGAACTCAAGTTCATTCTAGCGGGGAATTGTGGCACCAGTGTTGAGTCACTAGTCTGCACAGGCGAGCGGCGACACAGCCGATCTGAGGTGCATCACCTTTGCTCACTTGTGTCCGGACGAACCAAGTTTTCGCTGCATCGATGAACAACTCCGAATATGCCGACTTCTAAAAAGAAAAATCGCCAAGCAGTGACCATCCCGAGAACCATGAAGGTGGCGGCTCTCGACCGCTTCGGACCGCCATCGGTTCTCAAGCTGCACACGTTGCCAGTTCCGAAGCCGGGACCGCAGGACCTGCTGATCGCGCTGCATGCCTCCGGAGTTGGGGTGTGGGACGCGTCGGTGCGGGACGGTTCCTGGCGACCATACGGACGTCCCAAGTTTCCGCTGGTTCCGGGCACCGATGGTGCAGGCATCGTGGTGGCGAAAGGCGCACGCGTGCGGCGATTCCGGATTGGCGACCGGGTATATGCAGTCGACTTTTCCGATCCGCAAGGAGGATTCTACGCGGAGTTCAAAGTTGCGAATGTCGAGAACACAGCGATGGTGCCGCAACGCCTGGATCTGGTGCAGGCAGGAGCTCTGCCCGTGCCGGGAATAACCGCTCTGCAAGGGATTGATGACCACCTGCGCCTGCGGCGTGGTCAGACGGTTTTGATCTTCGGGGCCTCTGGTGCGGTAGGAACGCTGGCGGTGCAATTCGCTAAACGCGTCCGAGCGCGGGTGCTGGGAACTGCCTCGGGTCGCGACGCCACTTCGCTGGTGCGCCGGCTGGGTGCGGACGAAGTGATCGACCCGCGCTCAGATATTGGGATAAAAAAACTTCGCTCCCTGGCGCCGGATGGTATAGATGCTTTGCTCGCGCTTGCCGGTGGTGAGGCGCTGGAGCGGTGCATCGACATGGTTCGCCGAGGCGGACGTGTGGCATATCCGAATGGCGTCGAGCCGGAGCCTAGAAGTCATTTACTCGACCATTCACAAAACCGGCGCGTTGGCTGCCTGAGATATTAGTCAATCGGGTGGGGTGGCTATGTCAGCTACCTCTTTTCGGCGGCTGGCAGTCACTCACATTTCACCTCAATTAACCATTAAAGGAGCCTTACCTATGAAGCGTATTCTCGCGATTCGTGTTGTGTATGGCTGTGGCGCTGGCTGTCAGCACCCAAGCCAAGGATGTACCTAACGACGTTCAACAGACTCTGATCTCGCTGGACAAGCAGTGGGGCGAAGCCGGGGCGACACTGCCAAGCTGGACAAAATCATCGGCGCCGACTTGCTGGCTGTCAGTTCCAAGGGCGAAGCCCAGGACAAGCAGCAAATGATTGCCGACAACAAAGCTACCAGCGCCGGTGTGCAGAATGCTTCTTACACGCCAGACCAGTATAAGTTCGAGATGCTTAGCCCCGACGTTGTCGTGATGACGCACCGCGGAACCACCAAAGGCACGCAGAATAGCAAAGAAGTCACTGAGTCGCACCGCAGCCTTCATGTCTTCCAAAAGCAAGATGGCCGTTGGCAAGTAGTGGCCAATGCGCAACTCCCAATAGCACAGTAAAGTACGAATGGCCGCCGGCTGTATCACGCACTCCGGTACAGCCTTGTCTTACTCGCGTAGGTACTCTCGTGCTTATGAAACGGGCTGGGTGGTGGAAACAGCGTCGGTCGCCGTCGGCAAAGCAGGAGAAAGGTGCTGCGATTCGCCCCGTGCCATCGCGGAAGAAACATGCAGCTCAAACTCTTCAGCCCGTCGAGTTGAGCTCTGCTCAGCCAGGACGCGCTCCTGTGCTCGTTTGCCGATGGTCCGCAGTTGTGATTCGTCCATGTCCTTTAGAAACGAGACCACTTGCTTGGAATGCTCGGCGACCAGGATTTCTTCCCCGGTTCGCAAGAAAGCATCCAGGCCTGTCCAGAAATCGGAGACAAGGGTCGCGCCACAAGCCGCCGCCTCAAACAAGCGAACCGATGGAGAAAAGCCAGAAGCCACCATCGCTTCGCGGGTCAGATTCAACGTCAGCCGGGAAGACGAATAAAAATGCGGATGCCAGTGCGGGGAAAGATGGTGAATGTGCCGGACGTTTTTCGGCCATTTGAGATTTGTGGGGTACTGCGGCCCCGCCAGCAGGAACTTCATCTCCGGCAGTTCTGCGGCGACGCTGGTAAATAGCCTGTCGAGCTTGGGTTGGCGGTCTGCGGCATACGTGCCCATGTAGCTCAAATCGCACTGGTAACGCTTGGATCTCTTTCGCGGGTAGTGTTGCTGCGGATCAACCGAGCAATATAGAGGCACAGCCCGTCGCACTCCGAATTCGGATTCCAATTGTTCCAGAAGCGGACCGCCGGTGAAGCTGAAATAGAGATCGAATCCAGCCATCTCAGTTGCGCGCAGAAAGTCGGTTCCACCGGCGCGTAAATTTGCAACTGTGATTGGAGTATCAATGTCGTAGAAAGCCTTCACGGCGGCCTTTGAATCAAGGATCTCCTGCACCGCACTGATCCCATCAGGAAAGTAGGAGCCTGCTATGGCTACGTCGCAGCCCCCCAGTTCGTCACGAACTGATGGCAGGATCGAGTTCCAATCCTCAAAGAGCCGCAAATCGCAGAATCCCGGCTCGGGGAGATCGCGGTTTGAGGCATACCATTCCTGATTTTTTTCAAAGAATACGATGTGATGCCCGCGTTCTTGCAATGCTTTCAAGAGGGCGCGATACGTGGTAGCGTGGCCGTTTCCCCAGGAAGAAGTCACCGACAGTCCGAAAATTACGATTTTCAACCTTGCCCCCTAAGCTTGGGAATAAATAGCTTCCGGGTGGCCGGGCACCTCGGATTCGGAACCAGTGGCAGTAGTGAAGGCAGCTTGCAGAATGCCATCCACCTGGTGGGCCCGCAATTCATACGTGTGTTGCCGCAGTGCGCGATGGTGCATTGCCGAACCGATCCTCGCGGCGGCGGCGGCACCGATCAGCCGCAGATATCTGACCACGTCATGCGCCGAAACCGCCGGCAGAATCTCGAGGCCGGGAACAAAGAACCCTTCAATGCCGTCCCAGACGTCGGTAATCACGCAGGCCCCAGCAGCGGAGGCTTCGAATACTCGAGTGGGCGGCGAAAAACCCACTTGCGCCATGGAGTCGCGATTAATGTTCAACACCATGCGCGCCGAGCAGTTCACGCGGTTATGGCTGCCGCTGGCGACATGCCCGATCCAGCGCACATTGGAGGGAAGCGTCTTCCCACTCCAACCTTCTCCGCCAAGAATAAAAGACATTTCGGGTGCCAGAAGCGCGGCATGAAGAAAGAATTCCTGCACCCGCTGTTCGCGATCGGGAAGACGGTGCCCAACAAATGCCAAATCACAGCGCAGCTCAGGATCGGGCGGGACCGGATGGTGTGTGTCGGGATCGAGCGCGTTGTAGATGGGAAAACAAGCCTTTGCGCCCAGGCGCGAATAGTGATCAACAATCGGTTGTCCTCCACCATAGGTGAAGATCAGATCGTACTCGGGAATGAGTTTGCGAAACGGATCCTTAGGCACATTCTCCAGCCGCGCTAAGGTGGCGGGAGCATCCACATCCCAGAATATGACCCTGGTGCGGCTGGAGCGGCAGGCAAGGACTGCTTGCTCGAGCACTTCGTCGTCCGCGCCAACTCCGCTGTGCTTGATCACGAGTTCACAGTGAGCGGCTTCGTTCAGCAGTGCAGGAATGTCATCGGGAGTGCGATAGACCCGAACATCGGCATAATCAAGCTCAGCGATGTCCCGATTATTCTGCCGGCCATAGATGTCGGGTTCGGCGAAAATGATGCTGTGACCACGCCGGTGCAGGTACTTGTAGATGCCGCGATAATAAGTGGCGGCGCCATTCCAATAAGTTGAGGTCAGGCTGGAACCGAAGACGAATATTTTCATCTTGCCAGCTCCTCGCAGATTTCTACAAATTGCTGGGCGCGATGCGCACAAGTGTGGCGCTGCCGGACGGTTTCGAGACCGTTAGATGCAAGTTCCTTGCGTGCTGATTCTTCTTTGAGCAGGTTGACGATCTCAGCCTCCATAGAGCGCCCATCGGGCACACAAATGTAATCCTGGTTTGTGCGGAATAATCCTTCTGAGTCGGTCCACGGGGAACAGATGAGAGGAATGCCACAGGCCAGCGCCTCAAACATGCGGATGGTGGGCACGCCGCTCAAGCCGTTGGCATAGCATCGCCGAGGAATGTGCAGCGTGAGGAGGCTTTGGCCATATATCTCCTGCGCACTAAGATTCGAGAGGTAGCCGCAATAATTGATTCCTGCTTTTTCTAGTTGTGCTATACCATCTGGCGGATAGCGCACACCGTAGACCGCTTTCCTCGTCTGCTTCAACGTGCTCAGCGGAGCGGCAAGGAATTCCTGTAGTTCGCGAGTTCGTTCTTCGTCGCCCCAGTTTCCTATCCAATTAACATCCGTGGAATTGCCTGAAAACCTTGGATAGAAATGGGCGGTGTCGGCGGCTTCATGAAAGGTCCAGCCTCGACGTGCTTTAAACACCGTTTTATAAATCTGCCGAATTGCTTCCCCAAACGCCAGCACGCCATCGAACTGATCAATTCTGAATTGCGAGATTTGCTTCGGGTTGGTGTACGCGCGGTGATGGGTATCATGAAAAAGCGCATAGAAGTCCAGTTTGGACTTTAGCGTCAGGATCGTGTCTACCACTGCGGGTGAATTCCATTCGTGGACTACGACGACGTCTGCATCGTACAGCTCGCGCTCCGCGAACTGGCGAAAGTCCAGCTCGGAGTAAATCTTCAAATTTAAATCCGGGAATGCTGCGGTGAATTGCTGGACTGATTGTTTTCCCTTCTCGCCTTCCTGAAGCAAATTGATGAAGGACCAGGAATCTTCGGCCTCATAGCAGCGAACCTCATGGCCAAGCCTGGACAGTTCATTGGCAAGCCCACGCAAAAAATGGGCATTGCCATGATTCCAGTCCGACCTCCATGAGTGTGCAAACAGGCGCAGCTTCAAGGAAGTGCTCATGCAGCGGCCTTTGCTAAGGTGAAATTGTTCGAGAGCACGCACACCGCACCCAGGGTCATCAGTACGTGCATTCCAGGTCCTCCAGCGGAATGGGCTGTGACTCCTGGATGTCGCTGTAACCTTTATCTCGAAATGTATTGGTGTAGTAATCATGGGCGCGCTCCCAGGCATGATCGTCTGGGACGCCGAACATGCGCGTGTAGTCCGGAGTGCCCGGGAAGGGAAACATTGGAACTGGTTCACTCACCCACACGCCACGCGATTTCAGGCCATTCTGCCAGCTCTGGATGTCTTCGCGACGGTCATGCTCGGTGAGAATTAAATTGGCTTGCACCCATGGAATTCGCTGGCGCGCATAAATCAATAATTCCGACAGCCGCTCCGTAGTCAATCTGCAACCTTTATTGAGTTCATCGCGACCCGCTTCAGTGATCGACTCAATACCGCATTCCATGGAAATACAGTGGGCTTGGCCGAGCAGGTCAAGACTCTCTTCGTTCCACAAATCAATGCGGGTCTGCAAGCCGATAGTGATCGGGCGTTCCGCCAGTCCTTGCAACAGGCGGCGGACGTTGCGGCCGACTCCGAAAATCTCGTCTATGAAATAGATATAATCCACGCCGCGAGCGATGAGCTGGTCGACTTCTTGCAGCACGGCATCCACACTACGTTCACGATATTTGTCGCGGAATAGTGTCTTATTGCAGAATGAGCATGCCCAGGGACATCCCCGGGCGAATTCCAGTTCGGCACCCCGTCCCGAGCCCTCAAAAACGTGGTGACGATGAGAACGTCCTTCTACGTTGTAACAGCTGAAGTCGAGTGGACCCAGGCTCTGCATATTAGTGGCGGCGGAGGACAGCGCAATGTGCTCGCGATCTGCGACCCTCCACGAGCAGCCTTCGATCTGTGCCCACGGAGTGGACGCCAGCTTAGGCAGAAGCTCGTCGGGCTCGCCGGATATGGCGACGTCGCATTCCAGTTTGCGCAACGTGGCTCTCGGTGTTGCGGAACTATGAGGCCCGATGGCCACCTTCACCGCTTGGCCGCTCAAAGCCGCGAACCATTGCTTGGGTATGCGCAACTCAGGCGGCGGACAACGCCAGAATAAGTAAGAAGGCGCGGTCGGGATCACCAGGAAATCGGGAGCGAACTTTGTTACCTGTTGCCTGACGTCGCCGAGAGATAGCTGATCAAGGTGCGCGTCAATCAGCAAAGCTTCGTGTCCTGCTTCGCCAATCTTCGCGGAGGAAAAGAGCAATTCCAGCGGATAATGAGAGTCGGGACAACCGAAGTAAACCGAACCACGAAAGTCCCATGCTGGATTGACCAAGGCGAATTTCACGAGGCGACTCCTGGCAACATCTCGACCATAGACTTGCCAGCGTGCAGCGAAAATCTGGCGGGGGCAAATAACTGCTGGTTGTGTTTCCACCAATCACGGATGTTTTCGATAGTCTGCGGGACGCTGATTCGCGGCGACCATCCAATGTGTTGTCGCAGCTTGGTAAAATCTGTGAGGTAAATGGATTGGTCACCCGGACGGCTCTCACAGAAGCGGTAGGTCACCCGCTTATGCAGCAACTTTTCGATCCTTTCAATCAACTCCAACAACGAGATCGCATTGTCTGCGCCGCCACCCACGTTGTAGATTTGACCGGCGGTTGTCTCTTGTCTTTCAGACGCCGCTTCAAACGCTCGGACTAAATCCTGGACGGCAAGCACATCACGCACCTGACGCCCGTCGCCGTAAATGCAAATTTCCTTGTCTTGCAGCGCTGAGTACAGAAAGTGCGCTATCCAACCCTGGTCTTCGTTTCCAAATTGGTGAGGTCCGGCAATGCACGACATGCGAAATACCACCGTAGGCAAGCCGAAAGTTGTGGCGTAATCATGAACATACTGGTCTGCCGCTCCCTTGGAGCAGCCATAAGGAGAGGAGAAGTCCAGCGGCTGCGTTTCGGGAGTGCAATCGTGCGCCCTGCAGAGCTGTCGCAGAGCTGGCTCGCGGGAGAGCCGCTGCGAGGCAATGTGCCCGTAAACTTTGTTGGTCGAGGTGAATAACAGGAACGGGCGTGCTTCTTTGCTGCGAGCAGCTTCCAGGATGTTGATCGTTCCGCCCACATTCACTTCAAAATCGCTTCTCGGATCGCTTACCGAAGTCGTAACCGCAACCTGCGCCGCAAAATGATAGATTTCGGTGGCTGAAGATACCGCTTTCTTTACGGCTACCGCATCGCGGACATCAGCAATAGTGACGTTCAAGCGTCCGGCAGCGCTGGGCGATTGTCGCAACCAGCGTAGATTGTGCTCGACGCCGGAACGCGAGAGATTGTCGAAAACATGAACCCTCGCGTCGGCTTTACTAAGAAGATGGTGTGCCCAGTTACAGCCAATGAAGCCAGCTCCACCAAAGATCAATACCGAACGAAGAGACCCTTTCATGTTTTAACCCGTTTTACGACACTTGAAAGTTTTGCGATCGATCAGGCCACCAGACCGCGTGTTGCCAAGTCTCTGAGCGCGTCCTCGGTGCGATCCTGTGCTTGTTGCGAGCCGAGCCAATTCACCAGTTCCGACATTCCTTGCTCAAAACTTACCCTTGGGACATACCCCAGCGTCTGCGAGATCTTCGAAATATCTGCATAGCAGTGCCGGATGTCTCCGGATCGATACGCACCAGTGATCCCGGGAGGCAGTTCGACTCCCAACAGCGATGCAATTTCGCTGGCCACCTCTGAAATCGAGACAGGTTCCCCGGAGCCCACATTGAGAGCCATGCCATCTGCGTCCGACGATTCCATTGCCAACATATTGGCCTGCACGATGTCGCGGATATTGACGAAGTCGCGCAACTGCGAGCCATCTTCAAAAATAATGGAGGGTTTTCCATTCATCAGGCGCGAAGCAAAGATCGCAGCGACGCCTGTGTAGGGATTCGACAAGGCTTGCCGCGGTCCGTAAATATTGAAATAACGAAGCGCGATCGAGGGAATGTCATATGTCCGGCCAAAGAGCAGGGCCATTTCTTCTTGCGCTTTTTTCGAGAGGGCATAAATCGAGGTGCACTGCAAGGGCTTCTCTTCATCCGTGGCCGTTGGTTGAGCCTCATCATCACAACGTGGGCAAACCATCTCCCAGCGTTTCTGTTTGAGTTGGTTCAGGGAACGCGATTGTGGGGCAATTTCACCGCATTGCGCGCAAAGATACCTGCCCTCGCCGTAAATGGACATAGAAGACGCTACGATCAACTTTTCGGGCTCGGATCCGGTGTCGAGAATTGCTTGCAGCAGGTTGGCGGTGCCCTGGACGTTGCTCTCCATATACCTGGCGATCTCATACATGGATTGCCCAACACCAACCGTCGCTGCCAGATGAAAAATAACATCTGAGTCTCGGACCACATCGCATAGCGATTCGAAATCGCGCACGTCTCCTTCAACGAATTGGGCTTCGCGGGACAGGTAAGTTGGAAATCGATTTCCATGGACTTGCCTGCTTAGGTTGTCGAATATTTTCACTGCATGGCCCTGTTGCAATAGGGCGTCTGCGGTATGGGAACCGACGAAACCGCCACCTCCGACGATCAAGACGCGCTTCATCGTTTATCTCTTAATCCTGCGCACTCGTAACCGGTTGACCGCCTGCAAGTTGATGTATTTCGTTGCGACTGGCCTGAGATGAAGTGAATTGTTTGTAGGATGCCTAAGGTACGTAAAAGAAGTGTTTTAGCAGCTTTGTTGGCCCGGAGAGCACACAGGAGTGACGGCCCAGCAGCGGACCACCCCAATCCCGGACTCAGAGTGTATTCTGGAAAACATAAGCCCTGCGGCGTTATGCCACACGCGCTTTTGACCGCAGCATGTGAGCGTCGATGGCCGAAACCAGGCCTTCAAATTCATTTGATCCATCGTGCCGGACGCCATTGATGAAGAATGTGGGCGTGCCATTGACTCCGCTACGCACACCGCCTTGAAGGTCCTTGCGGATTCTCGGCAAGAATTCGTGATCCGCAATTGCATCCCGCACACCTTCCCGGGCTAAACCCAGCAGTTCTGCAAGTTCGAACAGAAGGGGCAGGCTCAAACGTTCTTGGTTTTCATAGATGCCATCGTGCATCTCCCAAAAACGTCCGCGTGATCCGGCGAACTCAGCGGCCTCGGCCGCGGGTTCGGCGAGAGGATGAATCTGAGTCAAAGGAAAATTACGGAAGACAAACATTAGCTGCGGACCAAAGTGCTTCTGGACTGCTTTGACGACGGGGTACGCGCGCCCGCAGTAGGGACACTCGTAGTCCCCATACTCCACAAGAGTGACGAGGGCATTTTCATCGCCCTGGATGTGGTCATTTAGCGAAACTGGAACTTTCAACAGGCTCATTGTTCCTCTTTAAAGAGAGATCTTCCAGCGCCTGGAGAATGCCATCGGCTCCAGGATTGACTGCGACCGGCGAGCAGTAACTCCAAAAAACCTTGCCTTCAGGATCGAGCACGAACAATGCCCGTTCGGCAAATCCGTCTTTTTTCCGGTAAGCCCCATATTTCTTTGCCACCGCACCCTTAGGCTCAAAATCGGCGAGCAGCGGAAAATGCAAATTGCGGTCTCTCGAAAACGCGGCGTGACACCAGGCTCCGTCCACGGAAATCCCGAGCAACTCAGCCTCGTACTTTTGAAATTCGGGGAGAATCTCGTTGTACAGTGCCATCTGATCTCCGCACACCGGACTCCAGTCGGCCGGATAAAACGCAAGGATCACCGGCTTTCCTTGTAGTTCATGCAGCGATAGCTTTTGATCGGGAGTAACGTTTAATGTGAAATCCGGAGCCTGCGTTCCCGGAGACAGAATTCGAGCCATAATTCTCCTGTCAATTGCTGTGTTGGGATCCCAACACCACCTTACCTCAGATGCTATCGGGCGCATGAGCGTCGCAACAATTAGCAGTTAGGATGAATAGCCAATCGCCAGACTGCTCTAGACTCTGGTTTGTCCATCGCCAGCAGCGGTATTACGACTTTTGTGGTAGTGACACGTTTGTCCGCTGGACCGACACTAAAATGAATCGTTGGATAGAATCCCTATGATCGATCCCCAAAAAACAGCACCCTTCACCATTAATCCGCAAGCCCGCATTGGACACGTACATCTGAAGGTCGCCGATCTTCAGCGTGCCTTGAACTTCTACTCCGGAGTGCTTGGCTTCGAGGTAATGCAGCGATATGGCGAGGGTGCGGTTTTCTTGTCGGCCGGTGGATATCATCATCATATCGCCCTGAACACGTGGGAAAGCCGTGGCGGTTCGCCACCACCACCGGGCACAACTGGCCTTTACCATACTGCGATCCTCTATCCCACCAGGGCAGCGCTTGCTGTAGCTTTGCGAAGAGTTCTAGCTGCAAAGATTCCGCTGGAAGGCGCAGCCGACCACGGAGTTAGCGAATCTATCTACTTACGCGACCCCGACGACAATGGTGTTGAATTGTATTGCGACAAACCGGAGAAAGTATGGCCCCGCACCGCCGACGGCAAATTAGCAATGACCACTGAGAGTTTGGACGTGCACCGTTTACTTAGCGAAGCTCCTCCGGGCATCGAGTTGGATAGCGGTCCGCGAGATCTGTAATTCTGCACTTTCTGCCGCGCATATTGGCGTCGGCCAAGTGTGGGTTACCACGTGATAGACTTCGGCTTCCGTGGAAGTCATGGACCATTCCCAGGAGTCAGAAAAGAATCAGCTTGCCCGGGTCGCCCTGTTCCTGCTCGTTTTGCTTCTTCCGCCTGTATCTCTAGCTCAGAAGTCCACGCCTCAAGAAGAACCGACATTCCGTAGCACAACACGCCTGGTAGTGCTGGATGTGGTGGTCACGGATCGCGCCGGGAAGCTGGTCACTAATCTGTCGCGGTCTGACTTTACGCTGTTGGAAGACGGCGTACGTCAGAGCATTGCCTCGTTCGAATCGCCGGAACAGCGGCCCGATGTTCCGGTTTTCGTCGAAGGCAAAAGCAACAAGGCTGAGGCGAAATCTGTGCTGAATGGCAGCACGCCATCCCCTTCTGCTCTGACCATCCTGGTGTTGGATGAACTGAATAGCGAAGTGCTGGATCAGGCTTATGCCCGCTCTGCAATTCAGAAATTCCTTCGCACGCATGGCCCGCGCCTGCGCCAGCCAACATGTCTCATGCTACTCGGCCAGAAGCGGCTCGAGCTGTTGCACGACTATAGCCAGGATGCGAACGCCCTGGTGGAAGCGCTACACCAACGCCATGCTGAGTTACCTTTCGGTCTGATGACCGCCGAAATGAGCGGGGCGGGAGAACGCCTGTCCAAGACGCTGTGGGCGCTGCAACAGGTTGCGGCAGCTAACAATCATTTCGCGGGGCGTAAGAATGTGATCTGGGTCGGGCCCGGGTTTCCGGCGCTCGACTCGATTTTGAGTCTTAATCCAGACGATCGTCATCGGCTCGTGGCGGCCGTCGGCGACGCTACCAATCTACTTTTCGATTCGCGTTTGACGGTCTATACCATCAATCCTCGTGGACTTGAGGCCTCTCCCGTAATGTACGGCAAGTCGCTTGGCGGGGGATTCTTGACTGGAACACAGGACCCTGCGTCAGGTGAGCTTGTGTTCGAAAGCATTGCTCCGGAAACTGGAGGCAAGATATTCCGGCTTCAGAACGATGTGGACGTCGCGATTGCGACGAGTGTAGATGATGGAGCGGCTTACTATACTCTGGCTTACTATCCCAGTAACCGCGATTGGAGCGGCAAGTTCCGTACCGTCAACGTGATGGCGCGGGACCAAAGCTTGCAGGCGCGAGTACGCAGAGGATACTTCGCAGTGCCAGATGCTCCCGCAACCGATAATCAGATCGATACTATGCTCTCACGGGCAGTGATGAATCCTCTTCCCTTTCGAGCGCTTCGTATTTCGGCTTCGGTGAAGTCGGCGGGTCCGCTGGCGGGACGATTCAACATTAAAGTTGATCGCCGCGCGCTTGACTGGCAGTTAATGCCAGACAGTAAACATCGATGTGAGGTCACCATCGTTGTCGCCAGTGTGGGTGCTGACGATCGCGTTCACAGCCACAAGGTAACGGAGATGGAATCGTTGGTTGACGACAAACATTTTGAGCGTGAATGGGACAAGCCGGTCACTTTCAATCTAGTTTCAGATTTGCCACGGAGCACCAAACACGTCCGAATCGTGGTGCGCGACGCGCAGAACGGGCATATGGGGACTGCCGATCTGTCACGGGATTCACTACCGGTTCACTGAGCCTAACGTAGGTGAACTTAAGACTGCTACCAATGCCTAACTAGCCAGACTGTTATTCGGAATGGAAACCCACAACCTGAATAATTTTGCACTACTGCCTCACTTACTGGACCTGTAACAGCAGGGGCAATTAGATTAGAAGCCCTTAGATGTCATGTTTGATGTCTGTGGCATGTGCCCTCTTCAGCAATGCTGGGCCAGTCAAGCGTTTCAGGCCGGAGCAGGTCAGTGTAGAATGCCGACGATGGTAAAAGACCTTGGCTAAGTGCACCCCAAACCTCATGCCAAAACATCTGCGTTTCTTGGTTCTAAGTCTGGCCTTCTGTTTTGGCTTCAGCACCGCGGACGCTCAAGTGCATTCGACACCAGGAGAGGCCAAGCCGTCCGGGGTGAAGCCCGATTATTCCTCGGAAGCTTTTGTCACTGAGCTAGATTCCACGCGAATCGTCTTTGAGAATGATGGTACGAGCACCCGACAATCAACTGCGCGCGTCCGAATTCAGTCCGATGCCGGCGTTCAGCGTTACGGTGTGCTCACCTTCCGCTACCAAAACTCGACGGAGAGCGCAGATATCGACTACGTTCGAGTACGCAAGCAGGACGGCAGCATAATTTCCACGCCGCCAGAAAACGTACAGGACATGGCCGCGGACATCACTCGTGCAGCGCCCTTCTACAGCGACGTGCGGGAAAAGCACGTGGCCGTGAAGGGCTTAGGCGTGGGTGACGTGCTGGAGTTTCAGTGGCACTGGCATACCACGAAACCGCTCGCCCCAGGCCAGTTCTGGTTCGCCTACAATTTTTCCCATGATGGCATCATTCTTCAGGAGCAACTTCAAATTGGCATTCCGCGAAACCGTCCCGTCAAATGGAAGAGTTCCAGCTTGAAACCAGTTCTCACTGAAGACAGTGCCAGCAGGTTCTTTACCTGGACTAGTTCCCATCTCGAAGCAAAATCGACGGAGGAGGAAAAGAAAGACCAGGAGCAAACCCAGTATCAAGCGGCGCGCGGCAAGCTTCCTGCACCGGAGATCCAGCTCTCTAGCTTTCAAAGCTGGGAAGAAGTCGGTGGCTGGTACACGAGCCTGCAACGGGAACGCGTAAAACCCACAGCGGAGATTCGCACCAAGGCAGCAGAGCTGACAAAAGGTTCAGCGGACGATGCAGCAAGACTTCACGCTATTTATAACTATGTCAGCACCCAATTCCGCTATATCGGAATAGCTTTCGGGATTGGCCGTTATCAGCCTCATTCCGCAGCGGACGTACTCAACAATCAGTATGGAGACTGCAAAGATAAACACACATTATTCGCTTCCCTGCTTGGTGCAGTGGGCCTCAAGGCCTACCCCGCCTTGATCGCATCCACCCATGAAATTGATGTGGATGTGCCATCCCCAGCGCAATTTGATCACGTAATCAGCGTGGTAGCACAAGGAGATCATTTCATTTGGCTGGATACCACGCCGGAAGTTGCACCTTTCGCGTATCTTTCCAGCGGCTTGCGCGACAAACAGGCGCTAGTGATGGCTGAGGACAAGTTGCCGACCTTGATCATGACGCCAGCCGATCCGCCTCTGAAGCCATCGCAAGTGTTCCGGATTGATGCAAAGTTGAGCGACACCGGCACGCTGCAAGGAAAAATTGCGCGGAGTGTCCAGGGTGACGATAACGAAGTCGCTCTTCGTATTGCATTTCGACGCGTGCCACTGCCCAAATGGAAGGATCTGATCCAGCAGATCTCCTACCTTTCGGGTTTTGCCGGTGATGTGAGTGATGTGACTGCCGGGTCGCCGGAAAAAATCGATGAGGCCTTTCACTTTGCCTACACCTACACGCGCAACGACTACCCCGACTGGTCTGACCGGCGAATCAGCTCGCCGCTCCCTCCCATCATGTTGCCGTCGGTTCAGGAAAAAGATGGAAAACCCTCATTCCCGATCTGGTTGGGCTCGCCCACCGACGTGCATCTTGAATCGCATGTGGAACTTCCCAAGGGTTACAGCCCGGAGCTCCCCAAAAATGTCGACCTAAAGGAGGACTTTGCCGAGTACCACGCCACCTACGCGATCAAGGACGGTATGTTGCTGACCCAGCGTGCCTTTCTGGTGAAGCTTCGAGAGGTGCCGGTAAGTAAGTACGAGCTCTACAAGAAATTCAGCAAGGTCGTGGAGAACGATCACAATCTCTATATCGCGCTGTCTTCCGGCAAGTCGTCGCCAATGTCCTACCAGGATGGAATATGGAACTTGCCTTACAGCGATAACCCTGAGGCTGTCCGGGCTTACGATGAAGCGCGAAATGGATACGAGAGGCATGATTTACAAGCCGAAATAACCTCTCTCAAGCGCGCCGTGGAGATTGATCCCAAATTTACCCGCGCGTGGCTGTGGCTCGGGGAGATATACATGTTCGCGCGGCAGCCCGAACAGGCGTTGCAGGCCTACCGCAAGGCAGTCAATGTTGATCCGCAAGAAGCGCTGAGCTACAAGGCATTTGGATTTGCGCTTGTCGGCCTGCGAAGGTTCGATGAGGCCATTCCAGTGTGGCAGGAACTGATCAAGATTGCGCCCAATGATAGCGGCGGGCCGGCGGGCTTGGGTATCTCTTTGTTCGGCTTGAAACGCTACGGGGAGGCAGCATCGGCACTGGAAACCGCAGTGAAACTAAGTCCTCAATTCGCGGGTCTTGAGGTGCAGCTTGGCTCCGCTTTTCTGCGGGCTGGTGAAGAGGACAAGGCTCTGGCTGCATACCAGAAAGCCATCGAGCTAGATCCCTCACCTTGGATGTTCAACAACGTAGGATACGAACTGGCTGATGGGAACAAGAAATTACCGATTGCACTTGAATATGCTGAAAAAGCGGTTGGGCAAGAGGAGGAAGCTTCCCAGAAGCTCAAGCTCTCGGAATTGGGGATCGAAGACTTGGCGCACACCAGTAGCTTGGCTGCATTCTGGGATACCCTGGGTTGGGTACACTTCCGAATGGGCAATCTCGACCAGGCCGAGAAATACCTAAAGTCCGCGTGGGAGCTCTCGCAAGACTGGGCCGAGGCAGACCATCTCGGACAGCTCTACGAACGTCAGCATAAAAAGCAAGCCGCAGCCCGTATGTACCGGCTCGCGCTGTATCGTTTCCCACAGCAGGCAAACCGGGAACCAGAAGAAATGGAGAAGACCCGCGCCAGGCTTCAGCATCTGTTCCCCGGTAGCGCACCCGTTAATCTGCGTAGCGACACCGAAGCCTCAACCGAGGTGAACCGTTTGCGTACAATCAAACTGACACGGCTGACGCCAGGAACTGAGAGTGCGGAAGTGTTTGTGGTTTTTGCGCCGGACCCTAAGAGTTCGTTCTTAAGAATCGAAGATGTGAAATTCATCAGCGGATCAGAAAAGCTAAAATCCGCTGGGACCGCGCTGAAGTCCGCCACGTTTCAAATTCCATTCTCCTTTGGTGGACATGCACGTCTATTACGCCGCGGCATTCTCGGCTGCTACCAGTATTCAGGCTGTTCATTGACCTTACTCAATCCTGCCGATGTACACTCAGTGAATTGACTCTCTAGAGCATCTGCCAGCAGCTGTTGCCCATTTCAAGTCTTGAAGGAAGTTGTGATGACTCGTGCCACTGGAACCTTTGATGTCAAGCTGAGCCCGCAGGCAGTAGACGAGAAAGCCGACGCCAGCCTGGGTAGGATGTCGATCGACAAACAGTTTCATGGCAATCTCGAAGGTAGCAGCACGGGCGAGATGTTGAGTGCCAGCACCAGCGTCAAAGGCTCAGGCGCTTACGTGGCGATTGAGCGGGTGAGTGGAACGCTGCATGGGCGCAGCGGCAGCTTCACACTCCAGCATAGCGGAACCATGACACGGGGCGCGCCGCAACTCACGATCACTGTGGTACCGGACTCTGGAAGCGATCAGCTGAAGGGTCTTGCAGGTAAGATGATGATCACTATCACTGACGGAAAACATTCTTACGATTTCGAGTACACCCTGGCCGAGAGCCCCTGAAAACATCTGCGAGGGAGAACTTTATGCGATTGACAGCATGTTTGTTTCTTTCATTGAGCCTGTTCGTCTCACTGGCCTGGTGCGATGAAGGGCATCACCACGCTTTGACCGAAGAGGAGATTGGGTCCGTCCACTTTGCGACTTCGTGCGCGAAAACTACGGAGGCCAGTTTCAATCGCGCGGTCGCCATGCTGCACTCGTTCCAGTACGAGGATTCACGTCAGGCCTTCGACGCTATCGCTCAGCAAGATCCGGTGTGTGCGATGGCGCAGTGGGGCGTGGCCATGTCTCATTACCACGGTCTGTGGCATAACGGCGACATGGCGGCCGGGCGGGAGGCATGGAGCAGAGCACACGATATGGCGAGCGCTAATCCCAAGACCACTGCCCGCGAAAAGGGTTACATCGATGCCTTGGGAGAAATTTATCGGCAGGACGGAAAGGACGAATACGCTCACGCTGAGGTTTACGAGCAGCAGATGGGCGCTCTCCAAGCGGCTTATCCGGATGACAGTGAAGCGGCCATCTTCCATGCAATCGCTCTGGACTTCACGGCTCCCAAGACCGACAAGACTTTCAGTCATCAACGCCAGTGCGGCGAAATCCTTCAACCCATCTTTCAGAAACAGCCGCATCATCCCGGAGTTGCGCACTACCTGATTCACTGCTACGACAATCCAGTGCTTGCCGAAAGAGCACTGGACGCCGCCCGAGCTTACGCCAAGATCGCGCCCGCTTCAGCCCATGCCAATCACATGCCTTCACACATCTTCACGCGTGTCGGCTCGTGGGAAGAATCGATCGATTCCAATAGGCGCTCTGCCAGTCTGGCCTCGCAGGCGGAAAACGCTTCCAAGAATGGAGAAGCCCGCGATCAGCGGCTTCACGCCCTGGATTATCTGGAATACGCCTATCTCCAAAGCGGGCAGGTGAAGAATGCGAAAGCGGTGCTGGACGAGATGAAATCCCTTCCGCCGCTTCCAGGGTTAACTCTTACGGGAAACTACGCGATCGCCGCCGTTCCGGCGCGCTACATCATGGAACTCGCTCAATGGAAGCAGGCGAGTGAACTGCCAGCGCCAACGGAAGGCACACTTTGGGCACAGGCGATTACGTGGATGGCGATCGGAATAGGCAGCGCACGTTCCAACAATCTCGAGCCGGCGACACAGGCCGAGAAGACACTGGCTACGCTACGAGACACCATCGCCAGGCAAAACAATATGTACTGGTCGAACCAGGTGGAAGTGCAGCGGAGAGAAGTAGCTGCCTGGATTGCAGAACAGAGTGGCAAGCACGAAGATGGATTAACCATGATGCGCTCGGCTGCAGAACTGGAAGAAAGCATGGATAAAGATGCGGTCACTCCGGGTGCGGTCATTCCGGCACGTGAAATGCTGGCAGAGCTTTTGTTGTCCGCGAAACGTCCCGCAGAAGCACTGGCGGCCTACGAATCGGCTTTGAAGATCGCACCTAAACGGTTCAATGCGTTGTATGGTGCAGCCAGGGCGGCGGAGGCGAGCGGGAATCCCAGCGTCGCCAGCCGATACTTCCAGGAATTAATTCGGATTTCAGTGGGAGAAGAACGTTCGGAGTTGACCACGGCGCGAAAAAAGTGGCGTTCACAGCTACAAAGTAGGTAAGGCCCGTTCTACTGTTTACGCCAGTTAGAACGGCCCGGGTTCTATTGTTTACGCCACTGTGGAAGGCGGGCCTTTCAGGGCCGCGTTACGAATAAAGTGGAGATGGGCTTCAGCCCCGTGATCGCCTCGGCTGTCGCACCAGGGCTAAAGCCCACTTCAAAAGCCGCTTAACGCGGCGCTAAAGCGCCGCTCTTTCACGATGCGAAAGCGTCACGCACCCCCCCGCCCACTCCACGGTAGGGACTTTCAACTCCGGCGATTCTTCAACGCCTGCCCCTTTCAGCCAATCCCTCTGCGTCCTGAACTGCCTTGGCCAGACGGCGGGCGCGGGCTTCGGGACTGCGATAATAAAAGATGCCGAACAGGTGCATTCGCCTGCGCGAAAGCGACATACGCTCCCAGCCTTCGCGAGCGAGGGAATTACGCGCGAATGTGACTTGAAGAATAGGTGGCAGTTCGCGTTCAGCTTCCATGGTGGCGAGTAAGCGTTCCGCGATTTGCTGGGCGCGACGCTCGCGGGCTTCGGCACTTTTCACGTGAGTGATCCAAACGCTGATTTCTTTGCGCGTGGAATAGTTCAGCCGCTCGAACCATCGGCGGAGTTGGCGGTCCCCGGCAAGGGCACGCTTCAGTTCGGCGGGAATTATCACAATGCGTGGTTCGGTATCGGGCTCCAGCCGGAACTGAGCCACCGAGCCGGTGGTGACTTTGCCGCCTTTCTGCATCTGCTTATTTATCAACATCATGTGCCGGCCCTTACCCGTGGGGAAGAGAGAGGTGCGAAACGGAAAACCGTTGATCTCGCCTTTCACCTTCAACCTCTCTCTGGTTCGCCAAATCCTGGGAACATCCAGAGGGACGTGAATGACCACCCAGTTAAGCCTCGACTTAAGGCGTTCGAGCGTGGCACGAAAGGATTTAGCGAGCGCCTTAGTCATACTTGTTGGTGGCTAGATGCAATGTTCTTAGGCGAACCGACGAGGCTTGACAACCGGATGTACAATTTAACCAATTCGTTATAACCGGGATGCGGCATATCCCCGACAAGCTCCCAGCGCATCGCCATCCGATTACGACGACCAGAAAGATTCTGCGCACCGGTTCGCTGGCCGTGTGAGGTGATTTATGGCGCTCCGTATTTTTGTGGCGGATGATCATGAAGTTGTGCGTCGCGGTATCTGTGCTCTGCTCACGGCTCATCACGGATGGGAAATCTGCGGTGAAGCTGCGGATGGCCGCGAAGCCGTGGAGAAGGTTGACCACCTCCAGCCCGACATCGTGATTCTGGATATCGGTATGCCGGCTCTCAACGGACTCGAAGCTGCTCGCCAGATTCTGCACAATAATTCCCATCAGAAGATAGCGATCCTGAGCATCACAGACTCCGAGCAAGTGATCCAGGAAGCTTTGAGAGCTGGAGCCAAGGCATACATCCTGAAGTCGGACGGAGCCAAGGACCTGATCGTCGCCATCGAAGCCTTGCAGCAGAATAGAACTTACTTCAACTCCCGAATCGGACAGATCGTTTTAAATGGATTCTTGAACACCGGCAAGATGCCGTCGCAAAGAACGTCTATCTTACCCGACCTGACGGCTCGCGAGCGGGAGATCGTGCAATTGTTGGCGGAAGGTAAAAGTACTAAAGAGGTGGCAGTCACCCTCGGTGTAAGTGTGAAGACAGCCGAGACTCATCGCAGCAATCTGATGCGAAAGCTAGGTTTGCATTGCTTGAGCGAACTCGTCCTCTACGCGGTGCGCAATAATATCGTTCAAGTTCCGGGCGAGCAGGCTTCCGCACTCCATGGTGGCCCCCCGAGGATGCCGGCAGCATAAGGCAGTGGCTAGTGGCTAGTAAATCTAATATCTCACCATTCTGTTGGACTTCAATTCTTAGCCACTGTCTCCATCTTTTTCTCGGAATCGTTTGAAAAAAGCTAAAGCTCCGGTTGTCATGGCCTGCCTGCACTCGTATATTGATTGGCGACGGAGGAAACGGCAATCATGACTACTGTGGAATTCTTCGATCAACTGGACGCGCGAATCGCCAAATACGATCTGCTTTGCCATCCTTTCTATAAAGCCTGGGCTGCGGGTGAACTGACTCGGGAAGATCTTCGGGACTACGCGCGCGACTACTACCATCACGTTGAGGCTTTTCCGGCTTATCTCGAAGAACTCTGCGCTCGACTAGAAGAGGGTGAGTTGCGTAGCGCGGTGATGGCCAACATGGCTGACGAGAATGGCATGGAAGGCTTCTCAGGTCAGCCTTCGGTGCGGCACTCCGATCTATGGCTGGACTTCGTGGAAGGCATGGGAGCCGATCGCAACATGGCTGGCCATCAGCCCGTGGCAGAAGTGAGCGATCTAATAGATTTTTTTCACGAGACGGCACGGGGGCGCACTCCAGCCGAAGCTTTGACTTCCTTCTACGCGTATGAATCCCAAGTTCCGCGGGTCGCGCAAGAGAAATTCCGCGGCCTGCGCGAAATGTACGGTGCCAACGAGAAGGCGTGCGGCTATTTCACGCTGCACGCAACTGCGGACATCCATCATTCGAAGATCTGGCGTCACCAATTGGCCAAGTGTCTTGAGACGGATCCCAATCTCGCAGACAAGGCCTTGCTTGCGGGAGAGCGCACTGCGATAGCTCTGTGGCAAGCCCTGGATGGAATCGACCGCCGCCGCACGGCACGCGCAGCCTAGGTTTTTGAGATTAAAACGCGGATGAGCCGGTGGATTCCAAATCACCGGCTCACGCTATTTTCAGATGGATAGACATGCCGAAAGCTATGCCCATCGGTGCCCGCGCTACGGCCGAACAGACCGTCGAATTCAAGCACACGCTAACCGCCTATCATTCCGAATTGCCACCGGTATATTCCACGCCTGACATGATTCGCTTGATGGAAACCGCGGCATTTCTGGCGCTTCAGCCTTATTGCAACCCGGGCGAAATCACCGTGGGCACGGCCATCAACATTGAGCATCGCGCCGCCAGTGGAGTCGGAGCTCACATCCTTGCCGAGGCAGTGCTGGAGTCATTCGACGGCCGTTTCTATACACTTCAAGTAACCGCCCGCGATGACGTGCAGGAGATCGGACGAGGCACCGTGAATCGCGCGACAGTGAGCGTTTCAAAATTTCTAGACAAAATGAAGGCACAATTGAAGACCGCCCGTTAAGCTGGCAGAGACCAAAATGTCCGACAAGCAAAAGCAAAAATCCGCTGCCGAAGCCTTTCGTGCCATGCATCGAGGCAAGCGAATTCTGTTGCTTCCCAACGCTTGGGACGTGGCCAGCGCCCGCATCTTCGAGGAAGCCGGATTTGGCGCGATCGCCACCACCAGCGCCGGAATTGCATTCACTCGGGGGTATCCGGACGGGCAACGCATCTCACGTGACGAAATGCTTCAAGCCGTTTCGCGGATCGCTGCCGCGACAAAAGTTCCGGTTACCGCGGACGTGGAAGCCGGTTACGGAGCTCGCCCGGAAGACGCGGCTCAAACCGCGCTGGCCGTAATTGAGTCAGGGGGGGCTGGAATGAATCTTGAGGATGCAAGCGGAGAGGCCAATCAGCCGGTCGTGGAGTTGCCATTGCAACTGGAAAAAATTGCCGCCATTAATGAAGCAAAGTGTAAAACGGGTGTTCCGATCGTGCTTAACGCACGCACCGACGTTTACCTGCTGCAAGTCGGTCCTGCGGAAAAACGATATGACCAAGCATTGCGACGCCTCACTGCCTTTCGAGATGCTGGCGCAGATTGCGTGTTTCTTCCCGGCGTGCGGGATGCGGCAACCATTGGCCGCCTGGTAAAGGACTTAGACTTCCCGTTGAACATTCTTGCCGGTCCCGGATCTCCCTCTATCTCAGAATTGCAGCGATTGGGCGTAGCTCGCGTCAGCCTGGGCTCGAGTATCATGCGCGCCACATTAGGTTTACTGGGACGGATAGCAGAGGAGTTGAAAACTACTGGCACCTACCGTTCACTGGAGAATGCCCCCTCGCACGACGATGTGAACCGAATGATGCCAAGCCAGCTCACGACTAAATCATCATGAGCGTTTGCTACACACAAATCGCAAGTCCATTAGGATTGCTCCTAATTGCCGGTGATGACGCCGGACTTCGCCACATCATCTTCACCAGTGAAGCTCAACCACAACGTTCAGATCCGGCATGGCGCGAGGATGCCGCTCCATTGACGGAAACCATCCGCCAGCTCCAAGCCTATTTCGCAGGAGAACTGGAAAATTTCAATCTTCCGCTGGCGCCCGAGGGCACCCAGTTTCAGATGGAAGTCTGGCGGCGCCTGTGTGATATCCCTTATGGCCAAACTATTTCCTACGGCGAATTGGCCCGGCGCATTGGCAACCCCAAAGCCTCCCGGGCAGTGGGCTTGGCTAACGGATCAAATCCCATTCCCATCGTTATCCCCTGCCATCGCGTGATCGGGAGCAACGGAAAACTTACGGGATACGGAGGCGGCTTGCCTATCAAGGAAAAGCTGCTGGCGCTGGAGCGTCACCAGCTCAGGCTGTTACCATTGGGGTAGATCAGGACAGTGGAAACTCACGTTTCGCGCATCTAACTAACATGCTTATGATCAAAAAAGCAGCCATTCTTGTATTGCTTTTTGCGGCAGCCGCCGGTTTAGCCCAGACCGCAAATTCTATCCTCAAGCCTCCCAAGGGAGCTCAGGTCGCGATCGTAGTTTTTGAAGATCTGCAGTGTCCCGACTGCCGCCGTGCCGCGCCTCTTCTGGAAGAGGCCAGCAAAACCTACAATATCCCCATTGTCCGTCACGACTTTCCTCTTCCATTCCACAGCTGGTCGTTGGACGCAGCCGTCATCGCCCGCTATTTCGATAAAACTTCCCGGAAAGTCGGCAACGAATTCCGCGACTACATATTCGAGCACCAACCTGAGATCACTCCGACGAACCTCCGCAGTTTTGCTGAAAAGTTTGCTGCGGATCACAAACTAGACTTGCCATTTGTGGTTGATCCCAAAGGTGAACTAGCAGCGAAGATTTCCGCCGACAAGAATCTAGGCGTGGCCGTCGGCATCCAGCACACCCCGACTATCTACGTGGTCAGCAATAAAACACAAGGCAAGCCGTTTGTCGAGGTCGTCGATCGCAGCAAATTGTTTGAGCTGATCGACACTATGAAACGTGAGTAGTACAGGTTTTCAATCGAAAATCGTAATTCGGCAATCGTAAATCTCTTTTACCCTCTTTCAAACGCGTGTTTCTTCTCCAACTCCTCCAGCGCGGCCCGCATGTCGGTTGCGAACTCCTCCGCCCGCTGCATTAACCCGGGATTGGCCGTTGCCAATTCGCCGTTCAGGTTAATTAGTCCCTCTGCTTGCAGTTTCCTGGCTACCTCCAGGACATGCGCCGTGGATGTCTGGACATAAAGCGCTTCCGCCGGATCGCCTACCCAAACCGTTTCACCTACCAACCGCGTCTGCCAGTAGATTTTGCGCGCCAAGAGCCGCGCCATGTCTTCATCGCTTGCCTTTCCAAACACCCACTGATTACGTTTGAAGTCATAATGCCGGCTGGAAAATTGAACCGGCACCAGCTTGCCTGACCTGACAAACTCCAGTTGTCTGCGGTCCACCTCTTTGCGCAGCGCATTGATCACCGGCCCCTCGAGGTCTTTCGGTTCGAGCGACGGAATCACCTCCCGCACCGTGGCCGACAAATTTACCGCCACCGGCGCATGCAATCCTTCCGAGTTCTCCAGCCGAATGTCCGCATGCAGGAACCAAAAATCCGCTCCTGAAGTCGATTTCCGAAATGGCCATTCCAAACGAAACGAAAGCGGCAGTCCGCTCAATGTCACATAGATTTTCTTTTCTGGTAGGGGATTACTCATAGAAGATCTGCCGCAATTGCACGCAATCACATATTCTACGGAAAAACACGAAAACCGAGAACTAACACCAAAGAACCGGAAACCAGCGCCTGAGACCCGCCCGCGATCCGGGACGGGGGCAGGCTACCGGGGCCGTGGCTCTGCCTATGCCGAAGAGGATAATTGCTCCCCAACGTGCGAGTATTGTCGCTCTGTCCATTGTCTGGCCTGGGCAATGCAGATGACGTGCAGCATGATGAGTAGTGGCACCGCGAATGTCGGGATTAGGCTTAGAGGCAGCACAGTCATTACTCCAGTTCCCACTCCGTCGGGGCTGATGAGCCTTGCAATCGTCCCCAGGGTAACCGCCATCACCAAATCGGAAATCCCCAGGATTTGCCAGAAGATAAAGCCTCTCCTGTGGTTGAAGTTGGCAAGCTTGACAGCGACCAGGGGCGCGGTTGCTCCGATGGCGATGTCGCCACCGCCCGCGGGCAATGCGAAAACGCCGGGCAGGATTCCGGCAGCATAGAGGACCAGGAACGTGAATCCAGCAATCCTCCAGGACTGCACGAAGGTCAACGTCCGCGGGTTTAATGACAATGCGAACTGCCGAAACGCCGCGGATGTCGCAAACCACAATAGAAATGCGACGATTGGTATCGTCACCGCAAGGCCAAGCACGACCGGCAGAAGATCAGTTTTGAATACATGTAGAGCCGAAGCCGAGAGTGCAAAGACGAACCATACGGCGATGAGGCAGGCGGTAACTCTTCTATAAATTGCGTTGTTCATGATTCTCCTCGTTTCGTGGCCAGGGCCGTAACTTCGTCGGTAAACGTCAGAAGATCGTGCCAGCGCTTCTCTCCCAGTTCGCGCCCCAGCCGGGCTTGCGCCTTTTCCCAGTAAGGGAGGGCGCGGTTAAATTGATAGCGGCCATCTTTGGCTAGACGAAGTAAGCGTTCTCGCCGGTCCTCGCCACGGCGCTCTGCGATCCACCCCTCCCGGCGCATGATTCGCAGCGTGCGTGTGAGAGTCGTGCTATCCATGGCAAGAATTTGTCCCAGTTCACCTTGGGACAGCTCTCCGGTTCGAGATAACGCTTGCAGGATGGTGAATTGGGTGGCTCGCAGACCCAGAGGGCGGAGAGTCTCGTCGTACAACTGAGTGAGGGCCCGCGACGCCCGGCGAACAGTCGCGCACATGCAAACCAGGTCCGGGATTCCACGAAAAGTATGGTTCATAGGAATAATAGATGTATATACATCTAACAGAAGGGTTAGTCCGACAGGAAAGTTTGGAGCCTCAAGCTACCGGGATAACACCGTCCGCTTGCAATTGGAGGCCGCGCGCGACAGACAATCTTGCCTCGAAGAACTCTTCTACGCGGGACAGGATCTCCGGTGCACTCTTCGATTCGTAGATTGCTTTGCGCAACCCTGCCCCGCCGGGCACACCGTGTGTGAACCAGGAGGCGAATTGCTTCATCTTGCCTTCGGCACCGAGCATTTCTTCTTCGATCAACATCTGGAAATATGTGCGGATCATCTGGTACCGGTCATCCTCGGCGGGTTCCTCATAATTTCCGGTCGCCGCGTATTCAGCGATCTGCCGGAAGATCCACGGATTCGATGGTGCCGTCCGCCCGATCATCACCGCATCGCAGCCGGTTTGACTCACCATGGCGCAAGTGTCCTCGGGTGAGCGGATGTCGCCATTGCCGATTACTGGAACCTTCACTGCCTGCTTTACCGAGGCGATCCAGTCCCATCGCGCCTGGCCGCTGTAGCCTTGTTCACGGGTGCGAGCGTGGAGCGCCACGGCACACAGGCCGCAATCCTCGGCCATCTTCGCCAGCTCCACGCAGACGATCTCCTGTTCGTCCCATCCAGCGCGGAACTTCACGGTAAAAGGAATCTTTACGGCGGCGCGCACTGCCTCGAAAATCCGCCGGATCGCAGGCAAGTCGCGCAATAAGCCGGAACCTCCGTTGCACTTCACGACTTTCTTGGCCGGACATCCGAGATTCAGGTCAACCAGGTCAAAGCCGAGACCTTCAACCATGCGGGAGGCTTCGGCCATCACCTGGGGATCGCTGCCGAAAAGCTGCGCCGAGATGGGATGCTCATCTTCGTAAAAATGCAGGTAGCGTCGCGCTTTCTTATCCTTGGCGCGAAGGACGCCGTCGGCTGAGGTGAACTCGGTCATGATCAGGCCGCAGCCGCCGAGATTGCGAATGAAGCGGCGGAAGACGGTGTCAGTGACGCCGGCCATGGGAGCGAGAACCGTAGCCGGAGCGATCTCCACACCGGATTGTCCCAATACTTGCGCACAGCCTTATTCTATCCAGCTTGGCCGGTGTAGTCCGCAGGAATCTAAGGAGTGAGTCTCCGAAGCAAATGAACCCGGAAAAGAGAAAAGCCTCCAACGGAGGCTTTCAACTCAAAAATCCCTTTGTGAAACTTACTTCTTTTCCGTTTCCTTCTTCGCGTATTTGCGGCGGAAACGCTCCACGCGGCCAGCGGTATCCAGCAACTTCTGCTTGCCGGTAAAGAAGGGGTGGCAATTGGAGCAGATTTCTACGTGGATATCGCCCTTGTGGGTGGAGCGCGTGGTGAAACCATGTCCACACGCGCACTGCACCCGTATTTCATGATATGCGGGATGAATAGCTGCCTTCATGGGTCTCCAAATCTTGACGCGAATCATTAGATTCTATAAGACCCGCGCCGGATTCAGCAAACCTCAACCCTTTATTGCCCAATGAAAAACGGCAGGGCCGACCCCCTGCCGTTGCCAACGCTAGAATTTGTACCCTACTTGCGGTTTACCGCTTTCTTTAGGTCGGCGCCAGCGGAAAATTTTGCTACTTTCCGGGCAGCGATCTTGATGGTGGCGCCCGTCTGCGGATTACGTCCATTGCGGGCTTTTCTCTGCGAGACCGAGAACGTGCCAAAACCAATCAACGCCACCCGATCTCCTTTTCTCAAGGCAGAAGTAATGCTGTCCACGCTGGTATCAATCGCGGTGGATGCCTGGGCTTTGCTGATATGGCAACTGGATGCAATTCGGTCAATTAGATCGGCTTTGTTCATCTTCTCTCCTGGCAGGTTTCCTTGATCCCAACGCGTAAATGGGAACGAGCACTCGCTGAGTTGGAAACCCGGAGGAATTATTTAGCTCCCGCAACTCTCGAATGTCAACTGTGGAAATCCGCGCTGGATGCCGGATTTGGCTCTCCCTCCCCGGCAAGGCCTCGACGGGTGGGGTTTTTGCTATGAAAGAAGGCCACTCCCCGCCACCAGAAAGGGCGGAGGAAGGAGTGGCTCTTTCGGCCGAAAAGTCGTTAAATGCGGGGACGCGACTTCCCACGTCCCAAGTTTTCCTCAACTACTTGCGATGGACACTCACTCAGGATGGACCGGTCAGCCTCATCCAGAGCGGTTTCCGGTTTGCCGGCGAACTGCTCCGCTTCCGTGGAACTGGCTAATGCGGTCGTGGAGGCAGCTCCTCCCGCGATCACCTGGGTCACAAAATCGAAATAGCCTGTACCCACGAACCGCTGATGCTTGACCGCCTCGTATCCGTACTCGCGTTCCTGGCTAAACTCGTTCTCCTGCAATTGGGAATACGCCGACATTCCGCTCTGCTTGTAGCATCGCGCCAGATCAAACATGCTCAGATTCAGCGAGTGAAATCCCGCCAGCGTAATGAACTGGAATTTGTATCCCATGGCCGCAAGCTCTGTCTGGAAACTTGCGATGGCAGTATCGTCCAATTTTTTCTTCCAGTTGAACGAAGGCGAGCAGTTATAAGCCAGCAACTTGCCGGGATACTTGGCATGCACCGCTTCAGCGAAGCGTCGGGCTTCTTCCAGATTTGGCTCGGATGTCTCGCACCATATCAAGTCGGCGTAGGGTGCATACGCAATCCCGCGGGCAATCGCGGATTCCAACCCGCCGCGAATACAGAAAAAGCCTTCCGCAGTTCGGTTGCCGGTAAGAAACTCACGATCTCGGGGATCAATGTCGCTGGTCAGCAGATACGCGCTGTTGGCATCGGTGCGGGCCATGATGAGTGTCGGAACTCCCATCACGTCCGCCGCCAGTCGCGCTGCCACCAGTTTTTGAATTGCCTCCCCCGTCGATACCAGCACCTTGCCACCCAGGTGTCCGCATTTCTTCGCGGAAGAAAGCTGATCTTCGAAATGGACGCAGGCTGCTCCTGCCTCAATCATCGCCTTCATTAATTCGAATGCGTTCAAGTTTCCGCCGAACCCCGCCTCGGCATCGGCGATCAATGGAGCCAACCACTGAATCCCGTTTCTGCCTTCCGCATGGTGGATCTGGTCCGCCCGGATCAGCGCCTGGTTGATGTGCCGCACCAGATTGGGCACGCTGTCGGCCGGATACAAGCTTTGATCGGGATACATCTGTCCCGCATCATTGGCATCCGCAGCCACTTGCCATCCGCTGACATAGATTGCCAGCAATCCGGCCTTCACCTGCTGGATTGCCTGGTTGCCAGTCATTGCGCCCAGTGCCGGGACATAAGGCTCGCTCTGAAGCAGGTTCCAAAGCCGCTCCGCACCGCGGTGCGCTAATGTGTATTCAATCCGAATCGATCCCCGCAGGCGCTCCACTTCCTCCACGCTGTAGGGCCGAGTCACTCCCGCCCAGCGTGAATTCGAGCTCCACTCTTTATCCAACCCATTAGATTTCCCGTTCGCCTTGCCGTTAGTTTTTCCGTTTGATTTACCGTTGGTTGCCATAGTTGTTGTAGCGCCGGCGTTCCGCCGGCTCTCCCATTCCCCTAAATCGGATCGAATTCCCCATTCATAATCATTGCTTCGCTAATACGCCTGGCTTCGCGAAACGTTTCTACTGTGCCCAGGTCGCGGCCCGGATTGGCCAGCAACTTCTCCAACTCCTCATCAAATAGTTGCGTAATAAATTCCGGAGTATGGGCCACGACCTTCCCCGCATCATCCAAGACGAAGTTGTGCCGCATTCGCTGCGCGATCATCAGCCGGTAAATGCGGTCCGTCGCGAGATCCTCCATATAACCGTCAAGCAGACTAGCTCCCTTCCCATTCAAAACCCCGTTGCGATAACGGATCACCGTTCTCACCGCCGCCCGGGTACCCGCAAGGGTCCGCGCTCCAACACCAGTCGGTGCCGGCCGCAAGTCCGGATACCGCTCAGCCTGTGGCCGCCGTGCTTGCAGCTGATTGGGAAACGGGAACTGGTCGATCGCGATTTGGTTTTGATCGGGATGTCCAGTCCAGGCGCCATCCATCAGGCAGTCAGCTTCGTTCTTTTTATCTTTCTCAAGAATGGCGAGGGCCCGCGCGTTCAACTCAGAATCCTCGCGGCTGGGATACAGCGCCGTCATTCCGCCGATGGCCAGCATTCCGCGTTTGTGACAGACTTCCGGCATCAGCTCGCGCAGATTTTGAAAGAAAGGCACATTGTGCGGAATGGTGTTGCGGTCAGGCAGCACCCACTCAGGATCATAGAGATTGAAGTGGATCAGGCTGGCCATGTAATCCCACCGGCCGAGGTTCAGGCCCAGAATGTGACCGCGCAGGTTGTACAAGAATTCTTCCATCTGAAATGCCAGCGGGTGAGATTCCACCAGCGCCATGCACTTGATGTATTCGCGCGGCCACCCACGTTTCTCCGCCACTGCCCGGAACAGATCGCGCCACCATAGCGCCTCTTCCGCAGACTCTGACTTCGGAATGTAGAACGATAACGGATGCTTCAATTCCGCCGGATCAACCCGGTACACAATGCTGGCTACATCGAACAGCGACGCGGAAGTCAATTCTTTGGCACAAATGCCGCCCTGATGGATGTGCAATCCGCGCGGACGGATCCAAATCACCGTCGGACTCGCCTGGATGCCGACTAACTTGTCCCGCTTCTTGTCGAAGTAAGTCAAAGTGCCGCGCAGCGCCTGCAGAATGTTTTCCACTCCCAGCCGCTGATGCTCCCACTCGTTTACTATGGAATCTTCCAGGTCAAGCATCACTCCCGGTGCTCCCGAGTTGAGCATTTTGACTACAAGGTCGGCGTCGTCCGCCGGCCCTGTCATCTGATTTCGCTGATCCTGGCACCACTCCGGTAACTCAATTCCCCAGCCGTTTCTTACCGCTTCCCGGGGATAAAAATGTGTCGGTTTGTTGTCATCGTGCGACTCCGCCAGAACTCGCTTTCGATCGTCAATCAGTTGCTGCTGCCACGGAGCAAAGCGTTCATGCAGCGGAGTGAGAAATTCCAGCAAACCTTGTGGCAGGTCACGCTCCGGAACGAATCCGGCCGGCGGACGATTAGTACGGAATCCAATCAGCGAATCAGCGTTCACGGATGAGGTAGCCATAACTCCCCAGATCTCCCCGAATCCCATCGATTCTGGGCCTGCCGTGAGATGCTGAAATCGAGGGAAAGGTCGATATCAAGCCGGTTTCACGGCACAGTCAGCCATATAAGCGGCAATCGTTGGGCCAACCGCCCACTGGGTTATCTGGCTGGAAAGTGTTCGGGTTGCAGTGCGCTAGCGTGTTTGTTAGCCAAAGGTGGTAAGGATTTTCCTCATTTTGCACGGGAAGATTGCATATGGCACGAAAGTGGTGTTTAGGAGTGTTCGGCTAAGTTGCGCGTATTTCGCATGCCTTCGGTTTTGCCCCCACTTATCTCGTTTTCCTCGCTCCTCCACAAGCTGGCTTACATCTCCACAACATGTACACAGAGGCATTGCCTTTTGCACTTGCGCAATCTCCATCTTCGGGTGCAAAGTCAAAACAGGGAAGTCTCCACGTCATGAAGATCTCCGCAGAAATTTGTCCTCAATGTGACGGCACCGGCTGGAAATCCGTTTCCATGGATTCCGAGCGGCGGGTTACACGATGTGATTGCCGGCTGCAAGCTCGCGGCCGCGCGTTGCTCACAGGAGCTCGCATTCCCAAACGTTACGAACACTGCGAGCTTTCTAACTTCGAGTTCGATGGTCCGCACCGTTTGCTGGCAAATGCCCGTATGGCCGCGTGCAGGTTCGTCGAAGAATATCCGGTGGAAAATACAGGACTGCTGATCATTGGCAGCATTGGCGTGGGCAAAACACACCTTGCAGTCGGAATTATCAAGGAACTCATCCTCAGCAAAGGCATCGCGTGTCTCTTTTATGACTACCGTGAACTGCTCAAACAGATTCAGAACTCTTACAACGATTCCGTGAAGGCTACCGAGTTGGACGTGCTGCGTCCGGTCTTTGAAACTGAAGTGTTGGTGCTCGACGAACTCGGTGCTGTGAAACCCACGGAATGGGTCTGGGACACGGTCAGCCTTATTTTGAATACCCGCTATAACGACAACCGCACCACCATCATCACTACGAATTTCCCCAACCTCCCCGCAGCGAAGTTCAAGAGCAACCTGGGCTCCCGGCACCGCGAAGCAGCCGATTACGCGACCGCTGAAGAAACACTCGGCCAGCGCATTGGGGATCGAATGCGCTCCCGGTTGCAGGAGATGTGCCGCATCATCGAGATGGATGGCGAAGACTTCAGGCAGAAGTACCGCAGCGCCAGCTTCCGGTAGGTTTTCCAACCGTCAATCGTAAATCGTCAATCGCAAATTCCTTCTACAATGAACTCGTGCTTTCCGCCCGCCTCGAGTTCGTTCCTGCCCAGGACTCCGAGCTCTTCTCTGCTGTTCCGCCGGCCCCGGCTGTATTTTTGCTTCGCGGAGACGATCCTCAATCCGAGCCGTACGTCAGCAAGACGGCGAATCTGCGACGTCGACTGCAGCGACTTCTCGGTTCGCCGGTAGAGCACAGCAAGAAACTAAATTTGCGTGACCGCGTCCACTGGATCGAATACGCGCCCACCGGCTCTGACTTCGAGTCCGGCTTCTTGTTGTACCGGTTATTGTGTTTAACTTTTCCCAAGACATATGCGCTGCGGCTCCGGTTTCGGTTCCCGCCCTTGGTCAAGTTACATCTGAAAAATGAATACCCGCGAGCTTCGGTAACCACGCGCCTAGGCCGCTTGAACAGGCATTCCGATTATTACGGACCATTTCTCTCCCGCACCGCGGCAGAAAAGTTCGCCAACGACTCCCTCGACTTCTTCAAAATGCGCCGCTGTGTGGACGACCTTCACCCCGATCCCAGCTTCCCCGGCTGTATCTATTCCGAAATGAAGATGTGCCTGGCTCCCTGTTTCAAAGGTTGCAGCGACGATGAGTACCGTGCCGAGGTAGCCCGTGTTCAGGCTTATTTCGACACTGGCGGTGAATCTCTGGTTAGAGAAATTTCCACCCAACGCGATCAAGCTTCGTCGAACCTCGATTTCGAGAATGCCGCCACTCTGCACACTCGCCTGGAGAAGTTACAGCCGTTGCTCAGCCAGCTCCCCGAAATTGTCCATCGTATCGACCGCCTCGCGGGCGTGATGGTACAGCCCAGCGTTATGCCTGAGTCCGTTACTTTTTTCCGAATCGATGCCGGACACATATCCGGCCCGCTGTCATTTCCGATCCAATCCGGAGAACATACCAAATCGCAATCCATGGAATCGCGGGTGGAGGAAGCGCTCGCTAGTCTTCCCGCGGCAAATTCAAAAACTGCTCTGGAATTGATGGAGCATCTGGCCATCCTGAAGCGCTGGTACTACCGCAGCAGCCGCGCCGGCGAAATCTTCTTCGCCGACCATAAAGGCGCGCTCCCGCTGCGCAGAATCGTGCGTGGCATCGCGCGAGTCTACCGGGACGAGAAGTCAGTCCCACCGCCCTCGGCACATGCCGCAGGTGTGACCAGCGCCGAGCCGGAGGCAAAACCACAGCCATGATGTCGAGCACGGGACTCAATTCAGCAGAATCCTAGCCCGGAGGGCGGAATAATTTATCCCAGGGCGTAAGCCCTGGGTTAGCTGCACCAAAGTCGAGTCCCGAAGGGACGAAAGAAACATCTGAAGGCGGCACTCGAAAGGCAATTATGAAAAAAGAATCCTACCGCGCCTTGCGTCAACATCTCATCTATCTTCTGACCGACGGCGGCGCCCACGCGAAATTTGACGACGGCATCGCCGCTATCCCCCCGAAACTCCGCGGACAAAAACCCGCCGGCATGCCGCATTCACCCTGGATGCTGCTGGAACACATGCGCATCGCCCAATGGGACATCCTGGAATTCAGCCGCAACCCGAAATACAAATCTCCCACCTGGCCCCAGGACTATTGGCCGCCAACCGAAGCTCCACCCAACGCCGCAGCTTGGAACGAAAGCGTCACAAACTTCCGTGAAGATTTGAAGTTCCTGGAGAACCTGATCGCGAATCCCAACACCGATTTATTCGCCAAAATCCCTTGGGGCGACGGCCAGACCATCCTTCGCGAAGCCCTGCTGGTGGCCGATCACAACGCCTATCACCTCGGACAGCTAGTGGCTGTACTCCGGCTCCTGGGCGCATGGTCTAAAACATGACCGCAAGCTGATTTCCAAATCGTCAATCGTCAATCGAAAATCGAAAATCCCTCACCGCTCGTTTTCTGAACACCACCTTCACTTCCTTCCTCCACCTCTCGTCAATACCAACTAATGTCCACCGCACGGCCGGCGAGATGTAGTGGAGCAACGTATCGGTCGCTGGATGAACATGCAGCGCCGGCAACACCAGGAACAGTAACGGCTCCTCTGTTGAAAGTTCCTTTCCCGGGAAATATCCGAATCGTTGGAATTCGCCTCGTGCCTGGTCCACGCAACCCGCGACCAGTAATCCAACCCCTGCAAGGGCAGGTGGATGTCCTCATCCGCCTTGAGTTCAACCACCGCCAGCCGCCCTTCGCGAGTAACTGTCAACACATCAATCATGGCGCGACCAGAAGCCGAAAATGCCGGCACCTGCGAATACAGGCACGATGCATAAAGCCGCTCGTCTACTGCACCCACATCCTGAACCACCAGCGATTCCAGCCAGCTCTCCGGATGTAATCGCCATAAAGGATGATCACGCGGACCTTCAGCATGGCGGACCTCCCCAACGCTTCGCAGCAACGTTATGAAGAGTGCGTTGTTTTCTTCTGACAGCACCCTTTCCTCCGCTCCCACTCCAAACACGATCTGCGCGTAGAGCGAAATGATCCATGTTCCTGCACTAATCGGGCGCGCGCGAACTCCAAACCGTGACAACGGAAGCCAATCTCGGCAGCGGAAATGATGGCTATCTCTACTTCCCCCATCAGCGAACAGACATAAGCAATGGAATCCGCAAAACGTTCCCGCACAGCCCGCTCATCGGTCCAGTGCACCAACCGCGTTGCAATATTCCCCCGATCAGAAACATCAATTTTCTTCAATCGATCTTCGCGTTCATCGAATTCATATAAACGCCACTTTGCTGCCTCGCGATGCAACTGGGACATCCGTTCTCGAACCAGTGCAGAAGTTCCAGGAGGCACAAAAAGACTCAGTCCCTCGACAACCAGCTTCCCCGCCTGTTCCTGGCGGCAAGAATCCAGCCACAAAATGCCGAAGGTCAACGCCGCATCAATGGAAGCCTGGGTCTCCTCGCAGTTCACGCCCAGCACGGCAATGGCAGACTGGCCCTGTCGTAAAAGTCCCCGTGTATAGATGGACCAAAGGAACGCTCCAAATCCATTGCAGTGGTGAGCTTCGCCACGGAATGCCGCGAAGGTTTTTCTCCAGTACGCGTTGCAATACTCGCGCGTATGTCAATCGCGCAGCCCGCTTCGCAGTGGGAGTACGCCGGTCGCGTTCGCGACAGATTTCCAACTTGCTGGGATGCGCCTGTCCCAGCCGCTGCACCTCCAAACGCAGCACTTCGTTCTTCACTTCCGCTTCGATCACCCGCCGCACCACATTGCGCTCGGACGACCACAAATGCAGCACGCACTTGTTGCGCTCCCCGGAAGATGGAATACTTGGACTGTGCCAAATCAAATGCCACCGCGCCATCTTCCATCACCACGGCGTTTCGCGCCCCGACGAGAAAGTCTTCGACTGTTCTGACCAGAGTTTCCGGGTTCACATCAAGATTCTTGCAGGAGAATATTTATTCGTCTGTGATGAGTGACCATTCTCTGGTGTGGGATAATGAAATCATCGTTTAGCAGCTTTTTCTGCTCGAGTGACATCTAATAAACGTGGACAAAAATAGGTTCTTTTTCCAGCATTACGGCCTGAACGAACGCGACCTCGAACGCTATTTAGCGGCTGCCCTTTCGGCGGGCGGCGATTACGCCGACCTTTACTTCGAATATTTATCTTCCACTTCGTTGATGGTCGACGAATCCATGGTGAAGTCCGCTTCCCAAGGAATCTCCGCTGGATGCGGTGTTCGTGTCATTGCGGGCGAGCGCACCGGCTATGCCTACACCGACGATCTTTCGCGGGAGCGCATTTTGCACGCTGCTCACACCGCCGCTCTCATTGCCAGCGGCCCGGCTAAGACTCCGACGGTAGGCTTTCAGGAAAAACCTGCGCGCAGTTTGTATCCCGTAACGCTTCCCTCCGTGGATGCCGAGATTACCGCCAAGGTCGAACTTGTGATGCGCGCTGACAGCGCAGCTCGGGCCTACGATCGACGTATTAAGGAAGTTCGTGCCAGCTATGCCGACGAATTGCGCCACATTCTCGTAGTTGCTTCTGACGGTACTTTCGCGGAAGATTCGCAACCGCTCGCGCGTATGAACGTCTCCTGCATCGCGAAGACAGACGCTAGTTCCGCTCGCGGCAGTTCTGGCGGTGGTGGACGCGTTGCTCTGGATTTCTTCTTCGGCGAGAAGACGCCAGAATACTTCGCCAATGAATCAGCTCGCCAGGCAATCCTTCAGCTCGATGCCCGCGAAGCCCCCGCTGGAGAAATGGAAGTCGTACTCGGCCCCGGCTGGCCGGGTGTGCTTCTGCATGAAGCTATCGGCCACGGCCTTGAAGCTGATTTCAACCGCAAGCAGACTTCTGCATTCACAGGACTGATAGGCAAACGTGTTGCCAGTGAAAAGTGCACCGTGGTCGACAATGGGACCATGCCCTGGCGTCGCGGTTCGCTCAATGTAGATGACGAAGGTCAGCCTACGCAGAACACGATGCTCATCGAAAAAGGAATACTAAAAGGTTATCTGAGCGACAAGCTTTCCGCCCGCCTAATGGGAGTCTCCGACACCGGCAATGGACGTCGCGAAAGTTACGAGCACATTCCCATGCCGCGCATGACCAACACCTACATGCTTGCTGGTGAGGAGGATCCGCAGGACATCATCCATTCAGTCAAGCGTGGCGTCTATGCCGTGAATTTCGGCGGCGGCCAGGTCGACATCACTAACGGCAAATTCGTTTTTTCAGCGTCCGAAGCGTATCTCATCGAAGATGGCCAGATTACTGCGCCGATTAAGGGCGCCACACTAATCGGCAATGGCCCGGACGTGCTGACTCGAGTTTCCATGGTGGGCAACGACCTGAAACTCGATGAAGGTGTAGGCACCTGCGGCAAGGACGGTCAAGCGGTCCCGGTCGGAGTTGGAATTCCGACCATCAAAATTGATCGTCTCACCGTAGGCGGCACGGCGAAAAAGGATGTAGGCAGCTTCATGCAATAGTCCGAAATCCGCAATCAACAATCAAAAATGTTCTTCTATGTCTACCACCCAACTGGAAACCGGAAACCCGAAACTCGCTACTGACTTAAAAGATCTTGCCCAGGATATCGTCCGCCGCGCCATATCCGGGGGCGCTACCGCGGCGGAGTGTGTGATCCGCGAAGGCGACGAGTTTTCAACCCTCGTGCGGCTTGGACAAGTCGAGACGCTGAAAGAATCAGGCTCCAAGGCCGTTGGCGTTCGAGTTTTTTACGGTAAGCGTGCGGCCAGCACGTATTCGAGTGACTTCTCTCGCGCAGGCATCGATCGCATGCTGAGTTCCGCCCTGGAACTGGCAAAGATTACGTCCGAAGATCCTTACGCCGGAATACCCGACCCATCGCAGTTCGGCGCTCTACCAGGCGATCTTGATCTTTACTTTCCAGATGTCTATTCCCTGCCGGGAACAGAACGCATCAGCTACGCGCGGCGAACAGAAAAAGCCGCACTCGATTACGATCCGCGCATTAAGAATTCCGAAGGGGGCTCGTTCGATGCTGCCACCGGTCACAAGATCCTCGCCAACTCACATGGTTTCGTAGGCGAATGCCGGCGTTCTTATTGCTCGATTGCCGCCGTGCCCATTGCGCAAACCGAGAGCGGCGCCATGCAGCGCGATTACTGGTTTTCCGTGGCACGAAGTCTGAGCCGCTTGGAATCTCCAGAAAAGGTCGGGACGATAGCTGCCCAGCGCACGTTACGCCGGCTAGGCGCGCGCAAAGTGAAAACTGCTCACGTCCCCGTAGTCTTCGATCCTATGGTTGCCAACTCTATCCTCGACCACATTTTCGAGGGAGTGAATGGAGACTCGGTCTATCGCGGCGCTTCTTTCCTGGCCGGCAAGTTAGGACAGAAGATTGCCGGCGACTCAGTGAACGTGATCGATGACGGGACCATGCCTGGCGGTTTCGGTACAAGTCCGTTCGATGGCGAGGGCGTACCAACCCGTCGCACCGTGGTCATTGAGAATGGCGTGCTCAAGTCGTATCTCTTGAATTCATATAGCGCCAGGAAACTCGGCCTGCAGAGCACGGCCAACGCTTCGCGCGGCTTGGCCGGAACTCCGGGCGTCGGGCCGGGCAATTACTTTTTGCAACCCGGAACGAAAACGCCGCAAGCGATCATTGCAGGGATTCCCGAAGGCTTGTACGTCACCGAGTTTCTCGGCCATGGCGTAAACCTGGTGACTGGCGACTACTCCCGTGGCGCTTCCGGTCTCTGGATTTCCGGTGGTGAACTCGCTTACCCAGTAGAAGAAATCACGGTGGCAGGTAACTTGAAAGAAATCTTCTTCAATATTTCCGAAATCGGTAACGATCTAGAATTTCGCGGCGCAGTCGCTTGCCCTACCATCCGAATTGATGGCCTGACCGTCGGCGGCGAGTAAGTTCCGCATAAATCGACAATCGGAAACTGACAATCTACAATCCCACCATGGGCGGCTTCATCGAACCTTCTCCTTCGATACAACAGCGCGATTCGAATCGGATCCCCATTTTGGTGGGGATGGTGCTGGTGATTGTGATCGTGGGAATCATCGCGTTGTTTTCCCGAGGACAATCGAAAGGTAGCGCAGCTCCACATCCGTACGCTGCTAACCTTAAAATCTCTGATTTGAAAATGAGCGCGGCAGAGAACTTCGTCGGCGCAACCGTAACTTATCTCGACGGTACGGTCACCAACACCGGTGATAAGACCGTCACTCACGTTGCAGTCCATGTCGTTTTCAAGGATTCTCTTGGACAGATCGCACAGGCGGAAGATGCACCGCTGCATGTTCTGCAGACTGGCGGCCCTTATCCGGATGCGGTCGATCTCAGCACATCGCCGCTGGCGCCCGGCCGGAGCAAACCATTCCGCCTCACCTTCGAGCACGTTACCGAGGAATGGAACCATGAATTTCCTGAATTGCGCGTAATGGATGTTTCCCTGAAGTAGTCGACCTGAACGTCTCGCTCTGCAATCGTCAATCGAAAATCGTAATTCCATTACAATTGCCGGATGTCCGAAACAAAGCCATTCCGGCTGACGGAATCAGTTAAAGCCGCGGGTTGAGCGTCCAAGCTGAGTCCGGCGGCGCTGGACACAGTGCTTGGGAAATTAGCCCGGCAACATGACCCCAACGTTCTTGTCGGTTTCGACCGGGCCGACGACGCCGGGGTGTATCAAATCGGACCCGCGACCGCGCTGGTGCAGACCGTTGATTTCTTCACGCCCATCGTCGACGATCCCTACACCTTCGGCCAGATTGCCGCCACCAACGCACTAAGCGATGTTTACGCCATGGGTGGGCGTCCCTTGACTGCCCTGGCGCTGGTTTGTTTCCCGGAGAAAGGCGACCTCGATATTCTGGAACGCATTCTCGCCGGCGGCCTTTCGAAAATGATGGAAGCAAAGTGCACGGTCGTGGGCGGCCATAGCATTCGTGATGAGGAAACCAAGTTTGGATATTCCGTCACCGGTCTTATCCATCCCAGCCAGGTGCTTACCAACGCAGGCGCGAAACCGGGCAATCGACTGCTGCTGACTAAGGCTCTCGGCACCGGTGTGATTTCCACCGCGATTAAAAAGGGAGTCGCAAAGCAGTCCTGGATCGACGCCGCAGTCGCTTCCATGACGACGCTGAACAAGACGGCCGCAGAGATCGTTATCAATAACCTGGAAAGCCGTTCAGCAACCGACGACCAACAACGAACGACCAACGACCCATCTTCCAACGACCCATCTCGCGTCCACGCGATGACTGATGTAACCGGCTTCGGCTTGATTGGTCACGCCCGCGAAATGGCGCTCGCTTCAAATGTCGCTCTACGCCTGCGTGCCAGCAGGATTCCGGTACTCGAAGGCGCGCTGGATTGTATTCGCGCGGGACACATTCCTGGAGGCCTGAAAGCTAACCGCGATTTCGCGGAGTGCGTGGTGGGATACGAAAAGGGAATTCCCGATGATCTCAAGACGCTACTGTTCGATCCGCAGACTGCTGGAGGACTATTGATTTCGATCGCGCCAGAAGCATCACTCGACCTTGTTCATGCGCTGCATGCTGCGAGCGTCGAAGCCGTCGAAATCGGTGAGGTAGAGCATGCCTCAAAGCCCGTCATTTTTGTGGCAGCCTGAACAGCACCTTAAAGACGTCCTCGCATATCTGAGCATCCAATTCCAAAGAAATCCAAATGTTGAATCGCTCCTGCATTCGTTGGCCCGGTGTCTTCTTTGCATGCGCCGTTTGGCTCGTCATACCGGTATTTGGCTCTCCGAAAAGCCCTGCCGACGAACACGTACAGCTGGAGCTGATTTCAGAACAGAACGCAGTTGTGCCCGGCAAGGAACTCTGGTTTGGCATCCGCATTGATTTGCAGGACGGGTGGCACACTTACTGGACTAATCCTGGAGACTCCGGTGAAGCGGCTCGTATCGACTGGCACCTGCCAGCGGGGTATGAAGCAGGAGCGATTCAGTGGCCCTACCCCGAGCGCCTTTCCACACCTCCTTTTGCAGACTACGGCTATCAGCATCAGGTTTTGCTAATGGTTCCGGTTCGGCCGCCGGCGGAATTAAAGGAAGGGCAAACACAGAAGATTGGTGCGCTGGTGCGCTATCTTGTATGTCGCGAGGTCTGTATTCCTGGACGGAAGGAGCTTGAGTTGTCGCTCCCCGTTCAGACTCATGCTGCGTCGGAGTCGCGCGAACTGTTTGACGCTGCCCGTTCGAGGCTTCCTCGACCAGCACCACGCGGTTGGAGGATCTCGGCAGTTTCGAGAGGAGACGAGGTTCTGCTGAATCTAAGGATCGGAAAGTTGGACAAAGAGCCTGAATTCTTTCCCTTGGAAGCGGAACAAATCGAAAATGCCGCCCCGCAGGAAGCGACCGCGATTCCTGGTGGCATCCGTCTGCATCTGAAAAAATCGAAGCACCTGTTGAAGCCTGCTTCGCGTCTAAAAGGCGTCATTGTTATTAGTCCAGGCGGGGGATATCTGTTAGACGTTCCCGTATTACAAAGTGGCAGAGACTACACGCAAACAAGACATTAATGGAGGACACATGAATCGGAACCTGATACACGGTCTGATGGTCACACTCTTATTGATTTCCTCTGCATACGCGGTGAAGGTAGGCGAGCCTGCACCGGACTTTCAAGCCACCGACAGCAATGGCCAGATGCACAAGCTCTCCAGCGAGCATGGAAAATTCGTGGTGCTTGAATGGCACAACAACGGCTGTCCGTATACCCGGAAACATTACGAAAGCGGCAACATGCAGCGCCTGCAGAAAGACTGGACAAGCAAGGGCGTGGTCTGGTTTACGGTTATCTCTTCTGCGCCGGGCCAGCAGGGATACGTGACTGCCCAGCAGGAGAATGAGTACCTGAAGCAGATGAACGCTTCGCCCACGGCGGCGCTACTCGATCCTCAAGGAGAGGTGGGACGACTCTATTCTGCGAAGACCACTCCGCACATGTTTATCATCAATCCCGCGGGTGTGCTGATATACGACGGGGCCATTGACGACAAAGCGACAACTGAGCAGGCCGACATCGCAGGAGCAAAAAACTACGTCTCTCAGGCGCTGGAGGAAGCTGCCGCTGGCAAACCAGTGGGTATGCCGACTAGTCGTCCATACGGCTGTTCGGTCAAGTATGCCCACTGAGAATTAGCCGGAGTTCACTGTCCTGGCACATCCAGCTTTGCCCGCTTACCGGTCTCCGTCGGGCAGGTGGCTCCGGCGGCTTGCCATTGTTTTACCTTCGCCGCAAACTCTTCGTGCGGCATGGGAATAGGAGTCCGGCCTTCGCCAGGGTTCCAGCCCCACATCACTAGTTTATCTTCCGTGAGGTGTTCCACCAGTTGGTCGAGGTTGCGATTCTTGTTTTGCTTTGGATCTTTGATGGACCGGCAGATCTGCGCGTCGGTCAGGCCCTGCCAGATCATGGGAGTGGGTGGTGGCGGGAGTGCCCAATTTGGCGCTCCGGGAGGCAAGTGTGCGCCGACGAGATTGTGATCCTGATGGCAGGTGCTGCACTTTTCTGCGGTTACGCCGTGGCCTTCCGGGCCGCGCCGCACGTTCATCGCGTGGGGATGGCCATCATCGCCCTGGCGGGGGAAGTCGCCGCGCGAATGACAATTCATGCAGCGGGGATGGCGTAAGACGGAGACGAAGGCGGTGAATAGTGCTCCGTCTCCTGTCGATGGAGCTGCAAAAGCGGTCGTCTCAGCGGAGGGCTTTTCCGCCGCGCTGATTGAAACTGAGAACGAGATCGCTGCGGCGAAGATCAGGACCGCTATGCCGACCGCAGGGAATCGGAATGACGCTCGCAATGGCTTCATACGGCCTCCGTCATGCGGATGGGCAGTTTGCGGATACGCTTTCCGGTGGCGGCGAACACCGCGTTCGCGATCGCAGGGGCGGTGCAGGGGACCCCGGGCTCGCCAATCCCGCCGGACTTTTCATTGTTCTCGACAATGTGAGTTTCTATTTCTGGACATTCATTCATGCGCATCATTGGGAAAGTGTGGAAATTCGTCTGCTGCAAGCGGCCATTCTCAAATGTGAACTCTTGAAAGAGTGCGGCCGATGCGCCGAAGATTGCGCCGCCTTCCAGTTGAGCGGCGATGATGCCTGGGTTGACGTAACGTCCACAATCCACCGCGCTCACAATTCGATGCACGCGGATTTTTCCGTCGTCGACCGAGACTTCGGCTACTTGCGCGTTATAGCTTTCAAAGGCGAAGTGCACTGCGATTCCCCGGGCGCGGCCTTTCGGCAGCGGCTTACCCCATCCAGCTTTTTGAGCAGCGAGGTCGAGAACGGCAAGATGGCGAGGATGTTTGGGCAGTAAAGCACGCCTGAATTGATAAGGATCCTTCTGGGCGAGCACCGCTAGTTCGTCAATAAAGCATTCGGTCGCGAAGCCGGTATGGGAGTGCCCCACAGAGCGCCACCACTGAACCGGAACTTTGACGTCAGCCTTATGAGACTCGACGGCTAGATTCGGGATGGCGTAGGGGAGATCGTCAACTCCCTCGACGGATGCGGGATCGTACTCCTTCCCTTTCATCATGGCTTCGAACATTGTTCCCGCAAAAATCGATTGACCTACGAGACGCGATCTCCAGCTCACCGGATTTCCGTTGGAATCGATGCTGCCGGCGATGGCGTGCAGAAACGCGGGGCGATACCAGCCACCTTGCATATCGTCTTCGCGCGTCCAGACGACTTTCACCGGGGCACCGGCTACTTTTGCTACATGAACGGCTTCGACTACGAAATCGGACTGCGGGTTGGCACGACGGCCGAAGCCGCCGCCCAAGTAAGTCGTGTGGATTTGCACTTTTTCGGGCGGCAGGCCGGCAATCTTGGCTGCATTCGCACGATCCACGGTTTGGAACTGAGTTCCGGTCCAGATCTCGCAAGTATCGGCGCGCAAATCGACGGCACAGTTCAAAGGTTCCATCATGGCATGCGGGAGATAAGGGACCTCATAAACAGCTTCGATCTTTTTTGCCGCTTGGGCGAAGGCTGCGTCGGGATCGCCTTCGCGACGCACGTTTGTACCGGGCGACTTTGCCTGCTCGCGAAATTGCTGCATCATTTGATTGGTGCTGAAGGTGCGCATCGCACTGTCGTCCCAATCGATGTGAAGGGCTTCTCGCGCCATTTTTGCCTGCCAGAAAGAATCCGCGATGACGGCGACGCCGGACGGCACGGCAGCGATCTTGCGAACGCCGGGCATGGTGCGGGCGCGGGAATCGTCGAAACTCTTCATGGTTGCGCCAAAAATCGGAGGGCGGGCGACGACTGCCGTCAGCATGCCCGGCATTTTGACGTCGAGTCCGAAGACGGCTTTACCATTTATCTTCTCTGAGGTATCAAGCCGTTTCACCGGCTTGCCGATCAGCTTGAATGTCTTGGGATCTTTCAGCGTCACTTCAGCGGGCGGGTTCAATTTCGCTGCAGCTTCGGCCAGTTGGCCATAAGTCAGCTTGCGATTTGTGCCGTCGAATACGGCTCCGGAGTCGGTTCGCAGCGTCGCGGGATTCACGTTCCATTGTTGCGCTGCGGCAGCGATCAGCATGCCGCGGGTTGTACTTCGGATCGACGGGCGCGGATTCGAATCCGATTTTGTTCCAGTCCGCATCGAGCTCTTCGGCAAGCAGCATCGGCAATGCGGTATAGACACCCTGGCCCATTTCCGAGTGATTGACGATGACGGTGACTCGATCATCCGTCCCGATTCGCAGGAACGCGTTGGGCATGAAGACAGTTATGGATTGAGCTTGCGCAGTCGCGAACATGTCTGCCCCGGGAAGTGAAAAGCCGATCAGCAAACCGCCACCGGCGGCCAGCGAGAACTTCAGGAATTCACGACGTTCTATCTGGGGAGCGCTCATCGGGCTTCTCCTTTCGTCATCATGCCGGCGGCGCGGTGAATCGCCTTGCGAATACGGGGATAGGTGCCGCAACGGCAGATATTTCCCGTCATCGCCTCGTCGATGTCCTCATCCGTAGGTTGTGGCTTTTCGCGCAGCAACACGGCTGCACTCATCAGTTGACCCGACTGACAGTAGCCGCACTGGGGCACGTCTTCAGCGATCCAGGCGCGCTGCAATGGATGGCTCAAGTCGGGAGAGAGACCTTCGATGGTTGTCACTTCCTTGCCTGCGGCCCTCGATACCGGTGCTACGCAGGACCGCACCGCCTCGCCATTGAGGTGCACGGTACACGCTCCGCACTGAGCCATGCCGCAACCATATTTAGTTCCGGTGAGACCGAGGTTTTCGCGCAGAACCCAGAGCAAAGGAGTGGAAGGATCCACGTCCAGATTTACGCGCTGCTTGTTCACGATGAAGGAAAGCATCAGAACCACCTCCGTGGATGAATAGAGGTTGCCGTTGTTGAAGGAGAATATTTTACTCCTATCCGTTCACCCGCGTTCGCGGATGCTACTGGGTGGAGTTTCGAGGCAGCCGGCTCAAACCCCGGGCTAAAGCCCCAATCGTTGAAGTTCTTTCCGCACGGCTGAAGCCGTGCCCTTTCAAATTTCACCTCCCTAGCATTTTTCTACTATTGCCGTTCTCCTAAGATCACGCTTCAATCCCAACGACGAAGCTGCAATTCAAACTTCTAGTCCATGGAAATTTGCGGAGGTAGGTCTTGGTCAAGACGTTGCTGTTCTGTGTTTTCTTGTTTTCCCTGACAGCTCTTGCCCAGAGCAACTATGCGGTATTGAGTGGGACGATAATGGATCCGCAAGGCCATCCTTTTACGGGCGCGACTGTCCGGCTTACCGCGTCGAACACGGGCGCCGAACGCCACGTCGGCAGCAATGAGCAGGGGATCTTCCAGGTGCCAGGCTTAATGCCAGGCGACTATACCCTCGAAGTGCAAGCGGCCCACTTCGCCACGCTGAACCGGGGCTTGCGTCTGGAGGTTGGCCAGGAACTCTCGCTGAATCTGACACTCAAGGTTGCCACCGTGCAGAACGTAGTGGAGGTGGCTGACCAGGCTCCAGTGCTGCACACCTCCGATGCTGCGGTGGGTGAGGTAGTGGAACCAGTTTCTATTAAGGAACTGCCTCTTAACGGGCGCATGCTGATCGACCTGGTGCTTACTGTTCCTGGCGCGCATGAGTCTCATGGTGCGCAAACGGGCAACATGAATCCTCTGTATTGGCGGCCGGGGCAGCGCTCGGCGGTAAGCATCGGCGGCAACCGTCCAAACGCAAACTATTATCTCCTCGATGGCACCACGAACACGGATCCGACGTTCAATACACTCAATCTGAGCCCATCCCCAGATGCGGTGCAGGAATTCAAAGTACAAACCGGAAGCTATTCCGCGGAAATGGGCGGGGCGGGTGGGGGGCAGATCAATATCGTGACTCGCTCCGGCTCCAACAAGTTTCACGGCACGGCATACGAATTTTTGCGCAATGGGGCGCTTGATGCCACAACGTTCAATTCCATGGGCAACAACCATCTGGTACAGAATAATTTCGGCGCAGCCTTCGGGGGACCAATAGCGCACAACAAGACTTTCTTCTTTGTGAACTATGAAGGCTTCCGCCATGCCATGGCTCACACCATGATCGACACCGTACCGACGCTGGCGGAAGTCAACGGAGACTTCACGCAGAGTGGAATCAATATCTACAATCCGTTTAGCTCGAATCCTAATCCGGCGTTCGATCCAACCAAGCCGGTAAGTCCGAGTAATCCGCAGTTCATTCGTGATCGGTTTCAAGACAACAACGTCAATAACGTCATCCCCGCAAATCTGATCAATCCAGTAGCGCAGGCCTTCCTGATGAATCATGTGCCCATGCCCAACGCCGACATGATGATGGATATGGGTACGATGCCTTGCGGCAGCGCCATGATGGGAGCGCCGACGGTGGTTGGCGCGGGCAATGATTGCAATAATTACATTGACGTTCGAAACGCTTACAACGCCAACGATCAAGGCACGATTCGCATTGACCACATATTCGATCGTGGGGATAGCTTGTCGGCTCGTTACTCGGCGAGCAGCGAACACGGGTTTACTCCGGGAGAGATGGTTTCCGGACTCGGATCTTTGCTGCCAGGCTTCGGCTCCTTTCATGACAACTTTTCGCAACAGGGCAGCATTGCGTGGAACCGGGTCGTCAATCCGCGCGTCCTGAACACGGCGTCGATCACGATTTCGCGGCTTGCGATGCACCGCTCCTCCGAAAACAGCGACAACAATGACATTGTTTCCGAACTCGGAATCGTGGGAGTTGGCTTTGGTGGCAAAGGAGCTTTTGGGTCCCCGTTCTTCAACGTGCAGGGGTTCTCGCCCATGGGAGACAACTATGCAGCGACGCCGATGAAGGCCTGGGACACCGTCATTGAGGGCCGTGATGTGCTTAGTTGGCAGCACGGTCGTCACAGTCTGAAGTTCGGGGGAAGTTACCGCGACTTCATTTGGCCGATGTGGGGCTTCTTCCAGAACCGGGGCTACTACCAATTCACCAGCGGCTTTACTACGCGGACGGCCACCAACGACGGCACTGGCTCAGCTCTGGCCAGCTTCTTGCTCGGTTTGCCGGCGGTGAAGCAGCGCCAGGCCGGCATCCCACAGATGCAGCTTCGGCAATGGTATGCGGATGGGTTTGCGCAGGACAGCTTTCAGCTCACTCACACCACCACGATTGAGATGGGACTGCGCTACGAGTACATGAATCCGTTGGTAGACATCGCTTTTACCAATTCAAACCTGACTTTCGACAGCGGTACTCCTTCAGCGTTTATCGGTGGGCAGAACGGATTTCCCGAGGGTCTGAAGTATCCAAATAGGCATAATTTCGCGCCACGCTTTGGTATTTCGCAGGCGATTCCGCGCTACGGGCTGGTGTTGCATTCGGCGTTCGGCATCTTCTATACGCCCGTGGACATGAATACATGGTGCAACCAGCGCCACAATGTCCCCTATGTCTTTCCTGAAACGCAGCAGAGCGACAACTTCACTCCGTCTGGCGGCATCGTGAGTTCTCATTTCAACTTCGGCAATCCGGTTCTCGGGCAAACTACCGTGAGCTTCGGATCGATGGATCCACGAGCGCCCTCGCAGTACATCGAGCAATGGAGCTTGTCAGTGGAAAAGAGCCTGGGCCAGCAGACTACTCTCGAGGTGGGATACTTGGGCTCACACGGAGTGCATCTGCAGCGCGCCCACCTTATTAATAATGCCCCGCCGGGACCGGGAGCTATCGGGCCGCGCCGTCCCTTCCCTCGCATCAGCTTTGTGCCGGACACCGTGCTGTCGGCCAATGTAACTTACACTGCGCCAGTGGTTGGTTGTCCCAACGGCACCATCTGCTTCCCAGTGAGCACGATTAACCTGCTGGAGAATACCGCGCAAAGTTGGTACGACGCCGGGTATGTCAACGTGCGCCGGCGCTATGCGCGCGGTCTCACGTTTCTGGGCAATTACACTTGGGCAAAAAACCTCAGTGACGCTCCTGATTTTCGTTCTCCGATGTTCGAGTCCGCGATTCCGCAGAACAATAACGATCTGGCCGCGGAGAAAGGACCAGCTTGCGATGTCAAGCACCGTTTCGCGCTAAGCGCTGTGTACGAATTGCCCGGGCTTAAGCAATCTGGCTTACTGGATAAACTGACACATAACTGGCAAGTTTCGACCGTGTATCAAATTCAGTCTGGCTTTCCCTTCACTGTCTCTGTGTTCGGAGATACCGCTAACTCTGGCACGGTACTGGGTGAAAACCCGATTCGCGCCAATGTTACCGGCCAGCCTGTCTTCCCCTCGGGCACGCGTACTGCGGCAGCGTGGTTTAATACAGCCGCATTCGCTGCGCCAGCAGCTTTCACTTTTGGAAACTCTGGTCGCAACTCGATCTATGGGCCGGGCAGGCAGACGCTGGACTTCGCCGTAATTCGCAATTTTTCCATCACGGAGAGCACCCGGTTTCAGTTTCGCGCCGAGTTTTTCAATGCACTCAACCACACCAACCTGGGGATGCCTGACCGGTTTGTGAACACACCGCAGGTGGGGACGATCACAGAAGCGGCGACACCGGGGCGGGAGATTCAGTTGAGCGCGCGGTTGTCGTTCTAGCTTGGTGGTTGAACTTTGCGCATGGATGCCGGGGCTAAAGCCCCAATTCCTGGAGAGACTCTATCGGCACGGCTGAAGCCGTGCCCTTTCAAATCACGAAAGCTAGACCTACGCACGGTTCGTGCTGCGGAATGCTTTTTGAATCAAGGTGTAGCGGGCCGCGCCAATGATTCCGGAGTCGTCATTAAGCACGATTTTTACCGGCATCTGCTGAAGCAATGAGGTCATGCGACCCTTGTCGAGAAAGGATTTGATGAACGCCGGATCTTTCATTTTGGGGACATTTTTGGCGGCGATGCTGCCGCCGATGAAAATGCCTCCCGTGGACATGAAGTGCAGGGCACAATTGCCAGTCTCAGATCCGTAACTCGTGACAAAAAGTGACATGGTCTGATCGCAGATCGGGGTTTTGCCTTCTGCAGCAAGTTTTGAGATCAGGGCTGGAGGATCGGGAGCTTGACTCATCTGCTCTTGCAACTCCTTGGGCTCATCGACTTTCTTGGTGTCGCGAAGAAAATCATAAATGTTCTTGATTCCTGGTCCGGAGAGAATCCGTTCGCAACTTACGCGGCGATGTTTTCCCTGGAGATAGGCCAACAACTCCATTTCCAGTTTATTTCTGGGCGCGAAGTCGGCGTGACCGCCCTCGCA
>WNGK01000116.1_pt1 | contig 67785 bp, 57 predicted proteins | sample 5400601 | NCBI WGS metagenome assembly WNGK01 (sample SAMN13153376, study PRJNA577476) | soil metagenome | isolation source: 60 cm soil or saprolite under Garry oak tree replicate 1 | place: USA:California | collected 2016-06-15
GCACTGGGCCGGTGGAGAAGCGCTTCAGGGGCCGGAGACCGCCCTGACCCTGTATTGGAAGAACGGCAAGGTGGCAACGACCGACGGCCCCTATGCCGAAACCAAAGAACAACTCGGCGGCATTCTCGTCCTTGAGGCGCGGGACATGAATCATGCTGTACAACTCATGTCGCAGCATCCGGCGCTGACCTATGGCAACATTTTCGAGATTCGGCCAGCCGGGGATATGAACGAAGTCATCAAGGCAAGTGAGCAGCGACGGCGAAAGACCACTGCACGCTGAAGATGGTTCTACTTGTCACCGACGGAATCGACAAAGCGCTGGCACGCGCAAAGAAAGCCGCGGGCAGTGTGCAGGGATTTTCCGCAGCGCGAACTGGTATCGGGGAACGCGCTTGTATTGACTGGCCAGTCAAACGTGGGTGGAAAGTAAGGTGCAATAAGACTTCCCAAGGATTACTTTGGGCGCTAACGGTGGCGATTGGCGCCGCGGATTGTCAAGCAGTTACCTCTGACACATACGCTGTCACGGCAACAGCTCCTTTGTCATGTCGGACGAGAAAGTGATCGCCTTACGGCTCGAATCCGAAATGTGGGGACTTTTGTGTCGCACGAAAAATACCACGTTCGTAAGTCATTGAACGCATTGAGCGTTTTGAACGGTTATTTTGACAGTCTCTGTGCGGGACGATGGTTGATAAGTTATTTGTTCGTAACAACTAACAGCTAATTTGCCGCGTCTTCATGCGGGAATTAAGAGTCAGTTGCTCTGCCAATTGAGCTACGCGCCCTTCTATGACTAACCAGGAATGGCTTCCGCCAAAAGAACGGCCGGATGTGGAATCAACTTTAAACACTATATCGTGCCAATGTGGAAGTCATCAACCGCCGGTTCGCGATCGTAATCAAAGCGTGAGCTGCTGATTTTTCTACCCTGATTGATTCGCCCTTCGAGCGTTGATCGAGTGAAATCCAAATCGAAAACTTCATTCAGGAGCGCTGTCGCAATTCGGCCGCGAATGCCGCGCCGGCATCGGAAGCATCGGAACGGCTTGGCGTTCCTTCGGGTTCTGCCGGTGGACGCCGTTCCAGAGTTCCAAGAATCGCCGTCTCTTCATACGGCACGAAAACAAATCGCTGCTCACTCCAAAGAGTCTGTATCAATCTCTGTTGCCTGCGGCTGAGCACTTGCAACGGCAGCTTTTCAAAATGGCGGAACACCCACAGAAGGTAAACGCGCTGCGAGAGTGAAGGTTTGAGATAACGCGGCCCCAGCGGAGTGAGGATACGCAACACTCCGGCCGATAATTTTTTCGTCCACATTGCCGAACTCACCAAAATGTTGGATTTATTTGCCCTCGGCCAGTAGGGCGCAGCATTATTGCACCAAACTTGAGGCAAGGGTACTGGAAAATTTAATTTATGAGGAGTTTGAGGGGGTTCTCGTTATGCATTAATTTGCACAATAAACGGTCTGGCAAAAGACGGGTTCATCCCATAATCTCGGGCAGCATGTCGATGCTTCGGATATTCGCAGCCACCCCAAAATCACTGCCATCGATACTATCTTCCACGCGGACGACTGAAGCCCGGCAGCATACCCAACGCTTCTCCCCCTGGGTCAGTTCCGGGGGCAGAATCAGCACCATCTCCAAATCGCTGCCTTCGACAATGTGCGAATCGGTGTAAAGAAAGACGCCGCTGCTGCTCAAGTCGCGGGTATATCCGGTAGCCTCAATGGCTCCCTGCTTGAATTTGATCGAGACCGGGACCCGCACCGGAAGGCGCTTTCGCACGCGGCGTTCAGGCTTGCGGTCGGCCATGAGAGAGGCCGAGATTACCACAACGCTCCGGGAAGTACGAGTTACGAAGTACGAGTTACGAATTAAGAACTCCGAGCTAGTGACGGGCTCGACGAGCCCCCTGCTAAAACGTGATCTTGGCTGCGAACTGTATGCCGCGTGGACCACCGCCTCCCAAAAACGGATTACCGATGCCTACGTCACCCGTTGTGGTGAGCGCGTATGAACCAAGGTGGTGCCCGAGCGGTCCCGCAGTCGGGTCGGTGTTTGGCGTTCCCGCATCCGCGATGAAGCCAGGCAGAATAGGACTGGCAAAGTTCGGGTGATTCAGTAGGTTGAAGAATTCCGCCCGGATTTCAAGATTCACGTGTTCGGTCAGGGCTGTGTTCTTGAAGAGCGAGAAATTGAGTTCCTTGAAGTTCGGGCCTAGCAACGAGTTGCGTCCCAAGTTTCCAAAATGCCGGGTTCCCGGCACACAGTTGGCCTCGCTACCGCCCGGATCCGGGATACTGGGATCGAACGTGCAGGGGGCGGCAAAGGCGGTCATGTCCAGGAAATTATTGGGGAGGCTGCCATAACGAATCGGCCCAACCACATCCGGTCGATCGAAACCTTCCCCTGCGCCGGAGTAGTCGCCTTCGAAGAAGTAGTTGAGGTGGAACCACTGTCCGTCTTGCAGGTTCACCACGCCATCGAATCCCCAGCCGTTTTTAAGTTTCGCAAGGCTACCGCCCATTTTGGGGATCTCGTACGCAAAGTTCCAGGTAAAACGTCGCCGGATGTCAAAACTGGAATTGCCGCGCTCTCCGTTGGGATTGAAGCTGTTCGTAGGCTGCGCCTGGTTGGGGATGAAGTCCTCACTGTCACTCGCGTCGTCAATCGCGTGCGACCAGACAAAGTTCACTTGCGAGGAGAAGCCGCGCCAATTGCTCATCCGCAAACTGGTTTGCAGCGCGTGGTAAATAGAGCTCGACTTGGACTCTTCCATATTTATGTAGAACAGAGGCGAACTCGCGAACACCCGCGGTACTCCATACCCGCTTACGCCATTTGCCAAGTCGAATGCGGTGATCTGAGCCTGACTCGGCTGGTTGATGTCGCGGAAGCGGAATAGCTTGGTTCCTTTCGTTCCTACATACCCGACTTGAAAGACCGCCTTGCTCCCCAAGCCCTGCTGCAAATTCAAGTTGAAGTTTTGCGTGTAGGGCGTACGCAGGTTGGGGTCGGCCCCGAAAAACTCGCCGCCGGGTCCTGCGCTAGCGACGTCGTACACAGGCACGTTGGGATTGAGCGCCCCACCCGTGAGCGACAGCGAGAGTGGTGCGGTGGGACCAGTTCCCGCGTATGCGGGACCCGGGCAGAAAAAGCAGTTCCATGGAAAGTGGCCCAGAAAAATATCCTGGGCGAACGCGTCATAGAACATACCCCATCCGCCGCGGATCACCGTCTGGCCCTTACCCGTTAGGTCATAGGCAAAAGCGATGCGGGGGGCAAAGTTGTTGTAATCCTTGTCATACAACTGACTGACCGGATCGGTGTTTCCGCTAACCGGATTGAACCGGTAGAACAGATTGTCTTTTTCTCCGACCACCCCGAAATAGTCCCAACGCACGCCCAAGTTTAGGGTCAATTTCGGAGTCCAGCGGAAACTATCCTGGACATAAAAGCCGTGACTGTTTTCGAAAGTGTGCCGCAGCGTATTGCCGCGCCTTTGGCCCCCACCCGACGGAATACCCTGGAGAAAGTCTGAAAGCGTGTCGAAACTCAGCTTGCCACGGAAGGTGTTTTCGATGACCTGGGTGATGGTGGTGCGCCGGAACTCGTATCCGAACTTGAAATCGTGACTTCCCGACTTCCAGGAATAGTTGTCAATGAAGTGCCAGTTCGCATCGACGCGGTTTCGCGGGACTCCGTTAGTAGCACCGATCTGTGAAAAACTTCCCACGTTGATGGCCGGCAGACCGCCTTCGTACGGTCCAGCTACGCCAGTGTTCAAGCCTATGGACGCCGGATTAAAGCTTTGATCTTCGGGAAAAAATCCCTCTGCAAAGCGATTCCAGCCTAAGCGTGCTTCATTGACCTGGCTTCCACTTACGACTTTCACGTAGGAAAGCGATACCAACTGCACACGTGTGGGCGTGACGGTGTTGAAGCCAGGCAGAATCCCCGCAGCCAATTGGGCGAACGGGAAACTCTGATCGCTGTCTCCGAAGTAATAGCGTCCGGTGAGCAGATTATTGGTATTGAAGTTGTGGTCAATCTTGGCAATCATGCTGTCCACGCGATTTTTGAAAGGGGTTGCAGTCGCGAGATTATTCGTGACACAACTGGAATCATCGCTTACCGCACCCGGGATATTAGGCGTTGGCCAGGGATTGCGCGCCAGAATAGCGGCAGTCACGGGATTCGGAGTTCCAATCACGGCCAGGTCCGCAGCGATCTGGTTTGGATCCGGCACGCAACTTGTGCCGGATTGTGCCCCGGATTCCCTCTGCCCCTCGTAGTTCACGTAAAAGAAGGTTTTATCCTTCACGATCGGCCCGCCGAACGAGCCGCCAAACTGGTTATTCAGAAAAGAGTTCTTCGGATCTGGCTTGAAATTGAAATAATTCCGGGCCCCTAACTGGCCGCTGCGCCAGTATTCGAGCAATGAACCGTGCCACGCGTTCGTTCCGCTCTTGGTCACGATGTTTACCACTGCACCGGAGTTGCGCCCGTATTCAGCTTCGTAGTTGGAAAGCACGCGCAGCTCGGCGACTGCGTCGATGGGAAGAATGGTCGCCGGATCGCCAAACACACCAGCCTCATTAATGGCTGGGTCATTGCGGTATCCATCGTTCATGTCCGTGCCATCGAGAAGGAAGTTGTTGGCCCGGCCTCGCGAACCGTTCATGGAGAAGGTTCCGAAAGACCCTGGCGAATCGCTGATCTGATCGGGAGAACCTGCAATACCTGGATTGAGATAGATGAGCTTCATGTAGTCCCGGCCGTTCACCGGGATGTTGGCAATGGTCTCGCTCGTAAGCGTGCCGCCCACGACCGTCGAGGTGGTCTCCACCTGTGGCAGACTTTCACCAGAAACTTCGACGCGCTCCGCAACTTGTCCAGGTCTGAGAGACACATCGACCCGGCGCTCTCCGGCGACGTCTACGACCACGCCGGTGGTCGCAGAGGTTTGAAAACCACTCTGCGAAACTGTGACTGCATACGTGCCGATGGGTAATTCGGGAACGGAATAACTGCCATCCGCGCTGGTTCGGGTGGTGCGCTCCAGTCCGGTATTTGCGTTACGCACGGTGACTTGAGCGCCGGAAACTACTGCCCCTGAAGCGTCGGTCACCGTACCGAGAATCGTTCCGCGAAAGGTCTGTGCCACCAATACATTTGCGGCTAAAACCACAACAGCGAGGATCATCCAGACTCGCATAACTAATCTCCTTGCGGTCGAAGGGGAGAAATACCCGCCTCGATTCTCGAAACATCGTTCTCTAATAGGTTTCAGGTGATGTTCTTGCGGCTGAGTACTTTGGCAGTCCAAGCAACTCATATTAAGACAAGGAATATCCAACCGCCGGGAACCCTCTTCCAAGGAAAGCGAATTGTAGCGCAATAGAGGAACAAATCAAACTGGAACAACGCGTTGGGTCAAGGCGGCATCTCTGGAGAGTAGAATAAAGGCGTTGGTGTCGGCTCTCCCCCACCGACTGAGGTGACCCCATGATGCGCTGGATTGCATTTGACGATGAGACTGCCGAAGCGGTGGTAAGCAGGTTCAAGCGTGGTGGGGCTGAGATTTATCAGGGCGAACCTTTGGACGCGGTGCTCGAACTCGGCAAACCGAGTTTAATGCTGCTGCCGTCCACAAAGCCCGGCAAGGTCTTGCTGGCGCAGTTTCAGCCTAAAAGCGCGACCAGTGAGTCGCGGGAACCGATCGTTTTCGAGCCTACGGGGTTCCTGGGCTTGGCCGATCAGCCTGTTTTCTCGAACCCTAAGGCCGCCGAAGAAGAAAATTCAGACAAGAACAAGAAGAGATGGTGGCAGAGGCGAAGCGCTTGAAGATTTTGCCTTCCGGAAAAACCCGTTAGAACGTAAAGGCCACGCCGCCGCGTACCGAGCGCGCCGATTGCACCAGATAAACCGTGTGTTTATCCTGCCCCATTAGCGGAACATAACCCTGAGCCAACAAGTTGCGCACATCGATCAGCGCATCCACGTGACCGGGGAGAAAACTGGTTCCCGGGATAGGCTGGCGGAAGAATATGTTGAGATAAGGATCCGACTGCCCGGCCGAGGCGTTAAACATGTCCACCGGAGTAAGCGCTTGTCCACTAATCCATCGGTAGGACGCCACCCAGCGCGTCCCTGCCCGGGGCACGGTACCGCTGACCTTGGCAGCTAAGCTGTGACGATCACGGATCACAATTGATTCACGCGCGTCTTCCAGCCTGAGATCGTCCTTGGCCAAATCAAGCACACCCCCATACCCGTAATCCAACGTGGCGGTGACATCGGAACTTAGTTTGCGTTGCAACACTACGCGGAGACCGCGAGTACTTAACTCTCTTCCCCGGTAGGTGAATGTGCCGGAATAAAGGTCAGGCAACACTTCAGCGTTTTCGGCAGCAAAGTCCCCTACGCCGGTCAGTGCGGGATCTGCCACCCGATCGGAGTAGACGGCCATTTGCAGGTTATTCTTTCCCACTCGACGGGCAACAGAAAGCTCGTGATGATGCGCACGCTCCAGGGCAGGAGAGAAACCAGCAATGCTCACGTGTGGGCCGGACTCGCTCAGATCTGCAGGAGCAGTGTCGAAACCCTTGTCCATGCGACTGTCGGGCTGGGAAGTCGCGTAACGATATTCCACGATCGTATTAGGCGAAAGATGTAGGTCAGCAGATCCGAAGGGGCGAAAGGCGGTGACTCGGCCCATGAACTGGATGGTTTGAATTTCGCTGCCGAACTTCAGTTCCAAAATGTCGCCCAAGGTTATGTCGTCCGAGGTGGTCAGCGAAAGCGCCTGGAGTGCAGCGCTGTGCAGATTGATATCAGGGGCAGCCAGACGGCGCATGGTGAAAGCCACCTGAGGCTGGGATCCATTATCCATTTTGTGGGTGTAGGAAGCGCGTAAGACAGCCGCTGGTGACCCGCCGCCGTAGCCCACGTTGCCCCGCACTGCTACCGTTCCCGATGAAAAGATTGATCGTTCGACGGAAAAACCCGTGCTCACGTCAGCAGCGCTGCCAAAGCCTTCCGAGGGCGAGCCTGCTACAAATGACAACGTTCCTTTTAGTTCGTGATTGTCCTGCTCGGATGATGAGGCGACGCTGGGAGAACTCCCCTCCAAGACTCGCAGAATAGGTCGGTTGGCGACAGATCGGAGGACCCACTTCCAATCATCTTCATCGGCTGGCCCTCGCATGGGCGCCAGTTGGATGGCCTGAAACAGTGTGTTCAGGGTTAAATTGACAATTACACTCGCGCCCGCCCCCAGTCCGACGCGATCGCGCTCGGAAGGTAGGAAAGAGGGTGCAGAAACTCTAATGTTGTAATTCCCTGGCAGCAATCCAACCGCAGAGTAGAATCCGTTTTCATCGGTAACCACTTTCAACGCACGAGTGGCCGAGCCCAGTACCTCTACCAGGGCTCCCATCTGAGGCACACCGTTAGCGCTGTGAACATACCCGGAGATTGAGCCTGGTTTGTCGGCAGCGGCAACTGGAAAAACCAAGCCAACCGTTACTATCAGTAATCCAAGCTTGCGGAACATCACTCCACCACCTTGTGGGAGAACCAAGCTTCCGGGCGTTATTCCACGGCGAATGTCGCCGACGGATCCACCGTCTGCTTGGATATGTTGTCGTTCACCTTGATCTTGATCCGATAGATCCCGGGACCCAGATTAGCGGCTGAAAGCGTCTTTTGCAGGGTCATCTGGTCACCCACATTCCCCATCTGCTCCGTCGATTCGACGCTTCGAATCACTTGCTTATTCGTCGCCGCGTTGGTGACGTCATATTCAATTGTGGCCGAAGGTTTATGTGTCTTCTCGTCAACGCCCAGATTATATATCTGCATCCAGAAATTCAGTTTCTGGTTGCGCTTGAACATTACCGGCTTACCGTCCGCGGAAGCGACTCGCGGCCGCACCTTGGTGGTACCGATGACAAACATTCCAGTGCCTACATTTTTTGCCGCAACTGGCTCCATGTTATCGGCTACGATCAGCGAAGAAGATGCCAGCTTGTCCTCGGCATAGTCTGGTACCTGAACTCCTCTGCTCCAGCTGCCACTACGATCCCCATTCACATCTTTTACCACGACATCGAAACGATAGCGCCCGGGCCGCAAGGGGAGTGCCTTCCAGTACACATGAGAGTTCTCCGTCTCTCGCGGCAGAAGCTCGGCCGGAATGTCCATCTGCACCGTGTCTTCAAAGGTCTGCGCAATCCGGCCAGTAAGGGTCGTAACCCTGCCAAAGATGTTGATGGTTCCGCGCTGCACACCGTCTTTGTTCACGAACGTGACATCCCGGTTCTTCACCTGGATCGTCACTGGAACCAATACTGTGTCTCCGGTCACCCTGACGAAGTCAGCACGGACGTCGAACGGCATCAGATTGACGCGGATCTTATGACTGACAATTTCCTCCAGGTCCTTGAACTTGACGGTAGGAGGTTTGTTCAGCTTGGCCCATTGTTCCAGCCGATCGAACTGTTTAGTCTGCAGATCATTACTGAACGGGCCCCTGCCAAGGCGTTCTATACCGGCACCACTGAATCGATCAGCTTTGCTGGCCATACCCATTTGTTCGTACTGGGTCAGGCCGCCGTTGGGCGTCATCAGTAGTGCATCTTTTTCGGAACGGTCCATTGTCATGTGGTAGTCGCCGCACATGCAAGTGTCCACGAACTCGATGATCACTTCCTGGCCAACGCCTTCGAGGTAGCGGTAGCGCCACTGCTCAAACGGGAATGTGGAAGTCGAGCCTCCGCCCTCTTCCATGGGACGTTCGTATTGCCCACCCGACGGATGAGATTCAACCTCATCCGCCTTTCCGTACATGATATAAATCCGGCCGCGATCGGTTTTCCATCCGGGAATGCCAGCGGCAAAGTGTTCGTTGGCATAAGCGATGCGCGCGTAGTGCTCTTCTTTGAACTCGTTTTCTACCGTATCTGGCGTTGGGTCGCGACGCTGCCAGAAGCCTTCGATGAACTGGTCCCGTTCTTCGTCATTCGAAAGCTGCTTGAATGCCGCGCGCTCTTCGTCGCTGATAATCCAACGCACATCTTCATCCAGCCACTTCTTGTAGGTCTTGCCTAACTCCTGTTTCAGCGCTTTGGCATTTTCTTTTTTTTGCTTTTCGCCGATCGGACGCTTGAGAGGATCGACCTGCTGGTTCCCTTGGCCCTGGGGGGTTGCGTCAGCACCCTTATTTGTGTCAGCATTGGCATCTTGCGCGACGGCAAATGACCCCGACCCAAATAGCGCTGTCACGAGAAAAATAGAGGCGAGACGATAACCTGCACGGAACATGGACGGGACACTCCTCACAACACTAGGACACTCTTACGTCCCAACATTCTATTTCTTTAGCTGCGCCAAAGCAAGGCTAAGTAGGTCCATCTAAACAAATTGTGCGCGGCTGTGAACCCCCCTGCCGCTGCCTTTTTTCGCGGTCTCGGCCAGTTTTTCATGTCATCACACCGACAAGCTATAATTCCACGAGTGGTTTATGCATCCTTCGCGGTTGTAGGGCCTGTCACTCACTCAGCACGCGATCAAGGGGAACTTTTGTGACTTGGATGCCGTATCTCGGTGACGTGTAGCCCTGTCACCCGATGATGAGCCGGAGGGTCGCGGTAAGTCGGCGGCATTGGTTTTTTTAGGTCAGTTGTCAGTGGCCGGTTGTCAGTTGCCAGTAATACTTTATCGGATATTGGTCGTTACTGACCACTGGCAGCTTCGAATTTGCTGCTTCGATAAGGATGTGACAGGGAAGCAATGAAGACTTGGAAGAAAATTACAATCATCGTCGGCGTGGTGGTTCTGCTCCTGGCCATCGTCGGCTTCACCGTCCATCAGAGTCACAAGAATGTTGTTACGGTTCAGACTGGCAAAGTGCAGCGTTTGGATCTGGCGTCGGTGGTCAGCGCGTCCGGTGAAATCAAACCGAAGACCTACGTCAACATTGGGGCTAATGCTTTCGGCAAGATTACGAAACTGTATGTGAAGGAAGGCGACCGGGTAAGAAGAGGGCAATTGCTGGCGCAGTTGGAAAACGTACAGTCCGCCGCTGACGTGAGCGCAACCCAGGCTTCACTCGATGTGGCGGGAACCGATGCCGTCGCCGCCGACGCTGGTATGAGAACTGCTATGGCTGACCTGAACCGGGCAAAAGCGGACGCAGAACGCACCAAGTTGGACTGGGATCGCGCACAGGGCCTGTACAAAGAAGCATTGATCGCAAAGTCGGAATACGACAACCGCAAAAACGCGTGGGAGACGGCACAAGCCGGGCTGGCCCAGGCACAGGCGCGAGTTGCACAGATGAAGGCGCAAAAAGATTCTGCCGATCGTCGCATCTCACAGAATCGCGCGAACCTGACCCGCGTTTCGGACGTACTGCGAAAGACAACCTATGCGGCTCCGTTTGATGGCATGATCACTAATCTCCCGGTCCGCGAGGGCGAAACAGTGGTCATCGGAATCCAGAATTCGCCCGGAAGCACGTTAATGTCGATTGCGGACATGTCGGTTATCACTGCCGAAGTCAAAGTGGACGAGACGGATATCGTGAATGTGAAACTGGGCCAACCGGCTGAAGTGACCATTGATGCGATTCCCAAGAAAAATTTTAAGGGAGTGGTGACGGAGATCGGTAACAACGCCATCGTTCGCTCCACAGGGTTAGCCACTTCACAACAGATTTCGGCCAGCCAGGAAGCTAAAGACTTCAAAGTTGTTGTCACCCTGCAGGAGCCGCCGGAGAATTTGCGCCCTGGACTCTCCGCTACGGCCAAGATTACGACCGCGGTGCGCAACAATGTGCTGACCATTCCGATTCAGGCGCTGACCGTGAGAGGTCACGCAGACTTGCAAGCCGAAGGCGATGGTAAGGGGTCGGTCCAGGCCGCTGTTCCTCAGAATGAAGCGTCCAAAACCAAAGACCGGGACAAGGAAGAAATCCAGGGTGTTTTTGTGATCCGCAACCGGAAAGCAGAGTTCATGCCGGTGGACACGGGTATTACCGGCACAACTGATATTGAAGTTTTGAAAGGGCTGAAGGATGGCGACGAGATCGTGACCGGCAGCTATAAGGTGCTGCGGACAATGCGTCCCGGAGCTGGTATCAAAGTGGATAATACGGTTCCCAAGAAAGAAGAAACCGAGGGCTCATAACCTTCGCCTGGGTGGCTCGTCCAATAGAGAGCCTGCAGCAGAGGAGTAGATCGAACGCGGAACGGGAGCGGGCAATTGTCCCCAAAGGACGAGGAGAGAAAAATGGCAGCCGCAGAAGTCTTAAACATTTCGCAGCCCGTCGTGTCGAGGGCGCCCGAGTCGTCCATGATCTCCACCGTGGATTTATGGAAGACCTATGACATGGGCTCGGAGCAGCAGGTTCAGGCCCTGCGTGGTGTGAACTTGCGCATCGAGCGCAACGAGTATGTGGCGATCATGGGACCGTCGGGGTCGGGTAAGTCCACCTTGATGAATCTGATTGGCTGTCTGGATTCGCCAACCAAGGGGCAGTACTGGCTGAACAGCCAATTGGTCAGTGAATTGGATGATGACGAACTGGCGCGCATCCGCAACAAGGAAATCGGATTTGTCTTTCAAACTTTCAATCTATTGGCCCGTGCCACCGCGCTGCACAATGTGGAACTGCCACTCATCTATGCCGGCGTGCCTTCCGATGGACGCGCCGAGCGTGCCAAGCAGGCATTGACGTCCGTCGGCATGGAATCGCGCATGATGCACAAGCCCAACGAACTATCCGGCGGACAGCGGCAGAGAGTCGCGATTGCACGCGCGTTGGTGAACAAGCCCTCCATCATTCTTGCCGACGAACCGACTGGCAACTTGGACTCACAGACCGGCAATGACATCATGGCGCTGCTTGACCGTCTGCACGCCCAGGGAAATACGATCGTATTAGTGACTCACGAGCACGATATCGCGGAGTACGCTCACCGCGTTATTCACATTAAGGATGGAGTGATCGAAAGGGACGAACGAAAGAGATAGCCTTCAAGCGGGCCCGCTCCGGCTGGTTTTACGTTTTTGTCCTGCGCGTTTTGTTTTTTTCTTTCCCCGCGCCCGTGCTCGCTTAGGGCTGGCGGCCGAATTCGCTGAACGCTTCGATTCCCGGTCTTGAGGCGAGGACTCGGTTCTGGCAATCACCTTAGCTGTCTTCGCGGCCACGGTCCCAGCGAGCGTGCCTGCGACTCGAGCTAATCTGATCATCAGAGTTTCAGATACTGCTCGCTTTCCCTTCGGCATAGATTCTCCTTAGTAGATCAGTGACTTCGGTGATGAATCAGCGGTCAGGGTTGCTTTTAAGCAATGATTCCGTCGCGTAGGCGCGGCTGGGCCGCCTAGTGGGAGCGGCTAATCACAGTTTCGACCAAGTCACCGAGTTGTTCTGCAGTGAATTGATTCCCTTCCAGGTTGGCTACCAGCTTCCCCTGGCGATCGATGACCGCGGTATGAAGAGAATGGGTAAGCTGAGCTTCGTCCGGCCAAAAACCTACCCCGAACAAGTTGCAAACGCGCTCCACGTCGGGAACACTCCCCGTAAGAAAGTGCCAGTTGTTCGGATCGGCTTTCCAGGTCTTGGCGTAATTGGCCAGGATTTCCGGGTGGTCGTGGACGGGGTCGAATGTGACGGTGAGGAGAACCAGATCTCGCCCCAGGCGTTCCTTGAAACGCTTCTGGAGACGGCCAAAGTTATTGGACAGCCGATAACAATATTCAGGCAGAGCGCAACGGGTATAGACGAAGTTCAGCGCTACGACTTTGCCGGACAGCTGCCCCAGCGAAATGCGCCGCTGGTTTTGATCCGTGAGAATGAAATTCGGCACAGGCTGACCGGCAGCCAAAGCGGCCGACGGGCGCGATTTGGGATCTATCAGGTCTTCCAGAAGCTTCAGCCGGCGAGCGTCCACAGGCTCGCGCTCAGTGCTATCAAAATTGCGGATGCGAACATCTTCCACATAGGATGACTTCTGGTTCACCACCAGCGTGAACTCGATCATCATGCCTGGCGCGAGGCCGCCGAGGGTCTTTGCTTCACGGACAGTAAATGGCATCACCATCGCATCCATGTAACCGGGAATGTCCTGGCAAGATACAACCAAGGTTCGATTCGGACGATCCACCTTCAGGACCAAGCCCTTGGCGGAATAATGCTGCGCCGCCCATCCGTAAGATCCGGCAAGCAACAACGTCATCAGAATAAGCATTGCACGCGTAAGGCTTCGCCCTGACATGGTCACGGCCGCCATTTTACTGCTTTGGGGATGGAGTTTTGCCGGGAAGTGGAACGGAGGCCGCCTCTCGCCTGGCGCCTCCGAGCCGGTAAGGCTTGCGCTCGAGATGGGCGTAATCTTTGGCGAATTCCTTGATTTCCAGAAACTGGTTTTTGCCGACGTTGGTGAAATTCTGGCGCGTATTGCTGGTGGGCCACCAAATCTCCAGGTTCAGAATCCGTGCTGACTTCCCCAAGCCGATATGCTGCTGCAAAGGCGATGCGCCGAAGGATCCGCCACTGCTGACCGTGCGATAAATCGAGCGCGTGCCATGGCCCTGATTTTCCACCGTAACTTTAATGCGCGCTCCGATGGCAGCACGGTTGGTTTTCACTCCTACCAGGTGAAGGGAGATCCAGTCGTTGCCGTTGCCGGGATTTTCAAAAAGGCGAAACGTATGCGCGTCTCCCGGGGTGGCGCCTCCGATTTCAGCGAAGAGGTCTTCGTCTCCGTCATTATCAATGTCGGCAAAAGCCACACCATGGCCTTTGTGAAGCTCGCCAGTGCCAGAGGAGGCAGTGACATCCACAAAATATTTTCCATCGTGATTGCGCAGCAAAACGTTGGGCACAAGTGCGGCATAAGTAGGAAGGCCGGTTCCCAGGTAGATGTCCAGGAATCCATCGTTATCCACGTCGCCAAAATTGGAGCCCATGGGCGCATAGACGCGGTCGAGTCCAACCTGTTTGGTGACGTCCTGAAACTTCCCATTTCCCAGATTGCGATAAAGCTTCAGGGTTTCTGCATTATGCGGAAGGCCGAGATAAGTGCGGACGGTCTCTTCCACCGACATGTAATAGCTGGTGACGAACAGATCGGGCCAGCCGTCGTTGTCGTAGTCGAAAAACCAGGCGGCGAAGCTGGTCAAGGGTTGTTGCACGCCTGCCTGCTGCGCAACCTCGGTGAAGGTGCCGTTGTGGTTGTTGTGATAGAGGAAGTTGTTCCCGGTGAGATTCGATACGTACAAATCCGTGTATCCATCATTGTCGTAATCGGCCGCTGCCACACCCTTGGTGACCGCAACGCGGTCTACACCAGCCGAATGAGAGATGTCCTCGAAGGTTCCGTCACCGCGATTGTGAAACAAATAGCTCGGACCTTGTTCATTGCCAACGAACAGATCGAGGAAGCCATCGTTATCTATATCCAGCCAGACCACCGCCTGCGAGGCCGCAAAAAATGAACCGAGACCGCTCTCACGGGTGACATCGGTAAAAGTGCCATCGCAATTGTTCCGCAACAGCGATAGGCGTAGCGGAAACTGCCAGGCGCCGCGGGGGACGAGAATATCCATGCACCCATTGTTGTCGTAATCAGCCTGGATGATGTTCAGGCCACCCAACTGGTTCCCCAGGCCTGCTTCCGCCGCGCGATCGGTGAAAGTTCCGTCGCCGTTGTTATGAAAAAAATGAAGAGGCTCGCAGTGGTAATAGCTGGAGGTGACGACATCCAGCAGGCCGTCGTTGTCGAAATCATCGACGATAGTTCCGCCGGCCATGGAGAATTTGTCGAGCCCGGCGGCGGGAGCTACGTCTACGAAACGGCCAATCGTTTCTTTCGATTGAAAAGCACTCGGCGAAATTAAATATTTCGCGGGGACGCCGGCGGGATACTTTCCCAACGTCATGTAAGCCAGGTTTAGCAGCCATTTCACTTCCACGTCGTCAGGTTTCTGCTCCAGATATTTGGTGAAGTATTGAATAGCCTTCTCGGAATCCGCCGTCTCCTTATACGAGACGCTTTTTTTCGGCGGGAAAATGCACCTGTCACCCGGCTCGCGGTAAACATCGTTCTCCATTTCAGACTTGTGCAAGTAAGCAGTGCCGAGGATTTCCTGCATTTGCGGCACCATGCCCGGAATATCCGACTGCGCAATCCGGTAAGCCGCCTGCCAATGCTCCAGCGCAGCTTCCATGTTGCCCGAGTAGGTTTGGAATTGGGCTAGGGCGTAATGTGCCTGTTGCACATCCGCGGGCTTGGCATGCGACAAACCCTGAGGATTGTCGGGATCCAGTAGTCCTTCCATCCGCCGTACGGCCATGGCGAGTGCACGCTTGCGGGTTTCGCAGACTGCCTGAAAATCGCGGTTCCAGTCGTCGGGCTTGGGCACTTTTCGGAAAGCCAACTCCATGTCGACAGCGCCGGAAATGTCAGGCGTATAACGCACGCTTCCTCTCCCGGTTAAAGGAAGCATCTGGCTGGAACTCATGCCGATACCAGCAGTGCTCTGTTCTTCTGGCATGATTTGCAGAATGGCGTAGCCCGAGGGGATTTTGATCACGCCTGTAAGCTGGCCGGGACTGAGGCCCTGTAGTGCGTCCCTCAATTCCGGGCGAAGCGAGGCGGGATCGAGCTTACCCATGAACCCGCCGCCGTCAGCCGTGGGATCGGTGGACTTTCCTTTGGCGAGGGCGGCGAAATCCTCGCCCTTTGCTAGACGGTCCAAAATCTGTTGTGCCTCAGTTGGAGAACTCACCACAATAATTCGCAGACCAACCGACGCGGGAGTTTGCCAAGCGAGCGCATCAAAAAACGAAACGCAGATCAAGGTGAGGGCCAGCAGTTTCGACGTCACCGAGCGACTGGGGAGCAAACTCATAAGTTTTTGTAGTCTATCAGCGTGGCCAGCGGAAGAGCGTGCGGGGATGTACAAGCAAAAAAGCCTCGATTAAGAGGCCTTTGCGAGGCTTTCTAAACGGCCGCCGGGACGGCGGCGCTACCCTTTACTGCGGAGTGCTGACGGTTTTTACATCCGCCGTGTCGGCAGGAGGAATGGTCTTGGTCACGAAGAAATTGTGATCGTAGAGATCGCGGTACATGCGGCCGGCGATTTCAGCCGCCTTGGGACCATAAGTAGGACGGCCCCCTTGCAGGAAGACGACCACTACGACACGTCCGATGTCAGTGTTGGCATACGAAGCAAACCACCCGTAACGAGTGCCGGCGCGCGAGCAAGTCCCCGTCTTGCCGAGAATTTCTTCTTCGTTGAAATTAACCTTGACGCTCCGTGCCGTACCGTAAGTCACCGCCCCCAGCATACCGTCGGAAATTTCCGGAATCAGGGAAGCGATCTCGAGGTTGCGTTTCACTCGCGGCTGGAAAGCAGCTACTTCGTCGGCGGTCGTGGGATGCTGCAAATAGTAAAGTGTCCCCCCGTTGGCGATGGCAGAGACCAGTGCTCCCAGTTGCAGCGGAGTCATGGAAACACCCTCGCCGAAGGAGCACATCTTGCCAACGCCGCCTAGCTTAGAAGGAATCTCGTGAGTAGGATAAGCGCCCAGTTGCTCGTCGGGAATGCCGTAACCAGCTAGTTCCCCGAGACCATACTGGTGGGCGTAATAACTGACCTTCTGAAAGCCGAGCTGGCGCCCCAGAGATTCAAAGTACGAATTGTTGGAGTGGGCCAGAGCGTCGGTAAGGTTCATACGGCTGCGACGTCCCAACCGAATTTCGGTGTCCTTGGTGATCAATCCTTCGTTCAGCGCGGCGAGGGCGACGGAAAGCTTAATGGTCGAGCAAGGCTGCGCACCGCTGGAAAGAGCCATTTTCTGGTTCACCATTGCCAGGATACGTCCACTGGTCGGCTCAACTGCCAGTACGGTGCCGTTCATGTTGCCCAAGGCATCCAGGGCAGCCTGGCGAACTACTGGATCTTCACCGGCCGTCACGTCACCTTCGATCGCATCCTCGCGGAAAGAGCTTGCGGTGAAGCGCTCGTAATAGCGCCTGCGTCGATGACCGGCGCGTACGATGCGCGCCTTGCGTGACCGCGAAGCACGACTGCGCGCCAGGCGATTGATCCGCTTTTTAGCTCGTTGGCTCTCGCTGACGGTTTGCGATTTGGATTTGCGGGAAGTGAGTGAACGGGTGTTGATAGTCGCGGCGATACCACTCTCTGTGAGCAGCAACGACAGGAGGAAAAAAACGACGAGACGAACCAGCGCAGAACCCTTATATGACATTGCTCCCTGTGCCATCCCCGGAAATTTACGTGTGCTTATGCTTACGTTGCACGGGACCTGCCAGTGGTCAGTGCCATCGGCTAAAATCCAGCAACTCTGCGATAGTAAGAGACTTAGGTTCACTTGGCAACAGAAAAGTAGTTCCACGGGGAAATCAGCACAAAGTCCGCAATCCAGTGATTATAGGCAGCTTAGGTGGCGTCAATGGGGTGACAGCATAGGCCTTTAGTAATCACCTGTCGTTACTTCCGCGACACCTGGGATGGATGACGCTAACCCTCTTTCTCTCACTGTGGGGCCGGCAACCGATGAGGACGGGCGGTCATGACCTGCTCTAGAATCTTACGCTAAACCCCCGCCGACACAACCGAATTGCCCACCATGGACGCTTCACGCCCACGCAAAAGGCTTGCTCGAAAGTGAACGTGTCGCAGACGTGTGAGTTCTACCAGTGGTGACCACACGGTGTGCACGAGATCGTGCTTGATCAATAGGCGCCAAAACCGGTTGGAGCGCTTGTACAGATAAGACATAGCGAGATAGAGAGGTACGGCGCGCCAATCTGCTGGACGTCGGCGCCAGATTGACCGATGAGCGAAAAGACGCTGGTAAATCCAACCATAGCCCTGCTCCAATTCCTCCGGCGACATGTGGCGCGGCCGGAAAACCACATGGGCGGTGTCATACAGATTCCAATCGCGGTGGAGCAAACGTCCCTCGGCTTCCATTTGCCTGAACAATGGCGTGGCGGGGTACGGAGTGAGAATGTGGAAGGTCGCGCATTCGAGGCGGTTTTCCTCGACCCATTCCGCGGTGCGGGCAAAGACGTCCTTGCGATCATGGTCAAAGCCCAGTACAAACGAGCCGTTTACCTGGATTCCGTAGTCGTGAAGAAGGCTTACCCGGCGCGCGTAATCTGATGTCTTCGGAGTCTTCTTTCGGGCGTCGGCGAGATTATCGTCGGAGAGCGATTCGAAACCAATAAAGACTCCGGTACAGCCGGCCAGCGCCATTTCGCGAATGAGTGAGGGATCATCGGTGATATCTATCGTCAGTGCCGCGCTCCATATCTTGTTGAGCGGGCGAAGCGCATGGCACAGCGCTCGCAAGTAGTCCTTGCGAGAGCCGAGATTGTTGTCGATGAACACCGCGTATGGCTGGTTGTCGGCTGCAAACTCGTCTGCCACGAGCTTGGGATCGCGCATCCGGTACGGCATCCGCAGGCCGTCAGTGGCGAGATAGCAGAAACCGCAACGATTGTGGCAGCCTCGAGTCGCAATCAGGCTGGTGCTGGTTAAGAAGCTGTGCCGTGGCAGGATCGACCGGCGCGGCGGCGGATCCTCGGAGTAATCATTCTCATATCCTGCGGCGTATCGCGACTGTAGACATCCGTGTTCCACGTCACTAAGGATGCGTGGCCAAAGTTGTACGCCGTCGCCGAGCGCCAACGCATCCGCGTGAGGCGCACACTCTTCTGGGCAAGAGAGGACGTGCAAGCCTCCCAGAATAACTTTTGAACCACGGCAGCGATACCAGTCGGCTAGTTCATAAGCGCGAGCTGCAAAGGTCAGGTGAACAGTGATGCCGACAACTTGAGGAATCGGATTGAGGGGTGGAAGTCCGTCCAGTAGATGTTTCGTCCCAGTAACGGATTCGCCAATGATCCGGCGTAGTGGCGGCGAAGCTGGTCAGCGCCAGACTTGGTGTGAGAACGTGTTTGCCGAAGCTGGCGGCTGGGTCCTTAGGATAGAAAGGATTTATGAGCAGGGCATAGTAGGGCTCGAGAGGAATTGGCTCCGCGATTTTTGGAAGCGTCGGCGGCGCAGTCATCTCCGCAGGCAGCCAACGGCGCTTCAAAGTCTTAAGAAAGGGTGCTTCTGGCGTAATCATTGGCACAGCTTGGCCGGGTTGTCGTCGAGGGTCAAGAACAAGAACGTGATTGACAATGTGCGCGGACCAGCTGTGATAATGGGTTACATCGCAGCAGTTCGCGTCCCATTTCCTAAGATATACTTCCAGAAACTTCAGCTGCTTGCAGATTGAGGACTCCTCTGAATGGCCGTCGGCGTTCGCACTAAAGACCTGCGCAAGGTCTATAGCGCCTCTCCTCCGTTAGGCGCTGCAGGTGGTTTTATTGCGCGCGCCGATGCCAAAGGCGGGAAGCAGCCGAAGACCCAAATTCCTGCCCTCGACGGACTTTCGCTTGAGATTCTTCCCGGAGAGATTTTCGGCCTTCTTGGCCCAAACGGCGCGGGCAAATCTACCACGGTTGGAGTCCTAACCACGCGGGTGCGACCAACCTCCGGCCAAGCCTGGATTGGCGAGCACGACGTCTGGAAGGAACAGGTCCAGGTCAAGTACCTGATCGGTGTTGTGCCGCAACGTCCCAACTTAGATTTTTCTTTGACTGCCCGCGAGATTCTCATTTTTCACGCTGCCTACTTCGGAATTGGATCGAAGCAAAGAAATGAGCGCGCCGACGCGTTGCTTGAGAAGTTCAAACTCACCGAGCGCGCAAACCAGATGGTGCGCGGGTTTTCGGGAGGCATGATGCAGCGGCTTTCCATTGCCCGCGCGATGATGCACGATCCGCAAGTTCTGTTTCTCGACGAGCCGAGCGCTGGGCTGGATCCTCAGACCCGGATTCTGCTGTGGGAGATCATTCGCGAATACCACCAGGCGGGAAGAACTGTCCTGCTGACCACCCATAACATGGAAGAGGCCGACGCGCTGTGCCAGCGCTTAGCCATCATTGATCACGGCCATGTTATTGCTCTGGACACACCGGCGCAGTTGAAGGCATCGATCCCTGGAGGATTTGTGCTGCGCCTTCGTTTCGGGAATCAGACTGCGGAACTGGTTCAGCGGTTACAGTCGTTGGCGGGGGTCCGCGAGGTTCGCGCTTCGGACAGCACGGGTGCCGACGTCTATGCAGACCGCGGCGGCTCCCTCATTTCCGAAATCGCGAACTTGGCTTCGAATTTAGGCGCGGAATTGTCCGATGTGCACATTTCTGAGCCAAGTTTAGAAAACCTCTTCCTGCACCATACGGGAAGGAGCCTGCGCGATTGAACTGGAAAACTTTTGTCGCCATGCTGGCACGCGACGCCCACGTAGCGCGGCGCAATGCGATCCAACTTTTTCTGCAGACCTTCCTGCAGCCGTTGCTCTTTGTTTTCATTTTCGGCAAGGTGATGGTCGGTAGCGGTTATCTGCCTCCGTCGTACAAGAATCTTCTGCTCCCTGGCATTATCGCGATCAGCATGGTCTTCACAGGAATTTGGGCGGTGGCCATGCCACTCATTGCCGAGTTTCAGTGGACCCGCGAAATCGAAGACCGCCTGCTCGCCCCGATCGGCGTTGGCTGGATCGCGATTGAGAAAGTCATCGCCGGAATGCTGCAAGCGATAGTCGCCGGGCTGATTGTGATCCCGCTAGCGTGGCTCGTGCTTCGACCCGGAGTTGAGATCAGTATTGCAGCACCGCTGACTTTCGCTGTCATCATTGTGCTGGTAGCAATCTTCTCCGCATGCGGAGGGCTGGCCTTGGGGTGCAGCATCAATCAACAGCATATTGGGCTGATGTTCGGCATGGTGATTACCCCGATGATCTTCTTTGGTTGCGCTTACTATCCATGGAGCGCTCTTAAGACTTTCCCTATCCTGCAAAAAGCTGTGCTCATCAACCCGCTGGTGTATGCGAGTGAGGGATTGCGCGCCACTTTGGTTCCGCAGTTCCCGCATCTATCAATAACCGCTGTGCTCATCGCCCTGCTTTTCTTTGACGTTCTGCTGCTGGTTGTCGGGCTACGGCAGTTCGAGAACAAGGCCGTGAGTTAGGTTATGTGGGCCGCTCACTTGCCATTGGCCTCAACATTCTCCGCCGCTTGCTTGTAAGTTCCGAGCTTCTTGGCCACCGGCTTTAACGTTGGATAAAACTGGACGAAACTGTGTTCGACCGCGGCGTGGTCCTCGTGACACTGCCAGCACGCCTGTTTGGGATTGACGCTGGCAGATTTGCTGTCTTCGCCGAAATTGAAATATGCCCACTTTTCGGGGAATCGGGTCTCATCCTTCACTTCGACACCCATGCCCATGAAATCGGTTTGAAAGTGGCCGGTCTTATTGATCGAACCTTTGCTCTGCGATCCTCTTTCTTCGACGATGAACATGGTTTTGTCGGGCCATTTCCCGGACTTGAGAAATGACTGGTAAGCCCATTGCGGCACGAAGACGTTGGTGAACATCTCATGATCGCCAGGCGACGGGCTGTAATTCATGCCCAGACCGGAAGAAAGGAAAACCCACTCGCGATATCCCTCGGGGCGAAGGAGTTTATTGTCGGCAGAGTACTGGGGCATGGTGGAAGATGCCTCATCGGTCATCGCCGCTGGCGTCAATCCCAAACACATAACAAGTGTCATTGCTGACATCAGAGATCGTTTCATCTTCTGGCCCCCCATTTATTTCTGCTTCAGTTTAGTGCAAGGTGATCGAAATCGTTGCCCGGTATTCGATTAGACGAGAGCAGAACGCAAAAGGACAGCGTGCTCTGCTACGCGCGGCAAAGATCCCGTGAGTAATCGTCCGCATCCTATATGGTTACCCAGTCGGCAGGAGGTATGCACATGAAAGAACCCAGCCAACCCATCCGCAAGTTAGCTCTAGTGGCGTTGATGGCTGTAATCACGGCCTTCCCCATTTCCCTCCCAGCAGCACAATCGCCCAACACCGGCAAGTCCGCCGCAGATTCAAATTCGCAAGCGGCTCATAGCCAGGATTCCGATCAATTGGAAGCCATGCGGGCGGATTCGAAGAAAATGCACGTGATCCTGAACCAAATGCAAACCAATCTTGCATTCGTGACTAACACGACCGATCCACTCAAACATCAGTTCGAGCTGGAGATTGAAATGTGGCAGATCCTGCTGAACCAGATGGACAGGCGAATTGAAGAAATGGGGCGCCGGAGGGAACATAATCCGGCGCCCTGATGGGGTCGCTTAAATTGCCTCCCCGCGTTTGCGGAGAAATGCGGGTACGTCGAGATCCTCCTGCTCGAAGTTGGCGATCATGGCGCTGCGCATGGTGTCGAGTGAGACCACCTCTGCTGAACCCGTCGATGATGCCTGCGGCGCCGGTTTTTGTTCCATTACCATGGGTGGAGGTGGTGGTTCGGAGTCAGACTCAGGGTCGAAAAAATCGCGCGAAGCTGAAAACGTGGTGCGCGATTCCTGCTGACGTCGCCGAATATCCGAATCTTTGAAGCCAGTCGCGATGACCGTGATTTTCACGGCATCTTTTGTTTTCTCATCCAACACGGCGCCAAAGATGATGTTGGCATCTTCGTGAGCGGCGCTCTGGATGATGGTGCAGGCTTCCTGCACTTCCGCGAGCTTCAGCGAAGTGGAACCGGTGATGTTGATAAGGATGCCGCGAGCACCATCAATTGCTCCGGCCTCGAGGAGCGGTGAAGCGATGGCCTTTTGAGCTGCTTCGGTCGCGCGCCGAGTTCCGTTGGCGCTGGCTGTGCCCATGACGGCGTAGCCCATGCCCTGCATGATCGCCTTCACGTCGGCGAAGTCGCGGTTGATGATTCCGGGAATGGTGATGATGTCGGAAATACCCTGCACGCCTTGGCGCAGGATGTCGTCCGCCACCCGGAAAGATTCGAAGAAGCCGGCGTCCTGAGCAACACCGAGCAACTTTTCGTTGGGGATGACGATGGTGGTGTCCACCGAATCCATCAACTCGGATATGCCGCGTTCCGCCTGCTGCATGCGGCGTTTGCCTTCGAAAGCGAATGGCTTGGTGACAACCGCCACTGTAAGTGCGCCCATTTCGCTGGCCAATGAAGCAATGATGGGAGCTGCGCCGGTGCCGGTGCCGCCACCCAGCCCGGCGGTGACGAAAACCATGTCGGCGCCTTCCAGCGCCTCAATGATTTTGTCGGAGTCCTCGAGTGCTGCCTTGCGGCCGACTTCAGGGTTGGCACCGGCGCCCAAACCGTTAGTGAGCTTGACGCCCAGTTGGATTTTCATGGCGGCACGCGACATCCGCAAAGCCTGCAGATCGGTGTTCGCTACTACGAACTCGATGCCTTCCATACCGGCATCGATCATGCGGTTTACGGCGTTTCCGCCGCCTCCACCCACACCGATGACCTTGATCTTGGCGTCGTTGCGGGCCTCTTCGTTGAAGCTGATGCGAATGTCGGTTTCTTTTTTCATTTACTCCACCTGAAGTGAATTTGCTTACGTTTTGTAACCTCGGGCTAAAGCCCCTCTCTTTCGGAACTCGTTGGTACGGCTGAAGCCGTACCCTTTCAAACCTGGCTAGGTGCGGCCAAAAGCCGTACCCTTCAAAATCTTCCTGTCCCATATACAGTTCCTAGCCAATGCGTCCTTGCCCCTTTACCACCTCGTACAACTGACTACCATCGCCACTAAGCGCCCTTCTTTACAAAAAGTGCTGCCAGACGTGAACTCCAACGACCATCATGGCTACCGCGCGCGAGCCGGGCACGATGTCCGTAGAAAACCATCCCAAGGGCCGTCGAGTATTCCGGTTCGGCCAAAGTGGACGGCATCTTGGCCAGCGGCGTCGGCCACGACAGACGCACGGGCCGGCGCAATACGGATTCCGCGACGTCCTCGATGCCGGGCAACCGCGAAGCGCCTCCGCTGAGCACCACTCCTCCGGCGCAGAGGTCGAGGGTTCCCGAGTGGCGCAGGTTGTCACGCAGCATCTCGAACAATTCGCGAGCCCGTGGTTCAAGGATTTCTCCCACCATACGTTGCGAAATGAGGCGCGAAGGACGATCACCGACCGACGGAATCTCAACTTCATTTGCTTCGGGAATGAGGGTCACGATGGTATTGCCGTAAACTTTTTTGATTTTCTCCGCCTCAGCAAGAGGAGTACAGAGGCCAACCGAGATGTCACTGGTGAAATGATCGCCGCCCACGGGGATGGCGCCGGTGTGAGCGACTGCGCCGTCCTGGAAGACGATGATGCCGGTCGATCCGGCACCCAGATCAGCGAGACATACCCCCAACTCACGTTCGTCGGCACGGAGCACAGAATCGGCACAAGCCAGCGGCTCAAAAACCGTGTCGTCGACGTGTACGCCCGCACGATTCACGGCGGTGACCATATTTTGCGTGGCGTTTGCAACCGTGGTCACCATGTGCACACGCACTTCCAGGCGAGTCGCCATCATGCCCAGCGGATCGTGGACACCGGCCTGATCATCCAGAATGAATTCTTGCGGCAGCAAGTGCAGAATTTCCCGGTCGGCGGGGAGAGCGATCGCCCGGGCTTTATCCACGGCCTGACGAATTTCGTCACGGGTAATCTCGCGCGGACGGGTTCCAAAGCTCACGCCGCCGTGGCTATTCACGCCGCGTACATGCGACCCTGCGACTCCCAACAACGCCTGTTCAATGGGAGCGCCGGCCGCGTCTTCAGCCTCTTCGACGGCACGTTGAATCGAAGCTACCGCCTTGTCCAGATCGACGATGATGCCCTTGCGCGAGCCACGCGACTCTGCCACTCCATGTCCGCGATAGCGCAGGCCGGCATCGGTGATCTCGGCCACCAAAACGCAGGTCTTGGCGCTTCCAACATCGATTGCCGTTAGTAGATGCTCGTACTGGTTCGCCATAGCTACTGATGTTCCTGTTCTTTCGCAATTGCTGGACTTGGTTTCGTCCCCGTTCTTGCTGCTTCAGTCGCCGGTTTCCAAGATTTTTTTGGCGTCCATGTTTTTGACGCCCACGTTTTCTTGCGCGCCGTCTTTCTATGCCAGGCCTTGACCGTTCTCTTCTTTTCGGGCGTGGCTACCCGCCGTGGCGCAACGGCCTTGGAGTTCGTGGTAAGGCGCGTGGTTAACGCCGCCGGCTTCACTCCGGCCGCCATGGCGGCTTTCGCCGCGGATCGTGAAAGCGGTGATTGCTTGATTGCGCCATTCAAATCTGGGTTGACGATGATCTGACGGTCATAACGCAGATCCACCGACTCCACCTTGTCGAATTGTTGACGCCACTCCCGGACATGTCCGACGTAAACTTTGTAACGATCGAGGTAGTTGGAAGATCCCAGATGGACCAGGACCTCGCCCTCAGGATTATTGGTCAGAACTTTCACATCGTCGGGGTCTGATAGGTCGACTTCACTTAGGTCCCGCGAATAATGTGCTCCGCCAGAGTCGAGTTGACTAAGCACGCTTTGATAAATCCTCATCCGCGGGATGCGGGTCGAAAGTGGCTCGCCTGAGTTCATTCCCAGAATTACCGGAAACGAATACTTCTTCTTGTTGGGCAATTCCATGAGAGTGCCCTGGCCGTCGACGAGAAGAACCCTGGAACCGACACGGGCGAAGGCCACGGGAGTGCGTTCGTGAATCTCGATCTTCAACCGATTGGGAACAAATCTCATTACGCTGGCTGATTCCACCCACGGTATTTGCTCCAACTGTTTTTTCCGCTGCGCCATGGGCACGAAGAAAATGTTGCGGCCGATGTCGCCTCCGATGACTTCCATGACTTGCGAGCGGGTGACGTTTTCCAGACCGGTGATCTCGATGTGATCACTGGAATCCACGCGAAATCGCCAGGAACGTTCGCCGTAGTGGTAGACGGCGGCGACCGCGACGCTACCGAGGAACATGACAACCAATACGATCAGTGTCCAAGTGAGGCGGGTAACTGTTTTCTTCGGGAGGGAACCGCGGCGGACGGAGACGCGCTTCTGTCCGCGCAGGAATGGAGATTCCTGTTCCGCGTCCAAGGCGAGCAGTCGCGCGTCGTCTAAATCCTGACGCGTAAGCTCGTCAGACTGCGGGTACAACTCCTCCTGCGAGATGGTGGGAGCGTTTTTCCTCGCCATCAATCAGGTCAGTTGTCGTCAGTGAATCGCCAGCGGGTTCACTATAACTGCTTTTCGCGAATTGAGATAGAGAAAATTTAAGGCGTTTTGCACAGAAGGGCAATTTGCTCGACGCTGGTGTAGCGATAGCCCTGCGATTAGATGGTTCCCCCGTCAGCGACTTCAGTAATCTCGGGTACGTTGATCACGAAATTCTGTCGCGGACAGACGACCGGATGGTTTGCCAGCACGCGTACTCTTTCAGTTTGAATCTGGGCTAGCGCAGCTTCGCGGTGGGCCATCGCTGTTTGCACGAAGGCAAGGCGAGTCTGGGCATGAGCTGTGGCGTTTTGAGCTTCGACAAAACCAGGTTCGCTTCGTCCGAAGATCACCTGTGCGACTACCGCATAACGCATGGCTTGACTTGAAATTCGCTGTGCCGTGGCCGTGGAGCGATCGGCAAGCCGGAGGGCCCAGTCGCTCGGCCCACCCACAACGGAATTACTCAGAAAAAGTGCAGCTACACCCACCGCCATCCAATATCGTGCTTTTTCGGAAGCCATAATCCACCCCATTGCCTTTCGCCAATTAGACGGATCATCACTAGATTCGTCATCCAACATTCATTTAGAGCTTAATACGAACCGGATCAGGGGTTAGTTCCCGACGGGATTGGTTCTCATTGGGAAATGGCGATAGGAGTTGGGGACTCCGCACCCCTTAGTTGCAGCCTTTCGATAATCATTGGGCCAAGCTGAGACACGCTGCCCGCACCAAGAGTCAGGATCATGTCGCCTTCCTGCGCGTCTGCTATCACGGTCGTGGCGGCATTTTCAAAGGAGCTGACATACTTTACCGGGAGAGTCCTGTTTTCAGCAATTCGGCGAGCCAACGCCGCTCCGGTGATTTCGGGAATTGGTTGCTCGCCTGCGGGATAAATGTCGAGGACGAAGAGCGAATCGGCGTCTTCAAAGGCGGTGGCGAACTCGTCCATCAGGGATTGAGTGCGGGTGTAACGATGCGGCTGAAAAACGACGTGCACCTTGCGGCATCCGCACTCGCGCGCAGCCGCGAGCGTGGCGCGAATCTCGGTGGGATGATGACCATAATCATCGATCACACTCACTCCCGCCGCGGTTCCGCGTAGCTGAAAACGTCGGTCCACACCTGCGAAGCCTGCAAGAGCGGAATGAATCTGCTCCACGGGGACGTCAAGACCAACTCCCACCGCAATTGCGGCAGTCGCATTCAGGATGTTGTGTACACCGGGCACATGAAGCTCGAAGGTCCCCAGAGTCTCTCCCCGGTAGGTTACGTGAAAATGGCTGACGCAAGATTTCTCTGGCTTAGGGTTGGACTTACCTAGTTTGACTTGAAAGTCCGAACCGCGACGCGTGCCGTAGGTCACCAACCTTCGCTGAATTTGAGGAAAAAGGCGGCGCAGGAGTGGATCGTCATTGCAAGCCACCACCATGCCATAGAACGGTAAACGATCCATGAAGTCGAGGAAAGCCCGCTTCACATCCTTCATGCTGCGATAGCAGTCCATGTGCTCGCGGTCGATGTTGGTGACCACGGCCAGGATTGGGGAAAGCTTTAAGAATGACCGATCGCTTTCATCGGCCTCAGCGACAAGATACTGCGACTTACCCAGGCGCGCATTCGAGCCCATGGCGTCCACTCGACCGCCAACCACCACAGTGGGGTCAAGTCCGCCAGCCGCCAGCACGGCCGCTACCATGGAGGTGGTTGTCGTCTTGCCATGCATACCGGCGATGGCGATGCCGTACTTCAGGCGCATCAGTTCGGCCAGCATCTCGGCGCGCTTGATTACGGGAATGTGAAGAGCACGCGCTTCCGCGATCTCCGGATTATCGGGTGGCACGGCGGAACTGGCTACCACGACTTCGGCGCCGGCGACATTTTGCGGCTGATGACCTTCAAAAATGGTCGCTCCCAAAGTGGCCAGTCGTTGTGTGATTACCGAACTCTTCAGGTCGGAGCCGGAAATCTTGTATCCCAGATTGAGCAGCACTTCGGCGATGCCGCTCATGCCGATGCCGCCGATACCTACGAAATGTATGCGTTGTATTTTGGCAAACATGAATTAAGGTCCAGGCTGCGGATCGGCCACTTGGTTGGTCTCTTCTATTCCTGCCAACCGTGCCGCCAGTTCCGCGATATCTCTTGCAGCGTTGGGATGCGATAGCTTCCGCGCGGCATCACCCATTCTCCGCAGACGTCCGGGATCTTTGAGCAACGAACTCACGGTTTCGACCAGCCACACCATATCGAGCTTGGTTTCTTCCAGCAAAATTGCCGCCCCGGCCCGCTCCAGTGCCTGGGCATTGACCCGCTGATGATCATCCGCGGCGCGCGGAAAGGGAACAAAGATAGCTGGCTTCCCTGCCGCGGTTATTTCTGCCACCGTGCTGGCGCCCGAACGGCACACCAGCAAATCTGCGCGCGCAAAGAAAGCTGGCATGTCGTTGATGAACGGATATACTTCGGCCGACGCGGATGTGCGCTGGTACGCGGCTTGCGCGTCATTATAATCGCGCTGGCCGGTCTGATGAATGATGTGGATGTCCGGCACTTGTTTCAGCAACTCAGGCAAACACTGAATGATTGCTTGATTGATGGCATGTGCGCCCTGGCTTCCACCAAATACGAGCAGTGTCGGCTTTGAGTTTCCTGTAATTGAGGCGATTTCAAAAAAGGCTTGCCGGACTGGCACACCAGTAACCACGGAACGCCGGAATCGCTCTTTCGTCTCCTCGAAGTGCACGGCCGCTCCGGAAACCCAGGGACCGATCAGGCGATTGGCAAGGCCCGGCACTACGTTGGGTTCAAATGCCAGAGTCGGGATGCGCATGCGGGTGGCGGCGAGCATGGCGGGGCCGGAAGCGTATCCGCCGACGCCGATCACTACGTCGGGACGAAAGTCAGAAAGGATTCGTCGCGATTCCCACACTGATCGTGGCAAATCGAAAATAGTTTTTATGCGTTTCGTCAGAGTTACGTTTTTCAGCGCGCCGACTTCAATCAGTCGCAGCGGGAAGCCGGCGGCGGGTACAAGGCGGTTCTCAATACCTCTCGAGGTGCCGATAAATAGGACTTCAGCTTGGTATTGCTTTTGAAGTTCTTGTGCGATGGCTAGGGCCGGGATGACGTGTCCGCCAGTTCCGCCTCCTGCCAAGATGGCCCGCATGGAAGGAATATAAACTAATGCGGAAGTGCGGGGGCGCGCCTCCCGAGAGTTAGCGGGCTGCGCTCGCTGAACAGCCGAGTCGGCTGTTCTACGTTTAGCCTTGCTGCGTCCGTCAGTCTGCTTGCTTGCTGATGTTCAGCAGCACACCTACGCAGGCCAGCGTGACAAACAAGGATGAGCCTCCATAAGAAATGAAGGGTAGGGGAATGCCTTTGGTGGGCATCAATCCCAGAACCACGCTGATGTTAATAAAGGCTTGCACCACCACCATGCTGGTAATCCCGACCACCAGGAAGCGACCAAACATATCCTGAGTCCGCAGGGCCGTACGAATACCACGCCAGAGGAATATGGCGAACAGCACCACTATCAACAGTGAGCCGACCAGTCCTAACTCCTCGGCGGTTACCGCAAAGATGAAATCGGTGTGCGGCTCGGGAAGATAAAAAAGTTTCTGTTTCCCTTCCATGAGGCCAAGTCCGGTGATCCCTCCTGTACTCACCGCGATCAGCGACTGAATAATGTGGAAACCACGGCCTTGCGGATCGGAATAGGGATCGAGGAACGCCAGAATACGGTCCCGGCGATAGGCTACATGGAAGATCAAAAAATAAAGCGGCAACAAGGATGCGCCAAATGCATACCCGAGGTAGCGCAAATCGAGACCGCCGACGAATAGCATGCAGATTGTGATTGCGGCACAAGCGATGGCAGTTCCCAAGTCAGGCTCAAGGATGATTAATCCGAGAAAAACCAAAGTTGGAATTACCGCGGGCAGCAGCGTAGTTCGTAAGTCGTTCATGGACTTGGTGCGGCTCTCAAGGAAATAAGCCAGGAACAGAATGAGCGCCGGCTTGGCTAACTCCGATGGCTGAAGAGAAAATCCGCCCCAGTGAATCCAGCGATGGGTGTTGTGGGCCCGATCCAGGAAAAACACCGAGATGAGCATCACCATGCTTGTGCCCAGCAGCAAGAACACTGCTGCGGGATTCTTGTAGCGACGATAATCAACCTTCATCGCAACTGCCATGGCTACCACTCCCGCAACTGACCAGGCCAGCTGCCGCAACAGAAATGTGTAGCCCGATCCGTAACGCTCTTTGGCGATCACGGCCGAGGCGCTGAATACCATCACCAGGCCGATGAAGACTAATAACAGAGCGACCGTGAACAGCCAGCCATCGACACTAACGCGCTTTGCCATGCAGAGGAATCATTTCAACACGGAGAGACAAAGAGGCCGAGAAGTTTCTTTGCCAATCACTGGCAGGCATTTGACTACTTTGGTTCCGGCTTGGGCGGCTTTGTCAGCGCGAAGGTAATTTCATCTCTTCTACAAGGGCCCGGACCAGTTGTTTGAATGCGCGTCCGCGTTCTTCGTAATTCTGGAACTGGTCGAAGCTGGCACAGGCGGGGGCGAGGAGGACAACGTCTCCCGCTTCGGCTGTGGCTGCAATCCGCTTGACGGCGACGTCCAGCGTTTCGGCATGGACGATTTCCGCCGAACTCTCGATCTGTGACGCAATCTTTTCCGCCGCCGCCCCGATGGTGTATACGCGCTTCGCTCGCTGGCGCAGAATATCTTTGAGCACGCTGTAGTCACTCCCCTTGTCCTTGCCTCCAAGAATGATATGGATGTTTGCCGGAAAAGACTCCAGCGCCTTGATGGTGGCGTCCACGTTCGTAGCTTTGGAGTCGTTGTAGTACTCCACGCCGCGGATGGTGGCTACATATTCCAGCCGGTGCTCCACCGCCTTGAAGTCTCGGACGGCCCGGCGCATCGCGTCAGGTTTGCACCCCATGATGGCGCCAACGCAGATCGCGGCTAGAACATTTTCGAGATTGTGTGTTCCCTTAAGCGGGAGTTCGGAGATCGGCATGATTTCACTCTGCGTCTTGGTATCGCGGAAGACAATTCCGCCATCTCGCGTGCATGTCCCTTGATTCACTCCTTTCTTGCGGCTGAACCAGAAAACTCTCGCTTGTGTTCTGTCTGAAAGGTCCGCGCAAGTTGGATCATCAGCGTTCAGTACCGCGAAATCGCTTTCCTGTTGATTTTCAAAAATGCGCGCCTTGGTATCGACGTAGGCCGCGAAGGTGCGATGACGATCGAGATGATCGGGGGTTATGTTCAGCACCACAGCGACTTTAGGACGGAAGGTCTGTATAGTTTCAAGCTGGAAGCTGGAAACTTCGAGCACAGCGATGGTGTCCGGTGTTGCCCCTTCTACCAGCGAAATCGCGGGGGGTCCGATATTGCCGCCAACTATCGTGGGATACCCACCTGCGCCGATAATTTCCCCAGCCAGCGTCGTTGTGGTCGTCTTGCCATTGGATCCCGTGATAGCGACGATGGTGCCAGGAAAGAACTGGGCAGCCAATTCGATTTCGCCGATAACGGTTTCGCCCAGCGCGCGAGCCTGAATCAACGGCGGCGCATCTACAGGTACCCCAGGACTGACCACAATTAGATCTTGCCCGTGAAAGGTCCGCTCGCCATGCCCTCCGGTCTCAACGGCAATGCCGGCGTCCAGCAGGACGGGAATGCTTTCGCTTAACTGGTCTTCAGATTTCGCGTCGGAGACAGTGACGTGCGCTCCCTTCGCTTTCAAAAAGAGGGCGGACGCAACTCCTGACTTGCCGAGTCCTACGACGAGCACGCGTTTGTTATGAAGATCCATTTTTGATTTTTGATTGTTGATTGAAACGCCGAGCTCTTCGCACTTAATAATCAACAATCAATAATCAACAATCAACAATTAGTTCATCTCAGCTTCAGTGTGGTCAGCGCGAATAATGCAAATACCAGGGAGGCGATCCAGAAGCGCACGATGATCTTAGATTCCGACCAGCCCAGCAGCTCAAAATGATGGTGCAGGGGCGCCATCTTGAAAATGCGTTTCTTGCGTAACTTGAAAGACGCCACTTGCAAGATCACGGAAACTGCCTCGATGACAAATATTCCTCCGATAAAGGGCAGCAGTAATTCCTGTTTGATCATGACGGCCACAGTGCCAATTGCGCCGCCGAGGGCGAGGGATCCAACATCGCCCATAAAAACTTCGGCGGGATGTGCGTTGTACCAGAGAAAGCCGATCGATGCCCCGACCATGGCGCCGCAGAAAATCGTCAACTCCCCCACCTGTGGCATACGCTCCAATTCCAGGTAGGTAGCAAAGGTAGCGTGACCGCTGACATAGGTCAGCACCGCCAACGCCCCAGCCGCAATCACTGTGCAACCGATGGCCAGTCCATCCAGGCCGTCCGTGAGATTCACGGCGTTGCTGGAAAACACAATGACCAACACTACGAATACGACAAAGGGAAGAAACGCCAGGAACCAAAGATGGGGATGGTGTTCCAGACTCTGAATGACCAGGTCCGGCTGAAACTGCTTGATGAAAGGCACAAGCAGCCTGGTGGAATAAAGGCCGGCCGTTTGCATTGCGATCAGGGATACAGCAATCAGGGCGCTGGTGGCGACCTGGTAACCGAGCTTAGCCCTCGCGGTCAATCCCAAATTGCGCCGGTGCACCACCTTGGTGTAGTCGTCAGCGAATCCGATCGCGGCAAATGCGCAGGTGGACACGACCGCAATCCACACGAATCGATTGGTCAGGTCTGCCCACAACAAGGTGGGGATAACGATCGAAATCGCAATCAACAGACCGCCCATGGTAGGCGTACCGGCTTTTTTCTGATGAGCCTTCGGGCCTTCTTCGCGGATGTATTGGCCGATCTGAAACTCGCGCAGGCGATTGATGACCAGCGGTCCGATGATCAGAGCTGTGAACAGAGCAGTGAGGCTGGCAAAGGCAGTGCGGAAAGTCAGGTAGCGAAAGATGCGGAATGGGGGGAAATAGTGGAACAGCTTCTCATACAACAGCCAATAGAGCAATCCGCCTCCGTGCCGACTTCGGTTATCGTCTCCGTCCACCGGCCGCCGTCGCCCGGTGCGATTTCCAAGTTTCCAGTGCGCGTTCCAGCTTCACACCACGCGACGCCTTCAGCAGAACAAGATCGCCATCGCGGGTTTCGCGCGCTAGCCAGTCTCCTGCCTCCTCCGGCGTGGCCACAAACTCAGCGCGCATTCCAGATGCACTTGCACCCTCGACCATTTCCTGAGCCAGGCCGCGCACCCCTACCAGCAAATCAATTCTCTTTTCTCCCATGTACTGGCCCACGCGGCGATGTAGGTCTTCACCGGCTGGCCCCAGCTCCAGCATTTCGCCCGCGACCACAATTCGGCGCGACGCAGGCATGGCTGCGAGTGCGTCCACCATGGCTTCGAGGGCTTTCGGATTCGAATTGTAACAATCGTTGATGACGGTAATGTTATCCAGTTGGACGACCTCTCCACGTTTGTCCGGCGGGGCGAGAGAAGCCAGCGCGCCGGCTGCCTGGGAGGGAGTCAAGCCCCGGTCCAGTCCTACCGCAACTGCCGCCAGCGCGTTATGGATGTTGTGCGTCCCCACCAAGGGCAAAGTAGCGTTCTCTCTACAGCCACCAGCTATCACGTCGAAGGTCGACCCGCCTGCGCCGAGTGTTTTGATATGTTCTGCGCGTACATCCGCCGTCGGACCTAGGCCGTAGGTGACTACTTTGCCTTTAAAGTCGCGACCAAACTGTGAAACATATTCGTCATCAGCATTGAGTACCGCGGTTCCCCCAGCAGGCAAGGATTCGATCAGTTCGTATTTCGCCCGCGCGATATCGGACACCGATTTGAAAAATTCCAGGTGGACGGGTGCAACATTGGTCACTACACCAATTTCGGGGTGGGCGATTTTTGCCAGTGCCGCAATCTCGCCGGGATGGGACATGCCCATCTCGATCACCGCCGTTTCCTGTCCCGGCTCGAGTTTCAGCAGCATCAAGGGCAGCCCGAAATGATTGTTGAAGTTGCCTTCCGATTTCAGCACTCGATAGCGCGTGGAGAGCACATGTGCGATGGCTTCCTTGGTGGTGGTCTTACCGGCGGATCCAGTCACGCCCACGAGCGGCTTGCCCCACAAGCGTCGAACCGCGGTGGCCAGAGTCTGCAATGCAACCAGAGTGTCAGCCACGGGCACCAGTCGTGCTTTCGTCGAGTAGCGCGTGAGCTGGTCCTTGCGAACGACAGCCGCCACAGCTCCTTTTTGCAATGCCTGCTCCACGAAGTCATGTCCATCCATGCGCTCGCCCTTGACCGCAAAGAAGAGTTCATCGGGCTGAACGGTGCGCGAATCGATGGAGTATCCCTGCGCCATAGTCTGGGGATCACACTCACCGGTGGAAGAGAGGAACTCGGCAACTCTTGCCAGTGGGAGCTTCATCGATTTCTTCCAGCAGCGGCATTGGCGGCTTCGCAGTCATATCCCGCCTCGCGCAAGATACGCTGGGCGACCTCCACGTCGTCGAAAGGAATCGAACCTTTTTGCGTCACCTGGACCTTTTCATGACCCTTGCCTGCTATGAGGACGATATCTCTCGGCCTGGCTTCGCGGATTGCTAGACCGATGGCGGCCTTTCGATCTGGCTCCATCTTGTATTTGACCCCGGAACGCTGCAATCCGACTAGTGCATCATTGATGATGGCCAGCGGATCCTCGCTACGTGGATTGTCTGAAGTCAGCACCACGAAGTCGCTACCCTGGCCCGCGGCCTCCCCCATCAGCGGCCGTTTGGCACGGTCGCGGTCACCACCGCATCCGAAAAGCGTGATTACTCGCCCCTTCTGGCCTGCCTGCTGTGCGAACTCTCGGGCCAGAGCAGTCAGATTGCGGAGGGCATCGTCCGTGTGTGCGTAATCCACGACCACCGTGAACGGCTGATCGCACTCTACACGTTCGAACCTACCCGGTACATGGGTGAGAGAGGCAATCCCTTTGGCGATCGCCTCAGACTTACAGCCACGCGCGTAGGCTGCACCCGCTGCCGCCAAGATGTTATAGACATTCACTTTGCCGATCAGAGGCGAAAACACCGGAATCGTATCCTTTGGTGTCACCAGATCAAACCGGGTGCCACGCGGGGTGATGTCAATTTTCTGGCTGCAGAAATCTCCCTGGGCCAGGCCGTAAGTAAGGGCCTGGGAACTACACCTCTTGCTGACCTTGAAGAGCTTCTGACCGTATTCATCGTCGGTGTTCAGGACCGCAGCGCGTGGGGCCTCCGTGCCACAGCCCTCGAACAAGATTCGCTTCGAGGCAAAATATTCATCCATGGTGTGGTGATAATCGAGATGATCGCGTGTCAGATTAGTGAATACACCCACATCGAATGGAATCCCGTATACCCGCTGCTGCGCCAGAGCATGAGAGGAAACTTCCATCACCGCCTCAGTCGCGCCATGGCCATACGCTTCCGCAAGCATGCGATTCAGTTCAAGGGCCTCGGGCGTGGTGTGCGGGGCGGGCAGGACTTTTCCCGCCACGTGATATTCAATAGTTCCTATCAGGGCATTCTTGCGGCCGCTGGCTGCGAGAATCGCTTCCACCAGAAACGTGGTTGTGCTCTTTCCATTCGTTCCTGTGATGCCGGTTACGGCAAGTCGTTCCGCAGGTCGCTTGTAAAAGTTGGAGCTCAGTCGAGCTAAAGCACGGCGGCCATGGGATACCTGTGCCCAAGCCACGCCGTGGCGAGGTTTCTCGGTGTCGGAGTCAGTAACAATGGCGACGGCGCCTGCCGCGATCGCTTTATCGATGAACTGATTACCATCACTGGATTCTCCTCGCATGGCAACGAAGAGGTACCCCTGTTTGACTCGACGCGAGTCGTAATCTAACCCACTGATGCCAGGATTCCCGCTCTGTGAGAGAACTTCCGCACCATGCAGGAGTTCGAGGAAAGTCATTGATTTGATTCTATTTCACTCGGCCAGTCGTGAGGTCGCCTCACCGCCCAAAGCGCACCGTCACCCGGGATCCTGCAGGAATATGTGATCCCGCTACCGGCGATTGTTCTCGAGCTAGTCCACTGCCCACCGCCTCCAGATCCAGGCCGTTCTCTTCTGCCAATTCGATGGCGCTGCGAACACTCTTGCCCACAAACGAAGGCACCACGATGCCTCCCTGTTCCACGTCCAGCACAACCGTGCCGCTCGAGCGAAGACGCTCAGGAACCGTAACCGTCTGCTTTACGTCCACCGTTGCCGTTTGCTTGCGTTCCCAGTTCGTCGAAACTTCAGGATCGCGAGTACGCAAGGCGGCCTGAACCACTGAACTGGCGGCAATCTCAGGCGAGGGTTTGGACGGAATGGTGCGCGCTGGAGGCGCTGGATCCACCCTGGTATTATCGGCAACCTCCAGCGCGGATCCCAAGTGATCCGGCGAGCTTTCTGCCAGGTCATCCTCTTTGGTATTGCGCTGCGCCAACAGTACCTGGCGACTCGCGGGCAACTCGACGTCATGCGGAACGTGCAGGTATTCCAGGACCTGCTGCGCCACTCGTTGAAAAACCGGCGCAGAGACCTGCCCGCCTTGATGCAATCCCACGGGAGAATCCAATATGACTGCTACTGTGATTGCGGGATTGTTGATCGGGGCGAAACCAGCGAATGAAGCTACGTACTTGGTGTGTGAGTAGGTCCCGGTTGTCGGGTCCACTTTTTGTGCTGTGCCCGTCTTGCCGGCGGATGAATACCCTTCCAGAATCGCTTTGACCCCGGTGCCCTCAAGCACGACGCCCTGCATCATCTGTTTCATCTGAGCCGCCGTGAGCGGAGAAATTACGCGGCGTGCGGCACCAGGATGGAATACCACAGTTTGCGGCGTGCGCCGGGGCTCGGTTGTTGCAGCCACGATACGGGGCGCCACCCACAGGCCGTCGTTAGCGATAGTCGAAATCAGCCCCACCAATTGCAGCGGTGTGATGCCGATTTCCTGGCCCATGGATATCGCGCCGATCGAAACTTTTGACCAGCGGCTCACGGGCTTGGTCAAGCCCCGAGTTTCGCCCGGCAATTCAATCCCGGTTTGCTGTCCGAAACCAAAATCGCGAATGTATTTGTAAAAACGGTCCTCGCCCAGTCGCAACGCAATCTTAATCGCCCCCACGTCGCTCGATTTCGCCAGGATGCCCGAAACCGTCAGCAGTCCGTGGGGCTTGCTGTCGTGAATTCGCATCCCGTTGATCACGATCGATCCCATCTGGCAGTCGAACATTTCGGTGGGGCGAGTCAGCTTTTCCTCGAGTGCCGCTGAGATGGTTACGACTTTGAAAGTCGAGCCCGGTTCATAGACATCGCTGACCGCGTGATCTTTCAGTCTCTCAGGCGTAACTTGCCGGGAAAGATTGGGGTTGAAGGTGGGGCGGTTTGCCAATGCAAGGATTTCTCCGGTGTGCGGGTTTTGCACCACAATCGTGCCCGCCACGGAATGAGTTTCCGCCATCGCAGTTTCCAACTCACGTTCGGCGATGTATTGGACTTTCTCGTCAACCGTCAACACCACGTTTTCGCCTGGATCGGGCTGCTTCTCGACGCTGCCAAACCACTTGCGGCGCGCGTCTACGGAGATCAGCATCCGGCCGGGCTTCCCGCGCAGCCGGTCGTCATACTCGCGTTCAATGCCACTCAGCCCTTCGTCGTCCATACCGACGTAGCCCAGGACCTGGGCGGCTAATTCCCGCTTGGGATAAAAACGTTTGGATTCTTTCTGGAAATAAATGCCGCGCAGATTCAGCGATCGGATGCGCTCGGCTGTCTCGGCATCCGCCTTGCGCGCGACCCAGCAGAACGTTCGGGCAGCTTTGCATTTGGCGAGGAGTTCGCGAGGATCTGTCTTTGTGATTCGTCCGATGAGCGAAACCGTTCCCGCAAGGTCGGGCATTTCTGTGGGAACCGCAAAGGCGGAGTCGACGGAAATGGACATAGCCAGTTCGCGTCCCGCACGGTCATAAATTACGCCGCGCTTGGCGGCAACTTCCGTGGTGCGCTGTTGCTGGTGTTGGGCGCGTTGCTCAAAATCTCCGTAACGAAAGACTTGCAGATAGACCAATCGCAGGCAGATGACGCAACACCAAAAGAAGAAGATCGCGCCCAGCAGGTAAAGCCTGGTGTTGATGCTGTTGCGAGGTGCACTGGCCGCCAAGTTTGCCACCCTCGAATTCGATCTTAGAAAAAGGTGGCGGCCCGCTCTTTCAGCAGAGGCCGCCAGTGATCAGCCGGCTATTGAGCCGGTTAGACGGGCCCTATGCCCGCCCCCTAAAATCATTTATCGCGCCGAAACTACCGAGATCGCTGCGACGCTCGCCAGTACCGGTGTTTCGCCATCCGGCAAAGCCGTATCCATGCGGATTACCTGTCCGGCCTGCGGCGACTGCATGCCAAGTTTTTTGGCCAGCGTGTCGATGCGCTCGGGATCGCGCAGCGAAGCTTCTTCCAGTCGCAGCGCGCGGTTCATCTCCGCCAATCCATCTCGCTGGGTTTTCAGCGACTCAATCTTGTATCCGTATTCGATGGCCGTGAAATGCTGCCAGGCATAGGTCATCACCAGCAGAAACAGGCAACACAGCGCGATGCCGAACTGCTTCATCTCGCGGCTATGCTGGGGATCTTCGACTTTGACCAGGCGTGAGTTGTCGATACCCTTGGTGAAGTAAATTTCCGGTGTGCCCGTCCAGCAAGGACGACGCCCGCTACTTTGAACTGCTGTGGCCGCTGCTGCCATTTATGCCACCCCGATTAAATTGGCGTCCATTGCTGCAAGTTCATAAGGTGCGACGGAGCACCAGCTGTGCATTTCGGCTGAGTCCATTTGCGGATCGGCATGCCGTTCTGCACGCTCTACCGTCGCCATCAGTTCATCAATCAGTCTGCCTGTAAACATCACCCACCTCCGATTCGGCCTTTAGCCTTGCTCAAACTCTTTCCGCCGCTCTCAATTTCGCACTGCGCGAACGCGGATTGCGATCAATCTCTTCCTCTCCGGGAGTCACTGGCTTTTTGACCAGCAACCGGTAGTGCCCTTGCTTTACCCGTTCGCGGAAGGCATCTTTGACGATGCGGTCCTCCAGCGAGTGAAAACTGATGATTACCAGCCGTCCTCCCGGTTTCAGCACCTGCGGGGCGGCGTTCAGCAGGGCCCGCAGATCGTCCAGTTCACGGTTTACGAATATTCGGAGAGCTTGAAAAGTTTTCGTCGCGGGATGAATCCTTCGTTCTGCCTGATTCATTGGCCGGGCCGCGGCCGCTATGACTTCCGCGAGTTGCACGGTAGTGCGTATCGGCCGCGACCGGACAATGGCTCTGGCGATTCTCCGCGACCTCCTTTCGTCACCGAATTCGTAAATCACATCGGCAAGCTCACGCTCGTCGAAGTGGTTTACCACTTGTTCGGCGGTGAGCTCGGCTTGCGGATTCATTCGCATGTCGAGAGCTCCTTCCGCCTGAAAACTGAAACCTCGCGTGGCATCTTGTAGCTGCAAACTGCTCATACCCAGGTCGGCTAGAATCCCGTCGATCGTCGCGGGTCGTTGGTCGTTTACGAGTTCCGCAAACGATCCATGTTGCAACGTGACCTGCGGCCAATCCCTGGTTGCCGGCGAGACGCCGGCGCTACCTAGCTTTGCGCGCGCGATTTCTAGCGCTGCGGGGTCTTTATCGAAGCCAATCAAACGTCCCGCGGCGCCTAGGCGTTTTGCGATTTCGTAGCTGTGCCCGCCCAGCCCCACGGTAGCGTCGATATAGGTCCCGTTGCGCTTGATATCTAGAAAGTCGATCGCTTCTTTTAAAAGAACTGGAACATGGCCAACTTCCCTGCCGCCATGCCCATCCCGCTCGGGGATGTCTTTCCCAAACCTTGCGCCCACTAAATACCCAGATCGTCGAGCGTCTTTTCATCCTCAGACGTGAACGGCTGCTCCTCGATCTCCTGGCGGAAAGCTTCCAGGTTCCTAACTATTAGGAAGGTCAGATTGCCCAGCACCGCCACTTCGCCCTTGATCTGCGCGCTGTCCCTTACCAGTTGCGGGATCAGCAGCCGCCCCTGACCGTCCATCTCGACCATCTGTCCGTAGTAGTTGACCCGGTCGAGAAACTTTTTCTTCGTAGGATTGAAGGTGGAGAGCCCCGCCAGCTTCTGCTCGATCCGTTCCCATTCCTCGAAGGGATATACTTGTGCAACCTTTCCATCCAAGCTGGTGATGTAAAATTGCGTGCCGTACTTCTCATCGATCACGCGCTTGAATTCCGCGGGGACCTTGAGCCGTCCCTTTTCGTCGACGCGGGTTGGGTGATTGCCGCGAAACATGTGTTCTGCCCCTTACGGGGGTCGAAAGTCTTTTAGCGGTTACCGCTACGACAGCGAGGGAGGTCAAAACATTCAAAATGCCGGTCGTTTCTGGTTCGTTGGGGCTGTTTTTCGGGGTGTCAGTCTCAAATCCCACTGGCGCCTCTCGGATTTTCAATCCTGCCCTCGACCGGTATGTCTGAACCACTTTGTACCACTTTTGTCCACATCTTACGCCGAAGTGGTTTGTTGTCAATATGAAAATTAAAGGTCCTTGCGTGACGAAAGTGCTGGATGGGCAAAGCGCGAGAAGTTGTGGCTAACTTAGTTGGTGACCACTACAGGTTGGGTTTTTAAATCAGGTTCTCTGGCCAGGTTCTCTGGCCAGGTTCTCTGGTTTTCCGGCACCCCGCCGTGGTACCGTGTTGAATCAGTTGTGGAAATCCGGGTCTTTTCTTACTTCGAGGGCTCGACTACGACCGCAGTTCCATAGGCCAAGACCTCAGTGACGCCCTGCATGACCTCGGTTGCGTCGTAGCGGGCTCCGACCACCGCATTGCCTCCCAGTTCGGCGGCGTGCTGCAGCATCAAATCGAAAGCTTCAGACCGCGTCTTCTCGCAGAGATTGGTCAGCAGGGTTATGTTTCCGCCCAGGATAGTCTGCAGGCCGGCTCCAATCGTGCCGAAGATGGAACGCGAGCGCACCACGATGCCCCGCACCACTCCCAAGGTCCGGAGCACGCGGAATCCATCGATTTCGAATTGGGTGGTGACCATGTTATGCGCCACCATTCTTCCTGATGCACCGTAGCCTGTGGCCATGGAGTTTTCCTTTCCTCGATTGCTTCAGCCTCGGCTCTTGGGTGAAGCCGCATCGGCACTTTATTCCAACTCCGCCGTAATAACAAATTCTTGCTCTTGCGGATCGTAGCGAAGGTGAAGAAGATTGGGCTTGCAACAGACCTGGCAGTCTTCCACATAGGTCTGAGTGCGCCCGGCGGATTCGTCAATGGTCGTATGGTTCCACTCGCCGCAGCCGCCGCACTGGAATACCGATTCCATGGCGCAATTGTATTTTTAATTCGCAATCCGGATGGCTAATTTCATGAACAATTTGGAAATTGGAAATCGGCAATTGAAGGTCGCCTCTATAATGCTAGCTCGCTTGGAGGATCCATGATCTCTCGACGCCGCATTCTGAAGTTAGGCACGGCCGCCGCTGGTGCTGCTTTAGCGACTCCGGTTACGGCGGCTACTTCGGAAAACAACTGCACGGCACTGCCGCCATCGATTGCCAGCTTGACATCCATGAAGGACCAGGCCAAACCGATTACGACTGAGGAACGGGGTGAGCGGCAGGAGAAGGCCCGTCGATTAATGGCTGATAACAAATTGGACGCCATCCTGTTGACGGAGGGAACTTCACTAACTTATTTCAGCGGCATCCATTGGGGAGGCAGTGAGCGCCTATTTGCCATGGTGCTGCCCGTGAAGGGAAACGTTTTCTATGTATGCCCGGCATTTGAGGAGGGTCGAGCCCGCGAGCAGATAGCCAAAGCTCCGGGCGCCGAACAAGCGGATGTTCGCATATGGCAGGAGGATGGAAGTCCATATCAGCGGGTGGCGCAAGGATTGAACGATCGCGGCCTCAGCACCGGAACCCTAGGCATGGAAGAAACCGTGCGCTTCGTTTTCAGCCAAGGTATCGGCAAGGCTTCGCCACAGATGAAAATTGCCAGCGCCACTCCAGTCACAGCCGGTTGCCGGATGATAAAGAGCAATCACGAAGTGGAGCTGATGCGGCTGGCTGCGAAGGTCACGCTGACCGCGTATGAAGCCGCATACCATGCCTTGAATCCAGGAATGACCAAGCCTCAATTGGAAGAAATGGTCGAAGCTGCGCACACTCGGCTGGGATTCTCAGGCAGCGCGGACGCGCAAGTGGGCGAATATTCCGCGTTCCCGCACGGATCGATCACTCCGCAGGTAATTCGCGAAGGCGCCATCGTGCTGATGGACGGGGGAGGCAATGTGGAAGGCTACGCGTCCGACATAACCCGTACATTCGTGTTGGGCAAGCCTTCCGACAAGATGAAAACAGTTTTCGATATTGTGCATCGCGCTCAAACCGCCGCGCTGAAAACTGCGCGTCCTGGATTAGAGTGCCAAGCCGTGGATGCCGCAGCGAGATCCGTAATTACTGATGCAGGCTACGGGCCCGACTACAAATTCTTCACTCATCGCGTGGGCCACGGAATGGGAATGGATGTTCACGAGTGGCCTTACCTGGTGCGAGGCAATACGACGCCCATGGCAGCCAATATGACCTTCAGCGATGAGCCTGGAATTTACATTCGTAGCGAATTCGGAATTCGCCTCGAGGACGATATGCACATCACGGAAAACGGCGCGGAATTGGTCACGCCACAAAGCCCATCACTCGAGCACCCATTCGGGAAGTAAATCGAGGAATTGCCTATCAATGTGACATTTCATCCGGTCCGTTCGGCTGTCGTCCTACTCTTGGGACTTCCACTTGTGATGTTGCTCGCTGGTGGAGTTGCAGCCATCACAGCTCATCACGACTTTAGCCGGAACATCTTTCGCGGTCTACGATGGGGGCTCGGCGCAGAAGTTGCATTCGTTTTCGTCATGGCCGTCGTGGGCGCGTCGTATCAAGCGATCAGCTCGAGCCGGGAGCAGCGTCTTTATCCTCCTCCCGGAAAATTAGTGGATATCGGCGGCTACCGTCTGCACCTTTATTGTTCTGGCGAAGGCGGACCAACTGTCATTCTTGATTACGGACGCGTGGGCTCCTACCTCGACTGGTATCACGTGCAGCCACAAGTCGCGCGCTTTGCTCGAGTGTGCTCCTATGACCGCGGCGGCTATGGATGGAGCGATCCTAGTCCGAAACCGCGCCTGCCCAGCGCCATGGCCGAAGAGTTGTACACCCTGCTCACCAAGGCGGGAGAAAAACCGCCCTATGTGCTGGTGGGTCATTCATTCGGCGGCTTCGATGTGTTGATGTATGCGCACAAGTATCGGGACGAGGTCGCTGGAATCGTTCTGGTGGACGGTTCCCATCCCGACCAGCGCTTGCCTTTTCATTGGCGGGATAAACTTTGGCTTCGCATGATGCAGGTCACCGCTCCGTTCGGCTTGCCTCGCTGTCGTCGATGGTGTGGAGGGGGTCCAGCGGAGAATGCTTCAACCAGAACCGCGATTTTCTGCCGCTCTCATGTTTACCGGACAGATTATGACCAGTGGGCGGCATTTCCCAAGGGCGCGGAGGAAGTGCGCAGGTTGGGCGCACTTGGGGATCTTCCACTGCACGTGGTTTCGCGCGATCCGGATCGGAAACCGAGTTCCGACGATCCAACGTTCTCTACCCGAGAGCGGCACTGGCTCAAGCTGCAACAAGAATTACTACAACTCTCCAGTAATGCGACTCACACCATCGCGGCAGGCAGCGGGCATGACGTAATGACGGACAGGCCGGACGTTGTTGTGCAGGCGATTCGGCAGACAATGGAGAAAGCACGTAAGCGCTGGTTGGGATCGTTCTAAGGAACTACACATCCGGGGGACTACACATCCGGCACTGGCGGGCATCCCGGAAAATCCGGCAGATATTTGTTGCCAATGTAGCCTAGATATTTGATCCCAATTTCGCTGGTAAAAAATCCGTCAGCGGTCAGGTTGCGCAGAAATGCGAAGAACGCTACGCCTTGGGCGAGGCTTGGATCTTTCAGTGCGTTGGCCCGATAAGCAATCGCGTCGAGGATTTCTTTCTGTTGCGGCGCAGCACAATCGAGATAGGGCTTTCCGTACCGATCTGTGCAGGTAGCATCCAGCCACATTAATCCGCCGCCTAGCTTCAACTGGTAATCCGAATTCTCGCTGGTGAGAAGATCGACGAACTCGGGAGCGCCCGCTTCGAGCGCGCCACCCGTGTCTCCTTCCGGAGGAATGATCGTCTGGCACAAAGATTGCAAAGTCTTATATTGCCGCGGCCGAAAGAATTTCGGAGTGTAACTTCCGCCGGGAGTTGCGGCTTTTTCAGCGTCTACCAGATGGTGGGCGTATTCGGCGGCCTGCGTTGGAATCACACGCAGCACCGAGCCTGCCATGGCTCCCATCGTCAATGACTTCAGGATGTCGCGCCGTGATACGGATTTCAGGCCCATGTTTGCCTTTCTATAAGTTGCCCTTCTTCGCCTCGCTCAATAGATATTCCGAAGCTCGCCACGAGAGTGCAAGAATAGTGAGGGTCGGATTCTTATCCGCATTACTCACAAATGCCGCGCCATCGGTGACAAAAAGATTTTTCACATCGTGGGCCTGACAATACTTGTTCTGCACCGACGTCTTGGGATTGCTTCCCATGCGTGCCGTCCCGATCTCGTGAATAATGACGCCGCCATCGGCAATCCCATAAGGACGCGGTCCGTCCGCAGTAGCCGAGCTCAGAAACGTCCCGCCGCCGGCTTCGACGATGGAGCGAAAAGTTTCCTGCATATCCTTCGCCATCTTGATTTCGTTATCGCTCCATTGCCAGTGGAAGCGCAGGACCGGAATGCCCCACTGATCGACCGTGTCCGGATCGATATCGCAGTAACAGTGCTCGTTGGGAATCATCTCGCCACGGCCTTCGAAGCCGATAAATGTTCCGTACATGCTGCGGCACTTCTGTTTCAGACTCGCGCCGTAGCCTTCGAACTCATCGCATACACCGTCAAACTCGCCCACACCTGGCATCGACCGGCCCCCATAGACTTCTATGTGATATCCGCGCAGAAAATCATTCTTGCGATCGAACTTCCACCACGGAACATAAACATGCATGCCGCCGACTCCGTCATGATTGTGCGGCGGAACTTTTTCCAGCTGAGGGAAATATCCGGTCCCTGAACTTCCGACGGTGTCAGTAAGATATCTTCCCACCACGCCAGATGAATTTGCCAGACCATCTGGAAAAGACGCCGAGCGCGAATTCAGCAGCAAGCGGGCGGACTCGCAGGCGCTGGCCGCAAGCACGAAAGCTTTGGCGTTCACACGCTTTTCTTCGCGCGAGTTCTTGTCAATGTAGTCGACAGCTTCGGCCTTGCCGTTCTTGCCCATCACGATTTCGCGCGCCATTGCGTTCGTGATGAGCGTGAGTCTGCCGGTGGCTTGCGCGGGCGGAATCATGACCTGGCTGGAGCTGAAATTCGAAGCCGTAACGCATCCCCGGCCACACTGAGCGCAATAGTGGCACGCCGGACGACCATTCAGCGGCTTGGTAAGGATTGCCATGCGCGACGGGATGCAAAGTACTTTTGCCTTGGCGCATGCTTTCTGAACCAATGTTTCCGTGCAGCGCGGTTTCGGAGGCGGCATGAATACGCCGTCGGGTGCGCTAGGAATGTTTTCCTTGCTGCCGAAAACCCCGATATAAGATTCGACCTTATCGTAATAAGGAGCGATTTCTTCGTAGGTGATCGGCCAGTCGTCTCCCATTCCATCCGTGGAACGAGATTTGAAATCGACGGGCGCGAAGCGGAGAGCGATTCGTCCCCAATGATTGGTGCGGCCACCGACAATGCGCGAGCGAAACCAGCGAAAGCGCGATCCAGGGGCCGAAGTGTAAGGCTCACCTTCAATTTCCCAGGCGCCATTGGGCGCCATGAACTCGCTATTTAACTCGCCCCTGAGTTTGCCGCCCACCCCCACCCCACGATGCGGAAGTTGGTAGGGCCATGCGAACATCTTGAAATCTTTCTCAGGATTCAGTCGCGGACCGGCTTCCAGCATGACTACGTTCAGCCCGCCGTCAGTGAGAACCTTTGCGGCTGCGCCTCCCGCAGCGCCAGATCCAATAATGCAGACGTCATACGCCTTAGCTGAACGGCTCACTTGCGCCATTTATGGTCTCCCGGAAATGAGCAGGTAAAAAAGCTTTAACGCGACAGTTCGTGTCTGAAGAACATTTCTAGAAACGAAGGCTCGCCAAATAGTCGTAGCTCTTTTTAATACTCTCCAGCGGTTTTTTAGGATTGTCATGTTCGACGAAGTAATGTTTTATGCCAGCTTTGTCTGACTGGGCGAAAATTTTCTTCCAGTCGATGATCCCACTTCCGACTTCTGTCATATCTTTCATCGAGCTGCCAAAATCCTGTGCGCCGCCTGCGGTCACGGGCGGGACTCTCTTCACATCCTTGACGTGGACCAGCGGGAAGCGTCCCGGGTAGCGGTCGAAATATTTAAGTGGATCCTGGCCGCCGACGGTGATCCAGCACAGGTCCAGTTCCATCTTGACGAGGTTGGGATCACACTCGGTGAGCAGAAGGTCATAGGGTAATTTTCCGTTCACTAGCAGAAACTCAAACCAATGGTTGTGATAGGCGAACTGAATGCCCGCTTTCTTGCAGGCTTCACCGGCACGATTAAAAGTTTCCGCCGCGTGTTTCCATCCGTCCGGTTGCTTACGAATCTCTTCCTCAATCCACGGGTTCACAAGGTATTCATGGCCAACAACTTTGGCCGCCTCGATAACTTCCGGAAATTTCTCGCCCAGGCTTTTGTAATCGATGTGAGCGGAAGGGGCTGTCAGGCCGCGCCGATCCACGGCGGCGCGCACGTCCTTGGGCGAATGATCGAAATATCCGGCGAATTCCACTTCTTTGTATCCGATGGCCGCAACTTTCGCCAGTGTGCCATCGAAGTCTTGCTTCATCAGGTCGCGCACCGTATAGAGCTGCAACCCAATTTTGTCAATCTTGTGATCGTCGGCGGCGAATGCCAGGCGGCGCGTGAGCAGGGTAGCGGCGGTCATCGTACCCAGAAAAGTTCGTCGGTCCATTTAGAGTTCTCCTCGCTTCATTTGATTGACAGCGTAATCGCAGGCGCGAGCGGTCAGAGCCATGTAGGTCAATGATGGGTTAACGCAAGACGAAGACGCCATGCACGCACCATCCGTAACGAACAAGTTCTTCGCGTCATGCGCCTGGTTGTGCGCGTTCAGCACGGACGTTTTGGGATCTCGTCCCATGCGGGCAGTTCCCATTTCGTGAATGGTGAGTCCAGGCGCATTGTCTTCCACGAAGGGTTCGATCTCATGTGCGCCCGCGGCTGACAGCATTTCTGCGGCCGTAATCGACATGTCCTTCAGCAATGCGTGCTCATTGTCACGCCACTGAGCATGGATTTTGAGAACCGGAACGCCCCACGCGTCTACTCTTTGTTTATCCAGTTCAATAAAGTTGGCATGATTCGGCAAGCATTCACCGAAACCGTAAAAATCAAAATTCCACGGACCGGGAGTCTTCAACTTCTGTTTGAAATCCGCTCCGAAACCAGGCATATCCATGCCGCGTGCCCAAGTCTGTCGCCACCCTCCTCCCTGGAAACCGTATCCGCGAACAAAGGATGGATGTTTTTGCTTTACGTTGCGAAATCGGGGGACATAAATTCCGTTGGGACGATTTCCCAGAGTCGTGCGATCTTCATTGCCAGGAATCCGTCCTCTCGCTCCGCCGCCCATGCAATGATCCATTAGGTTGTGTCCTAGCTCTCCACTGGAATTGGCAAGGCCATTGGGAAACTCAGTGGAAGTCGAGTTCAAGAGAATTCGCGCCGATTCGAGCGCGGAAGCGCACAGGAAAACAACGCGTCCCCGGAACTGTGTCGCCTGGTGAGTCTGTCCATCGATCACGCGCACGCCGGAGACTTTTCTACTTTTGGGATCAAAGATGAGGCTGTGTACGACGCTGTAAGGCCGGAGTGTCAACTTCCCAGTCGCTTGCGCAGCCGGCAGAGTGGAATTCAGGCTGCTGAAATAGGACCGTGTGATACAACCACGCGAGCAAGGGCCACAGTAGTGACATGCCGCGCGTCCGCGATGGGCCTGAGTCAAAATCGCGCAGCGCCCGATGGTCATAACGCGCTCGCCGGGAAAATAGTTGGCGACGGCATCCTTTACCACTAATTCCGCGCAGCTCATTTCCATCGGCGGCAAAAACCTGCTGTCCGGTAATTGCGGGAGCCCTTCGGCCTGGCCGCTGATGCCTACGAAATCCTCGACATAGTCGTACCACGGTGCGATATCCTGATAGCGAATGGGCCAGTCAATGCCCACGTTCTCCCGCAGGTTCGCTTCGAAGTCCAAATCACTCCAGCGATAGGTTTGCCGGCCCCATATGATCGACCGACCGCCAACTTGTCGTCCGCGGATCCACAAGAATGGTCTGTCGGGATCCATCGTGTAAGGATTTTCTTTATCATTGACGAAAAATTTGCTGTTCCACTCGTCCATTCCGGTGCACGTCTGCTGGACCGACTGATCGATGCTTACTTGCTTGCGCTCGCTCATGCCGCGAAAACGTCTTTCCCACGCGGGAACATGCTCCACATAATCTTTCTCCGGTGTGATGGGCCTTCCAGCTTCGAGAACCAGCGTTTCCAAACCCTTTTCGCAGAGTTCTTTGGCCGCCCAACCGCCGGTCATACCGGAGCCCACAACTATGGCGTCATATGTTTTCGTTGACATGATTTATTTCGAGGCCTCGGCTGACAAAGGGGCGCATCCGGCGTGGCGAGCAGGAATAATTTCTTCGTGCAATTCCTGCACGAATCCAATCTCTGAGGTGTAATAACCGATCAACGTAAGTTGTTTGATCATGGGGAAAAACAACTGCTTTTCCGCAAGCCGCGTGGTGAGCGCAATGTTCCTTGCGCGGCGTCTCCCTGTCGATGCCAATTTCACTTGTGACTCTTCATCCAGATCGTTGAGAATCTGAATCTGCTGTTTCTCGGAACAGTCTACAAAGTCTTTGCTGAACGAGCTCTGACTGCGCCGATCGACATCCGCCAGGCCCGTCAGGAATGTGGATTTTTGTTCCTGGTCATACCATTCTGCGACAATCAAATCGATGAATTCATTTACCCGCCCAGCCTTGGCCCCTGGGGTGTCGGTTTGCGGAATAATCAATTCACTGATAGTCACCACGGTCGCGTTTTGGTGGGCATCGAGGGCCTTGAGCGCCGCTGTCTGAGGAAGTTGCTGGTGCACTTCCTGGAACAGCGAAAATGCGTCGCGGGAAACAAGCGGCAAAGTGGCAGCGGAAGCAAGCAGTCTCAGGGCTTCACGTCGTTGCATGCTTTATCCTCAATGACATCGGTGGGCAGATTATCCCGTCAACGGACACTGGTCAATATCAGAATTTTTCACGGCAATGCGCTTACCGAGCGCAACGCCAGCTCCCGCGCACCACGAAGACTCGTGACGACATCTCCCGTCGGTTCAAATTCCATGGCCGCGTAGCGGTCATACTTCAGTTCCGCCAGTTTGCGGAAAATGTTCATGTAATTGATCTCGCCCGTCCCAGGCTCATGACGTCCTGGCACATCTGCGATATGCACTAGCCCCACTTCATTGATGTTTGTTTCCAGTTTCTTGATTAAATTTCCTTCGGAAATCTGCTCGTGAAAGAAGTCGTACAAAAACTTCACGTGCGGATTGTCCACTTTTCTAATGATTTCGAACCCTTCGGCCACTGATGTCAGGTAGTATTTCGGATTTTCTTCCTGATCAATATTTTCCAGTAACAACGTGACGTTCTGCTTCGCGGCCAGGTCGGCAGCCCGTTTCAGAGCCTCGATACACGCTTCGTGGTGCGCATCACGGGAAACACCCTCAACCCGATTGCCGGAAAGAACAATCACTGCCGAACACTCCAGCTTGTGGGCGACTGGGAAGAAATTCTGCAAATCTGTCAGGAATGCATCGCGCCCTCCAGGATCAGCAATTCCCTTCCAAACGCCGGCAGTGGCATCGAAAGTGATGCCCAGGGAGCGTTTCTTATTGTTCATCCGCCGGAAATCTTCGTCCGACCATTTTAAGAACTCATTGACCAGTTCCACAGCACCATAGCCTGCTTCTGCGACTTTCTCCAGCCGTTGCTCGAACGGGAGTTGCTTGTTAACCGTCCACAGCATGACAGACAGCTTGAAAGGTACGGTTGGCTTCACATCCGCGGCGGCATCCAAAACAGAATTCGCTGGAAGTGCCATCGAGAAAGCAGCCCCGGCAGCAGTTTTGGCAAACTCGCGACGGTTCATTAATTCAAGCTCGTGGTGTTCAGACGTCAACTCTGCAGTTTACGGCGACTCAAGCCGTGCCCAGCAATTCGCTGCGCACATTCTTGAGCACGTACATCGCCCGCTCCACGCCTACTTCACCGGGTAGAATCGGGTCTTCGTTCTCGATGCTGAGAATCCCCTGGTAGCCGACCTCCATGTAGGTGCGAACAATCTCTTCCCAGGTATTCGCGCTGTGCCCGTATCCAACCGCACGAAAAGTTTCCGAGGCCTCCGCCAGGCCCTTGGTGTCAAATGCGAAGTTCAGGACACCGTACTTGGCAACGTTGTCCTTGAACGTGACTGTGTCCTTCATGTGCGCGTGGAACAGGGCGTTGTTTTTGGCCAGTAATCGAATGACTTCCAGTGGATCACAGCCCTGCCAGAACAGATGGCTCAGATCACAGTTGGCCCCGAGTTCTTCGCCTACTGCTTCACGGAGCTTGAGCAGCGTCATCGGGTTGTACACCACGAAACCGGGATGCATCTCGAGTGCCAGCTTGTGGACTCCGTGATCGCGCGCGAATTTAGCGGCCTGCTTCCAATACGGAATGACTCTTTCCTTCCACTGCCAATCGAGAATTTGCGCATATTCGGGAGGCCAGCGATAGGTCGCCCAGTTGGGCATGGTGTCTGTTGGATTACCTCCCGGGCATCCCGAAAATCCGACGATGACGTCCACTCCGAGACGTTCCGCCAGTTGGACGGTGCGCCGGAATATCTCTGCATCGCGCTCGGCAATCTTTGGGTCGGGATGAACGGGATTACCGTGACAACTGAGCACAGCCACTTGAATGTTGCAGTCTTCAAACTTCTTTTTCCACGACCGCAGCTTGGCGTTATCGGTGAGTAATTCCTGGACCGGGCAATGAGGAGTGCCGGGGTAGCCCCCAGTGCCCATCTCCACAGCTTCAATTCCCAAGGCGGAGATTTTTTCGATCATCTGATCCAGAGACAGATGGTTAAAGACCGGATCAAAAACGCCGATGGGAATCTTCCGGGCGGCAGCCATGGAATTGGAACTCGAATCACGCTCGGCCGGGCTGAGCAATGCGGATGCGTCTCGCGGCGCCGTCACTGCCGCCGCGAACAATCCCCCCGTGGTGGTCATGAAATTTCTGCGGCTGCGGGAGTATGACCCGGAGTTTTGGTCCATGTATATCCCTCGGCAGATCAGGTGATCTCGAAGATCAAGTGGTCCCGGCGGAGTCTGCCGAAACCGTCTTCTGGTTGCGGCAGCATTATACGCAGGGAAACGTGAACATGGCTGGAAAACCCTTAGTCTGCGGCTGAAGCGGCCTGCCCGACTCCGGCTTTTAGATCGGCTGCCAGCAAGCGATGAAACAAATGCTCTCCAGCCTCACGTCGTACGGAAAGTCGCCCCGCTCGGTAAGCGCGTGATTTCAGGCCTTGCTGTACGGCCTCGCAGATACCGAGGTCTTCCTCCTGCACTCGAGCTCCTACGGCTACGCTTTGCTGGTTGTATTCGGCATGAGCCTCGTCGATCTCCGCGAAATAGAAATCGAAAATCACCCGGCAATGATCCACATCCATGGGCAAGACGAGGTTCGTATCCATGTAGCCCTCGTAGTGATTGATCATCAGATTGGGATAATGCCAAAAATACCAAGCGCGATCACCCCTCCGGGTCGTCGCCGTGGCCGCATCTTCCGTTCCCGACACCATCGGACTGGATTGCAGGCAATAGCGGTCTTCGTTCTCAATGGTGTATTGCTTGTAATCCAAGACGCTGTTCAAGCCTTTATGCAGATGAGGAACGTGGTAGCCCCCATCCAAGTAATTGTCGACGAAAACTTTCCAGTTGCAATGAATGTCATACACTCTGCGATCGAAGTAATGCAGCTTGCGCAATCCCAGAGGCGCCACGCGTTTCACCAGTCCGCCTAGAAAATCTTTCAGTGACATGGCTTGAGGATCCAAGTTGACGAACGCGAAACCTTCCCAGATGTCCGCCTTCACCGGCATTAGACCATTCTTCTGGCGGTCGAAATTCTTCACACCCTCAAATTCCGGCATGCCTTTCAGCGCGCCGTCGAGACCGTAGTTCCAGCCGTGATAGGGGCAGTGAAGAATTGAAGCCTGCCCACAAGGTTCGGTCAAAACCGCGGCAGCATGGTGGCGGCAGACATTAAAAAATCCACGAAGAACGTTATCGTTGCCGCGCACAACCACAATCGGCTCGCCAGCGACGCTGGCAGTGACAAATTGGCCGGGCTTTTCGAGCTGGTCCACGCGTCCGACCATTTGCCAGCTCTTGCTAAAAACAGTCTTGGACTCCAGCTCCGCAATCCGCGAATCTACATACCATGGCGCGGGGATAGTGGAGGCTTCCGGGAGTGCCGCCCTCTCGTTGTAGCTCGCGAGGATTTGGTTCAACGACTCCGGCATGATCAAACCTTGTGAGGACAATCAACTATACCCAAAGATGTTGCCGATTTCATGTGTGCTGGTTTTAAAAAAGGGCTGGCAGGGAGCCAGCCCCAAGTGCCACGTGAGAGAGGGGATTATCGACTGGCAGAGCCGCAGAACTACCGCTCCGCCAAAGCTTGAATTCTAGATCGAGATCCCGGGACCGATCATTTCGAACGGGCCAGCAGCGGCTACCCGTTCAGATTGCTAGAAAAATAGGACAGACGGCGAATTCAATTGTCACGTAAATGTCAATTTTTTGTTAAGGAGACGGGGCTCACGGATGAGGGTATGCGGGGCTATCTGGCGCCGGCGGATCATAGTCGCGGCCGTACTTGTTCTTGTGAGACTGCACAACATCGGTTCTAGCCAGACGCAATACCCCCAAGGCTAGATTTTCTTCTGAAACAGTTATCTCTCTGGTCATGGAGTTCAAAGTTTCGGCCAATGCCGCCTCATACCAGACGCGAAGCGTATAACGACCTGCTGGAACATCACGAATTGTGATCTCTCCTCGCGCGTCTGAAGTGGCATAGTAAGGAGTCTGAACAGCGATCACCACCGCGCTCATCTCAGGGTGGATATTGCAAAAAATGTATGACACTCCGGGCTTATCAAAGCGCACATCCCGAGTAGTTCCGGCTTCATACAGACCGAGGTCGAAACGTTTACCCTCGAAAAGCGAGAATACATTGTGGAAGAAAGGGTCGCGGTTGGGAAACTCCACCAGCGAGCCAACCGGTACCACGAGTACGTGAGGCTCGAAACTCTTGTTTTTCTGCACCAAACGTAATCGCGGCGAAGTTTTCGCAGGCAACGAAGCCGGCACACCACCTTCGACCGGAGTCAACCAGAACACAATATTCTCCGTCTCGTGTGCGTGAGTTACCTTCCCTGCGCCGTCTTCCCATGCTACCCGGGCGGTCACCGTGGCCGCCTGCGCGCAACAGAAAGCGGTACAGGCGAGCACAGCGCTCAGCCATCGCAGATGTAGATTTGTTTTCGCGGTCAAAATAAAATCCCCATCATCAGATTGACCTGCTCCGCGCTATGGCTGTCACGATCGATCTCAAATGTACGAAGGTGGCGGAATTCGCTGGAGAAAAGTAGATTCGAACGCGGTCGATAGATGAAATTCACCAGCGAACTGCGGTTCTGCACTAGCGTAGGATCGAGATAGCTTTGACTCGCATAAAAGGCGCGTACATCTTCTGCAAACGGACTATCCATACCAAACGCTCCGTTGAACTCCAGCTTGGCAGTAGCTTTGAACTTTATCTGTGACCATCCGCCAATCGAATCGAGAGGGCGAACCCGGGTCGCCGGATCAAAGGGATTGCCACTAAATAAGACGCTCCGCCCGATTCCCCCGCCCAAACCGCCCACCGCCACTCCGCGATAAAACTCTCCCGCGAGACTTACCCGCCGCGCCAATGGAATTTCCCAGTCTGCCATACCGGCCCAGCCATCCACGTGGCGGTTTAACCACCACTCCTGGCGACTGTAGTAGGCGCCTGTTCCAAACCGCAACGGCTGACCGAAGATATTTCGCGACCACGCCACACGAAACGCATAAGCCGGCTGACTCGATCGTTCTCCGGCCTGGGGCACTCGGTCGAAGGACGAAATTGGCGGATCACCTGTGACATTATCGAGAATTCCCCCCTGCAACAATAGGTTCTGCCCGTTGGAAAGGTCGAACCGATGTTCGATACGTACCTGCGGGATCCACCCCCACAGATTGCCCGCGTAGCCGAAAGTAGGCACCGCCAGAGAGGCAAATGACGTCGGCGAAAGCGGTGAAAAAAAAGCGTTATCCTGTCCGGCCACGATTGAGGTGTGATCCCAATCCATACGCAGGTTTGCGATACGCAATCGGAACAATCCGAAACTGGAACCATTCAGGGTATTGGGGAATCCTCCGGACAAATCGAACTGCACAGTTCCCGTTGTTTTCGCGCCCATCAACCGTGGGCCGAAGACCTCCAATCCCAGTTGGGACTGTCGCAGGCTTGCGCCAGTCGCTCCCCTGGAATTAAAAGGTGTGGGCTCGGGCACATAGTTGGGAAAATCGAAATTGTCTGTCGTTCCGTGGTTGCTGAACAGGTTCAAGAGCACAATGCCTGAGAGCCGTACACGATACTTTGAAGCGCTTTCGACCTTAGTCTGGTACTGGTCATCGACCTTACCGGACAAAAGCTGAGATGACTCTTCTAGCGAAGAGACTCGCTGTGTCAATGATTCTGCTTGCTTGGCTGAATCGGTCTCACTTTCCTTGGTGGCAACTGGTGTGGAACCCGGTTGCGCCGAGGCCACTGTGGACTGCAATTGATTGCGAGTGGCTTGAAGTTCGCGACGCAATTCTCCCGTTTCGGCACGGTATTGCGCGGCTTCGGAGCGCACTTCGGCTACGGCCGCGCGCAGCTCACGCACTTGTTCCTGGAGCTGGTGAACGGTGGCGGCCATGGCTTCGCTTTGTGATTCTGCGGGAGGGCTCGCGTCTTCGCTCTGCGCATAAATAGTTCCAGCCAGTAAAAGCAGAACAGCACTGCTGGACTTCCGAATCCAATCAGGCAAACCATTCCCATGCTTCACAATTCGCCTCCGGGAAAAAGACTCTGGAAGTAGCCCGCCGATACAGTTCGTGAACCTGCGGGGAAGTCGAAACTGGGCCCACAGCCCCGGCTCCGACGGGGAAATCCTACTCCGATTGAACCTGCTTTGTCCTCGCCATGAGCGGCGGCGCTGGCTTGGCTTCTCGACCAGGGAGAGTGGTAGTTTCGGAAGCTGCGGCCAATGGAAGCAGCACCCTGAAAACCGTCCCGGCCACGGAGGTCTTCTCTACGGTCACGTCACCCCCATGATCCTGAACGATTTTCTGCACCACGGTCAGACCCAGTCCGGTACCGTTTTCTTTGCCATAGCTGACAAACGGCTCGAACAGCTTGCCTTGAACCGGCTCGGGAATGCCACGTCCGTTATCGCAGACTCGAATTTCGACTCCGCCCGAAACTTCGCGTAACTCGACTTCAATCTCACCTGCTTGCGACGCCACCGCTTCACAGGCGTTCAGCAGCAGGTTATAGAGTGCGCGCTCCAGTTTTTTGGGATCAAACCAGCCAGTGCTGTTTCCTTGCTGGGTCATGGCAATCCGAACATGATGAAATTCAGGGTGCGAGTGTATGGTTTGCACGGCGTGTTCGACCGTGTCTTTCACGTTGGCATAAGTTAGCCGCAAAGACTCCCGGGTACGAGAAAACTCCAGAAGCGAGTCGATCAGGTCGGTCATCTGATTCACTGCGACGCGAACTTCCTGATAGAGTTCCTCGCGTTGCTCGGTGGACAACCGGCTCTCACAGAGAAACTCGGCATTGGCGACGATCGCGGCCAGAGAATGCCGGAGATCATGAGAAATAGAGCTTGCCATGCGCCCAATGGTGGCCAATCGCTCCGCCTCCAGCAACTCCTGCTGAGTTTTCAGCAGACTGTCGCGCATGCCCTTGAAGGCCCGAGTGACCTCGGCAACCTCGTCGCTTCCCCGAGCGTCCAGCGAATATCGGAAATCGCCAACTTCCAGAGCACGTACCCCGGCAACCAAGCTTCCCAGTGGCCGGGTGAAGGTGTGCGAGATGAAAAACACGAGTGCGCTGCCTCCTAGGACGGCAGCTAATCCCAGGGCCAGCAGGAGCCGATTCAGACTGTCGAGAAACGCGGTTGCCTGGTCGTAGGACTTGAGCACCGTCAAACGGACGGAAGGTGTCTTGCTGGTTGCCAATTCCAATGAAGTGCCCAGAAAACGCTCGTCGCCAAGTTGAACCTCTTGCGGTTCGGAAAGCCCGGACGCGGTGCGAAGAGTGTGCTGACGAGTCAACTCCGCCTCTTGAAAAGGGCTGAGAGTGGTACGGACGATGCTGTCACCGTAGTAAAACGCGACCTGGCTGGCGGCAATCCGGCTCACCTGAGAGGCAACCCTGTCGTCAATTTCATAGCCGACCACCAGAAAACCAAGCAACCGGTTTTCCGCCGCCGTGCCAAAGTAGATGGGCTTGAGAAATACTTCGTACAGGTGCTGCCCGCCGAACCACCAGTGTTGCGGACCTTCCTGATTCAGTGAAGAACTTAGCGACTGCTGGGCCATATCATGGCTCAGACCAGGCGATGCGGTGTGCAGTGCAACCACCTTTCCGGTGCGGTCCGCCAGAACGAACAGGTCGCTGCCCGCCAGCCGCCACAAGTGATCCGCGGCATCTTGAATCGTAGCCTCATGGCGAGTGGTCATGAGCGCCCGCAAATCGGGCAGATCGGCCATTAATGCAGCGGAATGGGTCAGCGTAAGTTCGCGTTCACGTTGAAAACTCTGGAAGGTGCCGACGGAATTGTGCAGGTCAGAAAAAAGTCCTCTTTTCACCTGCGACTGCACGCTACGGCGTACCAGAAGAAGGCTGGTACAGGTGAGTCCTGCGGAAATCAGCAGCATGGACAGCAGAAACTTTGTGCGCATCCGGAGTTTCACCATCGCTGTCCCTGCCTCACTCGCTAGGGTCGCCCGCTGCTGCTGTTAGCGTACAAATTTGTAGCCCATACCGTGCACTGTCCGGAAATGCACAGGATTTGCGGGATCTTTCTCCAGCTTCTGCCGCAGCTTCAGAATGTGATTGTCCACGGTTCGAGTGGAAGGGTAATTTTGATATCCCCAGACTTCGTTCAGCAATTCATCACGTGTAATCACTCGCTCGGCATTCTGTACCAGGAATTTCAAAGTCTTGAACTCCTGGGCAGTCAGTCCAACAGGTTGGCCGTCGCGTATGACTTCCATTTTGGTGAAGTCTGCCGAGATACCATCGAAGGAGACTACTTCGCTCATGCCCGTCCGCACTGTCCGCCGCAAGGCCGCCCGTACACGAGCCAACAGTTCTCGCGGACTGAACGGCTTGGTCACATAATCGTCAGCGCCCAACTCCAGCAGCAAAACCTTGTCCGAAACATCGGTAGCGGCGCTTAAAACGATGATGGGGAGTGCCGGCGCTTGCTGTTTGATTTCCCGGCAAACGTCTCGCCCCGACATGACCGGCAGACGCAAATCCAGCACAATGGCAGCAGGTGTCGCGGAACGAAAAGCTTCGAGGGCTGATTTTCCGTCGGCGCTGATCTCAACTGAAAAGCCCTCGGCTTCAAATAGTCGTTTCAGTGCCTTCTGCACCGCGCGATCATCTTCCACAACCAGAATTCGTTCCATGCTGACCGCTTTCGGACCAGGGTGTAGATAATCTCCGCGAGCCGCAACCGGGCCCTGCGGAGGGGTGGACGCCAAGCTGGCTTCTCTGATCATATGTGCTCCCAATTTCCCGGCCCCAGGCAGGAATACTGCTAATCAAGCTTACTACTACTCTTTATGGAGGGCGTATCTTGCCTGATTGTTGACAATCTTTTTACAAGCTGCCGACCCTTGCGGGGATGGATCTGGCTAACTTCTGTCCATTCGGTAGGACCACGCGACCTCTCCCGACCGTTCTTGCTCGGCCTTAGTTTCCAATTGAAGGCTCTCGACTAAATGATGACTTGGCGCCAGCGTACAGACTGGGTCAGTCGCGCTGGCCTCGCCGGTGAGCAGGAAGGCCTGACAGCGGCAACCGCCAAAGTCTAGTGTCCGGCGTTCGCAACTGCGACAGGGCTCTGGCATCCACTGCTCGCCCCGAAACCGCTGGAAGGCTGCTGAATCTTTCCAGATCGATTCCAATGGATGCCCGCGCACATTATCGAACTGCATGCCAGGAATGACTGCCGCCGCGTGACAAGGTAGAACCTCGCCGGCCGGATTTATAAGCATGAGGCTGCGGCCCCATCCTCCCATGCACGCCTTCGGATAACGCGCGTAATAATCCGGTAGCACGCAATCGATTCGGATGCGTCCCGAAAGCCGCTCCTGAGCCTCTCCCACAATGCGCAAGCAGTTTTCCAGTTGGCGACACGTGGGCATGAGGGTATCCCGATTCTTCAACGCCCAACCGTAATATTGGGCATGCGCAATTTCCATGCGGTCTGGCTGGAGCCCCTCGGCAAACCCAATCATTTCTTCCAGATGGTCCAGATTTTGACGATGCACAACCAAATTCACTGTAAACGCGATGCGAAACCGTCGAACAGTTTCGGCGAGAGCAACTTTATGAGCGTGAGCCTTCGCGCCAGCGATCCAATTTGCGCTCTGTTCTCGTGAATCCTGAAAACTCAATTGGATGTGATCCAGTCCGGCGTCCACCAATGAGCCAAGCCGCGCTTCAGATAGCCCGATGCCGGATGTAATGAGGTTGGTATAGAGCCCAGCCGAATGCGCGGCCTCGACCAGCTCTTTCAAGTCCGCGCGAACCAGGGGCTCACCCCCGGTCAGGTGCACATGGAGAATCCCCAGGCGGGCGGCTTCACGCAACACCCGTATCCATTCCTCAGTTGGAAGCTCCGCCTCGGTTCCCATCATCTGCAAAGGATTAGAGCAATAGACACAATGCAGAGGACAACGGTGGGTGATCTCGGCAATCAACGCCAGTGGGTTCGAAGTCATCCGTAATCAGCGGTCAATAATCGACGACACGCTTTTTCTGTAATGCTTCCAGGAAGGTGGCAACATTCTCGCGAATCTTCGCCGTATCCGCGCTGTACCGTTCAGAAAGGGTTTCCACCATCTGCCGCAAGGTGTGTTCCCCATCGCAAAGTTCAAGTACGCTTTGACCGGTGCCCTGCAGTCGGATCATCCCCTCGGGAAGGAGGACGACCCGGTCTTCGCCCTGTTTCCCCCAGCGACAGCCGACAGCAAGGCGAGGTCGGCTGGAATCGAGAAGAGCAGGCAATCTCAGGACTCCTCAACCCGAAATGCGCCCGGCGCCGGCCAGCCCGGCTGGACGTAAGCAAAGTAAATGGCGTCCAGCTGCGCCCACAGGATGTCACACTTCGAAATCAGCGCATGAATCACCAATTCCTGCTGTGATCGAGTGACGGCGTGTTCAGTGACCCACTGTAGGGCGAATCGAGCGTCTTCCGGTGCCTGATCCAGACGGGCCTCGAAATAGTCCAGTCCGCCAGCCAGCCAGGGATAATGTTGGCGCAAGCGATCCATGCGCAGCGTGATCAGATCTCGCGAGAAGAGTTCCGTCAGCGACGACGCCACCGCCTCCAGCAGAGTGCGGTTTCGCACCAGTTCCAGATACGCATCCACGGCGTAGCGGACGCCAGGGAGCACTTCCTGACAACTTACAACGCGTTCGCGATCCAACCCCGTAGCTTCGGCTAGCCGGACCCAACGTTCGATGCCGCCTTCGTGGGACGCGTCACCATCGTGATCAAGCACTCGTTTACTCCAAGCGCGGCGAAACTCCGGGTCTTCGCTCCGGGAAAGAATGATGGCGTCTTTGATGGGAATGCGGCTCTGATAGTAGTAACGATTCAATGCCCAAGCTTGAAGCTGCCCTCGACTTAACTTCCCCTCATGCATTATGAGATGAAAGGGATGGCGATGGTGATAACGCTCGTCCCCGACCCGGCGCAGTCGCGCCCGCAACTCTTCCACTGAGAGTGCGCTGTTGGGAGCCGGAATTTCTACAGATCGAAGCGCCACCCGTCCTCCGCTATCTCCCAACCCGCAGCGCGAACCTCACGGTATTCCGGGCTGGACTCGTCCAGCATAGGATTCGTGTTATTTACGTGCACAAAAATCTTGCGCGGCCGTCGCAACGCCTTTAATTTTTGTAAACTTCCGACTTCCGCCGAGACAGGGATATGTCCCAACTCGCGCGCAGTGGCTCCGCTACCAAGAACTTTAATCAACTCGTCGTCGCTCCAGAACGTGCCGTCAAACAACAGCAGATCCACAGTCTCGAACCTTTCTAGCAAACTCCTATCTACTTCCGGAACCGCCGGAAGATAAGCCATTCGCGGACCAGAAGATACTCCCACGATCAACCCTAGGGATGCTTCCAGCGCCGACAATCCGCCTGATTGTCGGACGTACATAGGATAACGGCTGGGAAGGGAAAACGTCTCGCAATGAAGCCCTGAATCTTGCGCGGCGACGGTACTGAGGCAGAAGCACTCGCCCGGTGTGATGTCCGTCCAGACAACTTGTTGCGGCACTCGATTTAGCATCGCGAAGATATTGTTGTCTTCGCGCAAGATGCGCCGGATGGAAGCGGTGCAATAGATGCGAAGGGGTTGCAATTCGCGCAACGACAGCAGACCAGTAATCTGATCAAGATCTCCGCTGGTGAGCAGCACACCTGCAATTGGGGAGTCGCGCCCATTCTTTCGCGGATGGAGAGCCAGAGTAGCTTCGATCTGCAGGCGCAGATCAGGGGAGGCGTTCAGCAGGAACCACGACTGGCCATCATTAGTAATGGCGACCTGGGTTTGGGTACGACTCTTACCTCGGAAAGTTCCGGTGCGAAGCGCCTGGCAGTTTCGGCAGCCACAATTCCATTGCGGAAAGCCGCCACCCGCGGCCGAGCCCAGGATCTCTATACGCATTCCTACAGATTACAGTTCGGCGCTCGCGTAAGAGTTAATTTCGCAGTTTAATGCTACTTCTTCGAATTTCGGCGCTGTCCACTCCACAGGCATAGCTCCTATCCCATTCTTTTTATACCATCGCTTCACGGCTTGTCCAATTTGGTCTGGCACCAAAAAACGTTTGGTCGAGGCCGGGATCTCCAACTCCAGATCATGAGTTAAAAACCTCCCGAATCGCCGGATAGACGCGCTGGTATTTCTTGTAAGCAGCATTCATCGCTGCAACGGTGTCGCGCTCGGGGGACACTCGCTCCGCCACACGAACCACGGAAGCGCAGGCCGAATCGACCGACGGCCAGGTCTTTGCGCCCACGCCCGCCAGCACAGCGGCCCCGTAGGCCGCACCTTCTTCGGCCTCGACGATCTCGACTTCATGGCCATACACGTCCGCTTGAATCTGCCCCCATAGCCTGGAACGGGCACCGCCACCGCCCAGGCGGATGTTGCGCACGGGAACTTTCATTTCTTCGAAGATGGTGAAACTATCCCGCAGACTGAATGCCACCCCTTCCATGAAGGCGCGGATCACATGCGACCGAGTGTGCGATGCGGTAAGCCCAACCAGTGCAGCTCTGGCCTGCGGATCGAGATGAGGAGTGCGCTCCCCCATCAGGTAAGGCGTCCAAAGCAGGCCATCAGAACCCGGAGGGACGCAAGAAGCCTCTTCACTCAGACGTTCGTAAGGATCGCGGCCGTCATCGTGCCCGGCCCCGAACTGGTCACGAAACCAGCGCAGTGAGAGTCCGGCAGCCTGGGTGACGCCCATGACATGCCATCGGCCCGGGATGGCATGACAGAATGTGTGCAGCCTTCCTTTTGGATCGAGGACCGGACGATCCGTCGCCGCGAAAACTACTCCTGAAGTGCCGATGGTTGCGCTGACTGCGCCCGCTGCAACGATGCCCATTCCGACTGCACCCGCTGCCTGATCGCCCGCGCCGGCCACAACCGGCGTACCGGACTTCAAACCAGTTGCAGCCGCGCCTTCGGGTGAAATCCTTGCGCAAATGTCCGGCGACTCGAACAGCGCCGGCAGCAGCGCCGGATTGATTTCAGCCGCTTCGAGCATTTCTCGCGACCAGCGACGCTTGGCCACGTCCAGCAAGAGCGTTCCAGAAGCATCGGCCATATCGATGGCACGATCCCCGGTCATGCGAAAGCGAACGTAGTCTTTAGGCAGCATTACGGAACGAACACGCTTCCAGTTTTCCGGCTCGTTCTCCCGCATCCACAGAAACTTCGTCAGCGTGAAATTTGCTAATGCGCGATTGCAGGTAAGTTGAATAATACGGTCGGCGCCGATTTTTTCGGTTAGCTCTCTGCTCTGAGCTTCCGTACGCACGTCGCACCAGATCAAAGCAGGACGCACCACCTTATCCTTCCCGTCCAGCATGACAGCCCCGTGCATCTGGCCGGAAAAACCTACGCAAGCAATATCTTCTCCACGAAGCTTGGCCTTCTCCAATGCCTTACGAACCGCGATGCCACAAGCCCGCCACCAATCTTCTGGACGTTGTTCGGCCCAGCCAATCTTAGGAGAAGCAAACGGTTGGTGTTCTTCGGTAGCTGACGCCAGCACCGTCCCACGCTCGTTAATAATGAGCGCTCGCGTACCGCCGGTCCCGACGTCTATGCCCAGTAAATTGATAGAACTCTCCGGGAGCAGAAAACCAACGAAATCGCGTAGCAGCGTATGCTAACGGGCGCGTATAGTATCACGCACCCGGACCCGAATCGGGGTTTTCGCGCCGGCGGAGGCATCCATGGACGACCGTAAACTCGTGCTCGTTCCCATCGTCCTCGTGATCTTGTTCGGAGCAACTCTGCTGGCCCAGGAGCGTCTCCCTTATCAAGATCCCAAACTTCCAGTCGAGCAACGCGTAACTGATTTGCTGAAACGCATGACTCTCGAGGAAAAAATCGCGCAACTAGAGGGTTCATGGCAGAACCGCGACAACGTTAAAGATCCTACAGCCCTCTTTGTGGATGAAAAAGGAAACTTCCTCCCGGCACAGGCTTCGCTGTTGCTGAAAAATGGCTTGGGTGAGATGTCACGTCCGAGTGAGAAGCGCGGCCCACGCGAGATGGCAGACTTCACCAACACCCTACAAAAGTGGATGAAGGAAAACACGCGGCTGGGTATTCCCATTCTCTTCCACGAAGAATGCCTGCATGGACACGCCGCACCCAGGGGAACTTCCTTCCCACAGGCGATTGCCCTGGCCTCAACTTGGGATCCTGTGTTGGTTCGTGATGTTTTTGCTGCTACCGCGGCAGAGGTACGCGCCCGTGGCGCTCAGCAATGCCTGGCCCCAGTTCTCGACCTGGCTCGGGATCCGCGCTGGGGACGCACAGAAGAAACTTATGGCGAGGATCCTTATTTAGTGTCGCGCATTGGCGTCGCTGCGATTCAGGGTTTCCAGGGCGTCGGCCCTTTCATCGACAAAACGCACGTTGTTGCCACGGCAAAACATTTTGCCGTGCACGGCCAACCGGAAGGTGGCACCAACGTCGCGCCCGGCAACTATTCCGAACGTGTCATTCGTGAATATTTTCTAAAGCCGTTCAAAGCCGCAGTGGAAGAAGGCGGCGTGCAGAGCGTGATGCCTTCCTACAATGAAATTGACGGAGTACCTTCGCACGGCAACAAACATCTGCTGGATGACGTCCTGCGCCGGGAATGGGGATTCCCCGGAGTTGTAGTGTCCGACTATTTTGCTATTGCTGATCTGAACGTATTGCACCATATCGTTTCCAACAATGACGAAGCCGCAAAGCTGGCTCTCGAATCCGGTGTCGACGTCGAACTACCCTTCGGCAATGCCTATCACAGCCTGATTAAACAGGTCCGCGAGGGGAAAGTTTCTCAAGGTGATGTCGATCGCGCGGTTGGACGCATTCTCCGGCTGAAGTTCCTGACCGGCTTGTTCGACGACGCATCTGTCGATCCCGATTACGCGGAGAAAATCACCAACAATGCCGAACATCAGCAACTGGCACTGAAAGCCGCTCATGAGGCAATCATCCTGCTGAAGAATCAGAACAATCTGCTGCCCCTGGATCGAACGAAGTACAAGCGGATTGCGGTCATCGGTCCGAACGCGGCTGAACTCCATCTCGGCGGATACAGCGACAATCCCGGACGCGGTGTCAGCATTCTGCAAGGTATAAGAAACAAAGTTGGATCTACGGCCGAGGTGCTCTACTCCGAAGGCTGCAAAATTACCGAAACCGCCCCCGACTGGAATGCCGACAAAGTTGTGCTCGGCGATCCTGCACTCAACGCCAAACGCATCGCCGCAGCCGTGCAGGTGTCAAAGAAGGCCGATATCGTTATGCTGGTCCTCGGCGAAAATGAGCAAACTTCCCGCGAGGCCTGGGCGCCCACACACGAGGGAGATCGCGACAACCTCGATTTGCTGGGAAATCAGGACGACTTGGTTAAAGCAATTCTTGCTACCGGAAAACCCACAGCAGTTTTCCTGATTCACGGCAGACCAAATTCCGTCAACTACATCGCCGCCAACGTCCCCGCGGTCCTGGATGGTTGGTATCTTGGACAAGAGACGGGAACCGCAGTCGCCGACGTGCTCTTCGGCGATTACAACCCTGGCGGCAAGCTGCCCATCACGGTGCCGCGTACAGTTGGCCAGTTACCTGACTACTATTATCAGAAGCCTTCAGCAAAACGTGAATACTTGGGCACGAGCACACAGCCCCTCTTCCCCTTCGGCTATGGCCTCAGTTACTCCACTTTCAAGTACAGCAATCTGCGCCTCGCTCCAGACACTATCGGCCCCCAAGGACAAACCAAGATTTCAGTCGATGTCACCAACACCGGCAAATCACGTGGTGATGAAGTTGCTCAGCTCTACATCCGCGATGAGGTCAGCTCTGTGACCCGGCCAGTCAAAGAATTGCGCGGCTTTCAGCGCATCACGCTGGATCCTGGACAGAGCCATACCGTCGAGTTCATGCTAGGCCCTGAACAGCTTTCATTTCTCGACCATGACATGCATCGCGTGGTGGAACCGGGAACATTCAAGATTATGGTTGGAGGTAGCTCGGTCGACGTGATCGAGACCAAGCTGAACGTAGTCGCGAAATAAGAGAACGAAGGGTCAGCGGGAGGGCGCTTTCTTATAGACCCGTACGTAATCCACCAGCATGGTCTGCGGAAAGACCGTAGCGTTGTCAGGAGCGCCAGGCCAGTCGCCGCCAACCGCAAGGTTCAGAATCATGAAAAAGGGATGGTCGTAAACCCATTTCGTTCCCTGCGGCAGATCGGCAGGAGTTCGGGTAGCGTAAAGGTTGTTGTCCACATAAAACCGGACTAGGTTCGGCTCCCATTCCACCGCATAAAGATGATAGTCATCGGCGAAGCGTCCCTTGGCTAATGAAAACGGAGAACCGATCCCAGTCCCTCCCGAATATCCCGGACCGTGAATGGTACCGTGAACCATTGCAGGTTCCTTCCCGATGTTTTCCATGATGTCGATTTCGCCGCAGGTGGGCCATCCCACCGTGCCAATATCATTGCCCAACATCCAGAAGGCCGGCCACATTCCCTGCCCGTACGAAATCTTGATGCGTGCCTCAAAGCGGCCATACTGTTGTTCGAACTTGCCAGAGGTCTTCATCCGCGCCGAAGTGTACTTGCGCGTGACGCCATCCGTGCCAGTGTAAGTTTCCTTTAATGCGTTGATGACGAGAGAACCATTCTGGATCTGCGCGTTTTGCTGGCGGCTGGTGTAGTACTCCAGTTCATTGTTGCCCCAGCCATTGCCGCCCGTCTCCAGAGTCCATTTCGACGAATCCGGAGCGGAACCATTCGAGCCGCTGAATTCATCGCTCCAGACGAGAGTCCACGGGCTTCCAGAAGACGCAGCCGTGGTCTGACTTTGCCCACAATCAACCACCACTAGGGTGACGGCCGTCAGCAGCACGATACGCAAGAGAGAAATCTTCCACCTGCATTTCATTGAAAACCTCGCCCTCGATTCGGCACTCACTTCGGCGGCGCTATCATCTCCATGGCCCAAATCGCCGCCGGACGCATGTACATAGACGCGCGGTAATTTCCCTCAATCTCCCACGCTTCCGGCGTACGGAACCAGTAGCCCTTGGTTTCATAAGTGACGTGGTACACACCCCAGGCTGTGCGGAAGCCCTCATCTTTCATCCCTTCGCTCAGCATCAGGGCTGCCAGACCAAATGTGGTTCCCGTCCACACTTCTTTCACTTGCTCATTGGTCCTGATGATCGTGCCGTCGGCACCCATGCCGTTGACCGCGCCCATTTCCCCATTGGCAAACTTCATGACGTTGAAATCAAAAATCCGCTTCAGCGCCTTGCGTTGCATGTCATGCGGAACCAAGTCGCCGAGTCCGGTCATATTCGCGTACCACTGGCCGGCGAGTTGATCAGCCTGTATGTTGTCGCGATACTCGCTAGCCGTGTCATAGCGGAAATATTCCCCGTTCCACAGCTTCTTGACGAAACTGGCCTGACTCTTAGTGAACAGGTCGTGGTATTTGGAAACCGCGGCCGTGTCTCCCAAAGCGCGCGCGATTTCTTCAGCGGCTCGCAGTGCTCCGAGCCACAACCCGCCGCAGTAGGCGCTTTCGCCCTTCACTACCCACTCGTCGTAGGTCTGATCCGGATAGCCTTCGTTTTCGGGTACGCCGTCGCCATCGCGATCGTATTGCCGGAGATGTTCGAGCGCCTCTTGAACTGCCGGCCATGTGTAGCGCAAGAAAGCCTGATCCTTTTTTCCGGTGAAGACATAATCGCGGTAGACCATCAGAACAAACTTGCTGTTCAAATCTTTCCAGTCACTGGTGTTCTGCCAACTGAACTGGTTTGGTTGCACAAATGGATCTTCCTCAGGCACGCCGAGATCGTGCGGCACCGCTCCCTTCGCCTTGCGCACACGGAATTGCAGCGCCTGGGTATGCTGTGTCTTCCAATTCCAGAGATATTTGTCGGTCAGGTCTTGGGGAACGGTGTCAGCAAACTGGCGAAGTTCCTGTTTATCAAGCTCCGGCCAGAACTTGGCTAGAGGCATAGAACCATAGAAACGAACGTCGAGCGTCCCATA
>WNGK01000165.1_pt1 | contig 67711 bp, 64 predicted proteins | sample 5400601 | NCBI WGS metagenome assembly WNGK01 (sample SAMN13153376, study PRJNA577476) | soil metagenome | isolation source: 60 cm soil or saprolite under Garry oak tree replicate 1 | place: USA:California | collected 2016-06-15
AGCGGCACGATGAAGGTCAGGCCGGGTTCCCGGACGCCGATGACCCGTCCCAGCCGGAACAGCACGCCCCGCTCGTACTGCTTGACGATCCGGACCGAGAGCGCCAGCACGAACAGGGCCACCACAGCGACCACGATCAGGACGGTTACCAACGCGGCCATTGCCTGTTCCCTTCTTTCCCTGTCGGTGCCGGCAGGGATCAGGCGTTCCATCGTTCCGTGCCCGCGGGCCGCGCAGGTCAGTGAACGACATTTACTTGCCGAGCGCCTGGACTCTATGGTAAACAATGTTCACTGTCAAGATCATTGTTCAAAACCAGTGAACTTGGAGAGCCAGCACGCGACACCAGCCAACCAGCGCGAGGCTTCTCAAGCCCCCTGGCCGTGGGATCGCACCACTGGCCCTGGCCGAGGCGTCCTCGCACCACTGCCGGCCGCCAGGACAGGAGAAGCATGACCGCCTTCGACCAAGCGCACACAGTCACGGCCAGCGAGTCACGTGAGGGCGAAGGGGCGGGCAGCCGGTCGGCGACGCTGATCCCGAGTCGTGGGAGCGACTTCGCCGAGCTGTCGCGGCAAGTCAGGCAGGCGGGTCTGCTGGTCCGACGACCGGTGTATTACGCCCTGAAGATCGGGCTGAACACCATCCTGCTGGCCGCCGGGTGGACCGTCGTCGTCCTGCTCGGTGACTCCTGGTACCAACTGCTCGCCGCCGCCTGGCTCGCGGTCGTCTCCGCCCAGATCGCCTTCGTCGGCCACGACGCCGGCCACCGGCAGATCTTCCGCACCCGCCGACCCAACGACCTGGTCGGCCTGGCGCACGCCAACCTGCTGCTCGGCGTCAGCCACGGCTGGTGGGTCGGCAAGCACAACCGCCACCACAGCCACCCCAACCACGAGGATCGAGACCCCGACATCAACATCGGCGCGGTCGCCTTCACCACCGGGCAGGCGCGTAGCAGGCGGGGGCTCGCCAGGATGATGGCCCGCTATCAGGCCTACCTGTTCTTCCCGATGCTGCTGGGAGAGGCAGTGCACCTGCACGCCGCCAGCGTCCGGGCGCTGCTTGGCGGCACCGTCAGGCACAAGCGGGTGGAGGCCCTGTTGCTGCTGGCCCATCTCGCCGCCTACCTCACCGCCGTGCTGCTGGTGCTGTCCCCCCTGCGGGCACTGGCGTTCGTGATCGTGCAGCAGGGCCTGCTCGGCCTGTACCTGGGGTGCGCGTTTGCCCCCAACCACAAGGGGATGCCGGTGCTCACCGAGCAAGACGAGCTGGACTTTCTCCGCCGGCAGGTGCTGACCTCCCGCAACGTGCGCGGCGGCCGGCTGGTGGACTTCGCGCTCGGTGGGCTCAACTACCAGATCGAGCACCACCTGTTCCCCAGCCTGCCCCGGCCCAGCCTGCGCCACGCCCAAGGACTCGTACGGGCATTTTGCATTGAGCATGAGCTGCCGTACTGCGAGCGCACTCTCATCGGCTCCTACACCGAAGCGCTTCGCCACCTCCACACGGTCGGCACCCCACCACGCCCAACAGTCCTCGACCAACCATCCTCAGGCTGAGCGGGGGCTCGGAGCGCTGGTGCGGTCACACGCTCATCAGGCCCTGAGCTGCATCCTCAGGTCGTGGTCGGCCTTGGTTGATGGTTGCCTCGGCGACTCCCGTACGCGCGCGGACCTCGCGGACCTGACGGTCTGCGCGCGTAGCGGTCGCGGCCCAGCCGACGGGCGGCACAATCCCAGCAGGTCCTACCCACCTACCCGACCCGCTTTCCAGCAGCCCACGACCGCGACAGCAACTGAGTCGGACGACAGGATCTCGATGGGCTCGGAGTCAGGTGTCCGTGGTGGAGGCCTGTTCGACCTGCGCTCCCGGCCGGTAGCAGTCCGGTTCCAGGTAGATGACCCGCGCGGACGGCACCTTGGCCCGCACGCGCCGTTCGGCCTCGTCGATCGCCTGGGCGACCTCGACCAGCGTCAGCGCCGGGTCGAACTCGACCTTCGCCCCGACCAGCAGCTCGTCGGGACCAAGCTGCAAGGTGCGCATGTGGATCAGCCGGCGGACCATCGGGCCGTCGACGAGCGCCGCCCGGATGGCGGCCACCTCGGCCTGGCCCGCCGCCTCGCCGATGAGCAGGCTGCGCATCTCAGTCCCCAGGGTCACCGCGATGACGCCCAGGAGCAGCCCGATCGCGATGCTGCCGACCGCGTCGAAGCGGGACTGGCCGGTGACCACCGCCAGGCTCACCCCGGTCAGCGCGCAAGCCAGTCCAAGCAGCGCCCCCACGTCTTCCAGCAGGACGACTGGGAGCTCGGGGCTCTTGGAGCGGTGGATGAACGCCCACCACGACTGCCCGGCCCGCACCTTGCCGGCCTCGTGCACGGCGGTCCGCAGCGACCAGCTCTCCAGCGCGATCGCCACCAGCAGGGCCGCGAACGCCCAGGCGGGCGACTCGATCTGATGGGGGTGCCGCAGCTTCTCGTAGCCTTCGAACAGCGCGAACAGCGAGCCGACGGTGAATAGTACGACGGCGACCAGGAACGCCCAGAAGTAGCGCTCACGCCCGAAGCCGAAGGGGTGCTCGGCGGTGGGTGCTCGGCGCCCTGACCGGCCGCCGAGGGCGAGCAGGGCCTGGTTGCCGGTGTCGGCCACCGAGTGGATCGACTCGGCCAGCATCGAGGCCGCGCCGGTGAACAGGAACGCGACGAACTTGACGACCGCGATGCCGAGATTGGCCAGGAACGCGGCCAGGATCGCCCGGGTACCGCCCTCGTCCACCGCGTTCACCGCGGCCGTCCCCTGGCGACCAGACCTCCGCTGGCGATCGGGCCGCCGCGGGCGCCGTGGCCACGACGGGCTGTGGTGGCAAGCTGACGACCGTCCATGCCTCTCACCTTCCTCGACCGATGCCCCGTCAGGTATCCCCACGCTGATCCGGTACCCGACCACATTGCCGCCGTCCGCGGTTGGGGCGGTTCAGCCCCTGGGCAGGGCGTACAGGCTGATCGCCAGGAAGTGGGCGGCAACCCCCGCGATGACCAGGAGGTGGAAGACCTCGTGGTAGCCGAACACGGCCGGCACCGGGTCGGGGCGGCGCAGAGCGTACACGGCCGCTCCGGCCGAGTAGACCAGACCGCCGGCGACGATCAGCAGCCCGCCCACCACGCCGAGGTGGGCAAACAACTGCGGCATCGCCACCACCGCCACCCAGCCGAGCGCCAGGTAGACGGCCCCGCCAAGCCATCTGGGCGCCCCAGGCCAGGCCAGCTCGAGCACGACCCCGGCCACCGCCCCCACCCACACCACCGCAAGCACGGCGGTCGCCAGCGTGCCCTCGAGGACCAGCAGGCCCACCGGCGTGTAGGTCCCCGCGATGAGCAGGAAGATCATCGAATGGTCCAGCCGCCGCATGCGGCGCCGTGCCGGGCCGGTCCAGGTGACACGGTGGTAGAGGGCGCTCACCCCAAACAGGGCCGACACCGACACGGCGTACACGGCGACCGCGACCGTTGCCCTGGTGGTCGGGGCGAGCAGGACCAGCAGCGTGCCGCTGCCAAGCGAGACGAAGAAGGCGTACTGGTGGAACACTCCGCGCAGGCGGGGCTTGACCCGGACCTCGGCGCCCACCTCGGCCGGCGCCGGGGCGCCGCCGGAGGCGGTTCGCGGCAAACCATCAGACGACACAGGCACTCTCCGGCAGATTGCGCTCCAGCAAGCGTCCGGCGCACTGGTTGGGTCGACGCGACCAGCGGCCACGGACCGACCGAACGCGTGGCGTGCATCAGAGGCTATCAGCGCAGGCGTCGATGCTGCCGATCCTGGAGGGCTCCGATGCCTGCGTGCCGCCTGTGGACGCGCCCCCCGGTAGCGCCGCCTGGGGGATACGCTAACCGTATGCGCCACACCAGGCTGTACCGCGACGGGGTGCTGGAAGCCAAGGATTTCCCGGCCGCCCAGATTTCCGAGTACCTCGATGAGCCCGGCACGGTCGTGTGGCTGGACCTGTGCGAGCCTGACCGTGCCGACCTGGAGGTCATCTCCGCCGAGTTCGGGCTGCACCCCCTCGCGGTCGAAGACGCCGTCCAGCAACGTGAGCGGCCGAAGCTGGACCGCTACCAGGACCACTCGTTCCTCACCGCCTACGCCGTCAACCTCGACGCGGAGACCGGCAAGCTCACCACCAGCGAGCTGGCCGCGTTCGTCACCGGCCGAGCGCTGATCACTGTGCGCAAGGATCCTAAGTTCGACATCGAGACCGTGGTGGCCCGCTGGGATGGCTCGGCCGACCTGGCCAGCCACGGCGTCGGGTTCCTGTTGTGGGGGCTGCTCGACGTCGTCGTCGACGGGCACTTCGCCACCGTCCAGCAGCTCGACGAGGCCATCGAGGGACTGGAGGACCTGCTGTTCGACGAGCGGTCCCATGGCGGCGAGGTGCAGCGCCGCTCGTTCGAGCTGCGCAAATCGCTGGTGCTGCTGCGCCGGGTCGTGCTGCCGATGCGCGAGGTCGTCAACACCCTGCTGCGCCGCGACCTCGGCGTGGTCGACGAGGCGATGGGCCCGTACTTCCAGGACGTCTACGACCATGTGCTGCGGGCCACGGAGTGGACCGAGTCGCTGCGCGACCTGGTCTCCACCATCCTCGAGACCAATCTCACGATCCAGGGCAACCGCCTGAACTCGATCATGAAGAAGGTCACCAGCTGGGCGGCGATCATCGCGGTGCCGACCGCGGTGACTGGTTTCTACGGCATGAACGTGCCCTTTCCGGGGTTCAGCCAGCACGCTGGGTTCGTGACCTCGGTCGCGCTGGTCGTCGTCTTGTCCGGGAGCCTGTATCTGCTCTTCAAACGCCTCGACTGGCTCTGAACCCAGCGGCAGCCCAAGCCGAGCCGCCTGCTGTTCGGTACCACCGTCGTTCCCGGCGAGTGACCCGAGCGGCTCCTGGCGCTCCACCCGGACCGGTGCGGCTACCCACTGGTCGCGAGCTCTCTGGGTCGGGTCCCGGCCGGCGGCGCCCTGGGCGAACCGGGCTGCTGCCAGCGCGTCCTGCTCGCCGGCCAGGACGAACGCGGCCGAGGCGACGGCGAACCCGAGCAGCCCGCCGATGAGGACCGGACGGGCGCCGAGGCGGTCGGCCAGCTCGCCGGGGCCGGCGTTGCAGGGGGGTGCCGCCGGCCCCGGCGGGCTCGCCGACCTCCACCGCTAGCGAGCAGGCGCCAGGCCGGCTGCGGACAGGCGGCAAGGCAACGTCGGGCGGTGGTCGATATCGTTACGTCAAGGATTGTATCTGCTGTTGCGAACTTCACCGGGACGCTGGGCTTGGGACGACGCTCCTTGGTCGGTGACCTCGCCGGTGGCGGGTCAGGGTTGGTGGACGGCCTGGTAGACGCGGTCGGCGTAGTCCTCCAGCCGCTCGGCGCAGTGCTTGAGGCGCTGCTCGGCCTCGGCAGCCGAGGGGGCGCCGAACAGGTCGCGGACCTTCAGCTCCCGGTACCAGCGGCGCAGCCGGTCCAGGCTCTGCTCCTCCTCGTCCAGCTCGGCCAGAGTGAACTTCCGCGTGCGGATCTCCTTGTCGAGCTCGGCCTCGTACTTGCCGCAGTCGGCCAGGAACTCGGCCCACTCGGCCTGGCGGGCGGCGGTGAACAGCCCTTCCAAGCGGGCGGCGTTGGCCTCGTCGCGGCCGGCCGCGTCCAGCAGCACGACCTCGCCGTCGCCGCGCTCGGCGAGGGTGACCGCACGCTCCAGTCCAGCGGTGAAGGCGGGCGTGGCCGGGACGGCCCACACGCCCTGGCCGAGCGAGAGCGCGCCGACCCGGCGGAGCTCCCGCCAGACCGCGACCCGGTGGCGGGACGGGTCGGCTGGCAGCCGAACGATCAGCACGGTCCACTGCATGGCACCTCCTCCACGGACAACCCAGGATTGTAGCTGCTGTTACGATTCATCGGTAAACGGTCATGCGGCCATCTGCCGGTAGCCCTAAGCTGGCTGGCGTCGCGAGCCGTGGCAAGGAGCACTCCATGCCGACCGTGGGGGAGACGCACCGGTGAGCGGGCTGCTCGACACCGCAGCCCGCCTGGCCAGCCCCTGGGCGTACATCGTGCTCGGGCTGCTCGCCGCTGCCGAGGCGGCCGCCTTCGTCGGGCTGGCCATCCCCGGGGAGACCGCGATGCTGCTGGGCGGGTTCCTCGCCTTCCAGGGGCGGGTGAACCTCGCTGTGATGATGGCGGCCGGGGCGGCGGGTGCGGTGGTCGGCGATTCGATCGGCTACGAGATCGGCCGCCGGTTCGGCGAGCCGCTCAAGCACAGCCGCCTGGGCCGCCGGGTCGGCCAGGACCGCTGGGCCAGGGGCGAGGCCTACCTGCGCACCAAGGGTGGGCGGGCGGTGTTCCTGGGCCGTTTCGTGGGCGTGTTGCGCGCGCTGGTGCCCGCGCTTGCCGGTATGTCCCGGATGCCCTACCGTACCTTCCTGCCCTGGAACGCCGCCGGTGGGGTCATCTGGGCCCCCGGGTTCGTGTTCCTCGGGTACCTGGCAGGCAGCTCCTACCGGCAGGTCGAGCGCATCGCCGGCCGGGCCAGCCTCCTGCTCCTCCTCCTGGTGGTGATCGTGGGCGGGGTCGTGCTGGCCGCCCGCTGGGTCGCCCGCCACCCCGACCGCCTCCGCGCCGTGGTGGACCGGCAGCTCGACCGGCCCTGGGTCGCGCGGCTGCGGGCCCGCTACCAGCGCCAGCTCGCCTTCCTGGCCGAACGGCTCCGCCCCGGCGGGGCGCTCGGCCTGTCGCTGACCGTCAGCGTGCTCGCCCTGGTCGGGGCCGGCTGGGCGTTCGGCGCGGTCCTCCAGGACGTGCTCGCCGGCGACGAGGGGGCGCTGCTGGACGGGCCGGTGCAGCGCTTCTTCCTCGCCCACCGGGAGGCCTGGCTCACCCCCCTCATGCGTGGCCTCACCGATCTCGGCAACGCCGCCGTGCTCATCGCCCTGATCCTGCTGATCGGGCTGGTGTGGTGGTGGCGCCGGCGCACCTGGCGGCCGCTGTGGCTGCTGGCCGGCGCCTACCTGGGCGCCTGGGCGCTGTCGGAGACCGTCAAGGACCTCACCCACAGGGCGCGGCCCCCGGCCGCCCAGGCGATCGGCCACTGGACCGGCTACGCCTTCCCGTCCGGCCACACCACCAAGGCCACCGCCGTCTACGGCATGCTCGCCGCCCTGCTGGCCGCCGCCACCCCCCGCTGGGGCCACAAGGTCGCGCTGTGGACCGCCGCGGCGCTGCTCGCCGGCCTGGTCGGCCTGTCGCGGCTGTATCTGGGCGCGCATTGGCTCACCGACGTGCTCGGCGCGCTCGCCCTCGGCGCGGCCTGGCTGTTTATCCTTCTCACCGCCACCCGCACCGTGGACGCCCTGCGCGCGGCACCCGGCGACGACCACCCGGCTCCACCCCACCGCCAGCCACCCAGGCAACGGGAGATCCCAGCGGAGGACGCCGCGTCGGTGGAGCCGGCGCGGCCGGCGCGACGCAACCCGGGAGATCGATAACAAGCTATCCGCTGTTCGATCATGAGACGCATTCGTGGCGCTGTTGCACCCCACTTGCAGATGCGTCAACCTATTGATTCCTAACAAGCCGCAGGAGCTGCTTGCAGCGGCATGACCCAGCAGAGGAAGGAAGCACCGCATGGCCGTCGGCACCAGCGAGCCAGCCACCTCCCGGTCTCTGCCGCGTCTGGTGGCGCTGTTCAGTCCGCGGGAATGGGCCAAGCTCGGTGGCCTGTACGGGTTCATCGCCTTGCTGCATGTGGTCGGCTGGGGGCTGTTCGTCGGGGTCGCTTCCCGGTACCCCGCCTTCGCCGGCGCCGGGGTGCTGGCCTACACCTTCGGGCTGCGCCACGCCTTCGACGCCGACCACATCTCGGCGATCGACGACACCACACGCTTCATGCTGCAGAAGGGCAAGCGGCCGCTGGGTGTTGGGTTCTTCTTCTCGCTCGGGCATTCGAGCATCGTGCTGGCGCTGTGCCTCGGACTGGCGGTCGCCGCCCAGGCGATCGAGTCACACATCGCCGACTTCCAGCGCGTCGGCGGCACCATCGGCGCCAGCGTATCGGGCGTGTTCCTGTGGCTGATCGGCATCCTGAACCTGATCGTGCTGCTGGAGATCATCAAGCTCTGGCGGCAGGTCAAGACGGGCAGCTATCACCGCGAGCATCTCGAGGAGCTGCTGCTGCAGCGGGGCCTCGTGAACCGGCTGCTCGGCGGGCGGGCGCAGCGGTTCATCAACCACTCCTGGCAGTTGTACCCGCTGGGGCTGCTGTTCGGCCTGGGCTTCGACACGGCCAGCGAGATCGGGCTGCTCGTCCTGACCGGTGGGGTGGCCACCCAGAAGGTGTCGTTCCTGGCGGTGCTGTCGCTGCCGATCCTGTTCGCCGCCGGGATGAGCCTGATGGACACCACCGACGGCGCGCTGATGTCCAAAGCCTACGGGTGGGCGTTCTCCAGCCCGTTGCGCAAGATCTGGTACAACATCACGACCACCAGCCTTTCGGTGGCGGTCGCGCTGATCATCGGGTCCATCGAGATCGTCCAGGTGCTCAGCGGCAAGCTCGGCTGGCAGGGCCCGTTCTTCACCTTCCTCAACCAGCGGCTGGACTTCGGCGTGCTGGGCTACATCATCGTCGGGATGTTCCTGGGAGCCTGGCTGGTCTCGGTCGTCCTGTGGAAGATCCGCCGGGTCGAGGACCGCTACGGCGACGCCATCACCGACGCGACCGAGGCATAGGCGGTCACTCAGGGGGCAGGGTGGCGGCTCGGGTCGCGGTCGTAGGCGCCGCTCGCGGCGGCTCGGCGCACCGCGAGCGCCTCCCCGAGCATTGTCAGCGCGTCGACCGCGACTCGCACCTTGCTGCCGTCTCGCTCATCGGCCCGGACACCGACTTCGGCCACCCGGAGACCCAGATGGCGGGCGAGGTACAGCACCTCGGCGTCGAACGCGAAGCCGTCGAGCCTGGCGCGGCCGAACACCTCCAGCGCGGCCTGACGGCGGAACCCCTTGAGTCCACACTGCGTGTCGCGAAATGGCAGGTCCAGCATGGTTCGCATGACGCGGTTGAACAGCATGCTGGCGACCTGCCGCGTGGGTGAGCTGGCCTGGACGTGCAGGTCCCGGGAGCCGATCGCGACCGGCGCGTCGGCCAACGCGGCCACGACCCGCTCCACGTCGTCAGGCCGGTACGACCCGTCGGCGTCGGTGAACACTACGAGCTCCCCCTCGGCTGCGAGCACGCCCGTCCGCACGGCGAATCCCTTGCCCCGATTGCGTTGGCAGCGGATCACCCGGACACGCGCGTCGCCAGCCGCAACGGTGCCCGCCACGTCGGCGGTGTCATCGGTAGAGCCGTCGTCGACAACGAGCACCTCGACCTCATGGGGCATCTGTGGTGGCAGGCGGCCGAGGTAGGTGCCGAGCGTGCGCGGCAGGCGCTCGGCCTCGTTGTAGCAGGGGAAGACCAGCGTCAGCGTTGCCGTGATGGTCGCCGCGGGCGCCGTCGGAGCGTTGTCAACGACGGCGCCCGCATCCTCCAGAGACGGGAGCCAGCAAGGGTGGCCGGGGGAAGCTCCACCCTTGCTGGCCGGCGCCATCGGCGTCCGTGCCATGTCTCCCGGTCTCAGCCAGTGCGCCTAGCGGCGACGTGCGGCGCGCACGGCGGCGGCGCCGATCCCGAACAGCACCAGACCCGCGACCAGCACCGGCAGCGCGTTGGTGCCGGTCCTGGGCAGCGGCCGCCTGGCGGCCACCGCGCCCAAGCCCACCGAGCTGCTCGGAGCCGAGGAGGACACGCCACCGACCGAGCTGCTCGAAGCCGAGGAGCTGGTCGTCTCGCCAGCGGTCGTGGAGGTCTCGCCCGAGGTGCTCGACGCCTCGGAGGTGGTGGTCTCCTTCTGGGTCGTGGTCGTCGGCTGCTCGGTCGTGGAGGTCTCGCCCGAGGTGCTCGACGCCTCGGAGGTGGTGGTCGTCTTTCCGGCGGTCGTGGAGGTCTCGCCCAGGGTGCTCGACGACGCCCCAGAGGTGGTCGTCTCGCCAGCGGTGGTGGTCGTCTTTCCGGCGGTCGTGGAGGTCTCGCCCAGGGTGCTCGACGACGCCCCAGAGGTGGTCGTCTCCCCGGCGGTCGTCGTCGTCTCGCCAGCGGTGGTCGTGGTGGCCGCCGCGCACTTCACCCAGAACTCCTTGTGCTTATCCTCTGTGGGAGTGCCGTTGCCGGTGTCGACGATGAGGCGGTAGTGCCCCTCGTCCAGCGTGTACGCCCCTTCCTCAGGGGAGCGTCCCTCACCGCTTGCATCGGTCTTGATGGTTCCGCTGAGGACCACCGAGCGATCACCGGTGGGCTGCCAGGACTTGATCTCGAACGTCACCGTCTGGCCGGCATCGAAGAAGAGCGCGTGCACGTGGAACGTGCAGACATGCGTCTCGTCCTTGGTGACCGGGCTTGGCTCCCCAGCCCCTTCGTGGATCTTGACGGTGCCGTTGTTGTTCTGGCCACCCGCGGCGAACGCGAGCTGGGCCACGCCGAAGGCCGCCGCCAGGACAGCCACCACGGCCAAGCCCAACAGCACCTTCATCCTCGACGTTCGAAATCTCGCCATACCCTTCCTGCCTTTCATCCCATCAGTGAAGAAACCGCCAGGATCGCTCTCACGGCGACGTAATGTCGGTTCCAAGTCCAAACAAGAGACCGCGGCAGTTGTCTCCCGCGTTACACCCACATTCAGGCCCGACGAGTTCGCCTTCAGGGGACGTCGGGGCCACCGTGCCGGTGCCACCTACAGAGCACACCAAGTGGAGGGATTGGGGAGCGTTTGCACCAAGCGGGCATATCAAAGCGACGCGGCAGGCACCGTGCAAGCGTGCTAACTCACCTGAGACGAGAGTGTGATGAACCCGTTACAAGCGCCCGAAGAGTTGTGAACGGAATCCGCCTGGACGGCGCAACCTGGCTTCATATAGCTCACAAAAGGGATGCCGTGTTTGCCTGGCATCGGCCACCGCGGTGCCAGGGTCGTCAGCGTGGGGCGGCGCTCATCCAGAACGTCGGCCGCGGACGCTACGGTTCTGGGTCGACGCGCCGCAACGGCGCCCGCTGGGCGTGCCGGTGCTCGAAGCCGAGCAGGATCACTTCCGTGATGCGCTGCAGTGACGCCGCGAACTCCACATCGGCGTGTCCCAGCTGAGGGTCTTCTCGGTAGAGGGCCGCCAGTGTTGGCGGCGGGTGCACGACCTGGTGCAGACCGGCGGCGACGGAGGTGACGGCGGCGATGAGGTCCCACAGGTCGGCGTCGGCGAGGTCGGGCAGCACCCGGTGGACGTGGGTGAGGATGCGGTCGGCCGCTGACAGGACGGCCAGTTTGTAGACTCGCGCGGATTCGATCGGCACGTTGCGTTCGAGGTTGAGAGGGACGTGGGCGAGCAGGTCGCAGAGCAGCGGCCGGTCGGCCAGGGTGCGGGTGAACGCGGCGGCGACGTCGGCGGTGGAACCGGCTGGCGCATCGGCCAAGGCGCGGGCGATGGCCTCGGCCCAGTCCTGCCAGTCCCGTGCGGCGAGGTGGAGGTAGATCTCGTCGCGGGTCGTGAAGTAGCGCAGCAGGGCGGACTTGTGCATGCCAACCTCGGCGGCGATATCGGCGAGACTGACGTCGCGGACGCTGTTCTGCAGCGCCAGTGCGCGCGCGGCGGCGAGAATCGCGTCGTAGCGCTGTTGCTTGTGCTCCGGTCGGCGGGCCCGCTGGAATACCATCTGCTCAGGTGCCATGCGTCAATCTTGGCAGCAGTTTGTCCAGCGTGATGGGAAGGTCGCGTACCCTCCGGCCGGTCGCGTGGTGGATCGCGTTGGCGACGGCTGCCGCGGCGCCGGTGATGCCCACCTCGCCGACGCCGAGCAGGCCGAGCGGCATGTTCGGGTCCGGGTCGTTCAGCCAGCGCACATCGAGCGGTGGGATGTCGGCGTGCACCGGCACGTGGTAGTCGCTCAGGCTCGGGTTCATGATGCGCCCGGTGCGCGGGTCGACCAGCCCCTCCTCCGCCAGCGCCATGCCGATCCCCATGATGATGCCGCCGCGGAGCTGGCTGCTGGCGGTCTTGGAGTTGATCACGGTGCCGACGTCGAACGCGCCGACCCAGCGGGACACCCGCACCTCGCCGGTCTCCGGATCGACGCGCACTTCACAGAACTGCGCCCCGCACGCTGCCTTGACATGGCGCCGCTTGTCGAGCACGAGCGTCATGGACCGCAGGTTGTTGACCAGCTCTCCCCATCGCGTGCCGGAGCCCACGGTGACTTCGATGGACTGCTTGCCCGCCCGGCCAAGGACGTCGGCGTAGCTGTCGCCAGGCCCGCGGGAAATCCGCTTCCTGAGCTTGTCGCACGCGGCCAGCACGCTCGCGGCGACGCTGGCGGTCTGTCCGGATCCGCCCGCACCGGGTGCCGCGGGCAGGTCCGAGTCGCCCCACTCCACCGTCACCGCGTCGACCGGCACGCCGAGGGCGTCGGCGGCGATCTGGGCCTGCGCGGTCGCCGCGCCCATCCCCATCTCGTGCAGGCCGGATCGCACCAGAACGGTGCCGTCGGCGTTCAGACGGACGCTGACGTTGGCGGCGAACTGCCAGGCCGGGTGGTACGCCGAGGCCACGCCCATGCCGACGAGCCAGTCCCCGTCCCGCATGGAGCCGGGTCGGGGGGTGCGGTCGGCCCAGCCGAACGTCTCCGCGCCGAGCGCATAGGCCTCTGGAAGCTTGCGGTGGCCGAACTCCTTGCCATCGACGGGATTGCGTCGCGGTTCATTGCGCATCCGCAGTTCGATCGGGTCGATGCCGAGCCGGTGGGCCAACTCGTCCACAGCCGACTCCAGCGCGAAGGATCCGATCGCCTCACCCGGCGCTCGCATGATCGTGTTCGACAGGAGGTCCAGGGCGACCTCGTGCTGCTGGGTGTGGATGTTGGTGGCGTCATACAGATGGCTCGACTGAGAGACGATCTGCTCGCCGCTGCCGCCGACCCGGCCGATCCTGGTGACGCTGGTGTGGATCAGCGCTGTCAGCGTGCCGTCCGCTTCGGCGCCCAACGCGACGCGCTGGGCCGACGGGGCGCGCCCACCGACCGTGCGGTAGACCCCTTCCCTGGTGAGCATCATCCGGACCGGGCGGCCGGTGACCCTGGCCGCCAGCACGGTGAGCACGGTGCCGGGCCAGACCATGGTCTTGCCGCCGAAGGCGCCGCCGACGAACGGGCAGATCACCCGGATGTTCCCCGCGGGAATGCCGAACTTCTGGGCGAGATGCCAGCGGACCATGGCGATGTTCTGCGTGGCTTCGTGGACGGTGAGGGTGTCGCTCTGCCATGCCGCCGTGGTCGCGTGCGGCTCGATCGCGTTGTGGTGGTACGGCGGGGTGCTGTACCGCTGGTCGACCGTGACCGGGGCGGCGTCCAGCGCGGCGTCCGCGTCGCCCTTGTTCTCGCCGGTCGGCTGCAGCAGGTTTCCCTTCTGCGGCTGAGCGTTGGCCGCTTCGGCCGCGAAGTCCACTGTGGACGGGAGCGGCTGGTAGCTGACCCGCACCAGCGAGGCGGCGTGCCGTGCGGCCTCGAGGGTTTCCGCGACGACGAGGGCCACCGGCTGGCCATTCCAGTGCACCTCATCGGTGTTGAGGTAGTTGACTGCCGTGCCCGGAGCGAGCGAGTTCAGGTTCGTCATGCTCGGCTTGGCCGTCGGCTTCAATACCGGTGCGTTCTCGTGGGTGATCACGGTGATCACCCCCGGGTGTGCCAGCGCTTCCGCGAGGTCGATCGTGGTGATCCGGCCGCGGCTGATCGTGGCGTGCACCAGCGCGGCGTGTGCAATGTCGGGGTGGTGGTACTCGGCCGAATAGCGTGCCGCGCCGGTGGTCTTGGCCGGTCCGTCGAGCCGGTCGACCGGCGTGCCGATCACCCGGCCGGGGCCGGTGTGCGGGGGCCTCTGCACCAGGGTCATGTCGCGCTCCCCTCAGCGAGCAGCTGTCGCAGGATCGCCACGATCACCCGGTTCGCCAGCTCGATCTTGAAGGCGTTCCCGGTCCGAGCGACCGCGGTGGCGAGCTCCGCCTCGGCCGCCCGCCGGAAGGACTCCTCGGTTGCCGGTGCGCCGCGGAGCACCCCCTCGGCTTCGGTTGCGCGCCACGGCTTGGTGGCGACACCGCCGAGCGCCAACCGGATCTCGGTCACCGCGCCGTCCCGCACCGCCAGCACGGCGGCGACAGACACCAGGGCGAAGGCGTAGGACGAGCGGTCCCGCACCTTGCGGTAGCGGGAGGTCGCGGCCACGGGCAGTGCGGGCAGCTCGACGGCGGTGATCAACTCGTCCGGGCCCAGCGCGGTCTCGAGGTGTGGTGTGTCGCCCGGCAGACGATGGAACTCGACCAGCGGGATGCGGCGAACACCGCGCACGCTTTCCACCTCGACCGTGGCGTCGAGCGCGGCCAGCGCAACGCACATGTCGGAGGGGTGCGTGGCAATGCAGTGATCGCTGGTGCCGAGCACGGCGTGACCCCGATCGAATCCGCCGATCGCGGCGCAGCCGCTGCCCGCCGCTCGTTTGTTGCAGGCGGACGCGGTGTCGTAGAAGTAGCTGCAACGGGTGCGCTGCAGCAGGTTCCCGCCGACCGTCGCCATATTCCGGAGCTGGGCCGACGCACCCGAGAGAATCGCCTGGGACAGCACCGGGTAGCGGGTGCGGATGAGCGGGTCCGCCGCCACGTGGCTGTTGCGCGCCAACGCTCCGATCCGGACACCGCCGCCGGCCAACTCGGTCACCCCGGTCAGGGGAAGAGCGGTGATGTCCACGACCACATCGGGCTGCTCGATGTTCTCGCGCATCAGATCCACCAGGTTCGTGCCGCCACCGAGGAACTTGGCGTTGGGCTCGGCAGCGATCGCCCCCACGGCCGTCGCGACGTCGGGCGCGCGGACATAGCTGAAGACCTTCATGACACCGACTCCGTCGCCGCGACGCTCTCGATCGCGCTGACGATGCCGTTGTAGGCACCGCAACGGCACAGGTTGCCGCTCATCCGTTCCCTGATCTCGGCACCGGACAGCTCGACGTCGCGCGTGGCGACATTCTCCGTCACCGCACTCGGCGCCCCGGCACGGTGCTCGGCCAGCATCCCGATCGCCGAGCAGATCTGACCCGACGTGCAGTAGCCGCACTGAAAACCATCAGCGCGGACGAACGCCGCTTGCAGCGGATGGGCGACGCCTTCGATCGTGGTGATCTCGCGCCCGTCGTACTGCACCGCCAGGGCCAGACAGGACAGGATGCGCTCACCGTCGACCAGCACCGTGCAGGCACCGCACGCCCCCTGATCACACCCCTTCTTCGTCCCGGTCAGACCGAGACGCTCGCGCAATGCGTCCAGCAAGCTGACGCGCGGCTCGAGCTCGAGCAGTTCGGCGGCCCCATTGACCCGCACGCGAACCTCCACCACGCTCCCCCTTCCTGTTCGCCGGCGGCCTCCGTTAGCAGAACACCGTTGCGTTAATAAGTCAACGGCGTTCTTTTAACTCGGTCGCCGCCGTGGTCCTGGGGTTGGGCTGTGGGTGCACCGCGGTGGCGGGCAGCCGCCGGCGCGCTGCACCGCGGTGGCGGCCCCGCGGTCAGGCGGGTCTGGCCGCGGCCCGCTCGATGGGCGTCCCGTCGACGCTGAGGGTGACCTGGATGTTGCCGCGGGTGGCGTTGGAGTACGGGCAACGCCAGTCCGCCCGGGCCATGAGGTCCGCGGCCTCCGCGGGCGAAAGGTGCGGCGCATGCAGGTCCAGGGCCACCTGCAGGCCGAAGCCGCCGTGGCCCGTGGGGCCGATGCCGACCCGGGAGTGGATCTGGGAGTCGCTGGCGTCAAGCTTCCGGCCTTGCGCCACCCCCAGCAACGCCGACTGGAAGCAGGCGGCGTAGCCCACCGCGAACAGCTGTTCGGGATTGGTGCCGGGGCCGCCCTGGCCTCCCATGTCCTCTGGTACCGACAGTTGGACGTCCAGGCGGCCGTCGGAGGTACGGCCGTGTCCCGCCCGGCCGCCTTCGGTGACCGCCTCGGCGGTGTAGAGAATCCTGTTCAACGGGTCGACTGGCATCTCGCCGCTTCCTTGCTCCTCGTCCAGCTCTGGGTACCTCGAGGCCGATGGTGCCATGCAGGCGTCGTGCGGCCAGTCGAGTTGGCAGGCTTGGCATGGCGCGTCGAGCCAGCGCGAGGTTGCTCATGGGCCTGTTCCTGGCGGGCGTGGTCAGGCCGGCCTTCGTGCACAGGGGGGTGCTGGTGGTGATTGGCGTGCTGCTGGTGACCGGCCTGTGGGACAGTCTGCTCAGCCAGCTCCGCGTCTGGGCCGGATCCGTCAACCTCCCCCTGTAAGGAGGGCGGTTCAGGAGCTGGCATCGTGCAATGCGTCTACCGCCTCCGGCGCCATCGGCGGTTGAATCCACCAAGCGGTCGCACGCCCGGCACCGGGCGGGAAGGAGGCGTCGGCGGTGGAGCTCGGTCTGGACGGCAAGGTGGCACTGGTGACGGCCTCCTCCAAAGGGCTCGGGCGGGCGTCCGCGCTGGCCCTCAGCCGGGAGGGCGCCAAGGTCGTGCTGTGCGGGCGCCGGGAGCAGGACCTGGCGGAGGCTGCCGCGGCAATGCCTGGCGAGGCGCTGGCGGTGGCGGCCGACGTCACCGACCCGGCCACGCCGGCCAGGTTGGTGGCGGCCGCGGTCGAGCACTTCGGCGCCTTGCATGTCCTGGTTGCCAACGCCGGCGGGCCCCCGCTCGGCCACGCCCTCGAGGTCGACGACGGCGCGCTGCTCGCCGCGCTGAACGCCAACCTGCTGACCTCCGTGCGCCTGGTGCGCGCCGCGGTCCCGCACCTGCGCGCCGCCGGCTGGGGCCGCATCTGCCTGATCACTTCGGTCTCGGTCAAGCAGCCGATCCCGAACCTGGCGCTGTCCAACACCGCCCGCACCGGCCTGTGGGGGTGGGCGAAGACCGCCGCCGCCGACCTGGCCGTCGACGGCATCACCCTGAACCTCGTCTGCCCCGGCACCCACGCCACCGAGCGAGCGCGGCAGGCCGGCTTGCTCGACAACGGACCGGTCGGGGACCCCGAGGACTTCGGCAAGGTGGTTTGCTTCCTCTGCTCCGACCCAGCGAAATTCCTGAGCGGCGCCGCGCTGCAGGTCGACGGTGCCGCAACCGCCGGCCTGCTATGACAATTCAACGCCACAGGAGGCAGCCTTGGAGGCTTCGAAATACTTCTCCACGCAGAGCGCCCAGCAGCCGACCGAGGCGGGGCGATTTCTCAATATCGACGGCGTGGCGCGCGTGCACATGTCAGAGGGGCTGGAATTCCGTCCCATCCTCGGTCAGGGGATGTTGTTCAGCTTCGTGTCGTTCGCTCCTCATGTCGAAGCGCCCAGGCACACCCACTCCGAAGAGCAGGTCGTTATCGTGCTCGCCGGCGAGATCGAGTTCGATCTCGATGGAGACGTACGGATCCTGCGCGAGGGGGACGTCGTCGTTATCCCACCGTGGGTTCCGCACGGTGCCCACACGCGCGAGAGCAGTTGCCGCGAACTCGATGTGTTCTGCCCGCCCCGGAGGGCCCTGCTCGAGCTCCTGGCAGCTACCGACACCGCGTCGCCCAAATCCCGCTCCTGACGAAGCCATCCAGCATTCGTGAATGGCTTCGCCGCAGCGGCGCGTTGCCGAGTCACGCGCTCCGTCGCGCGGTAAGGGACGGCTTCGACACGTTGCGGAGCGGTCCCTTGGAGCGACCGGGTGCCAGGGGCCTATTTGTGCTGGCGGATCAAGCGCCACCACCATGATCCGGCTCGCCGGCGTCGGGCGAGGACATGCTCGTGTGGGCGTTTCGAAGATCGCCATACTCGTCGTCGATCACCCCTTCGTTGACCCACCGGGTGGTCGCCGCGCCGAACGCTTGCGCAGCGTGCAGGATTTCCTCCGGTGTGCTGAAGGTGCCAAGGCGGCGGCCCTCGCCGATGTACTCGTCCTGGTCGACCGGGCTGAACTCCGCGACATCCCAGAACTGCTCGCTGCCTTCGTCGAAAACGTGATGGATGGTCAGCCCATATCGACCGTTGCGGTCACGCCAGGCGGTCAGCCACCGAAGCTCGGTCGCCCCGCGACGCAATCGGTCCCGAGCAACTGCTGGATGCCGCTGCCTCGTCGCAGCGCGCCCAGCGCGAAGTTCACGGTCAGATAGCGCATGGCCGAGCATAACCATCAGCCCTGCCGCCTGGAGCTGGCCGTGCGGGGCACGGTCGGCGAGATCGCCACGCTCAGCCCATCTGGCCGCGCTCCGCTGGGCGGTCCTTACTGCGTGTCCTTCTCGTATTCGACCGGTTGGGATGCCCGCGTCGCCGCGGCACCTGGACTCAGTCGTTCGTGGCGGCGGCGCGGTGCTTGCGGACGCGGTCCAGCCATTCCGCCAGCAGGGCGCCGGCCAGCCCGACCTGCTCGTGCAGCAGCCCATGGCCGGCGCGGTCCAGCACCGCGAAGGTGGCGCGCGGGTAGTGCGGCAGCAGGCGCCAGGACCCGGCGTAACCGACGGTGGCGTCCTGGCGGCCGGCCAGGATCAGCGTCGGGTTGGCGAAGGCCGGTCCCTGCTCGGGCACCGTCCGCAGACGCCACCGCTCGAAGATCCGCGCCAGGGCGGCCTGGTCGACGAGGGCCACGCCCGGCACCACCGTCTCCTGGAACCGCCGCAGCGTCTCCGAGGTCTGCACGACCAGGTAGTTGCGGAACTCGGTGGCCATCTCCGGCTCCAGGGCGCCGTCCAGGTCCAGGTCGTCGGCGGCGTGCAGGACCACGTGCTCAGGGCGCTCGTCCTGGCGTCCCTGCCCGTCGGCCGCGCAGACCAGCGCCAGCCCCGCGACCTGGCGCGGCCGCCGGTTGGCGATCGCCCGGGCCAGGTAACCGCCGTAGGATTGGCCAACCACCAGAAACGCCTCCTCCCCGATGACCGCGTCGACCAGGCCGAGCAGCGTGTCGAGGACGTCGTCGTTGCTGTCGATGGTCTCGGGGGCGGGGGTGCGGCCCATGCCGGGCAGGTCGGGGTAGATGCGCCGGTACCCGGGCCGGTCGGCGAACAGCGGCTCCAGGGCGCCCATGATCTCTCGGTGGTCGACGCCCGCGCCGTGGAGCGCCAGGAGAGGGGTGCCGCTGCCGTGTTCGACGTGGTGCACCGGGACGCCGTTGACGGTCGAAAGCACGGGCTCAACCTCCTGGGTGGAGCGTTTGCGCCGGTCAGGGGCGGGACCGGAGCCTGACGCCGCCGAGTCTACCCACGCGGGTCCGGTGGGTAGCGGCGGCCGAGGTGGCACGGCGGAGCCCTCGCCCGCGAGAGAGGCCGGGCGGTGGGCCAAAATGTCGCCTGGTACGGCGTCACGCCCGTACGACGGTGATGATCTCGGGACTGGCCGGGTCGGGCGGTTCCCGCACCCAGCCTCCGTACTGTGCCTCGATCTTGAAGCCGGCGTCGGCGAGGAAGCCCGCGAGAGTGTCGACGTCCAGGAAGCGCAGGCTGGCACGGTCCATCCGCAACAGAATGCCGTCCGGGTCGCTGGTCGTTTCGGTGAGCGTGACGATGTCGCCGGCGACCGATTCCACCTCGTGCCAGACGCGGACCGGCCGGCCTGCCGCAACAGGTGATCCAGCCAGACGGCCACGGGGATGGCGAGCACACCCAGCGCCCACGCCACCACGCCCGGCCACCAGGGCGGCCGGGCCAGTCGGGCCGCAGCGGTCAGTTCCATGATGGTCGGCGCATCAAGCTCATCTCCGCTCCACCTGGCCACCAGCCAACCCGTCCGCCTGACGGGGACGTGGCGCCAGTGTCGGCGGCCGTCGTGACGGGATCGTTACGGACCAGGTTCGCCCTGTCCTTTTGAACCTGCTCTGCGAGCTGCTCCTGCCCGGGTGTCGCCTCAGACATCTGGCGTCCCGAGTCGATCCGGTCGCAAGCCGTTCGTACAGAGGGTGAGCAAGCCGTGACGGTGCCGGTGCAGCCGGCGAACCGGAGGAGGGACTCCATGCCTGAACTGCGAACTGTGATGACCGGTCTGGTGATCGGCGAGTCGCCGCGTTGGCACCAGGGCCGTCTGTGGTTCTCGCACTGGGGCGCGCAAGAGATCATCGCCATCGATGTTCAGGGCAACAGCGAAGTCGTCGCACAGGGCCCACCCGGCCTCGGGTGGTCCATCGACTGGCTACCCGACGGCCGCCTGCTGGTGACAGGGCAGCAGCTGCTGCGCAGGGAGGCCGACGGGTCGCTGGTCACCCACGCCGACCTGAGCGGGCTGTCGGACGGCTGGAACGAGATCGTCGTGGACGGCCGCGGCAACATCTACGTCAACAGCGTCGGCTTCCGCTTCGGCGAAGAGGAATTCCGTCCCGGGATCATCGCGCTGGTGACCCCCGACGGCTCGGTTCGCCAGGTGGCGGACGGGATCGAGTTCCCCAATGGCATGGTCGTGACGCCCGACAATTCCACGCTGATCGTCGCCGAGTCCTTCGCCGGCAGGCTCACGGCGTTCGACGTCGCCGCCGATGGCAGCCTGTCGAATCGCCGCGCCTGGGCCGAGGGCCTGGCGCCCGACGGCATCTGCATCGACGCCGAAGGCGCCGTCTGGACCTCGACAGGAAAGAACGACTGCGCGCGGGTCGGCGAAGGCGGCGAGATCCTGCAGCGGATCGAGCTGGACCGGAGCCCGTTCGCCTGCATGCTCGGGGGCGAGGACAGAACGACGCTGTTCATGCTGGCCGTCGAATGGCGCACTCAGGAGAGCGTCCCCGACAACCTGCTTCGGCTGACCAGCGGACCTCGCACCGGCCAGGTGCTGGCCGCCCCGGCGCCCCGCCCCCGGCGTCGGCTGGCCTGGTTGAGCATTCGCATCCACGCCTGCTCGGCGCGTGCCGTGATCGGCGGGACGGCATGTTCCTCGTTCCAGTCGGGTGCGAGCTGCGCGAGCAGCCGGAGCACCGGGGCGAGGTCCGCCGCGGTCGCGGGCCTGATCGTGGCGAGAGCGGTCATCGCGCCAATGCTACTGGCCGCTGCGCAGCCACCACCGGTGAGAAGTTCATCCAGAGCCCTCTATGGCAGCCGCTGGCCGGTTGGCGACCGGCCAGCGGCTGTTGGATCGGCGCGGGTTCAGGTGACGACGAGGTGGGCGAACCGGATCACTCCTGGTTGGCTGCCGCCTTGGCGAACAGCTCCAGGTTGCTGGTCCAGCCGCCACCACCGATGATGCCGTCGCGGAGCGCCTGGCCGTCAACGAGCCGTTCGAGGAGTCGGTGCTCAAGCTCGACCGTGGTCTGGCCGGGTCCGTCGGCGATGAACCGCACCTCGATCTCGCTGGCGTGGTCGGGATCGGGGTCGTACTGCCATTCCCCGTTGATCTGCCAGGTGACGACCAGCCGGTGCGGTGGCTCCCAGGCCAGCACCCGGCCCCAGTCGCACTCGCTGCCGTCGACGCCTCGTTCGTACCAGCGTCCGCCTTCACGCGATTCAAGGATGGCCTCGGCCATGTCTGCCTGGCCGATGTGGTACTGGGGCGGCCACCAGGTGCCAAACGAGTCGGTGAAGACGCGGAACGCCCGTTCGACGGGCACGCCGACGGTGACGGTTCCGTGGATCGCGGGGATCGTGGGTGCGCTGCTCATCGCTCCTCCTGTTCGGGGTCCTGTTCGGGATCGGCTGGCGCCGCCTCGGCGGCCTTCTGAAAAGCCGTGAGTGCCTCGTCCCAGATGCGGTCCAGGTAGGCGCGCAGGGCGGTCACTCCGTCCGGGTTGAGCCGGTAGACGCGGCGCGTGCCCTCAGGCCGGCTGACGACCAGGCCGCCGTCTTTGAGCACGCGAAGGTGCTGGGACACCGCCGGCCGGGTGATCGGCAGTTGCTGGGCCAGCTCACCGACCGAGCACGGGCGTCGAGCCAGCAGCTCGAAGATCGCGCGGCGGGTCGGGTCACCGAGCAGACCGAGACCTGCAACTCCGTAAGTGTCCACGAACGGTAAGCTACCGCTTACCATAGCCCTGACGCAAGTGGGTCGGCAGTGGTCGCCGCGCAGGCCGGTAGCGCGGCTCGCTTGGCTACGCCGGCACGGTCACGCCGTCGCCGAGATGCCCGCGTCTTCGGGGACGAGTCGGGTGATGGCGTTCACGTCCTCGGTTGTGAGGCGGATCGCCGCACCGCCAAGGTTTTCTTCGAGGTGTTCCAGGGACGAGGTGCCGGGAATCGGAACCATGAACGGTGAGTGGCGGAGCAGCCAGGCGATGGCGATCTGCGGCACGGTGGCTTGGTGCCTTTCACGGATGGGGCCAAGGACCTCGCAGAAATGCGCAGCGTTCCCGCCCTCGAGGCCTACATGCGCATGATCTTCCTCACCGACGACCCGGACCCAGAATCACCACCGTGACCCGTTGATCCCGCCCGGCGTGTTGGCCGCGGGGTCATTAGTCCTCGTCGATGCCCAGCAGGACCTCGGTCGCCTTGATGAAGACGGTCACCGGCTGGCCTTCGGCGAGGGCGAGCCGCTCGGCGGAGGCTCGGGTGATCGCGGAGACGATCTGCTGGCCGCCGACGTCGACGGTGACCTCGGCCATCACCGTGCCGAGCTCGACGTGGCGGACGGTGCCCTGGAGCTGGTTTCGTGCGCTGAGCTTCACGGTGCCTCCTTGGGTTGCCTGGGTGGCAGTGCACCCGGGGTGGCCGAGTCTACTTGTCGCCGTGGGCTGGATCGGCCGGGTCGTGAAGGCCGGCGGCCTCGAGGCCGTGGCGGCCCGGTCGGACGAGTGGGTTGGGTGTCGGCCAGGTCCCTGTAAGCGGTGCGGACGTAGCCGATCGGGCGCAGCTCCACTGCCGGCACGCGCGGGATGTCGTCGGGGTTGCTTCCGGTCGGTGGCGGGGACGCCGCGGGTGGCATGGTCTTCCTCCAGTGGTCAGGCCGGGTAGACGTTGACCTCGGTGGCCTTGACGGCGACCCAGACCCGGCCGCCGTCGGCCAGTCGCAGCTCCGCTGCGGCGGCGGGGGTCACCTCGGCGACGATCGGGACCTGCCCGGTGACGCGGACACGGACCCGGTCGCCGGCGGCCTCCAGCGTCTCGGCGGTCCCGGCCCACACGTTGCGGGGGGTCCCCTCGGGCTCGCGGCGGTGCAGGGCGACCGCGTGCGGGTGCACGGCGGCGAACACCTCGCCCTGGTGGTCGTCGGCGGTGACCAGGGCGCCGCCGCCGGCGAGCCGGACGCTGTGGCCGGCGGCCTGGCCGCGGAACAGGTTCACGCCGACCAGCTCGGCGATGTAGCGGGACCGTGGCTGGGCGCTGACCTGGGCGGCGGTGCCGGTCTGGGTGACCCGACCGTTTTCCAGGACCACCAGGCGGTCGGCCATGGTCATGGCTTCCAGCGGATCGTGGGTGACCAGCAGCCGGGTGCCGTCGAAGGAGGCGAGGTGGCGGCGCAGGTCGCGGCGGACCTCGCCGCGGCTGGCGGCGTCGAGCGCGGCCAGCGGCTCGTCCAGCAGGAGCAGTCGCGGGTCGGCGACCATGGCCCGGGCCAGGGCCACCCGCTGGGCCTGGCCGCCGGACAGCGCCGCCGGCCGCGACCTGGCGTGATCGGCCAGGCCGACCCGCTGCAGCCATGCGGCGGCGTGGCGGCGGGCCTCGGCGCGGCCCATGCCACGGGCGCGAAGCCCGAAGGCGACGTTCTCCAGGGCCGACAGGTGCGGGAAGAGCAGGTAGTCCTGGAAGACGAACCCGATCGGGCGCCGCTCGGTCGGGACCCGCACGCGCTTCTCGAGATCGTCCAGGACGACGTCGTCGAGCACGACCCGGCCGCTGTCGAGCGCGATCAGCCCGGCGAGGGCGCGCAGCAGCGTGGTCTTGCCGGCGCCGTTGGGGCCCAGCAGCACCACCAGTTCGCCGGTGGCCACAGCGATGTCAACGTCGAGGTGGAGGTCGCCGAGGGTCAGCTCGAGACGGGCCTGCAAGCTCATGCGAGGCTCATGCGGTCGGGAACCAGCGGTCCCGCAGGGCGATCAGCACGGCCAGGGACACGACCAGCAGGACCAGGCTGAGCGCGATGGCGGCTTGCAGGTTGTTCTCCAGCGCGAGGTAGACCGCCAGCGGCATCGTCTGGGTGGTGCCCGGCAGGTTGCCGGCGAAGGTGATGGTGGCGCCGAACTCGCCGAGCGCCCGCGCCCAGCACAGCGCGGCGCCGGCGCCGAGCGACGGCGCGATCAGCGGCAGGGTCACCCGCCGGAAGGTCGTCCATCGGCCCGCGCCGAGGGTGGCGGCGGCGTCCTCGAAGCGGCGGTCCATCGCCCGCAGGCCCGCCTCGGTGGTGATGATCAGGAATGGCATGGCCACGAACGCCTCGGCAAGGATCGCCCCGGCCGTGGTGAACGGCAGGGTGATCCCAAAGGCCCGGTCCAGCCATTGGCCGGCCAGCCCGCGCCGCCCGAACGCCAGCAGCAGCGCCACGCCCCCCACGACCGGGGGGAGCACCATCGGCAGGGTGGTCAGCGCGCGGACGAGGTTGCGGCCGGGGAAGTCCACCCGGGCCAGCATGAAGGCCAGCGGCACGCCGATCAGCACGGAAATGCCGACCGCGCCGAGCGAGCATTCCAGCGACAGCCGCAACGCGACCCGCACCTGCGGCTCGGCGAGCTCGCTGGCCAGGTGTCGCCACGGCGCCTGCTGGAGCAGGCCGAGCAGCGGGATGGCGAGGAATCCGACGGCGACCACGGCCGGGACGACGAACAGCACCGGCGTCGTCCCGGGCCTGGCCTTGGCGGTGGCCGCCCGGCGACCTTGACGCCGAGCGGTGCTGGTCACGAGGTTGGAGGCGGCAGGAACCCGAAGCTGGAGAGGACCTGCTGACCCTGGTCGGAGCGGACCATGTCCACGAACGCCTGCGCCTGGGACTGGTGGGTGCTCGCCTTCACGGTCGCGATCGGGTAGGTCGCGGGGACGTTCTGGTCGTTGGGGATGTCGACGCCCTCGACCTTGCCGCCGCCGGCGGTGACGTCGGTGACGTAGACGATCCCGGCGTCTGCCTCGCCGAGGGAGACCTTGGTGACCACCGCCTTGACGTTGTCCTCCAGCGAGACCGGCTTGACGGTGACGTGCTGGGCGGCCAGGGCCTGCTGGGCGTACCTGCCGGCCGGCACCTCAGGCGCCGCGAGCACGACCTTCAGGTCGGGGTTGGACAGGCCCGACAGCCCCTTGATGGCTTTGGGGTTGCCTTTGGCGACGACGATCCGCAGCAGGTTGCTGGCGAAGTTCTGCGGCGTGCCGACCAGGCTGGCGACCTTGCCCATGTTGGTGGTGTCGGCGGACGCGAAGACGTCGGCGGGGGCACTCTGCTGGATCTGGGTCGCCAGCGCCTGGCTGCCGGCGAAGTTGAAGGTGACCTTGGTATTGGGATTGGCGGCGGTGTAGTCCTGGCCGATCTTGTTGAACGCGGCGGTCAGCGAGGCGGCCGCGAACACCTTGATCTCAGCCGGCGAGCCGGAGCCCGAGCTGCCGCCCGATGAGGAGTTGTTCCCGCCGCAGGCGGCGGCCAGCAGCGCCACCACCAGCAGGAGCGGGGCCGAGCGGATGAACCGGGAACCAGACATGAGCGCTCCTCACAGGGATCAGCGTTGGGGTGGAAGCTCGACGACCACGTTGGTCGCCTTGACCGCGGCGACCGCCAGCATCCCGGGGACAAGGCCGAGCTCGTCGGCAGCCTCACGGGTCATCAGCGACACGACCCGGTGCGGGCCCGCCTGCACTTCGACCTGCGCGACGATCTGGTCCTTGACGACCCGGGTGACGATCCCGGTGAACCGGTTGCGGGCCGACTGCGCCATCACCTCGTCGTACTCCGCGGTGTGCCGCAGGCCGGTCACGAACTCGGCCAGCGCGGCGCCGTCGACCACCCGCTGACCACCGTGGGTCCGCCGTGCGCCCAGCCGGCCGGCGTCCGCCCAGCGGCGCACCGTGTCCACGCTCACCCCGAGCAGCTCCGCGACCTGGCCGATACGATAGCTCATCATATGCTGGCGATCCTATCATGTTGCTCGCATCCGCACGGTTCATTATTGCTGCGGGCCGCATCTGCAGGTTAACTCTGGGCATCCCCGGGCTGCGCCGGATCCTGGAGCGGACCGGCTGGCTCCTGGACCGCTACGACGACGGGCCCGACCGGTTCCTCGCCGTCGCGATCCGCACCCTCGCAGGGAGGCGACGCTGTGGAGATCGATGCCAACGCCCCGGTCATCACCCGCGACGAGACGCTCATCGACGCACCGGCAGAAGTCATCTGGAACCTCCAGACCGACATCGCCGCCTGGCCCCGATGGCAGCCGGAGGTCGATGCCGCCCAGCTCGACGGCCCCCTGGCGGTAGGGTCGGTCTTCCGCTGGGAGACGGCTGGGCTGCGGATCACCTCGACGGTCCAGGAGCTCGACCCACCCCGGCGGATCGTCTGGTCGGGCCCCGCGCCAGGCATCACCGCGGTCCACGTGTGGGAACTCACCCCCACCGACCATGGCGTGCTGGTCCACACCGAGGAGTCATGGCAGGGCGAGGCCGTTCGCGCTCAGCCCGAGACCCTGCAACAGGCCCTCGACGCTTCCCTCAGGGCCTGGCTGGACAACCTCAAGCGCGCGGCCGAGCGCGCTGCAGGCTGACGGCTCGGGCCTGGCGGCGACCCGGAGACGGATGGGCGGCGAGTGGCTGATTCGTCCCGGAAGGCGGCGCATCTGGGCGGATTCCGGGATCCTGACGATTCCGGTGTCTGGTGGAGCCGCTCGGCATCCTCGATAGTCTCTGCGTGCAGGCAAGCCGGACCGGAGGAAGCGGGCGATGGGCGAAATCGTGGTAGGGGTCGACGACTCACCTGGCGCGAGGAAGGCGCTGGCATGGGCGGTTACCGAGGCGAAGCTGCGCGGGGCCCCCCTTCGGGTGGTTCACGTGCAAAAGGAGGTGGAGGAGTGGGCCGCCCCGCTGTACTTCCCGTCGCAGCATGCCCTCCCCGGTCTGCCGACCGGTTCGGTCGGGGAGCCGTCGTCCGCGGAGCTGGCGGGCGTCATGAAGACGCAGGAGGGGCTGCGCGAGGCGTCGCGCGGTCGCGGCGAGGAGTTGGTTGACCAGCTGGTCGCCGAGGTTGCAACGGCCGGCGTCGACCTGGAGCCGAGCGTGGTGCTGGAGCGGCATCCCGCGGACGCCCTGGTCGAGCTGTCATCCGACGCCGATCTGCTGGTGGTGGGGGCGCGGGGACGGGGTGGCTTCCATGGGCTCTTGCTGGGTTCGGTGACGCACGCGTTGGTCCTGCATGCCACCTGCCCCGTGGTGGTGGTTCCCTCTCGGGACTGAAGCGGCCAGTGAGCAACCACCCGGCGGTCAGTCCCCGCAACGGCTGACCCGCCGCCCGTCGGCTCTCTATCCGTAGGCCCGCGCCAACGTCTGCTCGGGGTCGATCAGGAAGACCACCCGGTCGGTCCGCAGCGGGTACGGCTGGCCCGTGTACTTGCGCGAGATCCGGTCGATGATGGCCCAGGCCTCGTCGCCCTCCACCCGCTCGCTGACGCGCCCGAGTACCTGCGCCATCGTGAAGGGCTGGTCGCGGTCGGTGATGGAGATCGCCACACGAGGGTCGTGGTCGAGGTTGCGCGCCTTGCGTGAGCGAGGTGACGTGAGGAAGGCGATGCGGTTGCCCTCCAGCCCGACCCACACCGGGACGCTGTGTGGTCCGCCGTCCGGCAGCACCGTCGCGACGTGGGCGTAGTTGGGGCCGTCGAAGAGCGTACGGACGTCGTCTGACAGCTCGGTCATGGTCATTGGGCGCTCCTTGCGTCCAGGGACTCGGTCGCCGCGGTCCGGTTGGATGAACCGCCGATCTGGCGCGTTCATGCTAGGCAGCCAAGCGGTGCGGAGGAATACTCCAGGACCGGCGGCCGGGCCCGGGTGCCCGGGCCCGGCGGATGCGATCGGGCCGAGCCTCTGGTAGTCGTGGTAGCCGCGCCGTAGCGTTTGCCCCTGGTTCGCCGAGCCGGCCGGGCTCGGCCCGCCGGGCGCGCGGCGGTCCCCCGGACCTCGAAAGGCTGAAGAACGAGGACATGACTGGTACGCATCCTGAGGATCAGCCAAAGCAACCGAATCACATCAACCTGATCGCGATCGTCGCCGGGGCGGCCGCCTCGCTGTCGGCGGCGGTGGTGGCGTCGTTCTTCGGCGTCGCCGGGACGCTCATCGGCACGGCCGTGGCGAGCGTCGTCAGCTCGCTGGCGGCCGCCGTCTACGCGGGCCTGCTCGGCCGGACCCCGCGCCTGGTCCAGCGCACCACCACGGTCCTCCACGTCCCGCCCAAGCGGGCGGGGGACCGCCGCAGCCCGCCCTCCGAGGAAGGTCCCCGCGACCGGGAGCCGGGCGCCGCCAGCGACCGGGAGCCGGGCGCCGCCAGCGACCGGGAGCCGCCGGCCGCCACCCGCGACCGGGAGCCGGCGGGCGCGGCCCGGGACCGGGAGCCGGCGGGCGAGGGGGGGCGTGCCGGCGTGGGGGGAGCCGGCGGCGTCCCGGTGGGATGGCCGTGGCGTCGCTCGGCGGTGGTCGTCGGGGTGGCTGTGCTGATCTTCGCGATCGCGATCGGGGCGGTGACCGGCATCGAGGCGGTGATCAAGGAGCCGATCGCCAGCGCGCTCGGCGTCCGCGAGCGGGGTCAGGCGCGGACCTCGGTCGGGGTCGCGGTGGATCGCGCCGGCGGCTCCGCCACGACCCGGGCACCCGGGCCCTCGTCCTCCACGCTGCCGCCGCCTTCCAGCAGCCAGCCGGGCCAGGCGCCTCCGACGACGCAGCCCGCGCCGTCGGTCACCACGGGAGGCACGCAGCCGTCTTCGACCGCCCCGCCCAGCACGGCGCAGCCGTCCCCTTCGACCAGCACCGGGACCTCGGCCGGTCCCTGAGCGCCCGGGACCTCGCCCGTGGTCGGCGCGTATACTGGCCACCGCCCTGCTGGGCCGTTTCAGCAGGCAGCCCGCGCGGCCACAACCCGAGGCCCGCGGGCCTGTAGCTTCCTTGAGGCAAGCTTCGTCGTCCCAATCCCGTCCGGAGGCAACCCGTGCGTAGCACCGTTGAGCCCGTCGAGCCGACCAAGGTCAAGATCAACGTCGTGGTGGATCCCGACGAGCTTGGCCCGGCGATCGAGCGGACCGCTCGCCGTCTCGGCCGTGAGGTGAAGGTGCCTGGATTCCGCAAGGGCAAGGTGCCGCGCCAGGTCCTGGAGGCCCGCATCGGCCGCGAGACGCTGATCGCCGAGGCGATCGAGCACGAGGCCGTCCCGGAGTTCTACGCCAAGGCGGTGGAGGAGCACGGGGTCGAGCCGCTGTCGCGCGCCAAGGTCTCCCCGCCCGACTACCAGGACGGCCAGCCGCTCGAGTTCTCCGCGACGGTCGAGGTCAAGCCCGAGATCGACCTGCCGGACTACCACGGCGTCCAGGTCGAGCGCCCGAAGCTGGAGGTGACCGACGAGCACGTCGACACCCAGCTCGACCAGCTCCGCGAGCGCTTCGCCCAGCTCGAGGTCATCGGGCGGCCGCTCGCCAAGGGCGACTACGCGCAGATCGACGTGCGTGCCACCAGGCACACCCAGGAGATCCCCGAGCTGACCCGCACCGACTTCCTCTACGAGGTGGGCTCGGGCACGGTGGTGCCAGAGCTGGATGAGCAGCTCGAGGGCGCGCGCAAGGGCGACATCCTGAAGTTCAACGCCACCCTGCCGGAGTCGGCGGGCGAGCAGTTCGCCGGCCAGGAGGTCACCTTCACCGTGCTGGTGAAGGAGGCAAAGGCCAAGATCCTGCCGAAGCTCGACGACGACTTCGCCCAGGAGGCCAGCGAGTTCGACACCCTGGATGAGTTGCGCTCCGGCCTGCGCGAGCGCCTCGAGGAGGGCGCCGAGAGCCAGAACCGCTCAGAGACCGAGACCAGCGTCCTCGGCAAGTACCTCGACGAGGTCGACGTGCCGCTGCCCGAGTCGCTGGTCAACGACGAGCTGCAGTTCCGGGCGAGCCGCTTCGTGCAGCAGCTCAACATGATTGGCATCCCGCTGGACCAGTACCTCCAGAGCGCCGAGACGACCCAGGAGCAGCTCGAGGCCGACCTGCGCGCCCAGGCCGAGCGTGCCGTGAAGGCACAGCTCGTGCTCGAGGCGGTCGCGGCCGCCGAGGGCATGGACGCCAGCGACGAGGAGATCGAGGCCGAGATCCAGCGCCAGGCGCAGCGGATCGGCCGTGACCCCCAGGACGTCCGAAAGGCGCTCGGGTCGCGCGGTTCGAGCCCGATCCGCGGTGATATCCTGCGCTCAAAGGCCCTCGCCTACCTGGTCGAGCACGCGGACATCCGCGACTCGGACGGCGAGGGCGAGGCCGCCAGCGAGACGGCCGATGGCGACCAGAACGCACCAAAGGAGTAACGCGCAATGCGGCCGATCTCGAACTATCTGGTCCCGATGGTGGTCGAGCAGACCAGCCGGGGCGAGCGTTCTTTCGACATCTACTCGCGGTTGCTCAGCGAGCGGATCATCTTCCTCGGAACCCCCATTGACGACACTGTGGCCAATCTCGTAATGGCGCAGATGATCCACCTCGAGGGCGAGGAGCCGGACAAGGACATCCAGCTCTACATCAACTCGCCTGGCGGCTCGGTCACATCGCTGCTGGCGATCTACGACACGATGCAGTACATCAAGCCGGACGTGGTCACCCTCTGCATGGGCCAGGCCGCCTCGGCGGCGGCGGTGCTGCTGGCGGCCGGCGCCAAGGGCAAGCGCTTCGGGCTCCCGCACTCCCGCGTGCTGATCCACCAGCCCAGCGGCGGCGCCGAGGGCCAGAGCGTCGACATCGAGATCCAGGCACGGGAGATCCTGCGCATGCGCAGCATGCTCGACGAGATCCTGGCGACCCACACCGGGCAGCCCGTCGAGAAGGTCTCCAGCGACACCGACCGAGATTTCATCATGACCGCCGAGCAGGCCAAGGAGTACGGTCTGATCGACGAGATCATCGCCACTCGGCGGGTGGCCGAGGAACTGGTCGCGGCGTCCTCCAACGGAAGGCGCTAAATTCTGCAACTGATGCTGGAAAGCTGTCCTATCGGACGCGTACCCTCCAGCAGGCGAGGTCCAGCGGGGCGAGGCGCGACAGCCGCACGAGAGGACTCGGACAGATGGCCAAGTTTGGAGACGGTGGCGACCTGTTGAAGTGCTCGTTCTGCGGCAAGTCGCAGAAGCAGGTCAAGAAGCTCATCGCCGGCCCGGGTGTCTACATCTGCGACGAGTGCATTGATTTGTGCAACGAGATCATCGAAGAGGAGCTGTCCGAGACCTCGGAACTCAAATTCGACGAGCTGCCCAAGCCGACCGAGATCTTCCAGTTCCTCAACGACTACGTGATCGGGCAGGAGGACGCCAAAAAGGTCCTCTCGGTCGCGGTCTACAACCACTACAAGCGGATCCAGGTCGGCGCGACCGCCTCCAGTGACGTCGAGCTGCAGAAGTCCAACATCATCCTCCTGGGGCCGACCGGGTGCGGGAAGACGCTGCTGGCGCAGACCCTGGCCAAGATGCTGAACGTGCCGTTCGCGATCGCCGACGCCACCGCCCTGACCGAGGCCGGCTACGTCGGCGAGGACGTCGAGAACATCCTGCTCAAGCTGATCCAGGCCGCTGACTACGACGTCAAGAAGGCCGAGACCGGCATCATCTACATCGACGAGATCGACAAGATCGCCCGCAAGTCCGAGAACCCCTCGATCACCCGGGACGTTTCCGGCGAGGGCGTGCAGCAGGCGCTGCTGAAGATCCTGGAGGGCACCACCGCCAGCGTCCCGCCCCAGGGCGGTCGCAAGCACCCGCACCAGGAGTTCATCCAGATCGACACCACCAACGTGCTGTTCATCTGCGGTGGCGCCTTCGCCGGGCTGGAGAAGATCATCGAGTCGCGGATCGGCCGCAAGGGCATCGGCTTCGGCGCGGACCTGCGGCGGATCGGCGACAAGGACATCGGCGAGATCCTCTCCCACGTGCTGCCGGAGGACCTGCTCAAGTACGGCCTGATCCCTGAGTTCGTCGGCCGCCTGCCGGTGATCTGCTCGGTCCACTCGCTCAACAAGGAGGCGCTGCGGCGCATCCTGGTCGAGCCGAAGAACGCACTGGCCAAGCAGTACCAGCGGCTGTTCGAGTTCGACGGGATCGAGCTGGAATTCTCCGACGACGCCATCGAGGCCATCGGCGACCAGGCGATCCTGCGGGGCACCGGCGCCCGCGGCCTGAAGGCGATCCTCGAGGAGGTGCTGCTCGACATGCAGTACGAGCTGCCCTCCAGAGACGACGTGCGGCGTTGCGTGATCACCGCTGACGTCGTCTCCAAGGGCGTGAACCCCACGCTGGTGCCGCGCGACCGGGATGGCACGATCCGCGACCGCCAGCGCCGCGAGCGCTCCGCCTGAAGCCCCCCGGCATCCGCGCCGAGATATCAACTGTTCGGCCGTTCGGCTGACGTGATATCGTCCCGCTCGAACTGGTGTTCGAGTCGATGGGAGGCAGGATGCCCCAGGTCAAGTCCTACGCCGCCGGCACTCCGTGCTGGATCGACCTCGCCACGAGCGACCCGGAGGGCGCGCGCAGGTTCTACGGCGGCCTGTTCGGATGGGACCTCGAGGTCGGCCCGGCCGAGGCCATGTACTACACCCAGGCCCGCATCGGCGGGCTCCCGGTCGCCGGGCTGATGGGCGAGCCCAAGCCGGAAGCGGTCCCGGTTGGCTGGACCACCTACTTCGCCACCGACGACGTCGACGGGACGGCCAAGCGCATCACCGACAGCGGCGGCGCGATCACCATGGCGCCGATAGACGTGATGGACCAGGGGCGCATGGCCATCGCGACCGACCCGCAGGACGCCGTGTTCGGTCTGTGGCAGGCCGGCAAGCACATCGGCTCCGCCCTGGTGAACGAGCCCGGCACGATCTGCTGGAACGAGCTGATGACACCCGACCTCGGCGCGACACGCCGCTTCTACTCCGCGGTGTTCGGCTACGACTGGGAGGACGTGGACACCGGCCCGAATGGGCCGGCGTACGCGACCTTCGCGGTCGAGGACCGCCAGGTGGGCGGCGCCATGCAGCTCGACCCGAGGCAGGTTGGCGGGGCGCCGCCGTCCTGGATGGCGGACTTCGCGGTGGCCGACACCGACGCCACCGTGGAGACGGCCCGGCAGCTCGGCGGCGGGATCAGCGTGCCCGCGACCGACTCGTCCTACGGGCGCTTCGCCATCCTCCGCGACCCCCAGGGTGGCGCCTTCGCCGTCATCCGCCTGCTCGAGGAGCCCTGAGCGCCGTGGCCCGTGCCCACCGCTGGGCCCGCTGCCAGGGCTCTCCCAGGCGCGGCGAGTTGAGCAACACGGGTATGGACCCGTAGGCTTGGTGCATGAACAGCGACCTCGACGAGGACGGTTGGTGAAGTGAGCAGGTTCGCGGCGACGTTGGCGGCGCAGACAGCCGCTCTGCGAGTATCTGGCTGACGCGCACGCCGGACCGCTGAAGTCCCTTCCTCGTCCTCCTGAGCGGCGCCGCCCTGACCCAACAGGCCGCGGGCCCCGTGCCGCCGGGGAGCGGGCGACACCCAATCGATCGAGGAGCACACCCGTGACCGACGCCGCAGGGCGCCCAGAGCTGCCCAAGACCTACGACCCCCAGGCGGTGGAGGGGCCGACCTACCAGCGCTGGCTGGAGATGGGCGCGTTCCGCGCCGACGCCGCCTCCAAGCGCCCGCACTTCAGCATCGCGCTGCCCCCGCCGAACGTGACCGGCTCGCTGCACATCGGCCACGCCCTGGACCACACCTTCCAGGACTACCTTGCCAGGATGCACCGCATGCGCGGCGACGAGGTGCTGTGGCTGCCCGGTATGGACCACGCGGGCATCGCCACCCAGAACGTCGTCGAGCGCGAGCTGGCCAAGCAGGGCAAGACCCGCTTCGACCTGGGCCGCGAGGCATTCGTCGAGCGCGTGTGGGCGTGGAAGGCCGAATCCGGGGGACGGATCCTCGGGCAGATGCAGCGTCTGGGCGACTCCGTCGACTGGTCGCGCGAGCGCTTCACCATGGACGAGGGCCTGTCACGCGCCGTGCGCGAGGTGTTCGTGAGCCTCTACGAGCAGGGCCTGCTCTACCGCGGCCAGCGGATCATCAACTGGTGCCCACGCTGCCTCACCGCCCTCTCGGACATCGAGGTGGAGCACGAGGAGATCCCCGGCGAGCTCGCCTACCTGCGCTACCCGCTGGCCGACGGGTCGGGCGCGCTGGTGGTGGCCACCTCTCGGGCCGAGACGATGCTGGGGGACACCGGCGTGGCGGTCCACCCCGACGACCCTCGCTACCGGCACCTGATCGGAAGGATCGTGCGCCTGCCGCTGGTCGGGCGGGAGATCCCGGTGGTCGCCGACGCGGCGGTGGACCGCGAGTTCGGCACCGGCGCGGTCAAGGTGACCCCGGCGCACGACCCCAACGACTACGAGATCGCGCAGCGCCACGGCCTGGAGGCGGTCAACATCCTCACCGAGGAGGCGGTCGTCAACGCGAATGGCGGCCGCTTCGAGGGGCTGGACCGCTACGCGGCTCGCGAGGCGGTCAAGCAGGCCCTGGCCGCCGAGGGCCTGCTCGAGAAGGTGACCGGGGCGCCGCACGCCGTTGGGCACTGCTACCGCTGCAAGACCGAGGTCGAGCCGCGCCTGTCGCTGCAGTGGTTCGTGTCCACCAAGCCCCTGGCGGCCAAGGCCATGGAGGCGGTCCGCGGCGGCCAGACGCGCTTCGAGCCGGCCCGCTACGCCAGGACCTTCTTCGCCTGGATGGAGGGCATCCGCGACTGGTGCGTGTCGCGCCAGCTCTGGTGGGGCCACCGGATCCCCGCCTGGTACTGCCCGAACGGGCACACGACCGTGGCCAGGCAGGACCCGAGCGCCTGCGCGGAGTGCGGTGCCACCGAGCTGCGCCAGGACGAGGACGTGCTCGACACCTGGTTCTCCAGCGGGCTGTGGCCCTTCTCCACGCTCGGGTGGCCGGACGACACCGAGGACCTGCGCGCCTTCTACCCGACATCGGTGCTGGTCACCGGGTACGACATCATCTTCTTCTGGGTCGCGCGGATGATGATGTTCGGCTGCCACTTCCAGCCGCTGGCGCCCTTCAAGGTGGTCGCCATCCACGGGATGGTCCGCGATGCCCAAGGCAAGAAGATGTCGAAGTCGTTCGGCAACGTCATCGACCCGCTCGAGCTGATGGACCGCTACGGCACCGACGCGCTGCGGTTCGCGCTGATCCGCGGCGCCAACCCCGGCAGCGACGTGCCGCTGGCCACCGAGTGGGTCTCCGGCGCCCGCAACTTCGCCAACAAGCTCTGGAATCTCGGCCGCTTCGTGCTGTCCTCGGTGCCCGAGGGAACCAAGCCGGAGGACCTCCTGGGAAGCGAACCGCTCAGCGATGGTCCGGCACAGGCGCTCTTGGGGGGCCGTGGGGGGAGCGAGCTCCCCCCACATGGATCGAGTTTCGCGCGAAGCGCGCTCAGCGACCGCTGGCTGCTGTCTCGCCTCGAGCGCACGCGGGCCGCGGTGACCGCGGCCTACGACGCCTACGACCCGGCCGAGGCCTCGCGGCTGCTGCATTCCTTCGCCTGGAGCGAGCTGGCCGACTGGGCCGTGGAGCTGGCCAAGCCGCGGCTGGCGGCCGGCGGCGAGGACGCCCGCCGCGCGGGCGTGGTGCTGGCCTACGCGCTGGACGTGACCATCCGGCTGCTCCACCCGGTGATGCCGTTCGTGACCGAGGAGCTGGGGCGGGCGCTGCGGGACGTGGAGACCATCACGCTCGGGCCCTGGCCGGCGGAGCGGCCAGAGGACCTCGACGAGGCCGCCGAGGCCGACATGGCCGACCTGCAGGAGGTGATCGTCGCGGTGCGCCGGTTCCGCGGCGAGCACGGCGTGCCGTCCTCGCGCCGCCCGCGCCTGACGATCGTCCCCGGTGGTGACCGTCAGGCCGAGTTGCTGCGCGCCGAGGGCGACAGCGTCCGCCGGCTCGCCCGCCTGGAGACCGTCGAGGTCGGGCCCCCGCAGGCCGACGCCGGACCGACCGCCAAGGTGCTGGCCGCCGGGGCCGAGCTGCACCTGCCGCTGGCCGGCATGCTCGACCGAGACGAGGAGCTGGCGCGGCTGGAGCGCGAGCGCGACGCGCTCGACGCGGAGGCGCGCAGAGCCGAGGACAAGCTGGCCAACGCCGACTTCGTGGCCAAGGCTCCGGCCGCGGTGGTCGACAAGACCCGCGCGCGCCTCGCCGAGGTCGAGGCCGCCCGGGCGAAGGTAGCCTCCAGGATCCAGGAGGTCACGGCGACAGCGGGAGGATAGGGCCATGCGACGCCCCCAGGTCCCGTCCAAGCCCACCCTTGACGGCCTGGAGGCGAAATGGCAGGCCCGTTGGGAGGCTTGGGGGACGTACCGGTTCGACTCGACCCGTCCGCGCGAGGCCGTGTTCTCGATCGACACGCCGCCGCTGACCGCCAGCGGCACCTTGCACGTCGGCCACGTATTCTCCTACACGCACACCGACCTGGTGGCCCGCTACCAGCGGATGCGCGGCCGGAGCGTGTTCTACCCGGTCGGGTGGGACGACAACGGCCTGCCCACCGAGCGCCGGGTCGAGAACCACTTCGGCGTGCGCTGCGACCCGTCGCTGCCCTACGACCCGGAGCTGCGGCCGCCAGGGGCGGGTGACGGGGCCGAAGGCGGCCGGAGGGGGGCCGGGGCCGCCCGGGCAGGGGCCGCCCAGGCCGGGGGCGCCAAACTGCCGGTGTCGCGGCGCAATTTCCTGGAGCTGTGCGCGCGGCTGTCGGCGGAGGACGAGCGCCGCTACGAGGAGGCCTGGCGCCGTGTGGCCCTGTCGGTGGACTGGTCGCTGCAGTACAACACCATCGGCGAGCGGGCCAGGCTGGTGTCGCAGCGCAGCTTCCTGCACCTCCTGGAGCTGGGCGAGGCCTACCAGGCCGAGGCGCCGACCCTGTGGGACGTGACCTTCCACACCGCGGTGGCCCAGGCCGAGCTGGAGGAGCGCGAGGTGCCGGGAGCCGCGCACCTGATCCGCTTCACCATCGCGGGGCGCCCCGACCGTGGCGTGGTGGTGGAGACCACCCGGCCGGAGCTGCTGCCCGCGTGCGTGGCGCTGGTGGCCCACCCCGACGACGACCGCTACCGGGACCTGGTGGGCCAGCTCGCGCGCACCCCGCTGTTCGGCGTCGAGGTGCCGGTGCTGGCCCACCACCTTGCCAGGCCGGACAAGGGCACCGGCATCGCCATGATCTGCACCTTCGGCGACACCACGGACGTGACCTGGTGGCGCGAGCTGGGGCTGCCGGTCCGCTCGATCGTGACCCGCGACGGCCGCATCCGCGCCGAGCCGCCAGAGGGCGTGCCGGACGGCGACGTCTGGAAGCAGCTCGCGGGCCTCGATGTCGCCGAGGCCAGGCGCCGGATCGTCGAGTTGCTGGCCGAGACGGGCGAGCTGGTGGGGCCGCCCCGGCCGATTACCCACCGGGTCAGCTTCTACGAGAAGGGCGACCGGCCGCTGGAGATCGTCACCAGCCGGCAGTGGTTCATCCGCCTGCTGGCCCACCGCGAGCGGCTGCTCGCCAGGGGCCGCGAGCTGACCTGGCACCCGCCCTCCATGCGGCGCCGTTACGAGGACTGGGTCGAGGGCCTGACCGGCGACTGGCTGGTGAGCCGGCAGCGCTGCTTCGGCGTGCCGGTGCCGCTCTGGTACCCGGTCGGCGCCGGCGGGACCGTCAGCCACGACCATCCGATCGTCCCGAGCGCCGGCCGCCTGCCGATCGACCCCGTCGCCGACGTGCCCGAGGGCTTCAGCCCCGACGACCGTGGCCGGCCCGGCGGCTTCACCAGCGACCCCGACGTCCTGGACACCTGGGCGACCTCGTCGCTCACGCCGCTGATCGCAGGCGGCTTCGGCGAGGACCCCGCCCTGTTCGAGCGGGTCTTCCCGATGGACCTGCGGCCGCAGGGGCAGGAGATCATCCGGACCTGGCTGTTCTACTCGGTGGTGCGGGCCGAGCTGGAGCTGGGCGTGCTGCCGTGGTCGGACGCCGCGATCTCCGGGTGGGTGGTGGACCCCGACCGCGCCAAGCTGTCGAAGTCGCGCGGGAACGTGGTGTCGCCCAGCCAGGCGATGGACCGCTACGGCGCCGACGCGCTCCGCCACTGGGCCGCCGGCGGCCGGCTCGGCTCCGACACCACCTTCGACGAGGACCGCGTCCGCGTCGGCCGCCGCCTGGCCATCAAGGTCCTGAACGCGAGCCGTTTCGTCCTGGACAGGCTCCAGGCCGCCGCGGACGAGGCGCCGCCGACCGAGCCGCTGGACCGGGCGATGCTGGCGGCGCTGGACGAGGTGGTGGCGGAGGTCACCGCCTCGCTGGACGGCTACGACCACACCAGGGCGCTGGAGCGGACCGAGGCCTTCTTCTGGCAGTTCTGCGACGACCACGTGGAGCTGGTCAAGGACCGGGCCTACGGGTCGCGCGGCGAGACGGCGCGCGCCTCGGCGTCGGCGGCGCTGCAGACCGCGCTGGACGTGCTGCTGCGGCTGCTGGCGCCGTTCCTGCCGTACGTGACCGAGGAGGTCTGGTCGTGGTGGCGGGACGGCTCCGTCCACCTGGCGCCCTGGCCCGGACGGCTGCCGGCCGATTGGCTCGGCGACCCGCTGGTGCTCGAGGTCAGCGGACAGGCGCTGGCCGCGGTCCGCCGCGCCAAGACGCAGGCCAGGCGATCGATGCGTGCCCCGGTGGTCCGCGTCCGGGTCCTCGACACCCCCGGCCGCGTCGAGGCGCTCCGCCAGGCCGCCGACGACCTCCGCGCCGCCGGCGCCATCGCCGAGCTGCGGATCGAGCCCGGCGGCGTCCCCGCCATCGAGGTCGAGCTCGCCGACGCCGGCTGAGGCCCCGCCCGTCCCACGGCCACTACAATCGGCGGCGACCTGCCAGCAAAGCCCCGGAGAGCAAGCGATGGAGTACCGCCAGGCAGTCCGAGCGCTCTACGCCCGCGTGCCGACCCGCATGGGTCCCACACTGGACCGCATCCGTCACCTCGTCGAGCTGCTCGACCACCCGGAGCGGACCGCGCCGGCCATCCACCTCACCGGGACGAACGGCAAGACCACCAGCGCCCGCATGGCGACCATGCTGCTCACCTCCTTGGGAGTGGGCGCCGGCCGCTACACCAGCCCGCACGTCCAGGACGTGCGCGAGCGCATCGCGCTGGCGACCAGGGTCATCTCCCAGGAGGAGTTCGCCGAGACCTGGACCTACCTGGAGCCGTTCCTGGAGGAGGTCGACCGCGCCCACGACGAGCCGGTCACCTTCCACGAGGCGCTGACCGCCATGGCGTTCGCCTGGTTCGCCGAGCTGCCGGTCGACGCCCAGGTCATCGAGGTCGGCATGGGCGGCTCCTGGGACTCCACCAACGTGGTGCACGGCCAGGTCGCGGTCATCAACCACGTCGGGCTCGACCACCCGGAGCTGGGCGACACGCCCGCCAAGGTGGCCGCCGAGAAGGCCGGCATCATCAAGACCGGCGCCGCCGTGGTGAGCCAGGCCCAGGACCCGGACGTGCTGGCGGTGATCGACGAGCGGGTGCGGCAGCGGGACGCCCGCCTGCTGCTGGCGGGGCGCGACTTCGCGGTCGAGCGGCGCCGCCTTGCCTACGGCGGCCAGCTCCTGGACCTGCGCACGCCCGCCGGCGGCGTCCAGGACGTGCTGTTGCCGCTGCACGGCCGCCACCAGGCCGACAACGCCGCCAGCTCGCTGGCGGCGGTGGAGACCTTCCTCGGCGGCAGGCCCCTGGACGAGGCGATCGTGCGGCAGGGGTTCGCCTCGGTGACCTCGCCGGGGCGGCTGGAGGTGGTCCGCCGCGACCCGCTGGTGCTGCTGGACGGCGCCCACAACCCGGACGGCGCCAGGGCGCTGGCCGCCTCGCTGCTGGAGGAGTTCGTGGTCGACCGGCGCACCCTGGTGGTCGCCTGCCTGGCCGACAAGGACATCCGCGGCATCCTGCGCGGACTCGCGCCGGCCACCGGCCGGCTGATCGTGACCGCCAACAAGAGCCCCCGCGCCGCCAGCGCCGAGCAGCTCAGCAAGGAGGCCGAGGCGGTCGGCCTGGTCGCCGAGGTCGAGCGCGACGTCCCCACGGCGGTGCGCCGCGCCATCGACGAGGCCGGCGAGGCCGAGGCGGTGGTGGTCACCGGCTCGATCTACACCGTCGGCGAGGCCCGGGAGCTGCTGATGGGGCCCGGCCCGGCCTGAGCCACGCCGGGCGGCGGTGCGCGGTCCGGCCCCGAATCCGGGTCCTCCGAGTCCAAATCGAGTCCAAATTGCCCGGGCCGGCTTGAGCCCCTTAGCGCTGCGCGACCGGTATGATCGGCCCAGTACGCTGAATTCATGCCTGAACTCTCCTTGGAGGTCGTCGGTGGCCGTCGAACGCACTCTGGTCCTGTGCAAACCCGACGCGGTCGAGCGCGGTCTGGTCGGCGAGGTCGTCGACCGGCTCGAGCGCAAGGGCCTCCGGCTCGTGGCCATGGACCTGCGGGTGCTCGACGAGGCGGTCGCCAAGGCGCATTACGCCGAGCACGAGGGCAAGTCGTTCTTCGACGAGCTGGTCTCGTTCATCACCAGCGGCCCGCTGGTGGCCATCTGCGTCGAGGGGCTCGACGCGGTCGCCGCCGTCCGGGTGCTGATGGGCCCGACCAATCCCGTGCAGGCGCCACCCGGCTCCATCCGCGGGGACTACGGCCTCGACATCGGCCGCAACCTCGTGCATGGCTCTGACTCGGCCGCTTCGGCCACCCGCGAGATCGAGCTGTTCTTCCCCGAGCTCTCGGGGTGATCCCGCGGCTGCAGTGCTTGGCCTAACCGCCGTCCCCTGTTGTTCGTGAACGTCGACTATCGCTCGAAGGGGGTGGTCACCTTGCAGAACGCCTTCCGCTTCCTCGGCCGCGACATGGCGGTCGACTTGGGGACGGCCAACACACTCGCCTACGTGCGCGGGCGGGGCGTGGTGCTCAACGAGCCTTCGGTGGTGGCGATCAACACCAAGACCAACCAGGTACTCGCCGTGGGCGCCGAGGCCAAGGCTATGATCGGCCGCACCCCCAGCCACATCCAGGCGATCCGGCCGCTCAAGGACGGGGTCATCGCCGACGCCGACACCACCGAGAAGATGCTGCGCTACTTCGTGCAGAAGGTGCACCGCCGCCAGTTCGTGGCCAAGCCGCGGGTGGTGGTCTGCGTGCCGTCGGGCATCACCGGGGTCGAACGCCGCGCTGTCTTCGGCGCCACCATCCGGGCCGGCGCCCGTTCCGCCTTCATCATCGAGGAGCCGATGGCCGCGGCCATCGGCGTCGGCCTGCCGGTGCACGAGCCCACCGGCAACATGGTGGTCGACATCGGCGGCGGCACCACCGAGGTGGCGGTGGTGGCACTGGGCGGCATCGTCACCAGCCAGTCGATCCGCATCGGCGGCGACGAGCTCGACGAATCCATCATCAGCTACGTCAAGAAGGAATACTCGCTGCTGCTCGGCGACCGCACCGCCGAGGAGCTGAAGATCAGCCTCGGCTCGGCCTTCCCGGCGGCGGAGGAGCCCACCGCCGAGGTGCGCGGCCGCGACCTGGTCAGCGGCCTGCCCAAGACCATCACGGTGGGCGCCGAGGAGATCCGCAAGGCGATCGAGGAGCCGGTCAACGCGATCGTCGACGCGGTCAAGAACACCCTCGACATCACCCCGCCGGAGCTGGCCGCGGACGTGATGGACAAGGGCATCGTGCTCACCGGCGGCGGCGCGCTCCTGCGCGGCCTGGACGAGCGGCTCAAGCACGAGACGAGCATGCCGATCCACGTCGCGGACGAGCCGCTCCACTCGGTCGTCATCGGGTCCGGCAAGTGCATCGAGGAATTCGAGGCCCTGAAACGGGTACTCATCTCCTCCCAATCCAACAGCTACTGACAGTCGAGGGCTCCCATGTACGACCGTCCCCGCCGGCGTGGCCGCGCGGTGCTGGCCGTGCTCCTCGTCGCGGCGGTCGTGGTCATCACGCTCGACTTCCGTGAGGGGCGGCAGGGCCCCGTGGGGCGGCTCCAGGACGCCGCCGTGGCGGTCTTCGGTCCAATACAGCGGGCCACCGGCAACGTGGCGCGGCCGGTCGGCGATTTCTTCGGCGGCATCGCCCAGCTCGGCAGGCTCCGCGGCGAGAACCGGCACCTCCAGGACGAGGTCAGCGGCCTGCGCGCCCAGCAGCGGACCTACCAGGACGTGCTCAGGGAGAACGAGCGGCTGCGGGGCGCCCTCGGCATGGCCAAGCGCTGCGGCTGCCGCACCGTGGGCGCGTCGGTGGTGGCCACTTCCGCCTCCAACTTCCAGTGGGCGGTGACTATCGACGCCGGCGCGCAGCAGGGGATCACCACCGACATGGCGGTGATCGACGCCAGCGGCCTGGTCGGGCGGGTGGGCAAGGTCACCTCCGACTACTCGACCGTGCTGCTGATCAGCGATCCCTCCAGCGGGGTGGCGGCCAGCGTCGCCCGCAACAAGACCCCCGGGATCCTGCGCGGCCAGGGCGAGCAGGACCTGCTCTTCGAGCCGGTGCGCGCCGGCACCGACGTGCGCCCCGGCGACTCGGTGGTCACGCAGGGCTACCAGGGCGGCGTCTTCCCAGCCGGCATCCCGATCGGCGGGGTCGCCAGGGTCGACCGCGCCAGCGCCCAGAGCCTGGTGGCCAAGGTCGCCGTCCAGCCCTACGCCGACCTGGCGTCGCTGGACGTGGTCGCGGTGGTGGTCGCCAAGCCACCGCCGCCGCCGGCCACGCGGCTGGCCAAGGGCGGGAGCTGAGCGATGCGCCGCACCCTGCTGCTCGGCGCCCTGATCGCCCTCAGCCTGGTGCTGGAGTCGACCCTGCTGGCGCACCTGCGCGTCGGCGGCGTCCATCCCGACCTGCTGGTGATCGTGGTGATCGCCGTGGCCATGGTCGACGGGCCGGTGACCGCCGCCACCTTCGGGTTCGCCGCCGGGCTGGTCTCCGACCTGCTGTTCGCCAACCAGGTCGGCGTCTCCGCGCTGGTCTACACCGTGATCGGCTTCGGCGTGGGCGTCGGGCGGGTCTATGTGACCAGCTCGAGCGCGCTGCTGCACCTGCTGCTGGCCGGGGTCGCCAGCTTCGCGTCGGTGTGGCTGGCCGGGCTGGTCCTGCGCGTCTTCGACCTCTCCTCATGGGACTTCCTGCTGCGCGCCGCGCCGCTGGTCGCCCTCTATAACCTGCTGCTCACCCCACTCGTCTACCCGCCGGTCCGAGCGCTGCTGGAGCGCCTGGAGCCGGTGCCGACCGTCCGCTGGTAGGGCCGCCATGCATCCACAGTCGCCGCTGCGCCCCCGCATCACCGTCCTCTCGGTCGTCGTGACCGTGCTGCTGCTGGCGTTGCTGTCCCGGCTGTGGTTCCTGCAGGTGCTGGCCGGCGATCGGTACGGCGACCTGGCCGAGGCCAACCAGGTCCGCCAGGTGGTGGTCGAGGCGCCACGCGGGCGCATCCTGGACCGGCAGGGGCGCGTGCTGGTGCGCAACCGCGCGGCCTGGGCGATCACGGTGAAGAACGCCGAGCTGGGCGACAAGCGGCAGCGCGACACCGTGCTGGACCGCCTGTCGAACCTACTCGGGGTGCCGAGGGCCAAGATCGACGAGCGCCTGCGCGACTACAACGGCTCGCCGCTGCACGGCATCCCGGTGGCCGAGGACGTGCCGATCGACAAGCTCTTCTACCTGTCCGAGCACGGCGACGACTTCCCGGGCGTGGAGCCCGAGGTGGTCGCGCTGCGCCAGTATCCTCAGGGGACGCTGGCCGCCCACGTGCTCGGCTACGTCGGCGAGATCTCCGGCGACGAGCTGAAGTCCGGCAGGTTCCACGCCCTCGAGCAGGGCGACACGGTCGGCAAGGCGGGCGTCGAGCTGACCTACGACCGCTACCTTCGCGGTCAGGACGGGGTCGAGGACTTCGAGGTCAACGCCTCCGGCCGGGTGATCCGCTCGCTGGGCGGCCGCGCGCCGGTCCCAGGCATGGACCTGGAGCTCTCCATCGACCTGGACGTCCAGAAGCAGGCGGAGGAGTCGCTGAAGGACGGCATGAAGCTGGCGCGGAGCCTGGGCTCCCGCTACCCGGCGCCGGCTGCCACCGCGGTGGTGCTGGATCCCAACGACGGCTCGCTGCTGGCGCTGGCAAGCCTGCCCGAGTACGACCCGCGCAAGTTCGTCGGCGGCATCTCGCGGAAGGACTTCGACGCCTACAACAAGGACCCGACCAACCCGCTGCTCAACCGCGCTGTCCAGTCCGCCTATCCGCCGGGCTCGACCTGGAAGCCGGTGACCGCGCTGGCGGCGCTGCAGCGCAATGTCATCACCCAGTCGACCACCTTTCACTGCCCAGGCTCGTACAAGTTCGGCAACTCCGTCAAACATGACTGGACGCCGAGCGGGCACGGCACCGTCGACCTCAACCTGAGCCTCGAGCAGTCGTGCGACGTGTACTACTACAACCTGGGCGCCAGCTTCGCGCGCTCGGAGGCCTCCCAGGAGGCGGCCGGCAAGAAGGCGGCCGAGGACATGCAGGCCACCGCCCGCAGCCTCGGGTTCGGGAGCCAGCCACAGCTCGACCTGCCGTTCCCCAGCGACGGCACGGTGCCGACGCGTGCCTGGCGCAAGCGGTTCTGGGAGCAGAACAAGGACATCTACTGCAAGGGGACCAGCGCGCTCTACAAGGAGCTGTGCCGCGACGGCTGGCACTGGCAGGGGGGCGAGGACCTGAACATCGCCATCGGCCAGGGCGCCCTGCTGGTGTCGCCGCTGCAGCTCGCGGTCGGCTACGGGGCGATCGCCAACGGCGGCACGGTCTACCAGCCGCACGTGGCGCTAGCGCTGACCAACCCGGCCAACGGCAAGCCGGTGCACACCGTCCAGCCGAAGGTGGCCCAGGTGGCGCGGATCCCGGCTGGCGACTTCTCGGCGGTGGCGCGCGGCCTGGCCGCGGTCCCGGCCACCGGCACCGCGGCCGGCGCCTTCAGCGGCTTCCCGCTGGACCGCTTCGCGGTCGCCGGCAAGACCGGCACCGCCGACCTCCCCCCCAAGGCTCCGTTTGCGTGGTTTGCTTCCTTTGCGCCAGTGGGGAACCCTCGATACGTTGTGGTGGCGATGGTCGAGCAGGGCGGCCACGGCGGGCAGTCGGCCGCCCCGGTCGCCCGCGAGCTCTACGAGAAGCTGTTCGGTTTGCCGATACAACCCATCGTGGCGGGCCACGACCAGAGTGGCTAGTGCTACTGGACCAGGTGGATCGACTGGAGAGAGCGAATCGGGATGCAGGAGAGCTGGGGGTCGTGGAACGACCGGGTCTCACGGCTCGGCTGGGAGGGCGCGAGCGAGCGCCAGATGGCCTGGCGCGCGCCCTGGCGCCACTACGACCCGATCACCACCGTGGCGGCCTGCGCGCTGGCGGTCTTCGGGCTGGCGGCGATCTACTCGGCCACCTTCGCCAGCCTCCGGCTCCAGGGGCTGCCGGGCAGCATGTTCATGCGCCGCCAGCTCATCAGCCTGGTGGTCGGCGTGGTGGCGACGGCGGCGGTGACCTTCGTCGACTACCACCGGCTGCTGGCGTGGGCGCCGGTGGCCTACGGCGCGATGGTGCTCTGCCTGGCCGCCGTGCTCACCCCGCTCGGCTCGCAGTCCAACGGCGCCCAGTCCTGGTTCAGCCTCGGGCCCTTCCAGTTGCAGCCGTCGGAGTTCGCCAAGATCGCGCTGATCCTGACCCTGGCCGCCATCCTCGGCAGCCGTGGCGAACGGCCGGTGCGCCCCGGGCCCAAACGGATCGCGCTGGCGCTCGGCGCGCTGGGCCTGGTGGCCGGCGAGATCCTGCTGCAGCCGGACTTCGGCACGATGATGGTGTTCGTGGCGATCCTGTTCGGGATCCTGCTCACCAGCGGCGTGCGTTTCCGCTGGCTGCTGGTCCTGGTACTGATCGGCAGCATCGGCGTGGTCGGCATGTTCAAGATGAACGTGCTCAAGGAATACCAGAAGGAGCGGCTGACGGCGTTCGTCAACCCCAGCGCCGACGCTGGCGGCCGCGGCTTCACCTACAACTACCGGCAGTCGCTGATCGCCATCGGCTCCGGCGGGCTGACCGGCAAGGGCTACCTGCGCGGCACCCAGACGAACCTGCAGTACGTGCCGGAGCAGCGCACCGACTTCATCTTCACGGTGGTGGGGGAGGAGCTCGGCTTCCTCGGCTCGGCGCTGCTGCTGGCGCTGCTCGGCCTGCTGGTGTGGCGGGGGCTGCGCATCGCGGCCATGGCCAGGGATCCAGCCGGCGCGCTGATCGCCGCCGGGGTGATCTCGATGCTGGTGTTCCAGACCTTCATCAACGTCGGCATGACCATCGGGATCATGCCCATCACCGGCATCCCGCTGCCGTTCGTGTCCTACGGCGGCTCCTCGCTGATCGCCAGCTTCCTGGCCATCGGGCTGCTCGAGAACGTGCACATGCGCCGCTTCGCGCCCACCTGAGGCACGTCTTTGCCCGGCAGGGACTGATCTGGCAGACTAGTCAGTAGTCTTGCGCCATGCCGAACCTGTGGTACGGCCCGACGATGTGCTCGCTGCTCTCGCGCTGAACTTCTCGCGCTGCTCGCCATGCCTGGCGCGCTGACCGATAGGCAACGTGCAGGAGCGCGCGCCGACGAGGCGTTCGCGGCCGTCACCAGAGGCGACGGGCGGCATACCGCAGGCGCGCGTGACATGGTCGCGTTCCGTCCAGCGGGTCCGGATGGCATGGCGGCGCCGCCTGACCGGGCAGAAGACTCTGAGCCTCCGAACGCGGTGGCGAAGGTCGAGCCCGGCTCAGCCGGGGATCGTAGCTCGACCCCGTGCGCGCAAGAGGTTTCGGCCGCCCCCGTCGGCGACCGCCTGAACTTTGTGAGGAGCATTGATGGCTTCCAGGGAGGAGCCCCAGGTCAACGACACCCGGGGCCTACCTGACATACCCGCCCCACAGGAGACCCTGTTCGAGGAGGACCCCACAGCGGAGGATTCGGTCCAGGCAGCCGCGACCCCAGAGCAGAACGGGGACGCGCCGAGCCCGGCGGCCGAGGCCTCCGGCGACGTCGTCTCGCCCGCGCGGCCGCGCGGGATGGCGTCGTTCCCCGGCGGTCCGCCCCCGGTCTCCATACCGCCCCCGACCATGCCGCTGTTCACGCAGCCCGAGCCCGCACCCGCCGCGCCGAGCTTCCGGGTGACCACCGTCGAGAGCACGGCCGCCTTCCGTCCCGCCGGCCCCCCGCCCCCCGCGCCATCCACGACCCAGACCCCACCCGCGCTGGCCGCCGAGCCCGAGGAGGCCGAGGAGGCCGAGGTTCAGGTGGAGGCCGAGGCCGCCGCGGAGCCGGATGCCGATACCGTGATGGCGCCCGAGGCCGCCGTGGAGCCTGCACCTGAGGTCCCGGTGGAGGTCGAGACCCCCAGCGCCGGCCGCGAGGCCGCCGCTGCCGAGGCTCCCGCCGCCCGCGAGGCCGCCGCCGGGGAGGCTCCCGCCGCCGCGGAGGCTTCAGCCGCTGCTGAGGCTGGGGCGGTGCCGGAGGCCGCCGAGGTCACCCCAGGGGCGGCCTCCGCGGCGCCTGAGGCCCCGGCCGAATCCGAGGTCCAGACCCCGCCGGCCAAGCCCGCCAGGCGGCCGAGGGGCGGCCGAGGCAAGGCCAGGGAACGTGCCGAGGCGACCACCGCCGAGGCCGCGACGACCGGCGCAGCCGGCCCCGAGGCGGCCGCGGCTGAGGAGCCGGTCGTGGAGGGCCCGGCAGGGCGGTCCCGCAGGCGCCGGAGCCGCTCCGGACGCGCCACCGCGCAGGCCGGCATGGAGCCCGCCACGGTGGACAGCCAGGCCCTGACCCAGCCCATGGCGGCCCTGGAGTCCACGGTCGAGGCGGGCACGGCCGAGCTGCCGCCCGTCCCGGCGGCCTCCAGCGACGAGGCCCCCGACCACGCTGCCACCACCGTCGAGCTTCCCGCCGGGACGACCGAGACCAAGGCGGGGGAGGGCGCCGCCGACGACGAGGAACTCACAGGAGCCGGCTCGGCACGCACGCGTGCCCGCCGCCGCCGCCGCGCCGCCGCCAAGGCCAGGCTGCGGAGCGACGAGCCCGCCGAGCCCGCGGCCAGGGGCGACGCCGCCACCGGCGAGACCACCGTGCCAGCCGCCCGGGCCGCGGCCGCCCAGCCGGCACCCGCCAGGACCGGGCGGCCATCCGCGAGCGCCGCCGAGCGCCCGCAGGGCAGCTCGACCCGCGGCGCGGGCCGCCAGCGGGGAGCGGCCAGCGCCGCCCCGAGCGCGGCGCCGCCCGCCGACCCGAGCCCGGCGCCAGCCACGGCCCCCGGCGCGGCGCCACCCGCCGCCGAGGCCGGCACGGATGAGTCGGCGCCGACCAGGGGGAGGAGCCGCGGCCGGCGACGCGTCGGCTCCCGCTCCCAGGGCGAGGCGCCGGCCGCCACCGTCACCGAGCCCGCCACCGAGCCGGCGCCGGCGCGCACCCCGGCACCCTCGGAGCGATCCACCAGGCTGGAAGCCTCCAGGGCCCGTGGCGTCCGCCAGAGCCAGGGACCCGACCGGGGCCGCCGCCGCCGCCGTGGCGGCCTCACCGAGGACCAGAAGCGCGTCCTTCGCGAGGGCCCTGAGCGCAGGATGCTGGTCACCGAGGGCGCCGAGCGCACCCAGATCGGCGTCATCGAGGGCAGCACGCTGGTGGAGCACTACGTCACCCGTAAGACCGGCCGCTCGATGGTCGGCAACATCTACCTCGGCCGAGTCCAGAACGTGCTGCCCGGCATGGAGGCGGCCTTCGTCGACATCGGCAAGGGCCGCAACGCCGTGCTCTACGCCGGCGAGGTCAACTACAACGAGGAGGACCTCGACGGCGAGGCTCCCCGCATCGAGAAGGCGCTCAAGCCCGGTCAGGCGATCCTGGTCCAGGTGACCAAGGACCCGATCGGCGCCAAGGGCGCCCGGCTCACCACCCAGGTATCGCTGGCCGGCCGCTACCTGGTGCTCCAGCCCGAGGACTCGACCTTCGGGATCTCGCGGCGCCTGCCGGAGCCCGAGCGGGTCCGCCTGCGCGAGATCCTCAAGGAGGTCCGTCCCAAGGGCCTCGGGCTGATCGTGCGCACCGCCGCCGAGGGCGCCACCGCCGACGACCTGCGCGCCGATCTGGCCCGCCTGCAGACCCGCTGGGAGACGATCGAGCGCAAGGCCAAGAAGGCCTCACCGCCGGCAGTGATCTACCAGGAGCCCGAGCTGGTCGTGCGGGTGATCCGCGACATCTTCTCGCCAGACTTCGTCGAGCTGGTGGTCGACGCGCCCGGCCTGTACGAGCGGGTCAAGGCCTACCTCGAGGAGGTCGCGCCGGACCTGCTGCCCAAGGTGGGCGCGCACGACGGCAGGCTGCCGCTGTTCGAGCAGTACCGCGTCACCGAGCAGATCCACAAGGCTCTGGAGCGCAAGGTCTGGCTGCCGTCCGGCGGCTCGCTGGTGATCGACCAGACCGAGGCGATGACCGTGGTCGACGTCAACACCGGCAAGTACGTCGGCAAGTCGAACCTCGAGGAGACGGTGGTCGCCACCAACCTGGAGGCGGCCGAGGAGATCGTCCGCCAGCTGCGGCTGCGCGATATCGGCGGGATCATCATCATCGACTTCATCGACATGCTGTTCGAGAAGAACCAGCACGCGGTGGTCGAGCGGCTGCGCTCCGCACTGGCCAGGGACAAGACCAAGAGCCAGGTGATGGAGGTCTCCTCGCTGGGCCTGGTGCAGATGACCCGCAAGCGCGTCTCCGGCGGCCTGCTGGACAGCTTCTCCGAGACCTGCCCGGCCTGCGAGGGCCGTGGGGTGGTGATCACCCACGAGGTCTAGAGTTGACGCTCTTCCAGTCGCGCACCTACCCTGTCCGTTCGGTGCGCCGTGCCAGCGGTGAGCTTCCCGCTGGCGGCCCCACGAAGTCTCCAGAAGCGAAAGGACCACACTACGGTGTACGCCGTCATCCGCACTGGCGGGAAGCAGTACAAGGTCGCCCCCGGGGACGTCATCGACGTCGAGCGGCTCGCCGGTGACGACGGCGCCAGCCTCGAGTTCCAGCCACTGCTGGTGGTCGAGGACGGGGGCAAGGTCACCACTGCGGCCGCCGACCTCGCGAACGCCACCGTGACCGCCACCGTGGTCGCCCAGCACCGCGGCAAGAAGGTGCTGGTCTACACCTACAAGAACAAGTCCGGCCAGCAGCGCCACCAGGGTCACCGTCAGTCCCTGACCAGGCTCAAGGTCGAGGGCATCGAGCTTGGCGCCAAGCGCCGCGCCCCACGCAGGCAAGCCAGAGAGCAAGAGCAGGAGAGCTGATTCGAGATGGCCCACAAGAAAGGCGCTTCCTCCAGCCGCAACGGCCGTGATTCAGCGGCCAAGCGCCTGGGTGTGAAGCGGTTCGGCGGCCAGGTCGTCACCGCCGGCACGATCCTGGTGCGCCAGCGCGGCACGCGCATCCACCCGGGCGCCGGCGTCGGCCGTGGCGGCGACGACACGCTGTTCGCCAAGGTCCCCGGCCGCGTCGTCTACCACCAGGTCCGCGGCCGCAAGCTCGCGAGTATAGATCAAGGCGATTAGCGTCCCAGTCGCGGTCCCCGTGGCACAGGCGCTCCTGGGGGGCCGTGGGGGGAGCGAGCTTCCCCCACATGGATCGGGGACGGCGCCAACGATCGCGTGCGGCCGATGTTCGTAGACGAGACGACCGCCGAGGTATCTGGTGGTCGCGGGGGCGACGGGGTCACCTCCTTCCACCGTGAGAAGTACCGGCCCCGGGGAGGGCCCGACGGTGGCGACGGCGGTCGCGGCGGGGACGTGGTCCTGGTGGCCGACCCCAGCGTGGCGACCCTGGTCGAGTACCACTTCCACCCGCACCAGCGCGCCGGCAAAGGCACCCACGGCCAGGGCAATAACCGCAAGGGGGCCGATGCTGGGGACCGGGTCCTGCCGGTGCCGGTCGGCACCATGGTCCGCGACGAGCAGGGCCGCCTGCTGGCCGACCTGGCCACCCCCGGCGCGCGCTTCGTGGCGGCCAGGGGCGGGCGCGGTGGGCGCGGCAACGCCTCGCTGTCGGACGGCAGGCGCGTCGCCCACTTCCACGAGCGCGGCGAGCCCGGCCAGCAGCGCCGGCTGCGGCTCGAGCTGCGGCTGCTCGCCGACGCCGGCCTGGTCGGCTTCCCCAACGCCGGCAAGTCGAGCATCGTCGCGCGCGCCTCCGCCGCGCGCCCGAAGATCGCCGACTACCCCTTCACCACCCTGGAGCCGGTGCTCGGAATGGTGCGCGTGGACGGCCGCGACTTCGTGCTCGCCGACGTGCCGGGGCTGATCCCCGGGGCCGCGGAGGGCAAGGGCCTCGGCCATCGCTTCCTGCGCCACCTGGCGCGCTCCGCCGTGCTGGTGCACGTCATCGACCTGGCGCCGATGGAGCCGGGCCGCGACCCCGAGGGCGACCTTGCGGCGCTGGAGGCCGAGCTGGCGGCCCACGACCCCGACCTGGCGACGCGGCCCGCGCTGGTCGCCGCCAACAAGACCGACCTGCCGCAGGGGCGTGAGCGCCTGCCAGAGGCCGAGGCGGCCGCGGCCCGCCGCGGCCTGCCGTTCTTCCCGATCTCGGCCGCCACCGGGGAGGGCATGCCGGCGCTGCTCTACGCGCTCGCCGACGCGGTCGCCGCCGTCCGGGCCGTCGCGCCCGCGCCGTCGGCCGGCCCGGTGGTGGCCGAGGCCGAGGCGCCGATCCAGGTGGTCCGTGAGGGAGCCGGCTTCCGGGTGCTCGGCGACCGCCCGGAGCGCTGGGTGGCCATGAGCGACCTGGACAACCCCGAAGCGGTCGCGCACCTGCAGCGCCGCCTGCGCCGGGCCGGCGTCGACGAGCTGCTGGAGGCGGCCGGGGCGCGACCGGGCGACGAGGTGCTGGTCGGCGGGACGGCCTTCGAGTATCAACCGGACCCGTCCGCCGGGTTCACCGGGCGCGCCCGGCCCCACCGTCCCGCCCGCTAGCCCGGGGGCCCACGCCCCCAGCCGCGCGGCAGCCTCGGGGATTTGCCACGGCTGCCATTCCTGCGCTGGGTGCGCGGTTTGCGTCGACGACGTGACCGCCCCAGCGTACGGTGAGCGGCAAGGGGGGATGAGCGGCCAAGCTGGGAGGTCGCTATGCCGAGGTCCCACTGGACCGCTCTGCGGACCGTCCTGCTGGTCGCCACCCTGCTGGCTGGCCTGGTTGCCGTGCGCTGGTTGGTGACCGGCGGGCTGAACCGGCCAATGGCGCCGCCGGCCCCGCCTCGCCCCGCCCCTGTGCGCATCGCTCACGCCCCGCCCGGGACGCGGCTGTCCCTGGGCGGCCGGCAGCCGATCGTCATCGATCCGGCGACCGGGTCGATCGCGCGCATCGCGCCCGGCTCCGGCGACGTCACCGAGCTGTTCCGCCAGGGCGGCTCGACGGTGCTGGTCGCCGACAGGCGGGTCTGGGCGGTCCCGGCCGGGCGGGTCGGGCCTCCACGGCCGCTCGGCGAGGCCGCGATCGCCCTGCCCGCGCTGGCCGACGACCGTGTCTGGCTCGTCGATGCCCGCTACGGAGCGTCCGGGCGGCAGCGCTACGTGCTCGTCGAGGTCGGCCTCGCGGACGGGCGCGTCCATACCCGATGGACCCTGCCGTATCAGACCGCCCCGATCGCGGTCCTGCCCTCCGGGCTGCTCGCCCGTGGCCTCCAGGACGACCTGGAGGTCGTCGAGCCGGGCAGCGGCCGGGTGCGGGCCGTCCTCGCCCGGACGGCGAGGTTCGTGGATGCCCGCGGCGGCCGCGTCGCCTGGCTGGAGGGCCGCGACCTGCACGTGCGCGATCTGGTGACCGGGGCCGAGAAGGTGGTGCCGCCGCCTCCGGGGAGCCCGGACTGGTACACGCAGGGTGGCGGGCTCGCCCCGTGGCCTGACTGCTGCTACGGGCTGGGCGCGTTCGCCCCGGATGGCCGCACGCTGGCCATCTACGCCCGCCTGGCCGAACCAGGCGCCCCCGGCCTGGCCGTCGTCGACCTGGACCGGGGCCGCGCCGCGCTGCTTGCTGGATCCGAGGGCGCGACCCCGACCGGGTGCAGGCCCTGCCTCGCCTGGGCCTCGAATGGTTGGCTGTACTTCTTCGCGGCCGGCCCCGCGACCACGTCGATTGGCGCCTGGCGGCCGGGCGACGGGTCCGCCGGCCTGCTTGGGCTGGATGTCGATCAGGCCCTGGAGAGCGTGCCGAGCTCCGTGGCCGCGAACTAGCGCGGCCGCCACGACGAGGCGTCGGTGCGGCGTCGGACCGGTGCCGCCATGGCCGTCGTCGAGTTCACAAGTGGGCGGCAATCTGCAATTCTGTGCAAAGCAGCGGCGTTTCGGGAAGGCCCCATCTGGGGAGGTCGACGGGGGGTCGCGCATGTTTGCCTGAAGCGCTCGGCGATGTGGCGGCCGCCACAGAGAGCGGTTGACCGGGTGGGAGTAGACATCAGGAGGTAGCGCATGCCACGGAGGCTAGTCAAGTTCGTGCTAATCGGCACGGTCGTCGCGCTCGCGCTCGCCGCGTGCGGTGGCCCCGGGGGGTCGAGTGGTGGTGGCGCGGCTCAAGGCACCGGGCCGATCACCTTCGTGGCCGGCAAGGACACGAGCGGCAAGTATCCCGCGGTCATCAACAAGTGGAATGCCGCCCATCCCAACGAGAAGGTGTCGCTGCTCGAGCTGCCGACGGCGGCGGACGCGCAGCGCTCGGCATTCGTCACCAACCTCCAGGCGAAGAGCGACCGCTATGACGTCCTGGGCATCGACGTCGTCTGGACGGCTGAGTTCGCCAAGTCGAAGTGGCTCATGGAGCTCGACAAGAGCCAGTTCCCGCTCGACCAGATGCTGAAGCCTGCCGTCGACACCGGGATGTTCGATGGGAAGCTCTGGGCGATTCCCTACGACACCAACGGCGGCCTGCTCTTCTACCGCAAGGACATCCTCGACAAGGCCGGCAAGCAGCCGCCCAAGACGTTCGACGAGCTCAAGGCCGACTGCCCGCTCGCCAAGCAGAACGGGATCGACTGCTATGCGGGCCAGTTCAAGAAGTACGAGGGCCTGACCGTGAACTTCGCCGAGGCCGTGCAAGCGGCCGGCGGCGAGATCATGACGGACAACGGCACCAAGGTCGCGCTCGGCGCCCCGGCGGTCCAGGGGTTGAGCTTCCTGGCGGACGGCTTCAAGCAGGGCTACATCCCGAAGCCGGCCATCACCTTCCAGGAGGAGGAGAGCCGCACCGCCTTCATGTCGGGCAAGCTGATGTTCCTGCGCAACTGGCCGTACGTGTACGGCCTGGCCAGCAAGCCGGACCCGGCCAACAAGGTCCTGGGCAAGTTCGGCGTCGCCCCGCTGCCCGGCTTTACCGGCACCGGCTCGAGCTCGCTGGGTGGTCTGAACCTGGCCGTCAGCGCCTTCTCCAAGAAGCAGAAGACCGCGGTCGAGTTCGCCAAGTTCGCCACCAACGAGGCGAACGCCAAGGAGATGGTCGGGCTGACCGGGAACGCGCCGGCCTGGACCTCCCTGTACAACGACCCCGAGCTCGTCAAGAAGTTCCCCCACCTCCCGATCCTGCTGCAGGGCCTCGAGGCGGCGAAGCCACGGCCCATCACGCCCTACTACCAGGAAGTGACCACGGCCGTTGAGGACAACGCCTACGCGGCGCTGCAGGGCCAGAAGACGCCCGACCAGGCAATCAACGACCTCACCACGCAGCTCAACCAGATTGTCCAAAGCGGTGGCTAGCGGAACGGGAGGTGACCGTGGCGACTGAGACGGTCGGTCGTCCGGCCAGGGTCCGGCGGGGGGGCCCTGCCCGGACGTCGGAGGGCAGGCGAGCCGAGGCGCGACTGGCGTTCCGGTTACTGATCCCGGCTGGGATTGTCCTGCTGGTGATCATCGCCTACCCCGTGGTGCGGGCGATCTGGTTGTCGTTGTACAGCGACAACCGCTTCGGGACGTCGCAGTTCATTGGCTTGAAGAACTACATCCGGGCCTTCACGGGGACGGGCTCTCAGGCCTTCTGGCAAGCGTTCTCGTTCACCACGCTGCTGACGCTGGTGACGATGGTCTTCGAGCTCGTGATCGGCTTCGGCATGGCGCTGATCATGAACAGGGCCTTCCGCGGCCGGGGTTTGGTCCGCGCCAGCGTCCTGGTGCCATGGGCGATCCCCACGGCGGTGTCGGCGCAGCTCTGGCTGTGGAACTTCAACCCGACCGGCGTCATCAACCAGGTCTTCCACACGCACCTCATCTGGACCGGGAGCCACTGGCCCTCCTTCTGGGCGATCGTCATCGCCGACGTGTGGAAGACGGCCCCGTTCATCGCACTGCTCGTCCTGGCGGGACTGCAGATCATCCCTGACGAGATCTACGAGGCGGCCAGGGTCGACGGGGCGACGGCGATACAGAGCTTCCGGCGCATCACGCTGCCGCTGGTGAAGAGCGCCGTCGTCGTCGCGGTGCTCTTCCGCATGCTGGACGTCCTGCGCATCTTCGACCTCCCGTTCATCATGACGAACGGGGCCAATCAGACCGAGACGCTGTCGACCATCGCCTACAAGGCGTCCATCCAGGACATCCACCCGTCCTACGGGTCGACGCTCTCGACCATCACGTTCTTCTACATCATCGTCGCGGCCTTCGTCGTCAACCTGATCGCCAGGGCGGACGTCGTGAAGTCGGGTTCGGGGGTGAAGTGATGGCCGTCACCACCGCCCCTGGACGCACGGCGGCCCGCGCACGACCGGCATCGCGGGTTTCGGGGTTCATGCGCGAGCGCGGCTGGCTACTTGTCGGAGTCGCGTTCATCGTCGTCTACTGCCTGGCGCCGTTCTACTGGATGATCGTGTCCAGCCTGAAGTCGAACCCGCTGCTGGACCAGGCGCTGTACCCCAAGCACCCGACGCTCCTCAACTTCCGGGAGGTCTTCTCCGGCGACAACAACTTCCAGTACGCACTGCGCAACAGCGTGGTCATTGCCGGCGCGACCACGATCGTGGCGCTGCTGATCGGCGTGTTCGCGTCCTACGCGCTGGCCCGCCTGCAGTTCCGGGCCAAGAAGCTGGTCCTCGGGGCAGTCCTGGCCACCGCGATGTTCCCGCTGATCGCCCTGCTGACGCCGCTGTTCCAGCTGTTCAGCGACCTCCACCTCATCGACACCTATCCACCGATGATCATCTCCGACATCAGCTTCACCTTGCCGCTGGCGATCTACGTGCTCACGACCTTCTTCGCCGAGATGCCGTGGGAGCTCGAGATGGCGGCGAAGGTGGACGGAGCGACACCTGGGCAGGCCTTCCGCAAGGTGATCATCCCGCTGGCTGCCCCTGGGGTGTTCACCAGCGCCATCATCGTGTTCATCGCCGCGTGGAACGAGTTCCTGATCGCCTACACCATGACCCAGACGCTCAACGCGGAGCCGGTGACGGTGGCGATCGCGAAGTTCACGGGGGTGAGCCGGTTCGAACAGCCATTCGGCACGATCATGGCGGCCGGCGTGCTCGTCACGATCCCGCTCGTGATCATGGTGCTGTTCTTCCAGCGCAGGATCGTCGCGGGCCTGACCGCCGGCGGCGTGAAGGGGTAGCCGAAGCCGAGAGACTGGGGCCGGCGAGAGCCGGCCCCAGTCGCGTTCAGGGCCCGTTGGGGGCCGGCGGCGTGCCCCTGGGTGGCGTCAGCGGGCTCTGGCCCTCCTGCTGCGTCAGCATCGGCGCCATGCTGGCCAGGTAGGCGGCGACCGCGGAGTAGTCCTGGTCCGCCAAGCCCTGCCCCTTCGCGCCCGCGAACAGGTCGGCGACCCGTTCGGCACTCGGCAGCGCCGAACGCGCCGCTCTGGCCGCGTCCAGCGCCAGCCGCAGGTCCTTGTGCATCAGGGCGAGACGGAACCCGGGGTCGTCGAAATCGCCCGCCAGCAGCCTGCCGCGCTTGCTGTGCACCGTCTGTGGCGCCACCGAGGCGCTCTCCAGCACCTCGAGCGCGACCTCCGGGTCCAGCCCGAGCACGCGGCCGAGCGTGTACCCCTCGGCCACCGCGGTCATCACGCCCCCGAGCACCAGGTTGACCATCAGCTTGGCGGCCTGGCCCGAGCCGACCGGTCCCACGTGGAAGGTCCGCCCCGGATCGCCGAGCTCGACGAGCACGGGCCGGGCGCGCTCCACCGCCTCGGCCTCGCCGCCGATCATGATCGCCAGCCGCCCCTCGGCCGCCGGCCCGGTCGACCCCGCGACCGGTGCGTCCACGAAGGCGACCTCCCGCGGCTCCAGCGCCTTGGCGACCTTCCGCGCCGTCGCCGGACCTGTGGTCGACATGTCGACATGGAGGCTCCCGCTCGGCAGCCCCTCGGCCAGCCCGTCACGCCCGAGGACGACCTCCTCCAGCGCACCGCCGTCGACCAGCATGGTCACGGCGATCTCCGCCTTGGCGGCTGCCGCGGCCGGCGAATCGGCCACAGTAGCGCGGTTGGCCAGCGCGTCCGCGTGGTCACGCGTCCGTGACCAGACCGTCAGCTCGTGGCCGGCGGCCGCCAGGCGCCCCGCCATCGGGGCGCCCATCCGTCCCAGACCCAGAAACGCGATTCGGGTCATCAGCTGGGGCTGGGAGAGCCGTGCGATGCGGGGATCGCCTGGCCGCTCTCGGGGTCGAAGTAGTGCAGCGCCAGGATGTCGATGGCGAGCTCGATGGTGCGCCCGGCGCGGGCCCGGGTCTTGGGGTTGACCCGGGCGGTCCACAGGCTCTGGCCCTCCTCGGCGGTCAGCGCCTCGGCCTCGTCAGCCTCCTGGGTCTGCTTGTCGAACTTGGCCAGCATCACGTCGTGCTGGACCGGCTGGGAGTTGATCGGGAAGATCACGTTGACCTCGCTGCCCAGCTCCTCGGCGATGGCGACGTCCGCCTTGATCACCGGGCGGCTCTGGCCCTGCTCCTGCAGGAAGGCCGCGTCCTCGAAGTCGGAAGGGCGCACGCCCACGATCACGTTGCGGCCGATGTAGCTGCCCAGCCCAGGCCGCTGCTCCAGGCCCTCGGGCGGGATCGTCAGCTTGTGGTCGCCGAACACGACCGCGGTCCCGTCGTCGCGGACCAGCTTGGCCTCGACCAGGTTCATCGACGGTGAGCCGATGAAGGTCGCCACGAACAGGTTGGCGGGGCGGTCGAACAGCGACTGCGGCGTGTCGACCTGCTGGAGCTGCCCGTCCTTGAGCACCGCCACCCGCGTCCCCAGCGTCATCGCCTCGATCTGGTCGTGCGTCACGTAGATCGTGGTGGTGCCGAGACGGTCGTGGAGCTGCGCCAGGTTGGCCCGCATGCTGACCCGCAGCTTGGCGTCCAGGTTCGACAGCGGCTCGTCCATCAGGTACGCCTGCGGCTCACGGACGATCGCGCGTCCCATCGCCACGCGCTGGCGCTGACCACCCGACAGCGCGGCGGGCTTGCGCTTGAGGTAGGGCTCCAGGCCGAGCATCTTGGCGACGTCGCCGACCCGGCGCTGCTGCTCCTGCTTGGGCGTCTTGCGAAGCTGGAGACCGAAGGCGAGGTTCTCCTCCACGGTCATGTGGGGGTAGAGGGCGTAGTTCTGGAACACCATGGCGATATCGCGGTCCTTGGGCGGCAGGTCGTTGACCACGCGCTCGCCGATGCTGATCGTCCCAGAGGTGATGTCCTCCAGCCCGGCGATCATCCGCAGCGCGGTGGACTTGCCGCACCCAGACGGGCCCACGAACACCATGAAGTCCCCGTCGGGGATGTCGAGCGAGAGCGAGTCGACCGCCCGGGTGTTGCCGCCGTACACCTTGGTCACGTCCTCGAGCACGATCTGCGCCATGGCCGTTTCCCTCCCACCGGACGCTGCCGGCATCCACCAGCAAACCGAGAATCATCGACTGATCCTGGGGACGCTAGCGTAGCCGCCCAAGAGGGCATCCTTCCAGCCGCAATAGGCATCCCACGAGCCACGAGGCCATAACCGCCTGATCATCAGATGCTGGACTGGTCGGCTTTGCCCTTGCTTGAGGCGGTTCGCGGGCGCCAGATCCGGCATCCTCGCCGTCGCCGCGGCGGTGGTCGCTACACTGCAGGCTCATGACCAGGCAGCAACGGATCGGCCTCATGGGCGGCACCTTCGACCCGATCCACCACGGTCACCTGGTGGCCGCCGTCCAGGCCCGCTGGCAGTTCGAGCTGGACCAGGTGCTGTTCGTCCCCACGGGCCAGCCCTGGCAGAAGCCCGTGGGCGTGAGCCCGGCCGAGGACCGCTACCAGATGACGGTGCTCGCCACCGCCTCCAACCCGGCGTTCGCGGTCAGCCGCATCGAGATCGACCAGCCCGGGCCGACCTACACGGTCGACACCCTGCGGCGGCTCCGCTCCGAGCTGGGCGACCAGGCGCGGCTGTACTTCATCACCGGCGCCGACGCCGTACTGCACATCCTCACCTGGAAGGACCGCGATGAGGTGCTCGCCCTGGCCGAGTTCATCGCCGCCACGCGGCCCGGCTACGACCTGGCCAAACTCGCCGAGCGGCTGCCCCGCTCCAGCGAGCGGCTCCACCCGATGGAGATCCCCATGCTGGCGATCTCGTCCACCGAGATCCGGGCGCGCGTGGCCCGTGGTGCGCCCATCCAGTACCTGGTGCCCGACCTTGTCGTCCAGTACGTGGCCGAGAAGGGTCTCTACCGGCCGGAACCGGCCGCAGCCGGGGATGGGCGGCTCAGCCGTGACGCCGGAACGTGAACGCGGCGGGTTTCAGCGGGGCTCGGCGCGGGCCGATGGTCGCATCGCTGCACACCGGCAGTTGGCTCGCTACCGTGCAAGTGGCAAACTCTCCCAGGTCGGTCGCTGTTCGCGGCGGCCGTCTGGCGGCAATCCCGTAGTGAAGGAGCTGACTCCCTGCCCAGCACCCTTGATCTGGCCCTGACCGCCGCGGCGGCGGCCTCCGACAAGCAGGCTCGTGACGTGGTCGTCCTGGACGTCTCCGAGCCGCTGGTCATCTGCGACTACTTCGTCATCTGCTCCGGCTCCAACGATCGCCAGGTCCGCGCCATCGCCGAGGAGGTCGAGCGCGCCTGCCGCGTGGAGGGCGCGCGACCGTTGCGGCGAGAGGGCGAGCGCGAGGCCCACTGGATCCTGCTGGACTTCATCGACGTCGTCGTGCACGTCTTCCACCAGGAGGAGCGCGAGTACTACGACCTCGAGCGCCTCTGGCGCGACGCCCCGGTGGTGGCCCGCAGCAACGAGCTCGGCAGCTTGGTCACCGCCTGACGGCGCTCAGGTCACGCAACGCGCGGCGCCGTTTGCGCGAGGCATGCGCGGGGCACATCTTCGCCGTCCGAGCAAGACAGGCCAGGGGGGGTGAAGGAGCTGAGCCTCCGTGCGTCGCATCAGCCTGCTCGCCCTGATCTACATCATCATCGGGATCTACATCGCCTGGACGCGTCACTACCTCACCGTGGGCGTCCTCAAGGCCGTCCTGCAGGCGCTGCTGGCCATCTTCCTGTGGTTCCTGATCCTCCTCGGCGTTGACCTGCACGTCCGCTGAGCCGCGGCCGCCCGGTGCCCCGCCCCCGTGCCCCGCCCGTGCCCGCCAGGTGGCCGCCCCGCCCTTTGCGCCATCCGTCCCCGCTCGCTATATTCAGCGAGCCCTCGCTATATTCAGCGAGCCCAAGGGGCCCAGGGGCTGTAGCTCAGTTGGCAGAGCGCTTGCATGGCATGCAAGAGGTCAGGGGTTCAAATCCCCTCAGCTCCACCACCTTCCTCAGATCACGTCTTGCCTGGTAGGTTGCGGTCTCCGCCGTTCCGGATCCTCGGATGCGGTAGGCGGCCCTCTGACTACTGTCAGCAAGGTGTCAGCAGTGAAGCGTGATCGTCTCTGCGCTCACGGTGGTCGAGGAGGGGTACGTCCCCGTCCAGGGCCCTGGATCCGCCTGCGGACACCCGGCCAAGGTTCCGAGCCACAACGAGCCCGCGATGAGCAAAGCGATTAACGACGCTCTGGTACAGGTGAAGCGACGTGCCGAGCGCGTCGAGGCGACTCGGTTGGTCGCGACGTTTGTCGAGGCTGGCTCGCTCTTCACGCTGCTCTCAAGCACTGACCACCAGGTCATATACGGTCGACGGGGGACCGGGAAGACGCATGCGCTGAAGTACTTGGGCGAGGACGTTCTAGATAAGGGCGATCATTCCATCTACATCGATATGCGCACGATCGGCTCGAATGGTGGTCTGTACACGGACACGAGCATCCCGGTGACTGAACGCGGCACGCGTCTCCTGGTGGATACGCTGGTCGCAATTCACGATGGACTCATCGACTTAGCGCTGGAGCGCGGCGAACAAGACTTTGAGATGGGAGCGTCGTACGAACTCCTGGACCAGCTCGGCAACGCGATATCGGAGGTACGGGTCAGCGGGCCCGTCGAGCAGGAGTCGACAACTGCTGCGGAGCGCATCGACGAACAGACTCTCGGCCTCGAACTACGGGCTACCTCAATTCCTCTCTCCGTGAACGCAGGTGCGACCAGTCGAGCAGCGCGTCGAGAGGAGTTGCGAGTACGTGAGACTGGCACAGTCGAACATCGGGTCCATTTCGGCTCATTGACCCGCTTGTTGACCCGGACGCTGGAGGCGCTGCCGGTCGGTCGCGTCTGGGTGCTCCTCGATGAGTGGAGCGAAGTACCTCTTGACCTCCAACCGCTCCTTGCTGACCTGATCCGTCGTTGTATCCTCCCGGTTCTAGAGATAACGGTGAAGATCGGGGCCATCGAGCAGCGTTCTCGTTTTCGGGTGCGTAGGCCGACAGGCGACTTCCTTGGTTTCGAGATCGGCGCGGATGTCGCCGCAGACGTAAACCTCGACGACTTCATGGTGTTCGGTAACGATCGGGACCGCGCGAAGGCGTTCTTTAAGGAGCTGTTTTTCAAGCACATCCAAGCTGTGATGGCCGAGGGGAGCACTTCGGAGGAAACGCCTAAGGACAGTGGCGAATTCGTACGCCGAGCGTTCACACAGCAGACCGCGCTGAGTGAACTTGTCCGAGCCGCGGAGGGCGTTCCCCGTGACGCGATCAACGTCGCTATGCTCGCCGCGATGAAAGCAGGCAGTGATCCAATAGGAGTTCCTCACGTCCGGCGCGCAGCACAGGATTGGTACCAGCGCGACAAGGGGCGGGCCATTGAGGCAAACCCTCAGGCCAGCGCGTTGCTTCATTGGATCATTGATGAAGTAATCGGCGAACGGCAAGCGCGAGGATTCTTACTCCTTCCGGTAGAGGCAAACCATCCGTTGATCCGTGAACTGTACGATGCGCGTATCTTGCATATCATCAAACGAGGCTACTCTGCTCAAGATGAACCCGGAGTGCGCTATGACGTCTTTCAGATTGACTACGGCTGCTATGTTGACTTGATTGCGACTGGAACTCGGGCACCACTTGGTCTGTTCGAGGTCGAGACGACAGAAGGCTCCGAATTCGTGGACGTGCCCGCGGACGATTATCGATCAATTCGGCGTGCGATCCTACGCATCGATGACTTCGAGAATGCTCAAACGGTCGCTTCGGCCACCGGGGCTGAGTAATCATCTGATGTCGTTCCGCGTGTTCCAGGCGACTTCGAGGACAGTATCAAGGCGTTTCTCAAGCGCCACGACAACCCGGGCGGCCATCTCTGGGGTGGTTTCTCGGTACACGCGGCCGATGGTGGCGCCGGAGCCAGGCCGGCGCGTGGTGCTGTGGCCCATCATCTCGTCGATTACCCGAACGGGGATGCCTTCCTCTTCCAGCCAGGTCGAGTAGGCGTGCCGGAGGTCATGGGGGCCGTGCAGGTCGAGATGGCCGAGGCTGAGATGCTTGAGGGCGAGACGCTCGGCGGCCTCGCCGGCGTGCTGGACGGCGCGCTGGTAGACGCGGCGGAAGTTGTGGCGGGAGAGCACTGTTCGAGTGCCGCGCGGGACGCCTGGGCCGAACTGCGCGCCGGCGCCCCTGCGGCGGCCGGGGCCGCCGCCCGGGCCGGTGAAGACCAGGTCCTCGGGGTCGCTGCCGGGCGGCAGCCGGCGGGCGATCGCGTCGTGTACATGGTGGGGGAGCGGTAATTCGCGGATGCCGGCCTCGCTCTTGGGGCGGCCCTTGAAGCCACTGCCGGCCTGGCCAGCCTGGTAGCGCGTGGCGACCACCTGCACGCAGCGGCGGGCGCGGTCGACCCGGCGCCGGCGTAGGCCGGCGAGCTCGCCGAACCGCATGCCGGTGCCGAGCAGAGTGACGACGTGGTCCCACCAGAAGTCCGGGAAGAAGGCCAGGAGGATGCCGGCCTCCTCCGGCGTGGGGGCCCGCCGTTTGGCGGTGCCGAGGATCACCTCGGGGTCGATGGGCCGCTTCGGCGCTGGAACCTTGCGGACCGGGTTGGAGGGAATCGCCCCCTCATCCTCCGCCAGCTCCAACACCCGGAACAGGATTGAGCGGGAGGCCATGACGGTCTGCCGGCCGGTCGTGGCCTGGAGCCGGTTCTGCCAGCGACGGACCAGGGTGGGAGTGATGGCGCGGATCTGCTGCCGCTCGAAGAACGGGCGCACGTGCTTGCGGTACTGGATCCTGGTGGTCTCGAGCGTGTTGGGGCTCAGGTCGGGGTTGGATGACCACAGATCCCACCACGTGTCGCCCCACTCGCCGAATGGCCGCTTGCCCTTCTGCTGTGCTGTCCAGGTGCCGCGGGCGATCTCCAGCCGCTTCTCGGCCGCCAGCAGCAGGGCCTCGTCCCTGGTGCCTACGGTCTTGCCGCCCTGGGAGCCGTCGTCCAGCCGCCAGTACACCAGGTAGCGCTTGCCGCGCTTGCGCCAGTTCACCGACCCCATGGCGACCTCGCCTCGGTCGTGGGCGGACGGGACCGGAGCGGGCCCGCGACGTGGAGCCAGTGGCGGATGGGCCGTTGCCGGCGTGGGAGGCCGGCCGGCAGGCGCGGGGACGGTCCGGTGCGGACTCCAGAGCCGGTCCCTGGCGTTGCGGCGTCAGCGGGCGTCCATTGCCCGGTTTCCGCTTTACACCCCGAAGGGGCCTCCGGAACGCTCACCCGGGGGTGTCGCTTGGGGTGGTTGGCCAGCCCCCCGCCCCCCAGGGCGGGGGGTGTCGTCACCGTGGTCGGGGGGTGTCGCCGTGGGGGTGTCATCACCGTCACCCCCCCTACGGGGGGTGTGATGACGGTGACGACACCCCCTGTCACCGTCGGCGAGGGGGTGTCAGCGACGCTGACGACACCCCCACCCCCGGCCGAATCAGCACCGGCCCGCAGGGCCGACAGCCGCTGGCAGTCGATGGGGTCATGGTGCCCACCAGCGTTTTTGGCCGTGGTCGTCGCCCTGCTCTGCGTCGGCCAGGCCGCGTTTGGCCAGCTCGTTGAGGGCGCTGGAGGTGGTCTGGCGTTGCAGGCCGTGGTTCCAGCGGGCCTTGACGCGGTCGACCAGCTCGCGGCTGGTCAGCGGCTGCCCGTTGGCGTCGCGGAGCACCACCAGCAGCTTGCGGGCCGCCGGCGCCAGCTCCGCCAGGCCAGGGTCGGTGGCGGCGGGGTCGCCGGGGAACTCCTCCGCCCGGGTCCCGTCGGGGCCGGGGGTGTGGTCGACGGGGGTGAACGCCAGGGCGAGGGCGCCGTGGTCGGGGTCGACGTTGACGGCGATCTCGTGGGCGCGGTGCAGGTAGCCGCGCCGGTCCTTTTGCACCAGCAGCTTGAGCAGGCCAGACTGCGACCGGCTGAACGGCACCACCGCCTCGACGCGGAGGTGGACGTCGACTAGGGCGAGCTTGGCGCCCGACCCGCGGGCGTAGCGCCCGGCCTCGTCGGCCTTGCCCTGGTGGTCGAGCACGACCACCGCGGTGTTCCAGGTGCGGGCGGTGCGCAGCAGGACGGCTTTGTAGAAGCCGGTGACGTGCTCGGACTCGTTCTCCGACAGGCCCGCTACGGCCAGGAACGCGCCGGCGGAGTCCAGGCCCACCAGCGCCGGCCGGGTGTGCTCGAGGAGCTCGGCGAGGGCCTGGTGGTCGGCGGGGTCCCAGGTGCGGGCGGGGAAGTCCTGGTAGATGAGCCGGTCGGGGTCGAGCAGGTCGGGGGTGGCGCCCAGCGCCAGGAGCTTTTCGGTGACTTGTTCGCGGCCCGATTCCTCGTCCAGCAGCACGACCCGCTGGCCTTGGGCGAGCAGCTCCAGGGCCCACAGGTACAGCAGGGTCGACTTGCCGGCGTCCGGCGGGCCGGCCAGCGAGTGGAGGCCACCTCGGTACAGCAGCCCGTGGCAGACCAGCTCCGGCTCTGGGATGCCCTGGCGGGCGAGCTCCGCCAGGTCGACCGGCACGAACGGTCGTGTGGTGGGCTCGGCGAGGTGGTGGCCGGTGCCGTTGCGGTGCCCGTGGCCGTTGCTGGGCTGGTCCATGGGCGTGGTCGGCCAAGGCACCCCGTCAGGGCCGAACTCCAGCCGATCGCCGGCCAGGCGCAGCACGGGCCGCTCGGTCATCGCAGCAGCACCCGGCGCCCGGCGGTGACGGGCGGCTTGGCGCGCGCCGCGGTCATCGCCTTGTCGATCGTGCGGAGGCTGCGGGCCGGCTCCAGCCCAGCCGACGCCGCGGCGTCCAGGAGCTCGGCGAACACCACGGCGTGGTCGAGGAGACCGGCGTGCACGAGCTGGCCGAGCTTGAACGCGGCCCGGTTGAGTGCGTCGTTGCGGCCCTTGCGCCCCCGGCCGCCTGGCGGGGTCGTCCGCACCCGGGCACACTCCGCCCTGAGTGCTGCCGGCCCGTAGCCCCTACCGGCGGTGGCCACCGGCGGGCCGGGGGGGCGGGGGGCTGGCGTCGGCGGTGGGGCCAGCAGCAGCCGCAGCGCCGGCGGGGCCTGGGGCAGTGCCGGCGTCAGCGGCCGGGCCCACTGGTAGTGGCGCCCGGAGGGGTGCAGCGAGGGGGCGACCAGCACGTAGCCGCCCCGCCCGCGCCAGTCCACTCCCGGCAGGACCCTTTTGGGGCTGCCGTAGCCGGTCGGCGCGAACAGCAGGTGCCAGCCGCCACCGCCGGTGCGCGCCAATGGCCCCGACCCGAGCGGGCGGTCGGTGTTGGTCAGGACGGCGCGGAGCGCCTCCACACCTGGTTGCCCGTCAACGTCGGCGACATCGAACTGCACTCCGGTGCGCAGCGCCAAATTGGCGGTGGGCCAGCGGCGCCACCAGCGCCGCACCACGGCCGGGTCGGTGGTGGCTTGCCATACGCCGCCGGCGATCCGGGGATGCTTGCCGGCCCGGTTGCACCCGGAACCGTCGCGGCAGGCACAGCCGCCGTCGGAGGCGGGCTCGAACACGGGCAGCACCGGGTAGCCCAGCGCGGCGTACACCTCAGCGGCACGCCCGAGCGCCAGGTCGTCACCGAGCGCGGCCAGCAGTACGCCGGGGCCGATCCGGGCGGGCTCACCAACAGTGCTGGGGACCGGCATGGAGGACATCGCCACTCCTTGAGCAGTTCAGCGAGATTGACGTTTAAGTGTCAATGCGGGTGCCTTCGTCCTCGGGAGGCTGGAACGGCCCGCCGCAGCGGCCACACAGCACCGGCGCCTGCGCCAGCGTGGAGCGGGCAGCCCGGATGCGACGGCCGCAGCCGCACACGGCGGCCAGCAGGTTGCTGGCGCGCTTGCCTGGCCCTGGGTGTTCGGCCCGGCGCCACAGCACCAGCGCCCGCGCCAGGTCATCGACCACCGCGTCGTAGACGGTCGCGGTCTCAGCGGGAACTTGGGTTGCTGTCCAGCCACGGCTGCCGGCCCGTTGCACCGTCAGGCCGAGCTCGCCGGCCAGGGCGGCGTAGCGACGATTGTGGTAGCGACCCTGGCGGCTGGTGTCCTGCACACCGCGGGTGGCGGCCAGGCCGTGGGCGGCCTCGTGCAGCAGCGTCCCCAGCACCTCGACCGCGCCGGCCGCCAGGCCCTCCCCACCCACGAACAGCTCCGGCCGCTCGGCGGTGGCGACCCGCCAGCGGCGGTCGGCGAAGTGGCCGAGCTTCAGGTCGCCGCGGCGGCCCACACTGCCGGAGGCCACCGCCATGACGACCTCGGGGACCTGGGGATGCCGGGCGCGGATCGCCATCCAGGTGTGCTCCAGGGCGGCCACCAGCACGCTGGCCGCGTTGCCGTCGGTTGGCCTGGCGGTGGTCATGCGGGTAGCTCCAGGCGGCGCCAGCGGCGTAACCGGCGGGTCCGTTCGGTGTGGGTCTCGCCGGCGTAGACGCCGTATTCGCCGGTCTCATCGGCGTGGATGCGGCACCACAGCCGCACCGGGCAGGCCCGGCAGATGGCCTTGGCCTTGGCGATCGACTCGGCAGCGTCGGGTATGGTCTCCTCCACCGTGAACCAGTCCGGGTCGACCTCGGGGGCGGTGCACGCGCCGCGGCGCATCCACTGCTGCCCGGTACGCCACGG
>WNGK01000119.1_pt1 | contig 67625 bp, 68 predicted proteins | sample 5400601 | NCBI WGS metagenome assembly WNGK01 (sample SAMN13153376, study PRJNA577476) | soil metagenome | isolation source: 60 cm soil or saprolite under Garry oak tree replicate 1 | place: USA:California | collected 2016-06-15
GGACTGCGCATCTCCGAGGCCGTTGCGCTCACGTCTCCCGCGATCGACAGCAAGCGCATGGTCTTGCGTGTCGAGCAGGGCAAGGGACAGAAGGATCGGTATGTGATGCTCTCGCCAAAACTACTGGAGATCCTGCGTGACTGGTGGCGAGTAGAAAAGCCAAAGGACTGGCTCTTTCCGGGCGACATCCCGGGCCGACATATCAGCAAGGACGCGGTGGATCAAGCGTGCCAGAAGGCCCACCGTCTCTGCCAGATTTCCAAACCGATCACGCCGCACTCTTTGAGACATGCGTTCGCTGTTCATCTGCTTGAGTCAGGCACGGACGTCCGTACCATTCAACTACTGCTCGGTCATCGCAGCCTGGCTACGACAGCACGTTATCTCCGAATCGCAACAAGCAAGGTGTGCTCGACATCGAGTCCACTCGATTTGTTGCCTCGCCCTGTTTCGATGGAAGTCAAACCCACTCCACCCCAGCACTTCTAACCATCGGCAACGATGGATCGTCCGAAGCTGGAAGTGGCGGACGTTTTCCGCCGCTACGGCGACGCCTATCGTCTACAACATGGTGCGTCACTATCCTCTGCACAGCGGCGCGTCATGACCGCAATCGAGGTGTGTCGAACCGCAGCTCTCGGCGGTCATCTCGAGCGCTGCGACTGCTGCAATCACGAGCGGCCCTGCTACGACAGCTGCGGTGACCGCCACTGTCCAAAGTGTCAGTCGCTCGCACGTGCGGAGTGGGTCGAAAAACGAAAGTCCGAAGTTCTCCAGACTCACTATTTCCACGTCGTCTTCACGATACCCGAGCAAATTACTTCCATCGCCTACCAGAACAAGGATCTCGTCTACGGCATTCTCTTTCGAGCCACTGCCGCGACCTTGACCACCATTGCTGCCGATCCCAAACATCTGGGCGCCGAGATTGGCTTTTTCGCCATACTTCACAGTTGGGGACAGAACCTGCTCTTCCATCCTCATCTGCATTGTGTCGTTCCAGGCGGCGGGATTTCACCCGATGGTGCCCGGTGGATCTCCTGCCGCCCCAACTTTTTTCTGCCGGTAAAGGTACTCTCCCAGCTGTTCCGCCGATTGTTCTTGCAGTATCTGCAGGAGTCCTTTGACGCCGGCAAGTTGCAGTTCTTCACTTCGCTTCAGGCGCTCAAAAATCCGCAGGCTTTCAACCGTCATCTCGATTTGGTGCGAGACGTGGAATGGGTCGTCTACGCCAAGCCACCTTTCGCCGGGCCACAGCAAGTGGTGGACTATGTCGGCCGCTACACTCACCGGGTAGCCATTTCCAATCATCGGATCGTCGACATCGCAGATGGCCAAGTGAAATTCAACTGGAGAGACTACCGCGACAACAATCAGCAGAAAACCATGCCCCTCTCGGCGGACGAGTTCATCCGGCGATTTTTGCTCCACGTTCTACCGAGTCGGTTCCACCGCATTCGCTACTACGGGTTCCTCGGGAATCGATACCGCAAGGAGAAGCTAGAGAGTTGCCGCCAACTTCTCGGCATGACCCCTCCAACGGAAAGCTCTGCAGAGCCCGCGACACCAGAGGATTATCGCGATCGATATGAGAGGCTCACAGGCCGCTCTCTGCGGGAATGTCCCGTTTGCCATCGCGGCTGCATGATCCCGATCAAGGTTTTGCCTGACGTTCGTTCTTCTCCGGCCATCAAAGACACCTCATGAACGATCGTGTGCGAATCCAACTCGCTCTCTCGAAAAACTCGAGGCCGCCGAGTCCAAGGAGCGGTCTTGCCCCCTTGGCATTCAACCCCTTTACGGTCAACCAAGCACACCACATTTTGCCCTGTGCGAGCTTGCCGACGCGCCCACAGTACAGCCCACCATGCTCGTTTCTATTATTACCTATGGACCGTCCTCTTTGCCTCGACTCCCACTCACCAATCAAAACCCATAGCACACACACCTTGCAGCGGTTTAGTCCAATACATTTTTAGCTCACCGGCGCGGCTCCGATCACGTTTCCCCTCTGCGCACGCCTGGTGTCGCCACGCCGCCGACCTAAAAATGCTCTGCATTCTGTGGCGTCGGGCGTTATGTGGCACCAGGGATACGGCTTTGGCTATGGATGCACGCGAACGGTCCCCGACGCCACATAATTCCTATCAAAGGGTTCGCAGGAACTGCATCAGTGCGACGTCGTCCTTCCAGTGTTTTGGGGGAACAGCACCACGGACCTCGCAAGTTGCAAGCGCCTTCGCCTTCATTTCCAGATCCACTTCCGCGTAAACATTTGTGGTGTTGAGTGAGACGTGCCCCAACCAGGCACGGATGGTGTTGATGTCGACGCCCGCCCGGAGAAGATGGGTTGCCGTCGTGTGCCGAATCGTATGAGGGCTCACTCGTTTGTTTGCTAACGAAGGCATACGGGCCAATGTTCTTTGAACGTACCTTTCGATCATCGTATGAATCCCAAAGCGCGTGATGGGCTGACCACACCTATTCAGGAAGACGTGATCGGTCGGCGGACGGCTAGCTATCAATGATGAAACTTCAACCACAGTTTGTGGCCACAATGGGCAACGCCGAAGCTTATTTCCTTTACCGCGAACCTCGACAAGAGAATGGTCACGCGAAGAATGCACTAAGAGGAGATCCATGATTTTGACCTGTGCCGCCTCGTCAGCTCGTGCGCCCGTGTTGTAAAGGAAGAGCAACAACGCATGATCCCGACGTCCTTGGTCCGTGGATTGGTCAGGTGCACTCAACAACGCATCCATTTCCGATTTCTCGAGATATGTAATCGTCGAGCGAGGCGCCCGCTTGGGTGGGATGGTGCGAAGTTGCCCGCACCACTCGATGTGCTCGGGGCTGTGCTGGCCGACAAAGCGAGCCAACGAGTCGATCGCGGCCAACCGCTGGTTCCGGGTGGCCACCGCGCATTTACGGGATTCCTCTAGATGCCGAAGAAAGAGCCTTACCACGTCCGGCGAGACGTCGATCACCGAAATCTGGTCGATCTCCTTCTGCGCCTGTTGAGCCGCGAACGGAAGCAGCAGACTAAGCGTGTCCCGGTAGCTGCGCTGCGTGTTGCGGGCTAGGTTGCGTTCGCTTACCAAATATTCAAGCAGAAATCGCCGGACCCATGGTCCAAGTAGGTTTGGCTTAGTCATTGCTGACCTCGCGCGTTGCGTAACGTTCGAACCGCAGACTTGCCTCGTGCAGGAGCTCTGACGTCATAGTGAGATACGTCTGTGTGGCTGTCAGACGCGCATGCCCCATGTACACCGACAGTTGTGGCAAAAGCTTCTGTACGTCCTTGCCTTCTCGATACCACATGGTTAATCGATGGACTGCCGATGTATGGCGTAGGTCATGAAGGCGCGGCTGGCAGCGTGGGCCGCCGTCGCGGTGCAGAGCCGCATGCAGCCGGATTTGTTGGAAAGCTCTCTCAAACGTGTAGATGGTGACCGGCTTCGCATTCCGTCCAACAAAGAAGGGAGTAGCGGGGTGCCTGGGGGATGCATCACGACGACTGGCGTATTCGGCCAGCGCCTGAACCGTCTTGGGTCCAATAGGCACCAGACGAGTTTTAAAGAACTTCGAATCTCGGATAGTAAGAACAGCACCGGGAAGATCGACATCGCCGATCGTCAAACACAGTGCCTCATATGTCCGCAACGCCGCGCCATACATCAGAAGAAGAAGAGAACGCATTACAGGCGCATCAAGATCACTGCGAGGTCGCCGGCACGATTCTGTCGAATCCAGCATGCGCCGCAGTTCAGCAGGCGAATAGATGTAAGGCTGGAATGCTGGTGGCCGTTTCGGAATGGCGAGCGGTAGAGGCGACGTCGCGACAAGCCCGCGACTTATGGCGTACCGATAGAATCCAAGAAGGGCGTTGTGCCTCACGTACCAACTGGTTGTGAGCGGACCGTTGCCAACGAGAAAGGTGTTCACTTTTTCTGAAGATACATCGGCGATGTCAAGGTTTGGTCCCATCGCCCGGCAAAAGGCTTTCAGCTGGCGCCCATTGACTTCAAAACGCTCGCCAAGTGTTTTGCGGAAAGCGGCATATTGTTCGCAGATAGTCTGAAGCTTCATAGCAGCTCTCCCAGATCAAAGTTCGCGACTTCCCGAAGCCGGACGAGATCCACTTTGGCATAAATCCGAGTCGCCTCAACGTCACGGTGGCCGAGGTGATCGCCGATTTCCTTCAGCGACAACCCTTGGTTGATCAGACGAGTTGCGCAGGCATGCCGTAGGGAATGTGGCCCGTGATGCTTGATGGAGAGTGCCCGGTTTCGCAGTTGCCGACTCACGACCGCCCACATTGCGCCACCTGAGAGTGGGCAAATGGGAGCGCGCATTGTGAGAAAGACCTGGCGGTGGGGTGATTTCGGTCGCACTTCCTTGAGGTAGCGTATGATCGCCGCTCCTGCGGACCGTCGCAGCGGAAATGAGTGGCTTCCAGCTACCTTGCTACGAGTAAAAACTATTGTTTCCCGCTGCCAGTCGATATCAGTGAGTTGCAGGCGAGCGACCTCTCTGGAGCGAACGCCATAGACGGCGAGTAACATCAAAATTGCGTGATCGCGGATAGCGATGGGGTGATCGCCGGCGGTGGCGTCCACGATTTCTTGCACAATATCCCAAGTCGGTCCGGAGGGAAGCGTCTCTTGCTTGAACACGCGAGGTGCCATGATCGAAGCTGCAATACCGACCGGGCACCAACCTCGCATTTCGGCGTATCGAAAGAATGACCGGAGGGATGAAGCGTAGTCTCGAATGCTGACGCGTGCATAATGCTCTTCATTCACTTTCTGCGCCAGGAGCGAATCGACATCAGAGACGGTGATCGCTTCAAGAGACCGCTTTCCTTCAAGCAGTCGATCGAGGAATGGCCGCACAGAACTACAGTTATATTTAACCGTGGTCGGGGAAAGACCTCGGTCTTCTTTCATAAAGCTTCTGAATTCACCTAACATCTGGCCGCAGACCGTTACCGGTTCGGGTACAGTCTGGAGGCGGTTGAGAAAGGTGAGCCACCCAGCCCCTTGTGCTATGAAGTATTCCCGCGACCGCTTGGCATGCGAGCTTTTCGGTGAAGGCCGGTTGTGCCTCGACCATCGCCTTGCCGCTTTTTCAATCTCCACAAGGCTGATTGCGTCGTTGGGTCGCTCTACCAATCTCAGGTACTCTGCGATTGACAGTAAGAATCGAGCTTTCATGCGCAGGGTGTACATGGACATTCCTTGCGCCGCACAGTGAGCTAGATATTGGCGGCGTTCGTCAACGAGGGGGGCCGAAAGCTGGCGAGTTAACGCGTCGGAACGGAAGAACAATTGATTAAACATTGAGTCGGACTCCTTTTTGAAAGTGGAAAGGCGATCCGACTCTACGTTGTCAACGTCTGACAAACCACACCGGCCATAGAGAGCACTACCACCAGCTAATCGTCAAAGTGGCCAGAAAGTGCTTGCAACATTCTCCGTCGTCTTAGGCAAGACCCATATTGTTGCTAGTACGAACATATCCGGCCTTCTCATGGAAGGACTTGGCTCGCATCAACCGTTGCCGACGCAAACCGTCAAGGCTATGCTTGAGTCTTATGCTCAGCTTCCGCAAATCTCTAAAGGCATCGCTTTTGCCGAACTACTTGGTGATTGTAATGGTGCCGCTCTTTGCTTGGGGGCAGGACAGTGCATGCAGAGAACACGCTACCGGAGCGATGCACGTCCAGAAGAGCACGAAACGGTTCCCAGACGGTAGGCCGAAGGCAGAGTATTGGTTTTATCGTGGAAAGGACGGCATTGAAGTCTTGCACGGCAAATACACTACTTGGTCGGAGACCGGCCAAAAATTCTCAGAGCAAGAATATCTGAATGGCACACGTGAAGGCCGCACAACGTATTGGGACGAAAATGGCAAGAAATCTTGGGAAGGTATGTACCGGGACAATCAGCCTGCAGGGATATGGGTCAGCTGGGATAAAAACGGGCAAAAGAGATCTTCGTGCGGCTACGTGAATGGCCAGAAGGAAGGCGTTTGCCTCTGGTGGGACGATGACGGAAAGCTGGCGGATTCGGTCGAATATATTGACGGAAAACCTCGTGCGATCGTCGAATGGGAAGCGCGGGACCAGCGAGCGGTCAAAACTGCAATATACCTCTACCCCTACATTTTGGTGCGTCCCGACGGCGGCCTAACCTTTAGCTCCTCCTACGCCGAAATCACGAAGGAATTTTCGATATCCCAGATCGGCGAAGTATTTGCCTCACTTCCCGCGTCGGTATGGGTCGAGGGGAAATCCATCGGCGTGCAGCAAATTAACATTGCGAGCGAGGCAGACCATCAAACGATGGACCAAGTCACAGAAAAACTCACAGCTTTCTTTTCGGGCAAGGGTTATAGGGTTCGCCGTCTGCCGCAATAAATATCCAGGTTCGGAAATCTAGTCTAACGCCTTGAGCGTAAGTCCTGGTACGCGGTAACCGGTAAAGTTGCATCCGCGAAAAGATAACTTATCGGGCCGCAATTGCAATGAAGACCAATGCCAATACAAGGATCAGACTGGAGGCGCGTTTCAGATTATGTGGCGCTTTTCTGCAAAATTTCGCTTGGCTAGATCGCCTATCAAAGTCAGCGTCACATAACGTTCATCGCCACAGAAGAAATAAAGCTCGACGGCTATCGAGCTATCGCAGTGAAGTCCAGCGACGCGGTCACCTTGTTTTCACGCAAAAGAAAATCTCTCAACAGACAATTTCCTTATATCGTTGAAGCACTCGCTGGCCTGCCTGTGGGCACTGTAGTCGACGGGGAATTGGTGGCGATAGACGAAAGCGGCAGACCGGACTTTAATCTCTTACAGAATTTTCGCAGCGCAGCATCCCGCATTCAATACCGCGTCTTCGACCTACTGTGTTTGAAGGGCAACGACCTGACGCACCTTCCGTTGGTCGAAAGGCGGGCGCTGTTGAAGTCGCTTCCAATTCACGACAAACGAATCAGAATCGTGGACTACGTGGAGGCGTCAGCCACCGACCTGCTCGCCGCGGTACGCCAGCAAAGTCTTGAGGGGATAATCGGAAAACGTAAAGACAGCCTGTACGAATCCGGAAAGCGTACAGGCGCTTGGATAAAACACCGACTGAATCGCGGGCAGGAGCTTGTCATCGGCGGATACGTGCCGGGCACGCACGGTCTGGACTCCCTTATCCTTGGATATTACAAAAACGATGACTTGACCTAGGTGGCGCGAGTGCGAAACGGGTTCGTGCCAGCGTCTCGGCGACAGGTCTTCGAGAAACTTCGACCTCTTGTGATGTCGGAGTGTCCGTTTGCCAATCTCCCTGAAACCCATCGCTCACGTTGGGGCGAGGGCCTGACCGCCGATGACATGAAAAAGTGCGTTTGGCTCCGGCCTGAACTCGTGGCGCAAATCGAATTCTTGGAGTGGACCGAAAGCGACCATCTGAGACACTCGAAGTTCGTCGGACTGCGACCTGACAAAGAAGCACGTAGTGTAGTCAAAGAGCACGAACAAGAGAGTTGATGCATTCACGAGAATCTCGTAAGAACGCCCACGAGGCTTCACGACCGCCCTCAAACTTCAACCTTCTCATCGTGTTCGATGCCGGAAGGTGTAGTATTACGTCACTCGGCAGCTCTACCCCACGTTTCGGTGCTTCTCTCTCCAGCTGCCTAGATTTCATCAATGAGGTGTCGTATGAAGAGACTTATCACGCTGGTGCTGCTCCTTGCGCCCGGCACGTTGTTTGCACAGAGCGCGTTTGACGGAACCTGGCGTATAGACCCACACAGCATGCAATACGTTGGGACTGAAAAGTATTCGCTTCAGAATGGTGTATATCGATGCGATTCGTGCTTTCCCAAAGTCGACGTAAAGGCCGACGGCCAAGACCACAAGGTGAGTGGGTCGCCGTACTCGGACACCGTTAATGTTCGAGCGCTCGATGACCATACTGTCGAGGTTGTGAACAGGAAAGACGGAAAGGTCGTTGGCAATTTGAAATTGACCGCATCGGAGGACGGAAAGGAATTGACGAACGAATTTACGTTCGTAACCGAGGGCGGCCAGAGCGGTGGCGGGAAGTATGGCTCGACGCGAGTTGGGTCAGCTACAACTGGAGCCAACAAGATTTCAGGCGTATGGCAACCCGGACCAATGCAGAGCGCCACCGAAAGCATAGTCGTAGTGACCTACAAGGCAAGCGGAGACGAGCTTAGTATGAGCGACCAAACCGGTGACTCGTATAGCGCTAAGCTCGACGGGAAAGAGTACCCCTTCAAAGGTGACCCCGGCGTCACAAGTGTGTCGCTCAAGAAACTCGATGCGAACACGATAGAGGAGACAGCTAAGCGCAATGGAAAGGTGGTTAGCGTCAATCGAATAACGGTAGCACCTGATGGAAAGACGCTGTCCTACGTCTATGAAGATAAGCTCCGCGACGTGACTTACAAGTCCACGGCGACGAAGCAATAGCGCGACATACGACCGAGGTCTGGAGAAGGGTCCATAGAATTTCCGCTGCATTTTTGCCGTCAGACATGGCGCTCTTGAAGTTCCAGGCAGTTGTGTTCGTCGTCAAAACCGATTTCAATGTGGACCAACGGTATATTTCTTGACCACGGGTCACTATCGGACTTTCCGACCTTTGCATAGAATTCTGAGTAATCTTTGTTGCGCGTGCCCGCGGGCACGCGACAACTCATCTAGGTCTGCGTGTGAATTGTGAGCCGGGATTCTAATTAGTTAGGAGGGACCGATGCGTCCCAAAGCCGATGGCCTTCTTGAATCGTCATTATACGTGAGCAATGTGCCTCGCTCAGTTCGCTTCTACGAGGAAACTTTTGGATTCCGCGTCATCAGCGAGTTCGGCGAGCGTGGTTGTGCAATGCACGCGGGTACACGTCAGGTGCTGCTTCTGTTCAAGAAGGCAGCTTCGCGCATGACCCAATCGCCTCACGACGGGGGACGGCGAATTGCACGTCGCGTTCGCCATCCCCTCCGCCGAATTGGCCAACTGGGAGTCGTGGCTCCAAACGAGGGGAATCGCGGTGGAAGAGAAGCGGAGGTGGGAATTGGGAGGCTGGAGCCTCTACTTCCGGGACCCGGACCGTCATTTGGTTGAACTCGCCACGCCGGGCACGTGGTCGGTCTACTGAAAAGAGATGTCCGGCAAGTGCGTCAGGCACGGGCTAGGGATAAGCCGCTGAATAAATTCGTCAAATCATAAAGAATTCGGACAGGCGGGAGGACAAAAGGAGAGAGGCGCTCGGTAACCTCACAAGCGCCTCCCCTACTGCGTCAACGTAAACCGTACCTCACTGGATCACCTCCTTCTCGGCAGGAACGCCGATGTCGACAAGAATCACCCTAAGATGAACACCCGATGGCGGACTCCTCATCTTTCAGGAGGGCACCATGAATCGAGAACGGGCGCTGAAGATTGTGTTGGTGTTGGTGGGACTGCTCTTTTTGGCTGGCGTCTATCCCGTGACGGATTCCTTATGGCACGCGAATCAGTCGATGTATACCGAGGTTATGATTTTTAGCCTGTATGTCGCGCTCGGCATTTTCCTGCTGATAGCGGTGCATAACCCCTCGGCAAATCGCAGCCTGATCGCCTTCACAGCATGGTCGAGTTTCGCTCATGCCGCTGTTATGGCGGTGATGGCATTCCAGAAGGCGGACGAACGCCGAGAACTGCTGATCGCCGTGGCTGTGCTTGGTATCATCGGTGTAGCCCTGATCGTGATGGCTCCGGCAAAGCCAGGCGAGCGGGCGTCCGCAGCCGGTGCGTAGGCTCACACTCTCGGAAAACGCCGAGGCCCACAGCCCCCGTCATACAGCAATTCACCTTGAAGTAGTTTCCTATGTTCCTGATTTATCGCGCGCGCATGAAGCTCTCATAGACCAGCAGGGCTCCTACGGCCATAAATGCCAAAATCAAAGAGGAAATCCCGAACATTAGTTCCCAGTTGAATACGCGCGCTCGTTTCCAGCCCCCCATCCTAACCTCTCTTCCCGCCTCATGCAGTCTTTTGCAGTTCGGCACCCCGCCCGGAGCGTACGAGGCGACTTCAGTGGAGGGCAATGGAGCAGTCGTATCAATTTTAGGGGTGGTACTACAGTTCCATGACCGCATTCCCAGGACTCGCCTATATTTATGCCGCGTTCAGCAATCGCTCACTCAAGCACGCAACTGCCGCTAATGGCCACTCGCTCCAGGGAAAGGTCTCGACCGAGAGATATGAATCTTCGAGTTCTACGCCTTCGTCATAGCCGAGACATGCGACCGTGAGACCTGGCGTCTCGAGTAGCACCTCCCAAATCGACTGGTAGTCTTTCCCGGTGTATTCGATGGTGCCCAAATAAAAGGAACGTTTTGTTTCGTCAAGGGAAGGTGCCAATAGTAGAAGGCTACGTGGAGGGCCGCTCAATGGAACCCATCAGGGAACAGACCGAAAATTCCAGGAAACCGAAAATCGGCCCTTCGATGACGACCACGAGCGTCGAAAACTCCAATCGGCTCAGAGAGTTACTGCGCGAAACGCAGAAGGAGAACCCGGAGAAGGGATTTCCCGGCGCGCCCGCTTCTGCTCTGCGGGAATAAATTTCCACGTTTCTGACGCGGCAAGATGCGCACTCCGCTCTACAGCGTTCCACACGCTGTTCCTCAGATGCTCCGTCTCAGGCAGCGCAATCCTCGATTATTGCTTGGGGAGGTGCTCTCCAGTGCGCTTGAGAGTGCAATCGGAGACGCCAAAAAGTCGCGAGGATATTGAGGGAGAAATCAAACTCGGCGCGACGGTCGGCCTTTTCCGTCCGGGAACCGGAATCGTTCTATGGCAACGCAGACTGGAAACTGAACGATGCTACGCGGTCGCGGCTTTGCCGTATCCCTTTACCGCTTTCTCAATCCCAGAACCAGCAATCGCCAGGTCCTTTGAATTCATGGCAGGTCGGACCGTAAGCCTGGCGTTGAAGGCAAGGAACCACGGTTCGGCGATGGCGGGCAACTCCGAAGAGTCCTTCATGTCGAAAAATATGTACCCTGTTCGCTCGCCGTTATCTTCGGAAAAGTATGCCGCTTCGGGCTTCAAGTCATCGACGATGTTTTTGATTGTTGTCCCTAATGTTGTGATACCTTCGCATTGCTGTGCCTTCTTGCCGAATATGAAAGCAGAGGTGCCACGCGAGATCCTATCGAACGATTCCAAAGGAACTCGTTGATGAAGTCCGCGCTCACTTTCTTCCTCCATCAATTCATCGGTATGTACGGTATTCCTTACACTGCGCCTCTGGTGTTCGCCTTGGCTTTCAAGTTTCTCTTGCTTTTTGGTCGCAGCTATTCGCAGAGAACCTTCTATTCAATCGTGGGTGAGAAGCCTTACTTTCCTGTCCAAATCATCTTCGCATTGATTCTAGGATGGCTGCTTGGGCGCACCCTTCGCCACAGGTCAATGGTTTGGGTTTGGGTGCTTCCCCTGGCAATACTTGGATATTCGCTGGTTACAGCCAGAGTTCTAATCCCAACCTCAGTATTCGCCAGTCCTGGTGTTTTTCAATCTCGGTTCTCGCACTACTTCGGGTCGGGCTGCCAACCAGCGGCGCACTGTTTGGACCAATTGTTAATCACTATGCCGTTTTATTCTTCCCTGGCCTATTCCATTGGGGCAGCGCTGGCACGGAAAACGCTCGGGTACGCCTACTCTCAAAATAAGAATCATTCCCAGGCTGTCACGCTCGCTGGCCTTATGGTCCTCGCCGCGTTCGTAATTGACCTAGCCATTTCCATTCGGCAGAGTGGATGGCACAGCATTTACTTGTTGCTTGCGCTGACGCCTACAGGATTAGGCGTACCCCTGCTCTACCTGGGTTCGACAATCCGCCGACAGCCCATCTCAACTGTGTGACCCCTTCTGAATTCCGCTTACCGTCGAGTCTCCACTTCGACGGTATGCGCGTGAATCAGGAGTTGAGAAGAGACTCGTCGAATTAGCGTACCAATCCTTTGTTTGCTTTACATTTCGAGAGCCGTGGTTGTAGCCTGATTCCTCTCAGAACTCCATCAACCCGTAGGTCGCCTCGTGACAAATGCAGAAACGCCCGAATTGACCGCAGAGTTAGAAGAAGGCTTCGTTGACCTTTGTTTGAAAATGGAAGGTCTAGTTCGTGACGAAGACGGCATGCAGCACTTTGAAGCCAAAGCCTTACACAAAGGGCGACGAGTTGCCTTCGCAGTTGCGCTAGGCACAACGTGGAGTCCGCTCGAAGGGACGCCGGAATCATTTTATTGGGGTGAGGCTCGATTAATTTCTCTTGGCGACGAAAGCCACAATTTCATCCAGGTACTTGATCAATTGTATGAAACCAAGGTTGGTGCTCAGCGCATGCGTGATGATGTCGCGTTCACAGCCGTCAGTCTTGCAGGTCATCCCCTTCGGCTTGCCGTCGAGCCTTTGAAGATGAAGCTGTTCTTTGAAGATGAGAGTGATGACCTTTGCGCTGAGTTCTATTTGAATTGCGACACAATTAAGCACCACGTTGAGTTCCGTGAGAAGGACACGGACTTTCGACGCGCTGTTGTCCTCGCACTCGCCCGGAACGCGAGCTAGGCTTCACACGCAGGCCGAACTCTTGAGCTGTTGGACAACCCTCCGTTGGCCTTGTGCCTGATGAGTCGGAAAAACCGTACAAGTAGTTTTGGGCCGATTACACATTTTACGATAGAGCGTTTACCAGGACCTATTTCACTGGTGGAAAATCTTGATCTCTTATTTCGGAGCCATGTGGCTGCTGGGCTATAATACTAGGAGATTAATTCAATCTCTTGGTAACACTCTCTAACATTTGTTCCCAGGCAGGTGCGTCCGTGGCTGAATACAGGCTATCCGTTCGGTCCTTATTTCTCTTGCTCGCCTTTGTCGGCGTTTCCTTTGGAAAAGAGCCGCCAGGTCAAGTGATCGTCTGGCCTGCCTCAGGCCAACCGGTTGTGCGTTTTAGCTTTGGCAAGTTTAGGGAATCTGGTTCGTCAGGCAAACAGCACAGCTATACAATCGACGTTACTGCGGAAAATCTTTGGGGCAAGAAGATTTCTAACGCCAACTTTTCGCTTTATCTCTTCGACAAGGACAAGATAAGAATTGGAGAAGGGTGGATCTCAATCAGTGATGTGGCGCCCGCACAGGTGCTGAAATTTCAGATCTTTGCTCAAGCATCCGGAACTCCCATTTCAACGGTACTCAGTCCTCGGTCCCTTCCCCCGGAGCTGCAGTCGTACCTTCCGCCGAAGACGATTTCGATAACGGTGAACTCCGTGCCGCAGGGAGCCACACTAAAAGTCGACAGCACTGAGATAGGGGTTACGCCGAAGATCATTCAAGTCGCGCCCGGAAAGCACATGTTGGAGTTCAGTAAGGACGGATTCAATAAAGGACATTTTCCGCTAGAGATCACGCCCGATGATGCATCTGGAGGCAGCGTGAGCTACGAACTGGGAGCATCGGCTCACGACACTATAGAGCTTCGAGACGGATCCGTCCTAAGTGGTGACGTGGAATCGGTGTCAGCAACAGAGGTCTTGATGAGAATCGGCGGGAATGTTCAGCGTTTTGATCGAAATCAAGTAAAGCGGATCGGTTTGGTTCCTCGCGAGACCTCACCGCAGTAGCAGCATCTATCCTCATTTGGCCATGACGAATCTTATTTCAGGGGGCTGTGAACACTGCACCGAGACTTTTGGCTGACGCCGACACCGCCGCGCGAGTCATCAATATTGCGCCCTATCCCTACAAGCTGATGTTCCTCATTGGCGCAGTGTGCGGCCTTCGCATCGGCGAAGTGACAGCCTAGAAAGTCGCGAGCGTCGACTTCAAACGCAAACTCCTTCGGGTGACAGGCGCGCTGGACTAAGCCACTCGGAAGGAAAGCACGCCGAAGAGTGGTAACAGCGCTGCTCCGGTCCGCATGTCCGAGTTACTCGCGAAACACCTTCGCGATTGGCTGGACAAGCACTACAAGCCAAACCTCGACGGCTATCTCTTCACAAACTCCAAGGGCAAGCCCTACCTGTCGGACAATGTAGTCAAGTACGGTATTCATCGGGCAATGGCGAAACTTGGGATTGAAACCGCGAAAGGCGTTCACGTCGGGATTCACTGCTTCCGGCACGGCGTAACTTCGGAGCTGCTCGAATCAGGAACCCCGATTCACGTTGTCACCCGGCTCATGCGCCATGCTGATTCCAACGTCACGCTGGAGCACTACGCGCACATCGTCGGCGATGCCGAGCGCGTCGCGTCTGAGAAGTTCTCTCAGCGGATCGGGCAGAACCTCACCCAATTGGAGTCAGACGCCGAATTGGGGTCAGCTTCAGCAGCTAAGACTTTGTAAAGAAAGGACTTGGCGGAAGCGTGTGGGAGTCGAAACTAGGAACTAAATTCCTAAGTCCTATGCTTAGACGGCGTTGCGACCCACGCAAAATTCCAACTGGTACAAACGGTACAAACCACGAAGCTAATTCCCTGCTCTTTTAAATAGGCAAATGGGCTACACTTCCATACCGCACGGAACGCACACTATGCAGCGATTCCAGCGTAATCTCTGTGCATGAACGCCAAGCGCCTAAAGAACATAGCAGCGAAGGGCTTACTTGTATTCGTTCTGGTCCTTCTCTTTGTTTCTCTTCTGGCGCATCGAATTTTCCATCCACGGTGAACTATAAAGCTCACTTCCACTGGGTGCTTGATCTCGGCACCGAAGACATTTGACTATGTTATGGCCGGAACGGTTTGAAGAACGATTACACATCATCGCGCACGGTGAAAGATTTGACATTGACGCCTTCTTGGGAAAGTCAACGCTTCGTCCAGACTTTGTGTGGCGGCGCGAAGCTCCCGTGACCAGCGGCGTAGAGTTCTTTCTGGGCGATGGCCGAGCAATCGGGCTTCGGGATCAGGAAAACCTGGCGATTATGTACCTCAAGGCGCACCGTGATGAGCTTCGAGCCATAGCAAAATTTCCTGGAGTAGACGCATTCATCCTCGGACTGGTCTACATTGCCAAGCTGGAAGACCATATCTTCGGAGCGGCCTTACATTGGTCACGAGAACTTATGTTGCCCGCTCTCGATACCGGAATTACGCCGATCCACTACATTAAATATGACCCTCCTAAGAGGACTTCCGCCCGGTAGTAAATCGACCTGTTTTCATATCTTTTCGAACTTCCGCCCCGTCCATCCCATATGCCGCCAGTGAAACAGTGATCGTCTGCATAGTGTGCAGACAAGATAGCGAAGATACTAACGAATATGCGGAAGCGGGCTGCACTCTGTTCAATATGACGGTTACCGGGCTGGCGTGGAACAAAGACTTCGAATAATGCCGTTTCAACTTCGTTTCGCGGCGTTCACGCACAAGAATAACCGGCACTGCAACTTTGCGCGGTCAAGTACTTAGTTAGGCAAAGCTAGCGATCGTCGCGCTAATAGGCTAGGAATGCGTTCTACGGGCGTCGAGCCGTGGACGATTGTGGACTTCGAAGACTTTCGCCGGGTTCTCGAAAGAGCGTACCCGGTTTCCAAGAAGAACACGAAAGGCAAGAAAAAGTGATAATCAGCATAACGGCAATTGACGAGTATTTCGCACAGCCCGATACACCCGCTGCAAACTCTCCGGTCGGCGTCCTGATGTCGAAGATCATCGGCAAGAACCCCGGTATAACTTTCGAGGATGCGCGGGCAGAGGCCACGAAGCTAGGCTGCGGCACTATCTTGCAAACCATTGGAGGCCCAACACGCCCGGATTGCTATTCCCGAACCGCAAGGGCACACGTCCACGGAGCCGGGACAACGTATGTAAGTACGGCCTACATCGCGTTCTCAAGGCGTTAGGGATGCCGACGAAGGAGGTAGGGCTGCACGCCTTCAGGCATGGCCTAGCGACCGAACTAGCAGACGCCTCTGCACCACTACCTGTATTGCAGCGGCAGATGCGTCACGCGGACGTGCGTACCCCGTTGCGAATCTACAGCCATCTGGTGTCCGAGACTCATCGGGAGTGCATGGAGAGAATCGGCCAGCGGTCAATTGGAACAAATGTTCTAATTGGAACAGAACAGAATGCTTAAAGTGTTTGTTTCCGAATAGTTGGCGGAAGCGTGTGGGAGTCGAACCCTATTGGGGTATTGAAAACACGTAAGTTGTTGATTCGACTATGCCGATGTAGCGAACGTAAGGGACGTAGGGGAGGGTGTCTGTACAATTCTGTACAATTTTCCACCGCGAAGTTTCTATTTGCTACGAATCTGGAGTGCGGATAGCGTCCTGGCAATCCTGAGCCGAAAACATTTTCAGGATGTTGCCTTCGGCGTCCACTTGAACTACTTCGCTACCGCCAGGAGACTCCTTTAGCACCCTACAAGCTCCCGACAGCGTTGGAAAGCTGCCGATGGACTTACCGTTGAAACGGATTTCAAAAAACTCTTGTGCCATTTGAGCCACCGACCAATTTTACCACCCCAGCATTGTAGCTGGTGAAACGAGTAATCGCGATTTCAATTGTCCCTGCTCTTCCGCCACGCCGCCAACAGCCTAATCGTTTTCAATTCCTTATCCGCCTGCCGGAAGAACGCAATGCATTGTTGGCACTTATCGTTCTTCATGTGGTCCGCAAAGCGGTAAATGTTGGCGTGCAGGAACCTTCTGCAAGGCATCAGATTAGGCGAGCATTCGGTGACGATGCGGACTTCCTCTGGCAGTTCCCGTTCTGGTTTCTTCTTGCGGCCCACGTTCGTTCACTGTTCGCCGGATTGTACATCAATCTCGCGGAGTGGCTGTATCGTCAAACTCTGCGAAGAGCGAATTATGTTGCTATTTATGCCCTGAACCTATAGAGTTCCCGGCACTGCGCCTGCCCCACGCAGAATCGCGTCAATTAAGGACTTATATGCCCGGCCTATTCAAAACTATTGGTGCAGTGCTCTGTCTAGTTTTCGCTTTGAGTTTCGCAGCGCCCAACGCCCACGCAGATTACATTTACACAGTGAGCGTGGGCTCCGAACAGTTCAGCTTTATTGAGCCTACGATTGCTAGCTCAGGATTTGTTGATTCGGGTCTGACGGATATTAGCGATTCTACTGCGACAGCAGTTCAGTGGAATTCCGCCGCGAGCGCCGTCTGTTTCGGTATTAGTTCCGCCGGTGACGCATGCGTAGGGATAGCGAACGTCGGTGGCGGTCAGAGCATAAACTTTTTTGCTGCGGGTTCCTTCTTGGCCGTGGGAACCTACACAGACATTGAATTTGGGGCCGTGACCGTGAACATCGCTCAGACGGGAGTGCCAGAGCCATCCAGCCTGCTTCTGCTGGGCAGTGGCGTGGGAGCCCTATTTGGCGCGGTACGCAGGAAATTGAAGGTCTGACGGGGTTTCCATTCGGGCTAGTGTTTGCAATGCGGAAACACTCTTCGGGGCCTGCATCTGGCCAGTTGATATAGATATTGCTTTACAGCATCAAGAAGGCCCACTAGCTGAAGAGCAAGCGGGCTTTCGTATTTTCTGCGCTAATTCCTCGCAAGAATCCAGTGGTATGATGGCGTTTCCCGTTGCTCCACCCGGAGCGACAATGGCAATCAGTTTCCAATCAGACGAAGAACTTCTACGGAAGTTGCGGGAGCGTCTGCGCAGGATGAGCGACGAAGAGTTGATTAAGTTTGGGAAAGATGTGCGGAGACTTGCTGAGAATCCGTTCACTCGTCAGCTTGCCGAGGCACGGACGGAGTGGAAGCGGAGGAAGGACAAAGGGAGATAAGAGCCGGAGAGAAGTGTCCCCGGCCCAGTTTACTTGGGGTTTTTATCAGACGCCCACGACGGTGATTTGAATACGTGCGAGACCGCTCCACCAGGGTCCACCGCAAAAAGACCACCTTGTGAAGCCACGTAAATTGTGTGGTGTTGATTCTTCGCTACCTGAATATCTTCAGGACTCGGCTCATCCGCGCCTGTGCGTCTTGGGTGGGTGTGAAGCGTAGCCAGTGCGTTGGAAGGCGCTTTGATTGCGACATGATGAGCATTCTGGCTACCTGCGCCGATTTCTTGCTGAATCTTTCCTGGATTGCCTTGCGCGTCCACGGCAAATGCTGCCTCGTTACCCATGAACCCGCGTGACGCGGAAACCGCATCCCGTGCAGCTTTACGAAACTGGTCAGACATTTCAAGAGTTCCTTCTCTCGTAGGCTGGTTCTGTGGAGTTAAGTCATTGTGATAATAATCCTGCAATGCAGAGTGGAAGTCTTCCATCGATGTGCCCTCTGGGACGGCAATGTTGTGCAAATCCCCGCTTGGGTGAGCGACTGGAAACTTTACGTGACCGGAATCGAATTTGTTTTGTTCGTTCGCCATTAGCTCAATCCCCCGACAATCTTCTGGACTTTTGCTCTACCCGACAAAACTTTCGCAGCCTCGTCTCGCACCTTGTCGAGATGCTTCTGGAGCGAGGTTTTCAATTCAGCTTCCGTCATGCTGGAGACAGCATCTTTGCCGTCTTCGGCTCCGACCGTGACAATGTGTTCATGTTTGGCATCACCGAGTTTCGAGACGACGTGCAAACGAACCTGCCCGTTGTCATCGTGATGAACTTCAGCGAGCGAAGACACTTCACCGTGTTCAGTAGAGATAATTTTTGAAATCATTTTGTTTTCCTTTAAGTGATACCGACAACCCAAACTTCGTACATATCCAACTCGGCTACGATTTGACCAGCCGTTCTGTTCGGAAGGAATTTGACAACCAGCAAACCGAGATTTTGAGAAACAGGTAATGAAACGGTATCTGTGGTTAGTGCTCGCGTAGTTCCTGCTGAAATGCTCCAGATTGTTGTAAACGTGCTACCGCCATCGAGACTGTACTGGCAACTAACTGAAATACCCGAAGCTGGATTTGTCGGAACGGCTGAACGAGCGTTCAACGTCAGCGATGAGTAAGGCAGGCCCGTAGGAGAAAACCCCGTAATTGTGTATGTTGCGCCTTGTGCTTGACTCGAACCCGTGTTAACTGTTTTGAACTGGCAGAACGTAGTCAAATCGCCATCGATGATATTTCCAGTGTTGCCTGTGGTCGGTGCTCCGCTGATGCCACTTACCACAGAAGACCCGCCAAGAAAAATCGGTGTGCTTCCGTACTGTGCTCCAACTCCGCCATCGCCGTTTCCTGAACTGTTCGGTGCTGTTGCAAGGGGAGTTGTTATCGAGCCGATGTAGAAGCGTCCTGAGCCTTGCAAAGCCGTTGTTTTCGATGTGCTGACCGCGTACGAAACTGCTCCGCCAGCGAGCGTCGGGTCATCGTAGTACAGAAAATAAAGGGTTGAGTAACTGAGCGCAGTAACGCTGCCTGAATTGATGGAGATATCACCTTTGCTGGAACTTCTCATCGTGAAACTAGCGATGTTTATCGTCGCATTCGCGCCTGCGTCAGTAGAAGTCAGCGGCTGGCTGAGCGGACGATATGTCAAGCCAGATGCAGTCTGTCCAAATCGTGAAGTTCCGTCCGTAACATCATCGAGAGTGTTCACGCAGCGAACGTTTGAAACGACTAGGTTCCAACCCGTTGGCGTTGTGCCGTCATCCCATAGGTTGTATCAAGCCAAGACCGGAGAGCCTGTTTCGATACTGATTCCTAAAAAGGTTGTAGCTGCGCTCCACAAACTGCCGTCGAAGTCAGACTGGTTTTTCTGGACTGGTCAATCGCGGACGACGACGGTAACGGGGTTCTGGAGAGCTAGGATTGCGAAGGTTTTCAAGCTGGCGAAGTTGGAGAACGCCCACCCACATCGGTTCCGAGACACGTTTGCCGTTTCCCTGCTCAATGCAGGGGCCAGCCTGGAGAATGTAAGCGTTCTATTGGGCCATACCAGCATCCGAGTGACTCAAAAGCACTACAACCCGTGGGTAAAATCGCGCCAGGATGCCCTAGATTTAGCGGTTAAAAAGGCACTCAGGTCCTAAAACCACCTGTACAATTTTGGTACAATTCCCTAACAGTTTAAGACGCACAAGCAAATACCCAAGCAAAACGAAGAATATTTTGGCGGAAGCGTGTGGGAGTCGAACCCACCACTCGGCTCGCGAAGAGCCGAATCGCCGGCTTTGAAGGCCGGGAAGATCACCGGATCCCTTTCGCCTCCGCAAAAAGTATAGAGGCTAGGTGCGGCTGGAGACAAACGTGGAGGTCTGATGAGTTCGAATCAGAGCGGCGACCAAATCGAAAAGAGCGGGTGCCGTACAGACTTCGTAGTAGGAATGTTCTGACGGGCTTCCGAGTTTTCCATCCTGAAGTAGTTCGCGAGCCTTTCCCCTGCGAAGCACGAGAAGTTCGACCGTTTCTCCCATTGGAACTTCGCCGTAAAAAAGCGTGACCGTTTCTTTCGCCCACGGTAGGTCCAATTTCGTCTCGATGGAGTCGAGCGAAATCTCTTCGGACAGCTTTTGGAAACCTTCCTCGTTCAGTTCTATCCCGTTTCGGTTGTAGCGTACCAGAAATTCATCCAGCTCCTCAGCGGATGCACCCTGCATGGCCTGCAAGAAATGAAATACGGAGAAGTTTGACTTTTGCGAAGCTAGCATGCGCCGAGCGAGCTTCGTGCAACTGGAAAGGCGATCGGACAGATTGAGCGCTTTGGAAATCATGATGCGTGAATCTCCGTCGGTCCAATACGTAGGCGCGGATCCCTGAAAGGCCACTCCGAGTCCAAGTTCGAGCGCGGGGAGATTGGACTTCACGGCGCCATCGTTATAGGAATTACAGACAGCAAGAATCTGGCGTGCCAGGATGCAAGCCTTGGCCACAGGCCGTGCATAAGAGCGACTGGATTCCGTCTCGAAGATCGCCAGGATAATGGCGTCGCCTTCAATGAATACTTTCTTCGCGGAGTAGCGGTCCAGCAACTTCTTCACCGGCTCATGAAGGTTGAGGCTGAAGTGGGAAGCCGGATTAAGTCCGCGGGAAAGCAAGTCCTGGGTCATACGTGTCGAGCCGCGCACGTCGGCTTTGATGATTACGTGGGAAACGACGGGATCCTGCTTGGGCTTGGCTTCTTCTGGAAGAACACACTCATACAGTCGATTATTCAGCCGCGAAAGGTCGCGTGATTGTTCCGTGGAAACCAGGTTGATGCGTTCCATGCAAGTGGTCAGATGCTCTGCGTCGCGGAGTTCACGGCGCAGACGAAGAAAGTCCACCGCAAAACGCAGTACCAGAGATTCGATTTCGTCGCGCGAGTAGCGGCGAATCTTTCGCGAGAGTTCCTCGATGGGCTTCGCTGAAAGCTGCTTGGCATGAACCTGCTTCAAAACTTGCTCGACGCGTTTCAGCTCATCCCTGGATACCAGCGCCTTGCGAAGCTGCTGCAGGTGCAACGGCGGATGGAACTGAGCGGCAATCGCACGTATCTCGTAACCCGCCAGAATGTGATAGAGAACTTCGTGCTGTTCAAGGCGCGCCACCAAGCGTGAAAGTAATTGCGTGCGGACGGCGCGCAGCGACTCCGGCTCACACGCTGGGTCGAAAAGCCGGCGCGCGTTTTGAGGATCATTCAGAAAATCGCCCAGCCGGGAGTCGTGATCCTTCAGAAAAAAATCTAGTTTCTGCTTGGACCCTTCAACTTGCGGTCCGAATTCTTCGAGCTTCAACTGCTGGTGTTTCAGCCGGAGTTCAATATCGTTGAGCGAAGCTTTTATATTGGCGGGGTCACCGGGTCCAAGAAACTTAGTCAAGAAACTGTCGCCGCGGTCCAGCTTTCTCCGCACCGATTCACGTTGTTCTTCCAGGTTGGCGATTTCCTCGCGCATCCCTTGCGCCTGATCGAGCATGGACTGATAGCCTTGCTGTGCCTCGACAAAGTCGGACTCACGCGGAATGGCCACTCCTGCTTGCTGCAAAAATTCCTGAAAAAGGGCATCCATGGTTTCGAATCGATCGGGGTCGCGCACATAGTTGCCGAGAAGTACGTAATGCTCCAGGAAGTAGGAGTCATCCTTGCCGCCGTCCAGAAAAATAATGCGATTCTTCAGTAAGTCATAGAGCTCCGCGAATTCCTCTCCAAAAAGTGCACGCCGCGCTTTGCAGACGACGTTTTCTTCCGCGTCAACAACCATTTGCGCGACCTGTTGTCCCACCGCCCGGAGCACGCCCCTTCGTGCGGATTGCAGTTCGGAAAGCTTTGCCTTAATGACATGCGCCTGCTGACTGCGCTCAAACTGCTCTCCACGCTGCCGGATCCATTCTTTCCCTTCGAGAATGAGGTTAGCGAACTGGTTGCCGAGCTCCTGCGTTAGAAATTTCAAGATCGACAAGCGAAACAAAATGTCGATTTCGATGTTTTTTTGATATTTCGCTTGTGTCACCGACGATTGCAACAGGTCGCTAAGCAGCTTCCTAAACCCTGCGCCATCAATGGTCTTCGCGTTGCGCAGCTCTACGCCCGCGATAAAAGCACCGGCGGTGTTTTGACGAATCAGTTCAAAGAGATAGTCGCGCGAGGCCTGAACAAATCTCGGGCTGAGGTACACGTCGTGGTGGATGTTATCGACGCCAATCGCAAGCGAGCCCATGGGAAGAGTGAGGCTATAGCTCGTCAGCTCAATGCGAGGAGTGGTGTCGGAAGCCGCGAATAGGATTTCGTTGGCCATTACTGCCGTCAGAAGAGGCTTTTTCCAAACTAGCAGCCGAAGGCAGACAGAGCAAGGAACCGCAAAGAGCAGGTAGCGAGAGAGTTAGGATGCGCTAGAGAATCGAAATGCGGCGCGAATCCCTGCCCAGATGTTCCAGGCGAATGCGAATCTCGGGCCACGGCGAAGCAAGCGGAAAGCGCTCCGACCATTCGAGTATGACGATGGCCGGCTTTGAGAAAAGGTCCTCCATGCCGAGCGTTTCGAAATCGTGAAAATTTTCGATGCGATAGAGGTCGCCGTGAAACACGGGCTGCGACTCGCCATACGTATGAAGCAGAGTGAAGGTCGGGCTCGTAACGTCTTCCTCGCGCGCCGCGCCAAGCGCGCTCACGATGCCCTTGCTAAGCGTTGTTTTGCCGCTCCCGAGGTCGCCGGAAAGCAGGATCAGTACTGGTGGCTTCAATCGGGAAGCAAATTCCCTGCCCCACGCGGTCGTCTCTTCCGCCGAATGCGTGATGAACGCTTCAGCCACCGCGGCGAATCTCCTCGAGGAGTTCGGAACGCGCATAGGGCAAAGCGCGAGCCACCTCACTCGCAATGATGCCTGATGGATCGGCATCCTCGGTCAACGTGTCCGCAGCGCGCCCGTGCAGCCACGCTCCAAGCGCCAAAATGCGTAGCCAGTCTTGGGTGCCAAATTGCCCTGTGAGCGCGCTAAGAATCCCCGTGAGCACGTCCCCAGAACCACCCTTTGCCAACCCTGGATTCCCAGTGGTGTTGACGAAGATTCGTCCATCAGGCCCTGCAAGAATCGTGTGGAAGCCTTTAAGCAGAACGTGCGCGTTCCAACGAGCGGCAGCATTCGTCGCAATCCGGACGCGATCTTTCTGAACCTCAGCGTTGGAGACACCGAGAAGGCGCGCCATCTCTCCAGGATGAGGCGTGACTGCGAGAAATCGTGAGTTTCTTTTGCCGAGGGCGTCACCAGCGCCAGCGAACGCGTTTAGGCCGTCTGCGTCTAGAATCGTGGGCAACGCAGTAGATTGAACGAGCGCGCGAATGAACTTTTGTGTCCCGGAGTCTTGTCCGAGGCCGGGCCCAATCGCGAGAACCGTCTTCGCCGCAATGATTCTCGCAAAAGCGGCGTCGTTGAGATCTTCGATTGCAATGGAACCATCCGCCATCGTCGGCAATGGCTCGGTCATGTATTCAGGTTGATGTGACGCCACGATGCCCTGCACGGATTCTGGCGTCGCGATTGTCACCAGGCCAGCGCCAGCTTTGAGCGCTCCGACTCCAGCCAGCACCGCTGCTCCGGACTTGCCAGTTGATCCAGCAACCACAAGTACATGACCGTAAAGAGCTTTGTGCGAATCCGCGGAACGAATGAGTGGAAGCTCGGCGAATTCGTCCGGCCCCGACCAGCGAATCGTTCCTTTGCCCACTTCATCGACGAGTTCGGCCGGTGAGCCAATCGCACGAACAATCAAGTTGCCGCAGCTATGTGCATCGGTCAAAAGTAACTGCCCGATTTTGGGCGCGGTGAACGTAACCGTGGTATGTGCACAAAGCACGGGTCCTTCTGCTTGTTGTCCATCAGAGGGCAAACCGGACGGAATATCCACAGCGACGATAAGCGCAGGGATAGGCGCCGTCGCATTTCTCGAAAGCGAATTGACTTCACTGATTGCTTTAGCGATGAGCCCTGTCGCGGGTCCACGCAAGCCAGTGCCGAGAAGTGCATCAACAACCACATCGGCGCCGGCGATGCGCGACAATGCAGCCGTCCACTCCGCATCATTTTGAATGACTACGGTTTCTCCACCCACCTCACACCAACGTTGAAAATATGATGCAGGGTCACCCTGGAGCTCTGCGGGAGAACCAAACAGAAGAACCGCGGTCTGGCGAATTTCCTGGCGCAGATGACGCGCGGCGACGAGTCCGTCTCCGCCATTGTTGCCCTTCCCGCACAATACAAAGATCTGCCTGGCAGGCGACTGGAAGCGCAGCGAAATTTGCTGGCGAACCACTTCTGCCACGGCGGTTCCCGCGTTTTCCATTAGCTGAGTGCTACTGATGCCGTGGCGCTCGGTCGTGAGCCGATCCACGTCGCGCATTTCGGATGCAGTGAGAGCTTTCATAACGGAAGGTCCACGAAAAAAATTAAAGCATCCAGCCGCCGCTAACGTTCACGACTTGTCCGGTGACATATTCGGCTTCCTCGGACGCGAAGAACGCAACGGATGCGGCGACATCGTCCACAGTGGGCGGGCGGCCAATGGGAAACCGCGCGTCCTTGATACGGCGCGCTTCGTCGAGGCTCAGTTCTTTTTCGTCAATGCTCGACGGATTCACGACGTTCACCGTGATGCCGTTCTTAGCCTCTTCCAACGCCAATGAACGAGAGAGCGCGACGACCGCAGCTTTAGCGGAAGCATATGCCGAAATTTTTGCCTGACCGAAGGCGCGTTCCGCGCCTACCGCGCCGAGATTGATGATGCGGCCCCAGCGCCCCTTGCGCATATGAGGCAGCGCAGCGCGGCTCATGAACACCACGCTCATCAGATTCGACGCAAAAATGTCCTGCCAATCCTCAAGAGAACCCTCGGCAAGCGTGCCCCAGCGAAAATCGCCAACGTTGTTTACAAGAATATCCAGACGGCCAAAACGATCCGTGACCGTGTTTACAAACTGTTCGCAGCGAGCGGCCGTTGTGATGTCCGCTTCAACAGCGACACAGTCCGCTCCAGCTGCCTGCAGATGCCGCAGTGTATTCTGCGCGGCGTTCTTATTGGTACGGTAACCGATAGCAATTCGCGCGCCCTCTTTCGCCAGACGAAGTGCGATTCCGCGGCCGATGCCGCGAGTTCCGCCCGTAATCAACGCAACGCGGTTGCGTAGTGCCATTCCAATCCTCATTTCGAGAAACTAAGTTTTTTAAGTATAGCCCAGCCATTAGACCAGCACTAAACCGGCTCATCGCATTCGCGCAACAATCACGGTCATGTCATCCGCCTGCTCAGGTGTGCCTGCCCATTCTTCGGCGGATTGCATCATCCCTTGGGCGATCGCACGCGGAGATGACGCGTTCAAGCGGATCGCGGCATCCCTCAAACGTTGGATACCGAACTCTTCTCCATAAACGTTTTCCGGCTCCACCAGCCCGTCACTGTAACCCACGAGAATCGCGTCGGGCGGAACAGCCTCCGAACCTTCCTCGTAGGCATAATCTTCAAAAACGCCTAGAACCATACCGCCCTTGTCGAGATAAATCGCATGATCACCACAAATACAGAAGGAGGGCAAATGCCCGGCATTCGTGTAGCGCAGAAGTCGCGTCGCACTGTCATACACAGCAACGAAGAAAGTCGCAAAACGATCATCTCCGGTGTTGCGAACCAAATGGCGGTTCAGTCGGGAAACCAGGTCCGCAGTACTCATGGAATCGCTGCCAGGCGCGAGCAATTGGCTGCGAAGGGCCGCCTGCAAGCTGGCCATCAACAAGGCCGCCGAGATTCCTTTTCCTGAGATGTCCGCTATGGCAATTGCGATACGCGTCTCGCTTAACTGAATAAAGTCGTAATAGTCACCGCTAACGGTGCGCGCCGCTTTGCAAATGGCCTCGATTTCCACTCCTGGAACAGACGGCATACGCTGCGGAAAAAGCTGGTTTTGTACTTCACGCGCGATGGAGATTTCGTTTTCCAGCCGCTGGCGTTGTTTCTGTTCCTCGATCAAGCTGACGATCGAGTCCGTCATCAAATTGAAAGACTCCCCAAGAATTCCTAGCTGGTCGCGTCTCTCGATTTTCACCTTGTGGGTCAGGTCGCCTTCCTGAACCTGCTGCGTTGCCCGGTAGAGCTCATCCACAGCGCTGGTGATTGCGCGTGTCAGCACAATTCCGGTGACCAGAGCCACAATCTCGATGAGTAGCAACATTCCCGCAACGAGTTCGAATCCCAACACGCGGCTGCTGCTGAATTCGCCCAGCGAACTGAAGATACGCCCATTCAAAACGGAAGGGCGCGCGGTAAACGACGCGAAAACCGGCTGCTTCTCTCCGGCTTTTTCTCCTGGCTCCAGGTACGTTGCGTCCAGCTTTGAAAAACCTTCAATTACGGGATCAAACCAATAATTTGGCAATTGCAGCGCGCGATGACGGGTGGAAATCCGGTTCTGAAACCGGTAACGCACATTGCCGAGCAGAACGGCTTTCGCAGAATCTTCGCCGTCCGCTCGCTGTAGAGCGGTCACCTGAATTGGCCCCAGATCGGGCGCAACAGTTTCGAGGAAGTCCGGTGTCACGCGCAAACTGAGCTCGACTAGGCTCTTTCCGCGTGCCGATTCCACTTCGCGCATCGCAATCAAATGTATTTGGTGTATTTGGCCGCCGGACTGAAGAATTCCCGTGAACTCCTTTGCATTAGGCCCGGCGACTCGCGCCAACAGGCGCGGATCAGCGTGGAACTCGATTTCCAGGCCTGGAAGTTCCTTCGCATACGCGACGTGAATCTGAGCATCGAGCGCATCCTCTACTACCTTATCGGAAATCGAGGCTGGTAGAGTTCTCTCTGCCGCGACGATATTCGCTGCGGAATCAGCCATGTTGCCCAGGCGGCTGTGAATTTCTTCATACAAAAGGTAGCCGCCCAGCTGCGAATAAAGAATCTGCCCTGCGAGCGCGGCGAGCGTCCCCAACAGCAAGACCGGTACTAGTGCGAGAAAGAGCCCTGCAACGATCAAGCGATTGCGCAGACTCCAAAGCAGCCGGCTCCGCCACCAGGAGATTGCGCGAAATGAAAGATAGCCCGCGCTCAACAAACCGACGAACTTCGCGAAGCTGTAGAGTCCACCGAAACGGCCGGAGATGGCCGCCGCCAGGCCTAAAACCGCAAAAACGATTGCCGCAAGGTCAGGCCAGGAAAGACGCCGCCAGAGCTGTGAGAGATTGGGGCGAGTCGAAGTCATGTCGGGACGCACAAGAGAATACCTTACCCGATGCGAGCCCGCATCACGAGGAGCAGAAAAGTTATTTCGAAGATAGCGAGGGAGTCGGGCCTCCCTCACTTGAAACGCTTAGGGCTGCGGCAGGTTGCGTACCCGGCTGTGCTTTGCGCTGTAAGTGAAATAAACAACGAGTCCAATGACGAGCCAGATGATCAGTCGCGCCCAGTTGACCCATCCGAGCTTGTACATCATGTAGCCGTTAAAGAGCACACCGAGAAATGGAACAACCGGCAACCATCCTCCCATGAAAATCCCAGGTGTGCGAAACGGTCTGGGCTGTTCGGGATTTTTGATCCGCAACATCGTTACCGCGATGCAGACGATCACGAACGCCAGCAGCGTGCCGATGTTCACCATCTTCCCGATTTGATCGATCGGCGTGACGCTGCCAACAATGGCCGCGAGCAGCCCGACAGCAATAGTGTTTTTGTAAGGCGTGCGGAACTTCGGGTGAATCGCGGCGAAGAATTTCTTCGGCAGAAGACCGTCATTGGCCATGGAATAGAGCACCCGCGTCTGGCCAAGAAGCATGACCAGCATGACGCTGGTCAGGCCTGCCAGCGCACCGAGGGTAATCACGTGCGAGGCGGTGGTGAGCCCGCGATCCATGAAGGCGCGCGCGATGGGCGCTTCGATATTAACGTCCTGCCAGCGCACCATTCCGGTGAGAATGCCCGCTACGCCGATGTACAGCGCAGTGCAGATCAGCAGCGAAACGATGATTCCTATCGGCAAATCCCGCTGCGGATTCTTCGCTTCTTGCGCCGTAGTTGAAACTGCGTCGAAGCCAATGTAAGCGAAGAAAATATACGCCGCACCAGCCCCGATGCCGCTGAATCCGTACGGGGCGAAGCTGTGCCAATCGGTGCCCCAATTCGACGCATGTACGTATCTGCTGCCCAAGGCGAGAACGAAGAGAACCACGGAAACCTTGATGATCACGATTGTGGAATTGAATCGGGCGCTTTCTTTGATCCCGATGGCCAGAATTGCCGTGATCACCAGCGCGATCACAAAAGCGGGTAGGTTGAAGCCTATCTCAACGCCGAAAATCTTTGGCGCGTTTACAAGATCATGGGCGCGCTGCACCAACTCCGGAGAATGCGCCATCACCAAAGCACTCACTTTGTCCAGGAAGGCCTGCGTTCCCGGCACAAGCGACGAATCGGAGGCCTGCGCCATTTGTCGCGCGACCATTTTCTCGGCGGTTTCCAGCGCCGTCCAGTGATCGTAAGCGAGCCAGAGTGGCATTCGAATGTGAAAGATGTTCAGCAACTCGATGAAATGGTTCGACCAACCAGATGAGACGGTGCTCGCACCCATCGCGTATTCAAGCGTCAAGTCCCAGCCGATAATCCACGCGAATAACTCTCCCAGCGTCGCGTACGCGTACGTATACGCGCTGCCCGCGAGTGGAATCATCGCGGCAAACTCCGCGTAGCACAGGGCCGCCAACGCACAACCAATGCCCGAGAGCACGAACGAGAGCATCAGACCCGGGCCGGCATAGTGGGCTCCGAGTCCCGACAACACAAAGATGCCGGCGCCAATCACCGCGCCGACTCCGAGCGCCGTCAACTGGAACGGACCGAGCGTCCTTTTCAGGCTGTGTTCGCCCGCTTCCTTAGCCTCATCGAGCAACAAGCTCATCGGCTTTTTTGCAAACAAGGGGTTGCCCATGCAACTCCTCCTTTGTGGAGATCGATTTACCAGAAACGGTTAGCAGCCAAATTGGACTTGCCTATTGTAGGGGCCCGCCCTGTTGCCCCGACAATAAATTTTTCATGCGTTGTGCTTCGTTTTTTCGCGTTGCCGCGACCACAGCCAGTAAACAGGCAGTCCCAACAATACAATCACGAGACTCCATCCGGCTGTCTCTGTTCTGTAAAACAACAAAACAATCAAAATCGCCGACGCGGCCACGATGTACAAGAGCGGCACAACTGGATAGCCGAACGCTTTGTAGGGACGCTCCACATCAGGCCGCTTCGCTCGCAGAACAAAGACACTCGCGATCGTCAGCACATAAAACATCAGCGCAGCAAACACGACGTAGTCCAGCAGGTTGCTGTAAAGATTTCCGTAGGTCACCACTCCGGCAGCGTCCGCGCGACGCGTCCGCATCAAAATCAGCACCACGATCCAGACGCACTGGTAGACCAACGCGGTTCCCGGTACGCCCTTCCTGTTCAGTTTTCCGGTCGCGCGAAAGAAAAGCCGGTCTCTGGCCATCGCGTATGCCACACGTGACCCCGCGAGAATTAGGCCGTTGTTGCATCCAAACGTGGACACAACGATTGCGCCCGCCATCATCAGAGCGCCAACAGGTCCAAAAATGGCGTTTAGGGCAGCCGTAGCGACACGATCGTCAGGGGCATTTTGGATTTGTGTGAGCGGCAGCGCAAATAGATAGGCCAGGTTCGCCAGGCAATAAAGCGTAATGACGATGATCGTACCCAGTGCCATAGAGAGCGCCACGTCGCGTTTTGGATTCTTCACCTCAGCCGCTGTGAAGCCGATGTTGTTCCATGCATCCGCGGAGAAGAGCGAGCCCACCTGTGAAACGCCGAACGCGACGACCAGCCCCAAAAAACCGCTTGCGGCGGTCACCGTCGGCAATAATCCTCGAAAGAAGCTGGCTCCGGGCTCAATCGGCTGCGCTCCGCGCACCGTCCAGAAATTTCCAAAATTGTCCGCAATCGCTGCATGATTTCGGCCCACAAAAACTCCAAGCACGATGAGGCCAACAAGAGAGAGAGTCTTCGCGGATGTGAAAACATTTTGAATCAACTTCCCTAGACGCACCCCCAGCGTGTTCAGGAAAGTGATTAGCATGACCATCAGAATCGCTACAAATTGCTGAAGCGAAAGACTGACGGCAAGCTTCGAACCGAGGGCGATCGGATGAATGATCCAGGTATTCGGCGAAATTGATGGGAAAAGCACACCCAGGTATCGCGCGAATCCGACTGCTACGGCAGCGATGGTCCCGGTCTGAATGACCAGAAACAGCGTCCACCCGTAGAGAAAACCCCACAACGGCGAGTACGCTTCTCGAAGATAGACGTACTGTCCACCCGCGTGAGGGAACAAAGCCGCCAGTTCTCCGTAGGCGAGCGCCGCAGAAATCGTCAACAGCCCAGTGAGAATCCACGTCAACAGAAGTCCGCCCGCGGAGCCCGTCAGGCGCGTGATGTCTGCGGCCACGATGAAAACGCCGGAGCCTATCATCGAACCGACCACGATCATCGTGCCATCGAACAATCCGATAGCTCGAACAAAACCTGGCTCGTCTTTTGTTGGAGGATTGACTGCCGAGAGCGCGGTGTCGGCCATAAACGAGTCGCCTCAGTTCCCCGCGGGCTGTGCCGCGGCCGGAAGAATTTCCAGGTACTGCTTTACGCGTGCAGCGGGATTCTTCGCCGTCAAAATATCGCTGATCACCGCTACGCTGTCTGCTCCCGCATCAATTACTTCGCGAACGCGATCAAGTGTGATTCCGCCAATCGCCACGATGGGCGTACGCGTGAACTTTCTGGCTTCTCGAATGAAATCCACTCCAACGACCGGGTCGGGATACTTTTTGCTGGCCGTCGCAAAGATCGGACCGACTGCAATGTAATCCGCGCTCGTTTCAACGGCTGCCTCAACCTGCCGCAAATTATGAGTCGAGAGGCCAATCACACCACCACTTCCGACCACTTCCCTCGCGGACGCAACGCTAAGGTCGTCCTGACCGATGTGAACACCGTTTGCGCCGGCAAGCCGGCAGATATCGGCTCGATCATTCACCACAAACGAGCCACCTTGTTGGCGGATGGTCAGGCACAACGCCTGTGAAGCGTGGAGGAGTTCGAGCGCCGGCGCCGTCTTGTTGCGGTACTGAAACACGCGGGCCCCTGCATCGAGCAGCTTCTTCGTCAATTCGATTGGGTCGGAAGGCAGCAACGCTGCGTCTAGTATCACGTAGAGCGGCGGCAGCGCAAGACGATTCCCCATCTATTTCCCGGTTTTGCCGGAGTGGCTGGCGCCGTCGCCGCCGAATAGCCGCTCGATAAAGTGCGTATCAAAACGGCCGGCTGCGAAGTCCGCATCAGCCAGAATTCGCCGGTGGAGAGGAATCGACGTCTTGATTCCTTCAATAACGAACATTTCCAGGGCACGCTTCATCCGGCCGATAGCTTCGGCGCGGTCGCGACCTTTCACAATCAATTTCGCAATCATCGAATCGTAGTAAGGCGGAATTACCGCGTCCGCATAAGCCGCGGAGTCCACGCGTACGCCTGTTCCGCCGGGCGCCTGAAACGTAGTGATGCGACCGGCCGAAGGCACAAATGTCTCCGGATCTTCGGCGTTGATGCGGCACTCAATCGCATGCCCCGTAAAATGAATTTCGCCCACTGCGTCATCCAATCTTTCGCCGGCAGCGATGCGAATCTGCGCCTTAATCAGGTCGGCGCCTGTCACGAATTCCGTCACCGGGTGCTCCACCTGAATACGCGTATTCATCTCGATGAAGTAGATCGCACCTTCCTGGTCCATCAGGAACTCCACCGTGCCCGCGTTCGTGTATCCGACCTTTTGTAGTGCCTTGACGACCCTGGCGCCCATTTCCTTGCGGAGCTTGGGATCGAGGGCCGGTGACGGCGACTCCTCTATCAATTTCTGATGACGGCGCTGAATCGAACATTCACGTTCGCCGAGATGAATGATCTTGCCATGTTGGTCGCCAAGAACCTGGAATTCGATGTGCCGCGGATGTTCAATGAACCGCTCGGCGTAAACATCAGGCGTGCCGAAGGCCTGCTGCGCTTCACTGCGCGCCGTTTCGTATGCCGCAAGAAGCTCTTCCTGTTTGCGCACCACGCGCATGCCACGTCCGCCACCGCCTGCGACGGCTTTCAAAATGAGCGGGTAACCGATTTTTGCAGCTTCCTTGGCAAGCTGATCCTCTCCCTCAATCGCGCCGTCACTCCCGGGAATCGTCGGGAGTCCCGCGCTTTTCACTTCGCGCCGTGCCCGGTCCTTCTCCCCCATCATTTCGATGATCTCGGGCCGCGGACCGATAAACGTGATCTCAGATGCCTCGCAAACCTTGGCGAAGTTCGCATTTTCTGAAAGGAATCCGTAGCCGGGATGGATGGCGTCGACGTTCGTGATTTCGGCTGCGCTGATGACGTGGGGAATATTCAGATAACTTTCGCTGCTGCGCGGTGGCCCAATGCAAACCGCTTCATCCGCGAAACGCACATGCAGCGAGTTACGGTCCGCCTCCGAATACACGGCTACGGTCGAAATTCCCAGCTCTTTGCACGCGCAAATCACCCGCAGGGCAATCTCCCCGCGGTTCGCTACCAGAATTTTATTGAACATGTCTGTGGCCGCCTACTTCTTGCGGCTCGGACGGATTCCGAACAGCGGCTGGCCGTATTCGACCGGCTGCCCGTTCTCCACGAATATCCGGAGAACTTCCCCAGTGCCGTCGGATTCAATCTCGTTCATCAACTTCATGGCCTCGACAATGCACAACGTTTGCCCGTCTTCCACGTAACCGCCGATTTTAACGAATGGTTCGGCCCCGGGACTCGGTGACGCGTAGAACGTGCCCACGATCGGGGATTTCACCAAGTGCAGGTCTTCGGTCGATCTTGGCTCGGACGCCGCAGGAGCCGCGGCTGCACCCGCTACCGGAGATGTCCCGGCCACAATAATCTCCGGCATCGCCGCCGCTCTTGGGGCCGTGACCATCGCTCCCGCCGAAGGTTTCTTCAGCCGGATTCGCAGCTCCCCGCGTGAATACTCAAACTCTTCTAAATTGTGCTCCGACATGGTCTTCAGGAGCTGTTCAATCTGTTCGATGTCTGGGCCTGCCGATGGCCCGGCACCGCTGGACTTCGAAGCCTTTTTGCGTTTCATTCGTTTTGTATTAGAGCTCTATGAAATCCCGCGAGGCGCGGGTCAATACTTCGCTACGCCCTTCGTGTACCACGACATCGTCTTCAATCCGGATTCCCCCAACACCCTCAAAATACACACCCGGTTCTACCGTAATCACGTTTCCCGAGGCAAGCTGTGTTTTTTGACCCCGTGCCAGCCGGGGTTCCTCATGGACTTCCAACCCTAGCCCATGCCCTGTACTATGAATGAAATACCGATCTAACCGGTATGAGGCCAGTACCCCTCTGGCAGCGGCATCAACTTCGCTACAACTTCGCCCTGGCTCGACGGCCTCAATCGCGGCCATCTGCGCCTCTTTAACCGCTTGATACCACAAGCGTACCCGTGCGGGAGCTTTCCCCACATAGACAGTTCGCGTGATGTCGCTGCAGTATTTGCCGAGTATAGCACCCAGGTCCATCACGACCAACTCATTTTTCCTCAGGCGCTTAGCGGTAGGCCGCGCATGGGGAAGCGCCGCGCGTGCTCCAAATGCGACGATGCTTTCGAACGCCGCGCCGGAGGCTCCTCCCTTTCGCATCCGGTATTCGATCTCAGCCGCGATTTCAAACTCGCGTACACCCGGTTTCAACAACTTTATCGCGGATTCAACGACCGCACTCGCCAGGACTGCTGCCTTGCGCATTTGCGCCAGTTCTCCGGCATCTTTGCGGGCGCGAAGACGCTGCACCATTCCTGTAACAGCCACGAACCGGGTTTCGCGTCCTGCAGCTTTTTTCAGGAGCTGGCTCTGCAGGACCGTCAGTTGATTCGCGTCGAATCCTACTCTCGTCCGGTGGGCAGTTCTCAGCAGATCACCACACGCGCGAAAGAGTCCGTCCTTCTGCTCCACGACGCCCACTCCGCGGAGTTCCTGGCCAGCTTGCACGATGAATCGGCCATCCGTTACGAGTGTTAGTCCTCGCCGGTCAGCGATCAGGGCTCCCGCTTCTCCGGTGAAGCCTGTCAGGTAATACCAGTCCGTGGGGCTCGTGATCACCAGTGCGTCGAGGGCCTCCCGCCGGATCAGTTTCTGAAGTTCTCGCGTCCTGGTTGAATGTTGTGTCGCCATAAACGAATCGGGGAGACCGTAGTCTCCCCGATTTCGATAAAAGTTGAAAGTGTCACGGTCTTGTTGTTTCCCGAAGCGAGACTATCCGGGAATGATTCTCGGCGTCAGGAAGAACAAGAGTTCCTGCGACGAGACGCTGACGTTTGTCCGCTTGAAGAGGTTGCCGATCAGTGGCAGGCTGCCAACCAACGGCACCTGCGTCACGTCAACACGCTGCTGCGTCACGATTACGCCACCGATGACAACCGTCCCACCGTCAGCAACGAGTATTTTCGTCTCCGCGGATTGCGTGTCCAGTGCGGGGATACCTTGAATACGTGCAATGCCGTTGTCCACCTGGGTGTTCTCGACCAGCACATCCATGTAAACCGTGCCTTCGGCAGTGATTTGCGGAGTGACTTCCAGCTTCAACACCGCGTCGATGTACTGCACTGAAACGGTGTTGTTGATGGTCGTCTGAATTGGGATCTTCGTACCTTGCTTGATCGTGGCCTTTTCGTTGTTTTGCGTCACCACGCGGGGCTTGGAAAGCAGTTTACCCACGCCCTTCGATTCTGCCGCGGTGATGAAGAAGTCGATCGCGAAGTTAGGCGAACGATGCGAAAATCCGAAACCCGAAGTCGGTGAACCCGCGGAAAAATTCGTGTTGAGCGGCAGACCAGTCGTAACTCCGTTTCCAGATGCCAAGCCAGTTCCGACGCTGACCGGATTTTGGGGAATTCCCGTTCCGGGCGTTACGCCGCTGCCACCAACTGCTGGTGAGCCCGAAAAGAGCGAGCGCCCACCGGTCGTGGTACCTGCGAACCCAAGTTCGGTACCGATGTCCTGAGCGAACGAGCGCGAAGCGGAAACCACGCGCGCCTCGATCTCCACTTGCTGTGATTTGCGATCAAGCTGCCGGATCAGATTGTCAATCACCGGAATGGTTATCGGAATATCCCGGATGATCAGCTGATTGGAACGGTCGTCCGCAAGAATATCTCCTTTGGGAGAAAGAAATTTCTTAAGCGTAGGTGTTAGCGTGGTAGCTTTTGCGTAACTGAGAACACGGGTCACTGTTACTGCAGGAGTCGCATCATTCTGCGCCTTCTGCAGGTCCCGGACACCATCCGCTTCTCTTTTCAATGTGTCGCGGGTTGCAATGCGCAGCACGTTGCCGCTGAGCTGCTTGTCCAAGCCATTGTTCTGCAGAACGATATCGAGCGCCTGATCCCATGGCACTTCATCCAGAACAATCGTCAACGTTCCCTTCACCGCTGGATCAAGTACGACGTTCAGCCCGCTGATTTCGTGAATCAAACGGAAGAAATCGCGCAGGTCCACGTCCTTCAAATTAACGGAAATTGGTTCACCAGTGTATTTCCCGGAAGCGGCAGCCGGCGTCGCCTGCGTATTTTGCTGCGCGGATGGCGCAAGCGTCGCGGCCGCATTGCTCGCCTGCTGTACTGCCTGTTGCGAAGCCTGCTGCGCCGTAGAATCATCGGGACGCGTTGGCTGATTATTTCCAGTAAAGAAGCCCAGCACGGCGTTAGGTTTCGTCAATTCGCTCGGCAGCGCGAACCGCGGCGCTGAAACATTCCTCAGCGATCCGCGGCGTTCTGTGCTTCGCGGAGCCGCATCGCTGTAATGGAATCCCGGTTTCTCTTCGCCGGAGGACGCGGTAATTGCTCTGGCGCCGTTATCGATGGGGGCATCCGCAACGGATTCGAAGTAAACGACAAACGTGTTTCCGTCACGTCCGATTTGATACGGACTGGCAGCCGTAAGGTCCACGACCACCCGCGCCACGTCCGGACGATACTGCCCAAGCCGCACTCCACGCACTGGCGCAGAGACGCCTGGAATGATGGTCTTCTGCACAGCCATTCGCGTGCCGGCAAAGTCCAGAACGAGCCGGTCCGGATTTTGCATCCGCACCGCGCGCGCTTCCAGACGGCCTTCGCCCTCCACCCGCACGCTTGCTCTTTGCGCAGCCTGCATCACGGCTACGCTAGAAATCACAGCAGTCGCCGTAACCCCAGTGGACTCCTGCGACTGTGCCAGCAGAGGCGCCGTGCTGCACGCCAGGCTTGCAAGGATCAGGCAGCCGTTTCGTAGGGCCGGCCAGTTCGTCTTCATTGCTGTTCTCCTGCACTCGAATAAAGTCTCTTGTTCACTTGACGCTCGACAGGCTTGCCGAACGCGTCCTTGCCTTCTTCATGGAAGGTCACGCCCTCCATCGAAATCTTTTCGACCTTGCCGTCGTACAACTGGTCGCCCTCGCGCAGGAAGTACGTCCGCTGCTGGGGATTGGCCACCACCGCTATCATTCCGTTCGTCGATTTCACGACGCCGTCCAAACGCAACGTGCTCACTTGCAAGCCCGCCTTGCCCGGAGGAAGGTTCTTAGCGAGCGCATCCTGAGCCTGCTTGCGTCCCACGAGCGATTCGAACGGGTCGCGCCGTGCACTCTTTTGCTCGCTCTCCACGGGCTTCTTTTCCGAAACCGTTCGTGCACCAGGAGCCGGAGATTTTGCGCGGTTCTTCGCCGCTGGTTTTGTGGACGTCGTAGCAGCAGGCTTCGATGCGGGCTTCGAAGCCGGTTTCGACGCGGAGGTTGCAGCCGGTTTTTTTGCAGTCGTAGAGGCTGGCGCCGTTTGCGCGCGCATTCCGGGCGCCGCAACCAGCGTGATCCCAACTAGCAATGTCATCAGAGGACGCATAGTGTGTTCATTCCCGCTCAATTTTTGGCCTTCGGCTTTGCAGCTGCCGTGGTCGGCGCTGCGTCACCCGGTTTCGTAAAATACGTTGTCGCCGTGAAGATTCCGCTCACCGTGCTTCCCGGACGCAAGGTGTAATGTCCGCCCCTCGCCTTATCCGGGTCGGCAAATTCCAGATCGCCGACATTGATGATTCGGGAGAGCCGGCTCAGCCTTCCGAAGAAATCCAGAACATTGAAGTACGGGCCGTCTGCCTGAATCTCGAAAGGCATCTCGTAATAGTTGTTGTCTTTCGGCACCACCGCTTTGGCCTTTAGTTGGCGAATCGCGACGTTTGAACCGGCCGCTGCGCCTTGCAGCTGACGAATGAACTCATCGGTTTCTTTTTCTTCAGGAACAATCGTCTTCAGCGTATCCAGCTGCTTGTTGAGGGCGTCCATCTCCTGCTTCAATTCGCCGAATCTCCGCTGATAAACCTGTAATTGCTGCACTTCCTGCGTTAGCTGAGCTCGTTGCTGAACGGCCTTGTCCACCTGATCTTTTTCCTGCGCCACCGGCGAGAACGGCAGATAAATTCCCACGAGCACCAGGACCACCGCGATCGCCGCCGCCACCAGTCCCTGCATGATCACCGACATGTCTCTCAATGGGTTAGCCATTGCGGTCTCCTAACTCTTCTTCGCGGGCGCGGCGGTTTGCGCCGGTGCGCTCGCCGGCTTAGCCTGCGGCCCCAATGAGTTGATCTCAGCGTTTAGTGTGAACGTGAACGTTTCCACGCCTTTTTTGTCGTCCTGCTTTGTTTCGTCGATCTCAACTTTTTGGAAGTATCCCGAACGCTTCATCGCCGTAATGAAATTCGCGACGGAATTAATCGACGCCGACGAACCCACAATGTTCAATGTGTTTCCTTTGCGCGTCATGTTCGTGAGCCAAAGATTTTCTGTGCGCGAAACGGTGTTTGCCACCATATCCAAAAGCTCTTGTCCGCCTGTCCGGTCACGCTGCAGCTTCTCGATGGTATCCACGCGAACCTGCAGAACTGCCTTCTGCTTGTCGAACGTTTCCACCTGTTGCTTGATCTGCTGCAATTCCGTCTTTTGCGCGGTAAGCTGCTTGATGCGGTTATTCTCTTCGGTCAACTTGCTCTGCCACGAAAAATAGATGTAGCCCAACACCAGGCCGCCGAGCACCACGCCGGCTCCAATGAAGACCGCCGGCAGGGCCGCCCCAGTATCTACCGGCCGCCGCGCTGACTTTGGCCGTGTCTGTCCGAGAAGGTTTATGCGGATCATGGCTAGTCGAAGCTCCTCAACGCCAGGCCCACGGCAATCGCTAGCCGCGGCGACATCTCTCGAATCTGATCGTCACTGTGCTTGCCGGGATTGATCAGCACTTTGCGGAACGGATTCAATTCCTCAACCGGCATCGCGAATTCCTCCCGCAGCAGGTCAACCAGGCCCGGCACTCGTGCCGTTCCCCCCGCCACCAGAATCCGCTGAATGTTTTCGCCGCTCGCCGTCGCGCGGAAGAAGTCAAACGTCTTTTGAATTTCCAGCGTCAGAATGTCGCTCACGCTGCGCAATATCTGCTGCTTCTGTTCGTCCGTGACGCTTGGCAGTGTTTCACCCTTCTTCAACCGCTCGGCGTCTTCGAAGCTCAAATCCAGTTCTTTCTGTAGTGCGTCCGTGTATTGATTCCCGCCCACGCTCACATCGCGCGTGAACAGCGGAATTCCTCCACGCACAATGTTGATATTCATGACGCTCGCGCCGATATTCAGCAGCGCCACTGTCTGGCCCGCGTCAGGTTCGTAATTCACTTCAAAGCAGTTCTGTAATCCGAATGCGTCGATGTCCACTACCACCGGCGTCTTGCCTGCCTGCGCCAGCACGTTCGTGTGATTCAGAATCTTGTCTTTCTTTACCGCCACCAGCAGCACGTCCATCTGCGCGTCCATCGATTCGAGCAATTGATAGCTCAGGTTCACGTCGGCAATGTCGAACGGGATGTGCTGGCTGGCCTCGGCGGGAATGCGGTCGTACAACTCTTCCTCGCTCATCAGCGGCAGTGGAACTCGCTTGACGATCACCGAGTGCCCCGATACTGACGTCGCCACGTTCTTCGTCTTTACATTGGCACTATCAAAAATCCGGCTGATGGCGTTCGCGACCTGCGGTGCGTCCATGATCGCGCCGTCCACCACCGTGTCCGGTGCCAGCGATTCCATTCCAAAGCTCACAAGTTCATACCCGGCTTTGGTACTTTTTAATTCCACGGACTTAATGGAACTTGAACCGATATCCAGCCCAACCAGCTGCTTGCTTTTTTTTCCGCCGAATAACATCTCGCAGCCCCTTTGTTCTTCGCCCTGCTGAAACCTTCAAACCTTTGCACCAGCTAACGTCGTTTTGCGTGCACCTGGCTCATCTTACGTTCCATCCACCTATCCAGAATGGTCTTACGCAGTTTCCAGCGGTTGCCAAGTTTGAATGCCGGAATCTCGCCTTCGGTGATGTAACGGTACAGGGTGTCCGGGCTAATCCCCAGATACTGCGACGCCTGTCGCACATTCATCACTTCACGCGATTCATTCACGAGGAACGCCACTCCGGCGATGCTGATACGCCCGAACTTTTTGCTTTTGACGCTAACCCTCGAACTGCACCGTGAATTCTCGAGAGTGCGTCCCGTGTCAGCGTTATCCCATCCCGAAAGTCAGATGGTCAAGCGTTTAACGCCTGCAGTTGTCCTAAGAATACGGGTAATCGTAGGCATTGGTAGGGTTATCTTGGGCACTGTACCCTGTATCTAGAGGTATAGGGTTCCAAATACTACCATTAGTTGTGGTTTTTCGATAATTTAGGCCTGCCCAAAAGGACGGTTATCCTTTCCCATCACGCTCACTCACTTTGCAGACTCAAATGCCCATTGCACAATTACCTTCGCTCCCGAGTATCAGCTTTCGTCGATGCTATACTTCGCGGGTCCAGCGCTACGCATCTGTTGAGGAAATCATGAAATCTTCTGTCTTAGTCCTCGCCGTTCTGCTTCTTGCAAACTTCGTTTCCTATCGTAACGGTACGTCTATCGCCTACCCTGCTGAATCTCGCGGATTCCTTTTCATCGCCAATCAGTTCGACCACACCGCTCTCGTCGTCAACGTTGATTCGCGGCAAGTCGTAACCAAAACCGGCGTGGATATCAACGGCCACGAAGTCGTCGTTGAGCCCAGCCATCGCTTCGGCTATGTTCCGATTTACGGCAACTCTGGCGTCGGCAAACCCGGCACTGATGGCAGCACCATTCATGTCGTTGACCTGAGGGTAGGCCGTACCTTGAAGATCATTGATCTCGGTAAGCCTGTCCGTCCGCATTGCGCGAAATTTGGGCCGGACGGCATGCTCTATGTCAGCGCAGAGCTCTCAAATGCTATCCATGTACTTGATCCAGCCACCGGCAAGATCACCAGCACAATTCCTACAGGCGCGCCGGAATCTCACATGTTCGTACTCTCACCCGATGGACATCGCGCATACACCTCCAACGTCGGTTCGGGCAGCGTCAGCGTTCTCGACCTGCAAAACCGTTCCCTGATCACCGTGATTCCGGTCGCCAAAAGAGTACAGCGCATTTCCATCTCTCCCGACGGCCGCTTCGTTTTCACGCACGATCAGGATGCTCCGCGCATTGCGGTGATCGACACGGCCACAAATAAGTTGGCTCGGTCGATTGACCTGCCCGCCAGCGTTTACTCCTCGGCGCCGACTCCAGATGGCCGACTGCTTCTAGCAAACGCGCCGTCCGGCAAGCTTTTTGTGATTGATTTGTCGTCAGAAAAAGTTACGGCATCCTATCCCATTCCAGCAGCGATTGGAGAAATCGCTATCGACACTGCCGGCGAGCACGCCTACGTCAGCTGCCCGCAAAAAGGCACAATTGAAGTGTTCGACATTCGCGGCAGCAAATTGGAAGCGCCCATCGTGCTCACGCCAGGTGTCGACGGACTGGAATGGTTCCCCGCTTTGCCTTGATCGAAGCCGGTTTCAGCTTTATATCTTCACTTCGCCGACCTGAATGGTCGGTTGAACATTTGTGTAGTTGGGGATATCACTCATTATTTTTTCGGCGTGAGCACCAAACGCGGACTGAAAAGCTTCAAGCGAATCAAACAGGAGATGCCCCACGGCAAGAAATGGCGCGGTGGAGCCTGGTGTTTGGCCGCCAATTCCTTGTTCGACAGCTACTCCTTTTATTGCAGGCCCGAGCAGACGCTTCACCAACGGAATGTGCTTCGTGCAGTAGTTATCACAATCAAATCTTCCGCCTTCACAATTTGCATATAGGACGCTCACCTTGATCATGCAGCCTCCCCTTAATCCGTGTCGCATCAACTCGCCGAGCGGTACTGTTTCCTTCCCCCTAGTGCAACTCCGTTTTCATTATTCTTCTTCTCACAGACCCAGCGTCTTCCACAAATCCGCAACTCGCTTTTTAGTGGCTTCGTCCATCAGGATTTCATCCGGCCACGGTCGCGTGAATCCTTCCGTCGGCCACTTCCGCGTCGCATCAATTCCCATCTTCGATCCGAAATCCTGCATCCGCGCCGCGTGGTCCAGCGTATCTACAGGCCCAAGCGAAAACTGCACGTCGCGCTCCGGATCAACCGCACACAGTGATTTCCACAACACTTCGCTGTAGTTGTGCACATCCACGTCATGATCGACAACGACGATCATCTTCGTGAACATCGCCTGTCCCAGCGACCAGACCGCGTTCATGATCTTTCGCGCGTGCCCTGGATACGATTTCCGGATCGCCACAATCATCAAGTTGTGAAAAATGCCTTCTGCCGGCATTGCCACATCAACAATTTCCGGATACTGCATCTTCATCACCGGCAAGAACACGCGCTCCACCGCGTGGCCCATGTAGAAGTCTTCCTGCGGCGGTGGACCAACTACGGTCGTCAGGTAAATCGGATCTTTCTTGTGCGTTACGCACTCCACGTGAAAGACCGGGTAGTCCCCTTGCAGCGAATAAAATCCCGTATGATCGCCGAACGGACCTTCTGTCCGCATCTCGTTCAATTTGACGTACCCTTCCAGCACAATTTCCGCATTCGCTGGAACCTCTAACTCGTTTGTCTCGCAAGCGACCATCTCGACCGGCTCCCTACGCAAAAATCCCGCGAACATCATCTCGTCCAGTTCCGGCGGAATCGGCAGCATCCCCGAAAGCGTCGTCGCAGGATCCGACCCAATCGCTACGCTGACGGGAATTCTCCCCTCCGGATTTTTCTCGCGTGCGCGGCGAAAGTGTTCTGCTCCGTGCTTCTGTGTCTGCCAATGCATCCCGGTCGTCCGCTCGTCGTACACCTGCATGCGATACATCCCGACATTGCGTTTCCCGCTCTCCGGATTCTTGGTGAACACCAGCGGAAAGGTAATAAATCGACCGCCATCCTGCGGCCAGCACTTCAAAATCGGGAAATCAAGCAGGTTGATGTCGCCGCCCTTGTGAATCACTTCTTTGCACTCGCCATTCTTCACGCTTTTCGGAAAAAATGTTCCCAGCTCCGCCAATTTCGGCAACATCTTGATCTTGTCGAAAATTCCCTGCGGCGATTTTGTATCCAGAAATCCCCGAATCCGTCCCGCCACCTCATCCAATTCATTTACCTCAAACGCCATGCACATCCGCTTCACGCTTCCAAACGTATTCACGAGCAGCGGATACCGCGAACCTTTCGGCTTTTCAAACAGCACTGCGGGTCCAACGCTGTTAGGTTTGCGGTTCGCGTCTCGCGCAATCCGTTGGGTAACTTCCGTGATCTCCAGTATTGGGTTCACCTCGGCGCGCACACGCTTCAGTTCCCCCGCCTTCTCCAACTGCTTCACAAACTCCCGCAAATCCCGATACGCCACTCGTTCCTCCCACTGTTGCCGCGTCCCTTAGGCTGCCAGCTTCCCACTCCTTGACCGCCAAAGGCTATCTTGCCTTGCTGCTTCTAGTCTTCCACATTTCTGTCGACAGCCGTCAGCCTTCTACTTACACCCTTTGTGAAAGGTGCGAAAAAGAATCGACAAGCTTTGATTGCCAGAAGCTCTGCACAGCGCACCCCACAAAAGACCTGATACGTTCGTTCCTCTTTCGTCACTATTTCCTAACGGTGCCGTTACCTTTCGGCCACGTCCCTCATTTAGACGGAGAAAACATGCGTCGAAACCTTTCACCCCGGTTTGCCTCGATACTTGGTCCGGTTCTCATTCTCTCTGCTGCCATGGCTGTCGTACCAGGACTAGCTTGCTCGCAGTCCGTCCCCGCTGCTTCGAAGGAAGGAACTGCCGAAAGCCGACGGTCCCAGAAACCAGTCACGAAGACAGTTCCACCCGACCTCATCCCTACGCTGGTCAAGCCGGTGGTGAGTTGTGAACAAACTTGCGCCCAATCCAAAGCATTTGATCCGTCCTTCCAACGTAATCCGCCAATGGTCAAGAACGTCAGCTTGCAGGTCATCAAAGGAGAGGGCAAGACGCGCAACGCTAAGCTCATTTTGGACTTGCGTCCCGATGCGCGCCTGAAAGACTCGCTGACGATCCTTGTCGCCGATACTCCTACGGTACTGAAGCGCGTTTCGCGAACTTCCTACGCTGGGGTCATCAACTTCGATTTCGGGGCGTTCGAAGCGGAACTCAAACGTCACGAAGCTCTGGTACGTGAAGAAAAGTCGGTTCCGGTCTTTGAAAATCGCCTTCTCAAAAGAAATGAAAAACTCGTACCTGTGAGTTTTGATCGCGAAAAAATGTTGGCTCACGTCGATCCCAATCTCCTTCGCAATCTCATGAACAATCCGGCAAATATTGACCCTACTCGCGAGCTCATGATTACCGATCCTGGCGTCGTCGACGATCCCGCCCGGACCTTCAATCCCTGCACTTCTGCGGGTATCCCTATGGGCATCTGGACTTTCGCGCATCTCATGACCGAGATGGCGAATCAGGCGTCCACCGGCGTCGACCCATCGGATTTTGCCCTCAACTGGCTGAACGCCTTAACAGTGCCGCAAACTGTGAACGGTTGGTCAGTCGCGCAACGGCCTGGAATCCCAGGCTTCATCAACAGTTGGCCGAAACTTGCCAACGGTAAACTCGACCTTTCCAAGGCTCCATTTCTTCTTCTCGCGATCGTGAATCGCGTGGACCTGCGTGGCAGCTTTGTCTATGGCGGTGGTGGCAACGCCGGCGAAGCGCGCTTTGTCTTCGGTGCGGTAAACCCGACGGGAGGCTGCGGCACGCTGCCTTTCACTGTCATCTTCGAATACGGAATTAAGAAGTCCAATTGCGGTCAACTGCATGCATGGGCCCAGCAGTGGCACAATCTCGCCACCCAACCTGTCGGCTCTCCGGCATTCAATGTTTTCTTGCAGAGCATTACGGACCAGTTCACGGTCGCGAATGCCGATCCATCCAAACCTAACGGCAGCGCCCTGAACCAGCTTCGCACCAATGAAATCTCTTTTGGAAGTCCATGGGAGTTGCGAGAATTTAATATCGTCTCCACTCATCAACTCCAGGAAGTCTTTGCCAAGCAAACGCCAGACTTGACCCTGAATAACTCCGATACTATCCGCGACTACATCAATGCCAATCAAGCGTCGCTGCTCGCTGGCACGAACCAGGTTCCCCTCACGTTCCCGGGAGCGACACACTTTGCCGGTGGCTCGTCCATTAATCTCCAGCAAGCCTGGAACGGCACAGCCACGGTCAACAACAACGACGCTCGCCAGCAGCTCTCCGTGAATACTTGCAACGCGTGCCACGGAAGAGAAACACAGGACAGTAATTTTCTTCAAATTGCGCCTCGAACCACGGGCGGCACCGCACAGCTTTCTGCCTTCCTGACCGGCGAAACGATCCCGGATCCAGTGGTCCCCGCAACCACGCGAACCTATAACGACCTCCTGCGTCGTCAAATAGACCTGGATAACCTTCTCAACTCCAGTTGCTCCAGCCTGGGCTTTCTCAAAGGCCTCGCCTTCCGCCCATTGGTCATGACCCACTAAAGTGTTGGCCGAGCTGGTCGATGCTTTTTAAACAACTCAACCAGCAGGTCCGTGTGCCGGCGCGGTCACCCTAACAGGCGGCCGCATCTCCAATTCTCACTCGTTCTACCAACAACATCTCGAGGATTCGTCAGGGGCTTCAAATCGTAGACATGACTCGCCGCGCCTGTCTCAAACTTCAGACAAGCCGCGGCGAGCAGATCTACACCGATTGCCGATAACCGATAACTTTACGTCTTAACGTCGGTCAGCTATAGAGCCAGCTGGGTTAGGAGACTTGAAGCTTGGTCGTTTTTCCAACGATCACCGCAACGTTCTCCCGATAGACCGTCTGCCCGTCGGAATCGCGTAGCTCGATCTCGTGGTTGCCGGGCCGCAGTGTGAACTTCTTGTCTTTTCTAATTTCTGCTGCATAGCCACCGTCGATGTACACGGCCAAGTCCTTCCGGTGAGTCTCAATCTTCACTTCACCATAATTGGCTGGCGCGTAGTAACGGGGATAAGCATAGGGATAGTAGCCCCACGGATCATACCGGTAGAAGGGTTCGACGACGATCACGCGCCGTCTTATTTGCGCCGCCGATGCTCCGGGGGCAGCGCTCAGGAGAAATCCGCCTACTACCAAAGCCGCTAACGCGGTCGAAAGCCATCTCATTGTTCGACGCATCGTTCTGCCCTCCTTTCTTCTCTTCTGTATGAAACACCTCTCATGGAAATTTTTCTCGCCTTTGCACAATAAGTGCTAGAACCAGAAACCTGAACAAATACCGCGATGGAATCGCCTGACCTGATGCTTCTGTCGAATTGGTACAGCTCCGCAGTCGCCGCCTGAAGCGTCCAGGGAAACTCAAGGCGGCCGCCACGGCTTGGTTTGCCTTATGGTTGTTCTAAAATACTCAGTGTTGTATGAATTCCAGAAGCGTCACTGGACGCTTCGCAGGCGCTCCAGCATAAATAGTTGCGTCACCACTTAAAGGTTGCCGCATAAATCTCGTTGGTAAGCGGGTTCACCGCGATCCGCCACAGGTAAGAGCCGGTTCCGGGAGCCGTTGTCGTCGTGTTCGTCGGCCCATCGATCACCACCAACTGATTTCCCGTTGGATCCGCGACATAAATCTTGTTCCGCCATTCGTCTACCACAATCTCGTTTTCAAATGAACCCGCGGGAACAGTCGTCGTCGCGCCCATTTCACCGTCGACCGCACCGATGTTGCCCGGAATCTGGAACGCCACGTAAATCTTGTTCGTCGTCTGATTCACCGCCACATGCGCCGGATACGAACCCACGGTGATGCTCTGTGTCGAATTAGTTTGTCCATTGATTTCGGTTAGGTCGTTGCCCTGCGTGTTCGCCACGTACACCTGTTCCGGTAAACATCTACCGTCAGGGCGGTCGGATACTGTCCGACCCTCACGTTCGTAACGCTGTCGTTGTTTCCATTGATCACCGATACCGTGCTGTTGCCCGAATTGGCGACATAGATTCGATTGGTCACCCAATTCACCGCAACCGCGCTAGGATTCGTGCCCACCGCAATATCCTTAACCGTATCCTGGTTGCCGTCGATCACCGTCACACGGTTGGCGTCGAAATCCGCCACATACAACTTGTTCGTCACCAGATTTATGGCCATCGCGTAAGGCGACTTAGCTGTTGGCAGAAAGGAAACGGAATGGGTCGCGCCGTCAATGATAGCAACATTATTATTAACTATTTGCAACAGAAATTTTGTTTGTGCTTGGGTTCACAACAACTTGCGCGGTCGCTACGTCCGTGGTGGACTGTAGGGGTATCGAGGTCGCCTGAAAAGTCACTCCGTCGATTTCCGTGGGGCTATTTCCCAATCCTCCACCACGTAAATCTTATTTGTCGCTGCATTAAATGCGATCGCCGTGGAATTGGCCCCAACCGGCACGGCGGCCAGTTGAGTCTGTCCCCTCAAACCCGAAGAGCAAAAACTCACGATTGTTAGCATGACTGCTGAGATGTGCCACCGTTCATAAGGTTCCCCCTTGGACAAACTGAGAAATTTTCACTACAAATTCAGGAGCGCCGTACTGCTGGTAATACGTACCTCTGCGAGGTCGTCCTATCATAGCTACCGTACACACCTTATAACACGCGGGTCCGCTTCACAGCGTACCAACGTACTAGCGTCGGAAGGCGCTCTTCCCCGACTCGATGCCGCATTACCTTCTTGCAGCCGTGCAATGTCAATTCCCACATCATGCCCTTCGCGTTAAACTACTAGTGTCTGGCTCCGGATTACTGAGCACTCTCATGTCTCGCGTTTATCTCGATCACAACGCCACCACCCCCGTCGAACCGGCGGTCCTCGACGCCATGCTTCCCTACTTTTCCGGTGATTTCGGTAACGCAGCTTCCATCCACACACCCGGGCAGCGCGCCCGCGCCGCCGTCGAAACCGCGCGAGAACAAGTCGCTGCGCTTCTCGGCGCACGTCCGCAGGAAATCGTCTTCACCAGCGGCGGCACAGAATCCGACAATCACGCGATCTTTGGCATCGTCCGCAACGCATCAGGTGCCACGAAACACATCATCACCACGCAAATCGAGCACGAGGCTGTTCTCAACGCTTGCCAGGCTCTTGAAAAAGAAGGCGGCACTGCGGCGGGCAACCGTCAGGCCATCGAAGTAACGTATCTGCCGGTGGATTCGAGCGGTCTCATCGACCCGGAAGCCGTTCGCGACGCCATCCGTCCACACACTGTCTTAATCACTGTCATGCACGCGAACAACGAGCTCGGCACAATCCAGCCGCTCGAACAGATCGGCCGCATCGCCGCTCAAAATGACATCTACTTCCACACGGACGCCGTGCAGTCCGCCGGAAAAATTCCCGTCGACGTCAGCGCGCTCGGGGTCGATCTCCTCGCCATCTCCGGCCACAAGTTCTACGCTCCAAAAGGAATTGGCGCGCACTATATTCGCGGTGGCACTCGCCTGCGCCAACTTCTCTATGGCGGCCATCATCAGCGTGGTTTTCGTCCCGGCACCGAGAACGTCCCTGGCATCGTCGGCTTGGGCAAAGCCGCCGAACTCGCGCTCGCTTCTATTGTGGGCGATGCCACGCGCGTCTCTGCGCTCCGCAGCGAACTCGAACGTGGCCTCCTCGAACGCGTTCCTCACTCACGCGCCAACGCCGCAGGCGCGCCACGCACGCCAAACACTGCAAATCTCACCTTTCCGGGAATCGAAGGCGAAGCCCTCATCATCGCGTTAGATCTCAAAGGCCTTGCGTGCTCCACCGGAGCAGCCTGCTCGTCCGGTGCCATCGAGCCTTCCCATGTCCTCACAGCGATTGGCATGCCTCCAGAAGATGCACGCGCCAGCATTCGCTTCAGCCTCGGCCGTCACACCACCGCCGCTGACGTCGCCTACGCCCTCGAAATTGTCCCCGCTGCCGTCGCACAGCTCCGCCAACTCTCCCCCGCCTACCGCAACGAAACCACGGCCGCAACTTCCTGAGCTCGACCAATGCACAATCCGTGGCGGCATCAGGCCTCTGTTCCCAGTAGCTGTTGCAGAGCCTGGCGGTACGCTAGTTGCCTAACAAAGAGAGAAAATTGAACGCGCTGTGGAATACATCACGGCGTATGAACATCTCTGAGCAAGTGACAAAAATCAAAAAGACTGCGAGCGGGATCACAGGGTGAACATAGCTCCGCACAGGCCGCCACAGATACTCAAAACCACTTAGATAAATCAATGCGAACGGCAACAGTGTCCCGCAGATGATTCTTCCAGAAACGAAATACGGCAATTCGTGTGACGGATAGAAGCACCGATGAAAATCAAACGGAAGCGAGATCGTCGCCAGGAACAACACTGACGCCACGAACAGATATAGCGATACGAGTCCGCTGATGCGCGATAGCCTATTTTCAGGTGTGCTCCACTTCGCTAAATACGTGGCGAATGCCGCGAGCAGCAAAAACGACGAGATTACATAGAATCCATCCGCAACACTCCACTGCATCGCCCTTCCTTCCCAAAGAGACTCTCCGCGCCAGTATTTCTTGATGAGCTCTTGCAAAAAGTAAGCCGAACCGTGCAAAGAAAAAATTGGATGTTGCCACATCTCAGACCAGGGCTTCACGGTCCAACCCAGATACGCAATTTTTGCCTTCAATCCCGTCAAGTCCCCTATCACCAAACGATTACGTGCCACCCACAGCGCCGGAGGCACTACAGCGGCGATGGCTGCCGCTAGCATCATCGCAAATTCTTTCTGCACTGCGCCCTTCCTCACAGCTCTCTTCACCACGACACAAAGCGCCACGGCAAGTGCTCCAAACAGAACGCAGTTCGATACATCCGTGAGAAATGCGATTCCCACTAGAAACGCACCGGCGATCAGGTCGAAGTACGAACTAACTCCCTCTCGCATGGCATCGAAAAGCAGCAGCAATGCCAGCGCGACCAATAGTGGTGACAAAATGTCGCGGTTAATCCCGAAGAAGACATCCTGAGGAAAGACAGCGAGGAAAGCCGGAATCCCCACGCCCAGAAAATCACGATCTGGGTATACGCGTTTCACAAACAAGAAAGAGATCCAGACAAAAAAACCGTAAACACCTGCATTCAAAAACCGCACCCAGTACGCTAGCGCCCAATCTTTTGCGCCGAGCATTGCGCCCAGCTTGTACCAACCGCCCGCAACTATGTAATACACAGGTGGCGACTGTGCTTCCGTGTCTCGTTCCATGCTCCAATATCCGAAGCGCTTCTGGTATTGCGAATCTTTCAATTCAACAGGCATCTGCGTAACCGGAACATCCATGCCTACCGCGCGCAATCGCTGGCGCGAGATCAAATATTCCGGCGAACTATAAACCGCGAACAATCGCGCCATCTCCGGACCGGTCTGAGGAAGTTCGCTCCCCGGCACATAGCCGTGAGCATATCTCTCTACCGTCTCAAAATGATCTTGTTCGTCTAGCGGGTTGAACAACGGGAATGCCGCGGAGAATATCAGGATGCGGAGGAACGCGTAACCACAGATCGCAGCGATGATCAGAGTCCGTTGGCTTCGCAAAAACATGTCGATACGATCGCCAAACTCGGCTGCGCGCGCCGTTGCCGCCCCATCCTGAATGCCATGGTTTGCGCTATCCATTCATTTTTCCGAAATCCTACTCACAATAGCACTTCGCACTAACTCGACTTCAACGCTTCGTTCTGGAAGTATCGTCTGGTGTAACACCACGCCAGAATCGGCTTCATCCATCGTCAACATGTACTCGCTTCAAACTGCTGCCTGCTGTCGCTTTACTCTCCTGCCTAATCATTTCGAGATTCGTATGAGCCGCGATAAACTATAAGCAGACTCGCGATGCCTGATATCGTACAACTCGAATCGTCTCTGCCCATCAGCGCGAAACCTCAGCCGGGCCTAGTGGCTGTCGCTATGTCAGGCGGCGTGGATTCTTCCACCGTGGCCGCCGTCCTCCAGGACCAGCACCGCTCGGTTGTCGGCCTGACCATGCAGCTCTGGAATCAACGCCGCTTGCCGGAACTCCAAGGCGATGCCCCCGCCCATCACCGCTGCTGCTCACTCGACGATGTCTACGACGCCAAACGCGTCGCGCAGCACCTCAATTTTCCGCATTACGTCGTCAACTTCGAGCATCAATTCGAAGATCGCGTCGTGCGCCCTTTCGTGCAGGACTATCTCAGCGGCCGCACTCCCATCGCTTGCACCAACTGCAACACCGATGTGAAGTTCGAACCCCTTCTCCGCATGGCTCGCCAGATTGGTGCCGACCGCCTCGCTACTGGCCACTACGCGCGTATCCGCCGCGACGACGCCACCGGTCGCTTCCAGCTTCTTCGCGCGCTCGATCCCACCAAAGATCAGTCTTATTTTCTCTGGGGACTTTCGCAGGAGCAGCTCTCACGCAGCGAATTCCCCCTTGGCGAGCTTTCCAAGGATGAAGTCCGAGAAATTGCCCGCCGCGCCGCGTTGCCTGTCGCCGAAAAGCCGGACAGCATGGAGCTATGCTTCGTTCCGAACGGCAACTATGTGCAATTCATTCACGCCTACGCGTCCGAAAATAAAATACCTCTGAACACGGGTGAAGGCGAAATTGTCACGGAATCCGGAGAACTTCTCGGCCGCCACAACGGTATCCACAACTACACAATCGGCCAGCGCAAAGGTCTCGGCTTCGCAGCCGGCAAGCCGCTCTACGTTCTTTCCATCGAACCCGAAACGAATCGCGTCATCGTCGGCGACGACGATTCGCTGCGCACCACGACATTTGAAGCCGAATCCGTCAATTGGATTTCCATCGCCGAGCCGTCGCATCCGATTCGCGCGTCCGTAAAAATTCGTCACAAGCATGAACCCGCTGCAGCAACCGTCTTGCCTTTGCTCGGCGCACGCGCGCGTATCACCTTCGATTCCCCGCAGCGCGCCGTAACTCCCGGCCAGGCTGCCGTATTCTACTCAAACGACGTAGTCCTCGCCGGCTCCTGGATCCGCTGAATCTGGCTTTTATAGCTGGTCTCCAATTTCTCCGTCGTGTCGGTTCTCTCTTGGATTTCACTGTTCGTGGGGCGGCAGCTTGCTACCACTTTTGTGTCGCGCCGCAGAACTCAACCCAAACATAAAAAAAGCGCGACCCTCGTCGCGCCTTTTTCGTTTTTCGAATTTCGTTTTTCCGCTTCTAAATAAACAATTCCTCTTCCTGCTCTGCCGAAGGCTCCTGATTGCCGGAGTTCCTCCCCTTCCGCGCCCTCAACAAATCCAGGCCCACTTTGATTCCCTGCACGACCGCTGACGCTTTCTGCACGGGCCGCCAGAAACTCTGCCTGAATTGCGTCCCCGCGTCTTCCACGGCTTCCATCGTCCCGGTCAGGATACGATCGATGTGCAACAGCTGTCCGCGAAAACGGTCCGCCGCATCGGTGAACACCCGGTCCACTTTTTGCGCCTGCCCGCGTGCCAAATACACCATATGAGCGGCATCGCTCACCAGGGTTGCAATTTTCGGTTGTGTGTCATCCAACAAAATCTGGACGCGCGTCAGGATGGGTCCGGTCCGCTCATGCAGATCCGTCACCGTTTTTTCCAGCTTCAGCATCGTGCGTCGCGTCGTGAAAAACAGTGCGGTCAAGACCGCCACTTGCAACACCACCGCGATCGCAATCACCACTCCAACCCAGTTTTGCATGTCCGCCCCTTCGCTCTTATGAAGCGAAATCCGCCGAACATCTGTTCGTTACAACTATGATTTCGACGCCTCGCGGCGGTACGCCTCCCGCGCGCCGTCTACCGCCGCAGTAATCGTTTCCTTGTGCCGCGAAGCCGCATCCTTGCCGCGCTCGACCAGGTCGTCGGCCCGCTCCCGCAATTCGCGCGCTTTTTTCTGCGCATAGTCGCGGCCCTCGTCGGCCTTGTCGGATAAAAATCTCCGCGTCTCTTCGCCCGACTTCGGCGCAAACAACACGCCCACCAGGGCCCCGACACCCAGTCCAACCAAAAAATACGAAACCTTGGATCCAACGTTGTCAGCCATGTCTACCTCCGACACGCAACGTAACATAGGCACTTGCAGGCTACAATACATCCTAACCACTACACTTGCCAGATGACGGTTATGGCTGTTCCTGCAATTTTGCCAGTTCTGCCATAACCTTCTCAGCTCTGCCCCGCGGTAGCAACTCGCTCAATCGCTCCACGCCTGCCCGCTGTACATTCGTCACACTTCCAAACTCCTTCAGCAACTTCCGCGCGGTCTTTTCCCCAATTCCCGGAATGCCTTCCAGCGCGCTCTTCGTTTGCCGCTTCCCGCGTCGCAGCCTGTGAAATGTCACTGCGAAACGGTGCGTCTCATCACGAATCCGCTGGATCAGATGTAGTACAGGTGAATGGCGCTCCAGCACGATTGGCTCGTTTTCCTGCCCGTACACGTACAAAATCTCCTCTTTCTTCGCGATGCTCGCCAACGCCTGATTGATGACGCCCAGCGACTCCAGCGCTTCCGCCGCCGCATGCAACTGCCCGATCCCGCCATCGATCAGGATCAGTCCTGGCATCGGCTTCTTTTCTTCCTGCAGCCGCCGGTAACGTCGCGTCACCACTTCGCGCATGCTCGCGAAATCATCATTCTGCCTGTACACCGCGAGCGGCGAATCACCGTTGCCTGCTCCGCCACCGTTATTTTCCGCGCCGCGAACAATAAATTTCCGGTAGTCCGACTTCTTCATCCGGCCTTTTTCCCACACCACCATCGAAGCCACGGTATCGCTTCCCTGAATATGGGAAATGTCGAAGCATTCGATACGTTCCGGCTCTTCCACCAGATTCAGCGCGTTTTGCAAAGCCTCGCCAATCGCCTTCGACGTTGGCTTCATGACGCGAAATCTTTGCTCAAACGAATGCGCCGCGTTGTTCCTCACCAGGTCCAGAATCGCCCGCTTCTGTCCGCGTTGCGGCGTAAAAATCTCCACACGATGCCCCGCCCGCTCGGTCAACATCTCTTCCAGAATCTCTCGATCCTCAAACTCTTCCGACACATGAATCGCTTTCGGTAAATATTCCGCTTCCAGATATAACTGCTTCAGTAGCGAAGGTACAAACTCCTTCGCATCGAATGCGTCCAGGTCTTCCCAATAAAATTCCCGGCGATCCACCACCTGCCCGCCTCGCAAGTGAAACAAATTTGCCGCCACCAGCGGCGGCTCCGCGTGATACGCCAGCACGTCCGTATCGTCGCCCTGCGCCGCTGCGATTCGCTGCCGCTCTTCGATGTCTTCGAGCGTCCGCAACAAATCTCGATAGGACGCGGCCTGCTCGAATAATTCCTTGTACGCCGCCGTCGCCATTCTTTCTTCCAGGCTCTTGATCAAATCATGCCGCCGCCCTTCGAGCAGCATCTTTACGTCGTGTGCCGCCTCGGCGTAGCGCTCATCTGTCGTTAGTCCAGCCACGCACGGACCCAGGCACCGGTGAATGTAGAATTGCAAACACGGCCTCGGATGCGTGCGTGTCAAATCCACCGTGCAGGAGGGAACCAGAAATCTTTTGTGAACAAAATGCAGAATCCGCCTCGCCAGGCCCGCGGGGAAATATGGCCCAAAATACAGCGAACCGTCCTTCCGGATTCTCCGCGTAAAATACACTCGGGGATATTTCTCCGCGGCGGTGAACTTGATGTACGGATAAGTTTTGTCGTCGCGCAGCACCACATTGAATTTCGGCAGGTGCTGCTTGATTAGGTTGTGCTCAAGCGCCAGCGCCTCGCGCTCGTTGTCCACCACGATCGTTTCGAGTTCCGCAATTTCGCGCGCCAGAGATCCTGTCTTGGCATCGACCCATCGCGACTCCAGAAAATAGGAGCGCACACGATTGCGCAACAGCCGCGCTTTGCCCACGTAAATCACGCGGCCGCCCGCGTCGCGGAATAAATACACCCCGGGCTTCTCCGGTAACAGCCCCGCTTTTTCTTTGGGTTCCATCAGGAGATCGCACCCAGCAATTCCTTTTTTCTCCGGGCAACTTCCATCATACTAGACTGAATCGGACTATCGTGAACCGCACCATGCCGAATCGCCGTTCAATCTTTCTTGCTGTATCGCTCACCGCGTTTGGCTGCTTTGCGCCTGCCGGCCCGTGCGCGCAATCTTCGTCCTCAAAAGACAGCCCCAAGCCAAAACCCAATACCGATACTGCTACGCAAAACGCTCCCGACCAGCCAATGTGGGATCCTTTGCGAGCGGAAAAGGATCTCGAAGTCGGTCAGTACTACATGAAAAAAGGCGATGTGGACGCCGCGATTGACCGCTTTCAGGATGCAGCCCTGGCGAAGCCTGGCTACGCAATTCCGTTCCGCTTTCTCGGCGAGGCCCAGGAAAAAAAGGGCCTGAAGCGAGATGCCCTCAAGTCCTACACACGCTATCTCGAACTTTATCCGCGCGCGGAAGATAAAGATAAAATCGAAAAGAAAATCGAAAAGCTCCGCTCTGAAGTATCAAAATCAAATACGAAATCCACTAGCTAGTTTCCGGACAGCTTGAAATTTAATACTGACTTCCTCCGCGCCAGCACGTCCAACGCCTTCCTCGCCCTCTCGAATTCCGGAAACAATTTCTCCTCCGCGCGGAATTCCGGCGAATGTGAAATCAGGCTGCAGCCCGATTTCCGCGTCGGGTGCTTCACATGCAGCATCTCGTGGTACAAAACATACTCCACCACGTACTGCGGAATCTCCGGTCGGTCCATCCTGCGATTCAGCAAAATCTGATTCGGCCCTGGATCGAACGATCCGAACTGCCGCCGCCACCCGCGCATACTCCATCCAAGGTGCGGCTTCTCCAAAACCCCGGAAAAAAATCGTGCATTCAATTCGTCAAACATTCCGTTTAAATCAAATCGCTGCCCGACTGCGTCTAAGGCCACCGGGCGCACGCGGCCCCGCCGCATTTCCTGAATCCGCTCTCGTGTTTTGTGCGATTTTGCGTACGCGTGATATGGCGCAACCAGCGCGCGCCGCGTCCGCCTTCTGTAAATCTTCGAAAGCAATAACGCCGCAGCCCCCTCCAACACCGGCAGCGGCGCGCGTTGCAGCAAATCGGAAAATCGCACGATCATTTGCTCATCGCGCCGCCGAATCGTAAGCACCAGGCTTGCGTACGGATAAAACTCCACGCGAAACGCAGGAGGCGGCCCCGCGCAACCAATTCTTGTGTACATTCGCTGGCACAGTGCCGCACCGCCCGGCACCGGCGTAATCTGTCTCCTCATCTTGTCCGCGTCTTCTCCTAGCTTCTCTCAATTCCAGCCAACGCTCCCAGTTCCCTCCTGCGCTTCAACCCCAGAGCGTGATCCCGAGCGGAGGGCCAAGTGCCTTTCTTGGCTCACAGCGGAGGGACCTTGGCAAGGTCTCAACCCAATGCACACCCAATGAAACCACCACGCACGGCGACCCTCAACTCTTTCTCCGCACCGGTGGAGGCGCAACGTTCTTCTTTGCCTTTTCGGCGTCATTCATTGCATCCTGCGTGCCTTCGATCGCGTCGTCAAGATTCTCTTTGTAGATTTCGATCTCTTTCGCTTCTGTCTGAATTTTTTTCAACGCTTCCAGATATTCCTTAGTCTTCGCCGCCATCAAGTCCACGCCACGCCTGATATTTTCCTGTTTTTCGATTCCCAGTTGGACCAGGTCGGCCGCATCATCCACACATCCGATGTACGCATTCATCAAATAATTCAACTGCTGTTCGTGATTCGTCGTTGAAGGATGTTCCAGCTCATACTGAAATTTCTTCAGCCGGTCATCCGCAAACTGCACAAACAGTTTGATCCGCTCGTTGCTGGTTTCTGCGTCGCGGATTTTGTCCGCCTCAAGCGCCGTCAGGTAGTCCTTCTGCGGAGTCTGCGCCTCCGCGCCCGCGGCCACGGCCGCCGCAAAACAAATCGTCAACAATCGTTTGCTCCAGATCCTCATAGCTGCTTCTCCGTCGATTCCGGCTGCTTCGGGGTGGATAGGCGAGGCTGCGCCTGCGGTTGTTCGCCCGGCCGTCGTGGAAACAACAGGCGCAGCAACTCCAGATCCATGTCCTTTAAATCCTGTTCGACAAGTTGCATCGGCGGACGGTATTGCTCCGGCATCGCAATGATCACGTCCCGAATCTCGCGGATTCCCTTTCCGACATGAATTTCCAATTGCTTGTATCCCGAAGAATGCTTTTCCGCGTCCGGATGTGTTTTCTTCAAGGCCTCGACCGCCACCCGTACGTTATCCCTATATTTCTCCATCACCAGGCCGACGGTCACATAATCGTTTGCGTTTGCCGCTTCTCTTTCTTTATTGAATTGCGCGTCGCCCAACTTTTGCAGCGCCTTCGCTTTCCTCACTCCGTCGGTTTCATGATCGAACCGTTGCTGCAGTTGCTCCAGGCTCTCCACGGCGCCTTCAGTACCCGCGCAAAGTAGCGTCGCCGCAAACAGCACAGCCGCACAACGCATTGCCACTCGCAGCGAGGGACTTACTTTCTTTTTTCGAGCGTCTTTTTTAGAACAATGATGCGTTGCTGAGCCTGCCATGCCTGGTCCGGGTTTCTGTTCTGATCCGCTTCCAAGAACTTTTCGTAAGCGTCCAGAGCCGCTTTGGTTTGTTGCAGTTTATCGTAGCAGAGAGCGCGCACAAACAACTCACCGGCGGTCGGCGGCTCCTGTTGTGCCACACGGTCCAGCAATGCCAGTGTCGTTGGATAATCGCCAGCCAGATACGTGCTGGACGCCAAATCCTTCCAGTAAGTCAGATTCTTCGCGTCCAGCTGAATCGCGGTTTTCAATTCCTTCTCTGCGTTCGCAAAATCTCGTTGCTGCATATACGTTCGCCCTAAACCGCCGCGCAGCCGAGCATCATTTGGTGCGAGCGTCACAGCCTGTTTGAGCGCCACAATCGCCTCAGCCCATTTCCTTTCGCCGATCAGGATATCCGCGCGCAGCTTGAGCGATTCCACCGATGGCGCGCCGCCCTTTTCCGATTTTCCCATCTCGGCCAGCGCGTCGTCGTACTTCTCATTCGCAAGCAGCAGACGCACAAGCCGCTCGCGCACCGCGGCGTCGTTCGGTTGTGCGTTCAAATAATTTCGGTAAGCCTCAGCTGCTTCAGGCTTTTTCTGTGCTTCCAGGCTCTGTCCAAGACCTGCAAGCGCCGCACGCGATTCTGGTTCCGTCGCCAGCACCACGCGAAACTTCGCTTCGGCTTCCTGAGCTCGGCCTTCCCGAAGATACAGTTGCGCCAGGTGCAGGCTCGTCTCCGTGTCTTTCGGATCGAGCGCCAGTGCGCCTTCGTAGGCATTCGCTGCATTTTTCTGATCGTTCAATTTTTCATACGCCAGGCCCAGCAGCGTTCTCGGCCGGCTTTGCGTCGGCAACAATTCCACCGCTCGCTGCAGCGGAGCAATTGACGCGGCGGGTTCATCGCCCAGCAACAAAATCCCCAGATTCAGCGCCGCTTCCGGCATTTTCGGATCGAGCTGCATCGCACGTTCGTATTCGCTTCGCGCTTCTTTGGTTTTCTGCAGTCCCGTGTACGCGTAGGCCAACTGAAAATGTGCATACGCAAAATCATCCTTTTCCGCAATAAACTTCTGCAGTGGCGCAATTGCCGCCTGAAAATCCTGTTTGTCGATATCGCGGCGTGCCTCGTCCAACAAATCATTCAGCGGATTCGCCACTCTCTGCTTCGTTCCTTTTCCGCCCTGCGCCCCCGGAGCGACTTGCGCATGCGTCTGCGGCACAATAATCACGCATGACAAAACGAATCCCGTGCACATTCGCCGGATTTCCGCTATCGTCGCGTTCCGCGTCATTTTGCTAGAGGAGTGACTGCCTTCTTGCCGTTGTTAGCGGCCTTGTCTGTTCCGTTCGATGCGCCATTCCCGTTTCGCTTTGCCTGGCCATTCGCCTGCAGCACTTTTGCAAGGAACTTGCCTGTGTGCGATTGCGAGTTTCGCGCGACTTGCTCCGGCGTTCCGGTCGCGATGATTTTTCCGCCCCGATCGCCGCCTTCTGGGCCCAGATCAATCAGCCAGTCCGCCGACTTGATGACGTCCAGGTTGTGTTCGATGACGATCAGCGAGGCCCCGGATTCAAGCAGTTTGCGAAATGCCGCCAGTAACTTCGCAATGTCGTCAAAATGCAATCCGGTTGTGGGCTCATCCAGGAGATACAAAATTCCCTGGTTTTCCGTGCGCGTCAGGTGCGCCGCAAGCTTCAGCCGCTGCGCTTCGCCACCTGAAAGCGTGGTTCCCGATTGTCCCAGCCGCAAATATCCCAGACCAATTTCATTCAAGATGCGCAGTTTGGAGGTGATCTTCGGCACATTCACAAAAAACGCCAAAGCCTCGCGCACCGTCATGCCAAGAACATCATGCACATTTTTTCCGTGATACTGCACTTCCAACACGCTGCTCTTGAACCGCGTTCCGCGGCATTCTTCGCATACCAGTTCCACATCGGCAAGGAACTGCATCTCCACGGTAACTGTGCCGTCGCCTTGGCATGTTTCGCAGCGGCCTCCCGGCACGTTAAACGAAAAATGTCCCGCGGTGTAGCCTCGTCGTTTAGCGTCTGGTGTGTCCGCGAAAATTTCCCGGATCGCGTCAAATGCCTTCAGGTACGTCGCGGGATTCGAGCGCGGCGTCCGCCCGATCGGCGACTGGTCCACGATCACCACTTCTCTCACCTGGTAATCGCCCTCCAGCCGTTCGCAGAATTCTTTTTCCGTTCCGCCGTTCTTTTTCGCGAGCAAGGCTTTGTACAAAACATCATGAACGAGCGTCGATTTTCCAGACCCGCTGACTCCCGTCACAACTGTAAGCGTTCCAAGCGGAATCATGGCGTCCACGTTTTTCAGGTTGTGCAGCGTCACACCGTGGAGTCGCAGAAACTTTCCTGCGGGCTTGTGCCGGGTGTTCGGCACCGGAATTCGCATTTCACCGCTCAGATAGCGCCCGGTAATGGATTTGGGATCTTTCAGAATTTCGTCATAGGTTCCCGCGAACAGCAACTTACCGCCGAGTTCGCCGGCGCCGGGTCCGAGATCAATGACTCTGTCCGCTGCTTCGATCGTATCCGGATCATGCTCCACCACCAGCACGGTGTTTCCCAAATCGCGCAACGACTTCAAAATATCGATCAGCCGTTTCGTATCCCGGGGATGCAAACCAATCGATGGCTCATCGAGAACGTACAACGCTCCAACCAGATGCGATCCCAGTGATGTCGCGAGCTGGATGCGCTGCGATTCGCCGCCGGAAAGAGTTGAAGTCAATCGATCCAGCGACAAATAATCCAATCCAACTTCATCCAAGAACTGCAGCCGCGAGCGTATCTCTTCCAGAATTCTGTCGGCAACTTTGGATTGCGACTCGCTGAGCTGCAGCTCCGCAAAGAAAGTGCGCGCCTCTTTCACGGTCAGCTTGCAAATGTCTGTGATCGTTCTGCCGGTCACTCGCACCGCGCGCGCTTCGGGACGCAACCGCGTGCCCCCGCACTCCGGGCATGTTGCGTAACCGCGATATCGGCTCAGGAAAACGCGTACGTGCAACTTATATTTTTTTCGTTCCAGCCATGCGAAAAATCCTTTCACGCCCTCGTAGGCGTTCTCAGGATCGCCTTCCAGAATTCGCTGGCGTTCTTCTTCTTTTAATTGTCGCCACGGAACATTGGTGGGAATGCCTTGCGACTTCGCCCATTTCTTTGCGTCGTTCAGAAGTACGCGATAGCGAGGTTTTGTCCACGGCTCGATCGCCCCGTCATCCAGCGATTTACTCAGATCCGGCACCACCAGATTCAGATCGAAATCAACGGTGTTTCCAAATCCCTGGCAACGCGGGCAGGCGCCGTAGGGATTGTTGAAGGAAAATAGCCGCGGCTCCGGCTCCTGGTAAATCGTTCCGTCATTCTTGCACTCAAATCGTTCGTTGAATTTTAGCCGCTCGGCCGCGACATCATTCGCGCGACTCTGTTCTGTGGTGTCGGGCACGAATTGAACAATCGTTTCGCCCTGCCCTTCGCGGTAACAAATTTCAACGGAATCGATGAGCCGTGATTTCGCCTCTTCGCTTACTGCCAATCGATCCACCAAAACATAGACCGGATTTTTGAAATCAACGTCCAGCAGCGATTCCGGCGAAATAAATTCGTGCACGCGCCCGTCTTGATACAAGCGGTTAAAGCCGCGTTTTTGCAAATCCAGCAGCGCGATTCGCAACTGCTCCGGAGCAGGCTCGGTTATTTTTTTGCGTTCCGCTTTGCGGGATTTCGCGGCAGGTTGCGGCGCGGCAATTTTCAGCTGGTACAAAACATAAAATCTGCGGCCGTGCCCCAGGGACAGAACTTTTTCAGCAATGGCGTCAGGCGTATCCTTGCGAACTTCGGCGCCGCACTTAAGACAAAACGTTTGCCCGCAGCGCGCAAAAAACAACCGCAGGTAATCGTAAATTTCCGTTGCAGTGGCAACTGTGGAGCGCGGATTTCGCGTGGTATTTTTCTGGCGAATCGCAACCGCCGGAGCGATGCCGGAAATTTCATCGACATCCGGTTTTTCCATGCGCTCTAGAAATTGCCGCGCATACGCGGAGAGCGATTCCACGTAGCGGCGCTGGCCTTCCGCGTAAATGGTGTCGAACGCGAGCGAGGATTTTCCGGAACCGCTGACGCCACTGACCACGGTGATGGCGTTGTGCGGAATTTCAACTGAAACGTTTTTCAGGTTGTGAACGCGAGCGCCGCGGACACACAGCGTCTCCTGGTTCAGCTGGCCGGGAGCGGCCTCGGAAAAAGTTTCGTGTTTTGCCAAGAGGAAGCCCAGACAGCGCGTTCAGCAAGCACTGTCTAAACCTCAAATTATACTGCGCCACGAAACGCGCGGCAAATCGCGTTTTTGCCGTTCACGATGCAAGTTCAGACTAGGTTAGAGCGTTTCTACGGTTCCTCAATCAGCTCGATTTCTCCTATGCCACCTTGAACGTCCAGCTTGATCGTGTGTGATGTTTTGCCGTAGGCGTCGTTCTTATATTCGCTTCCATTTTCGTGCAAACCTTCGGCACGCACGGAACCAATGCCGCCGGCTGCGTGAGCGATGACGCCAACGTCTTTCGGCAGCCGAACCGTCGCCTGCCCGACGCCACCTTTAACGGAAACATTTAGGTCAGACTTGCGCGGACCGGTTAAATCCAGAACAACCTTTCCCGCGCCCATGTGCAGTTCGACGTCAGTGACGTTCATGCCGTGGAGCTTGAGATTGCCTTGGCCTGCGCCCATATCTACGCGCAGGGTAAAGGGAACGTCGTTTGTGAAGTTCAAATCCCATGCATTGTTGGAAGGCCCGAAGTTCGTGTGGCCACTTTCCTGATCCACGTCGAGAATGCCTTTCCCGTCTGACACGTGGTACTCCACGGTCGGATTGTCCCACTTGCGATCGAAGTGGAAATCGGCGTTAACCAAATGCGCTGACCCGCCACTGACGTTCAATTCTCCCGCGCCCATGTGCAACACAGCCGAAACCGATTTGGCGCCTTGCAGATCACGCATTTCGATGACGTGCGAGGTGTGCCGCGCGAAATTGTCGTCGGCGTCGTCGTGGTGGCGCGTTTTCTGATAGTGGCCAAGGAGAATCACAATCACGACAACAAATGCAACGACACCGAGCGTAGAGCCGAGCGCGATTCCAGTGGTGGCTTGTCCGGCTGCTCGATTCCGCGAGGAATCCCAGATTTTTCCCAGGCCGACGAGAATCAGAATCAGCGGCCAATACGTCTTCAAAATGTGATACGGCTCGAAGCCTGGGTTCCAATTCCTGAGTAAAAACAGCCCGCCAATCGTGATCAGCAGGATGGGCATGACCAGAGATGTTTTGGGCTTCCGGTCGTCCTGGGGCATTGCCGACCTCCGCACTTGGTACTACGAATGAAAAAGGAAAATAGTTCAGGTAAAGGCAATCTAACATGAAATGAGGCGTGCGCCGCGGGGTACGTTGACGAGCGAATCGGTGGATGGCGTTAGAACGGGCGAAAGAGCGGCTGGCGTGGAGCTGTGCTAGAGTCGCGAAGAAGTATGTCAGTTGACGTTTTGGAGCGGGGCGTATGGCTGGTTTTCGACGTGTGATCTGGATCGTGTTGGACAGCGTGGGAATTGGCGAGCTGCCGGATGCCGCCGACTACGGGGACGTCGGGAGAAACACGCTGTGCCACATTGCGGAATCGCGCGCGTTGACTGTTCCAAATCTGGTGGAGCTGGGATTGGCAAACATTGAGCCGCTCGCGCATTTGACGCCCGCGACGAAACCACACGGTGCGTACGGCAAAGGGGCGACGCACTCTCCGGGAAAAGACACAACCACTGGCCATTGGGAGATGGCGGGAGTCTGGCTCGATCAGGCCTTCCCGGTGTACAAACATGGATTCCCGCGAGATGTGATGGAAGCGTTTGAGGAAAGAATCGGTAGAAAAACGATCGGCAACAAGCCGGCATCGGGAACGGAAATTATCAAGGAGCTTGGTGAAGAACATGTGCGCACGGGAAAACCGATTGTGTACACGTCGGGCGACAGCGTCTTTCAGATTGCCACGCATGAGGAAGTGGTTCCGATCGCTGAACTTTATCGCATGTGCAAAATCGCACGCGAAATTCTGGATGGGCCGCACCGCGTGGGGCGCGTGATCGCGCGGCCGTTTACAGGAACCCCGGGAAACTTCACACGAACTTCGCGGCGACATGACTACGCCGTTGATCCTCCGAAGCCGATGTTGATGGACGTGCTGAAGGAAAAAAGCGTTCCGGTGTTTGGTATCGGCAAGATTCACGATATTTACAACGGGCGTGGCGTGGAGCAATACGTCACGACAAAATCGAACACCGACGGAATGGAAAAAATCACGGCCGCGTTTCGTGAGCGGCCTGATGGACTGATTTTTTGCAACCTCGTGGATTTCGACATGCTGTATGGCCATCGCAAAGACGTGGAAGGATTCGCGAAGTCGTTGGAAGAATTCGACGCACTGCTGGGCAGTTTTCTGCGGCTGCTTTCGCGCGACGATTTGCTGATGATCACCGCGGACCATGGGTGTGATCCTGATCCCCGCTGGGAGACCACGGATCATTCGCGAGAGTATGTGCCGATCCTTGCATATTCTCCTGGCGGCGCGGGAGTGAATTTGGGCATGCGATCGACGCTTGCGGATATGGGGCAAACCATCGCGGAAAATTTTGGCGCGAAGATTTCGCATGGCGCGAGCTTTCTGGCCGAGTTGCACAGCGACGAAATCCGCTCTACCGAACATCGTTGATTCCGTACTTTCCTGTATAACGAGTTGAACTTCCCTTCCTGGAATTTTGTTTTGGAGATTGCTTGTGACGCAGTTGGCTACCCGCCCCCGGTGCTTGGCGTGAAACGGTGCGCAAGCTATTGAAAACAGGCGTGTTGCTATTTTGCCGGCACCAAGAGCGCGCAACTTCAGAAAAAAGACAAGGATTTAGCGGGATGCGGGTGCGGTCAGGATTTGCGAGCGGACCTGAAGCGCCGTGAAAATTCATTCTGGCTTAGCAATCCGCGTTCGCCGCAGCCTCGGGGCGGTTAACGCAAAGGTGAAGTTCGATACTGAAAGCCAGGCGGGGCGTGAATTATGGGACGCGGATCTACCGGCAATTGGGGGGAACGAAAGTCGACTAGCGTTCGTACCATGTGCAAGCGCGCGGGTGTGCTCCAAGCAGATGCCGGCAAGGCATATCGTAGCCATTGATGCGGACCCGAGGCGTGAAGAATCGGGTATAACTTTGCGGTCCATCGACTGGTGAAAGGCCTGTTTTCCTGTTGCTGATGTCCTTTTACCGATGAAATGGGGGGAGATGCACCATGAGCAGCGTCAAAAATCAATTTTTCGGATCATTCTTTGCGAGCCTTCCGGCGGTTATTGCCCTCGCGGCTCTGCTGCTGGCCGGTAGCGCGCCGGCAAAAGCACAAAACGAAAAACGAACAGTGTTCAAGGAAAGTGATTTTCACTGGCAGGCGAGCCTGAAGCCCGGCCAGACACTCGAAATCATCGGGCGAAACGGCGGAATCGACGCTACCGGCACAACGGGAGAGGCAGCGCAGGTAGAAGGAATCAAGCAAACCAACGGCGATGCGAACGAAGTGTTCGTAGAAGTGGTCGAATATTCTGATGGCGTTACTATTTGCGCCGTATACGAAAAAGATGCGCAACCAGGGCGTTGTCATCGCGGCGGCGTGGATTCCGACCACCACGGCTGGAGCTGGCACAACAACCGTACCAAGCTGAATTTCAACTTGAGAGTGCCGCGTGGCGTGCTCCTGAAGGCGGCGACCACAAACGGCGGGATTCGCTGCCGCGACCTGAACAGCATCGTCGACGCAGCAACCACCAACGGCAACGTGGACGTGGCTACCAGCGAATGGGTCTCCGCACGCACGACAAATGGGGGTTTGACGATCGCCATGGGAAACGCCAAATGGAACGGAGAAGTTGAACTCGTGACAACGAATGGGAGCGTACGTGCTTCCTTGCCTGCATCCGCGGAATTTAAGGTCCGTGCGGCGACAACGAATGGCGGGATCCACACGGATTTCCCCGTCACTGTTGTGGGCAGTTTCGGCTCGAGGGATCTCTCTGGCACGGTCGGCGCGGGTGGCCGCGATCTGCGCGTAGCCACGACCAACGGCGGAATCGAACTCCGGAAGAGTGGGAGCTAGGGCGTGAAAGCTGTGGTGTTACATGAACTCGGGAAAGCGCCGAAATATGAGGAGTTTGACGAGCCGGAAGCGGGTGAGGGTGAGGCGGTAGTGCGTGTGAGGGCAGCATCCCTGAAGCCGGTGGATCAGCAACTGGCGAGTGGAGTGCATTTTGCGAGTCCGCGAGAGTTGCCGGTCGTTTGCGGGACGGATGGAGTGGGAGACCTTGAGGATGGCACACGGGTCTTCTTTGGAGGGCCGCGGCGGCCCTTTGGAGCGATGGCCGAGCGTACGGTGGCGCCACGGGCGTTCTGCTTCCCTTTGCCCGCCGGGCTTGAAGATGACACTGCCGCGGCATTGGCGAATCCGGGCGTTTCCGCGTGGGTATCGCTGACGCACCGCGCGAAGCTTGCAGCGGGCGAGACGGTGCTGGTCTTGGGCGCGACGGGAGTCACCGGGCAGCTTGCAGTGCAGATTGCGAAGTCGCTAGGAGCCGCGCGGGTGGTAGGAGTGGGGCGAAACGAGAAAGTGCTTGGCGAGCTGAAGAAGCTTGGAGCAGACGCGACGATACAACTAGATCGGGCTGCGGACGCCTTGAAGGAAGCGTTTTTGAACGAGATGGGACATGACGGATTCGACGTGATCCTTGATTATTTGTGGGGCGGACCTGCTGAAGCGCTGCTGGCGGCGATAACCAAAGTGGAGTTTGCGACAGCTACGCGCGAAACGCGATTTGTGCAAGCGGGTGAGAGCGCGGGGCCGACGATCAACTTGCCGGCGGCGGTGTTGCGCAGCACGCCCCTAACGATGATGGGGACGGGTGGAATACCGTCCCGGGAAATTTTGGTTGATGCGATGGAGCAAGTGATGACGCGCGGGGCACGGGGAGAATTGCGGATCGAGACCGAGCGAGTTGAAATGGTGCAGATTGAGAGCGCGTGGAACCGGCCGGGACAGCCGGGGCGCAGGCTGGTGGTGGTTCCGTAAGGACTAGAGAGTGCCCGCCTATGGCACTTTGTAGTGTCGTGATTTCTATTGGCGGGTACGCACATCCAGCACTGAATGCGGGTTGAGCGGGTTATCGTGGTGATACGGGGTCAGCCATGACGGAGAATCCGAACAAGCGGAAATATCCGCGTATCCGAGTGCCGAAGTCGGCGCTGGTGGCGTGGAAAATCGGTACGCAGAAAAGTGTTTCGCCGGTGGAAAATCTGGCGCTGGGCGGGTTGTTCATCCGCACGAAGAATCCTGCAAATTCAGGAACGACATTGCAGCTGGTTTTTAACACGCCGCAGGGCGAAGTGCGGGTGCGCGCGGTGGTGCGCAATGTCACGCCTGGAGAAGGTATGGGCGTGGCGATCGTGTCCATGGAACAGGAAGACCGCGGCCGACTGGACCAGTGGCTGAAGCAGTTGGCAACGGCGGAAGAGACGGCAGGGAGCCGCAAGTGAAGCCAGTGGGGGACCAGAGGCGCGGTTGAGAATCTCGAGATAACGTTCCACCATGACCGAAAAGCCTATCACGCGCAGATATCCGAGGATGAAAGCGCCGAAATCGGCGGTGGTTGCGTGGAAGACCAGCGACCTGAGAGAAGTTTCGCGCGTCGAGACGATTGCCCTCGGTGGACTGTTTATCCGCACGAAGAATCCTGCCAAAGCCGGCAGCACGGTTCAGATGCTGATTGTGACTCCGAAAGGACATTTGCGAGTGCGAGCGAATGTGCGGAGTGTGATTGCCGGAGAAGGCATGGGCGTAGCGATCGTCTCGATGGAGCCCGAGGATCGCGGAAAGCTGGACCGGTGGCTGAAGCAGTTGGCGACGCAAGAAGAGAATGCGAAGGCCCACGCGTGAAGAAAGGCAAAAAAGAACCGGCCTGAAGGTCAACCACGGGGAAGGCACGGGCCAGTTCCCGCGCTCTATTATTCGGAGTC